>Ga0075433_10004282_pt1 | contig 11083 bp, 9 predicted proteins | sample RhiMethybrSRZTD2_FD_75299 | JGI IMG/M metagenome (GOLD analysis project Ga0075433, IMG submission 75299) | Populus rhizosphere microbial communities from Tennessee, USA - Rhizosphere MetaG P. TD hybrid SRZTD2 | ecosystem: Host-associated > Plants > Roots > Rhizosphere > Soil | place: USA... | reverse complement strand
GGCCGAGGGACTTCGCTCCGGCGGTCGCAAGGAACTCGCGCTCGACGCCGAGCAGTCTTGCCTTCGCCTCGGTAACGTCGATGCCGGTCGGCGGCGCGGCGCCCGCACGCCAGGAAGAATGTGCCGGCTCGCTCATCGGCACGACGGCGGCCGGCGTGTCGCCGCCGACGTCGAGCACCACCTTGAAGCTTCCATCCGCCTGCCGCTTCCACACGGAGAAGAACATGCCGTGGCGCGGCGGCGCGCCGTTCCTTCCCTCGAAAAGAAGCGGGCCAGTGTCCCAGCCGAGGTCGCCGGCTGCCGAGATGTCGCCGTACACGGGCGCCCAGGTCGCGCCCATGGGACCGGGCGAGGAGGGCTGGCCGGCGAGCGCCGTCCGCACGCGGAAGGGATGCGGATTGAAGGCGATGCCGTCGTCAGCGAAGTACGCATAGAAAGAGTCGCGGAATCCCTTTTCGGCAGCGAGCCGTACGAAGGCGCGCTCGGTGTCGAACAGCGCCTGCTGGGCCGGCGGCAAGCCGGTGTCTGCGGCAAGGACGGCGGCGGGCAGTAGCGCAAGCACGAGGAAAGCAGACTTCATGGACGAATTCCGGCGGTGGCACGAAGGTCCCGGCAGGCTAGCGCCCGCGCGCAGGCGCCGGCAATACATGACTTTGGGATCGGTTAAAGTGGATGGCGGAGAAGGGTGGCGCGCTGCGCGCGGAGGGCGACGGATGACTTGGTGGGCGTGGATGGTCCTCGGGATCGGCCTGCTCGGCGTCGAGATGTTCGTCATCGACGCGCAGTTCTACCTCGTCTTCATCGGCCTGTCGGCCGCCATCGTCGGGCTCCTCGGGCTTTTCGGCGTCGACCTGCCGAACTGGGCGCAGTGGCTCGTGTTCTCAGGCCTCGCGGTCGCGGCCATGCTCGGGTTCCGCCGCCGGCTCTACGAACTGGTCCGAAATCGCAGCGGCCACGTCGAGGAACGCCTCACCGTCGGCGACCGGGTCCTGGTGCCCGCCCGCCTCGAGCCCGGCCAGAGCGGCCGCGTGGAATACCGAGGCACGAGCTGGACCGCGCGCAACACCGGCGACAGCGCGATCGACGCGGGGCGCGAGGCCGTCATCGCGGAAGTCAGCGGCCTCACCCTGCACGTCAAAGCGGAGTAGACATCCATGGGATCCATGTACGTCGTCGGCGTCGTCGCGGTCCTCGTCCTCATCGTCCTTGCGAAAACGGCGGTCGTCGTGCCGCAGCAAAGCGCCTACGTCGTCGAGACGCTCGGCCGGTACAACCGCACCATCCAGGCGGGATTCCACATCCTCGTGCCGTTCATCGACCGGGTCGCCTACCGCCACAACCTCAAGGAAGAGGCGATGGACATTCCCGAGCAGGTCTGCATCACGCGCGACAACGTGCAGGTCGGCGTCGACGGCGTGCTGTACCTCCAGGTGCTGGACGCGAGCAAGGCATCCTACGGCATCACGAACTACCGCTTTGCGATCATCCAGCTCGCGCAGACGACGCTCCGCAGCGAGATCGGCAAGATCGAGCTCGACCGCACCTTCGAGGAGCGGCAGACGATCAACCAAAACGTCGTTTCCGAGCTTGACAAGGCCTCGGCGCCCTGGGGCGTCAAGGTGCTCCGCTACGAGATCAAGAACATCAATCCGCCGAAGGACATTCTCTCGGCGATGGAGAAGCAGATGCGCGCGGAGCGCGAGAAGCGCGCGGTGGTGCTGAGCTCCGAAGGCGAGCGTGACGCGAAGATCAACCAGGCCGAAGGCGAGAAGCAGCGCGTCATCAAGGAGTCGGAAGGCAACAAGCAGCAGCAGATCAACCAGGCCCAGGGCCAGGCGGCGGCGATCCTCGCGGTCGCGACTGCGACGGCCGAGGGCCTCAGGCAGGTCGGCGAGGCGCTTGCAGGCCGCGGCGGACTCGAGGCGATGCAGTTGCGGATCGCGGAGGAATACGTCAAGCAGTTCGGCACGCTGGCGAACGAGGCCTCGAGCACGCTCATCGTGCCGGCGAATCTCTCGGACGTCGCCTCGATGATCGCGCTCGCGACCAACGTCGTGAAGAACCAGAAGGCGACGTCCTGATGTCACGCGTGAACGCCGCCGGCGGCGTCGCCGCCCTCGCAGCCTTTTCCTGGTCCGTGACCGCGGCGGCGGCGCCGCCGGCACTCCTCCTGCACGGCGGCACGATTTACACCGGTAACTCCGCGCAGCCTAAGGCCGAAGCCGTGCTCGTCGTCGGCGAGCGCATCGCGTACGTCGGGGATGAGGCGGGTGCGCGGCTGCGGCTGCCGGATAACGCGAAAATCGTGGATCTCGCGGGCAAGACGATGCTGCCCGGCCTCACGGATTCGCACGCGCACCTCGCGGACATCGGCGATCGCGAGCTCGGATTCGACCTGACCGGCGTCGAGAGCGTCGAGGCGATGAAGCGCCGCCTCGCCGAGCGCGCTGTTGCGGACAAGTCGCCCTGGATCGTCGGTGCGAACTGGATCGAGTCGAAATGGAAGCCTGCCGTGTTCCCTTCGCGCGCGGACCTCGACGCAGTCGTCACCGACCGGCCGGTCGTGCTCTCGCGCGTGGACGGGCACGCCGTCGTCGTGAACTCGAAAGCGCTCGAAGCTGCCGGCATCAGGCGCGGGACTCCCGACCCGCCGGGCGGGCAAATCCTGCGCGACCCCAAAAGCGGTGAAGCGACGGGAATCCTCGTCGACAACGCGATGGACCTCGTTTGGAAGCTCGTGCCGCCGACGACCGACGATGCGCTGGCGCGCAACCTCGAGGCGGGCGCCGCCGCCTATGTGCGGCTCGGCTGGACGGGGATGCAATATGCCGGCACGACCTGGCGCGAGGTCGAACAGCTGTGCCGGCTGTACCGCTCGGGGCGCGTGAAGCTCCGCGTGTACGCTGCAATTCGCGGCCCGGGAGAGGACGCGGAAAAGCTGCTGACGGCGGGGCAAGGCTACAAGAGCTGCGACCCGCGGCTCACGGTCCGCACGATCAAGCTCTTCATGGACGGCGCGCTCGGCAGCCGCGGCGCTGCGATGGATGCGCCGTACAGCGACGCGCCGGACAACCGCGGCCTCTACGTCACCCCGCCCGAGGAGATCCTGCGGATCTCGACGGCGGCGCTCAAGCGCGGCATCCAGGTCGAGACGCATGCGATCGGCGACCGCGGCAACCGCGTCGCTCTCGACCAGTACGAGAAGGCATTCGCGACGGTTCCAGCGGCGGAGCGGCCCGTGGCCGACCCGCGCTTCCGCATCGAGCATGCGCAGGTCGTCGCGCCGGCCGACATGCCGCGCTTCGCGAAGCTCGGCGTGATCGCCTCGATGCAGACCTCGCACGCCATCAGCGACATGCTCTTCGCGCCGGCTCGCCTCGGGCCCGATCGCATCGCCTGGGCTTACGCCTGGCGCTCGATGCTGAATGCCGGCGCGCGGCTCGCGGGCGGCACGGACGCGCCCGTCGAGGCGGGCGACCCGCGCGTCGAGTTTTACGCCGCCGTCGCGCGGCGCACGCTCGAGGGGTTTGCGGGTCCCGACTGGGGCCTCGACCAGCGCCTGACGCGCGAGGAGGCGCTCGCGCTCCTGACCTCGGGGTCGGCATACGCGGCATTCGAGGAGAAGGAGCGCGGCACGATCGAGCCGGGCAAGATCGCCGACTTCAGCGTGTTCTCGGCGGACTGGATGAAGGTTCCCGAGGCGGAAATCCCGCGCTCGCAGGCCGTCATGACGGTGATTGGCGGCGAAGTCGCCTGGGAGAAGTAAGAGGGGACAGTCCCCTTTGCCTGCAAAGCCAGGCAAAGGTGACAGTCCACTAGGCGACCGAGCGCGCCCTCGATGGGCTGACGTTGAAGCGGCCCGTGGCCGTCAGGCGGTCGTGCGCCGCCTGCGAGTTCCGGAGCTCCGCGCGTCGCGCCGCGAACGGCATCGCGGCCACGTCCTTGAGCGAAGCCGACCGCGCGAAAAGGAAGCCCTGCGCGGCGACGCAGCCTAGCTCGAGCAGCTTTGCGACCTGCTCCTCGTGCTCGACACCCTCGGCGACGGTCTCGAGGCCAAGGGTCTCGCCCAGCATGACCACCGCGCGCGCGAGCTCCGGGCCGTCGTCCTGCTCCGTGAGCCGGCCGACGAACGAGCGGTCGATCTTCAGGATGTCGATCGGGAAGCGGTGCAGGTAGGAGAGGGACGAGTAGCCCATCCCGAAGTCATCGATCGCGAGGCGGACGCCGAGCGCCTTGAGCTCGCGGAAGCGCTCCAGGTTCACCTCGGTGTTGTGCATGATCGTGCTCTCGGTGAGCTCGATCACGAGGTTTTCGGGCTCGAGGCCCGAGGACTCGAGGGCGCTGCGCACGTCGGCCACGAGGTCCGCGTACTGCAGGTGACGGCCGGAGATGTTGACCGCGACCCGCAGCCCTTCGCCCGCCACGATTCCGTCGCGCCAGGCCTTGATCGCGCGGCAGGCCTCGGTGAGGACCCAGCGGCCGAGGTCGACGATCTGGCCCGATTCCTCGGCGGTCGTGATGAAGGCGCCCGGCATGACGAGCCCCTGCTCGGGGTGGTTCCAGCGCACGAGTGCCTCGACGCCGAGCAGTTCGCGCTTGTCGAGGTCGACGACCGGCTGGTACTCCAGGAAGAACTCGCCCCGCTCGAGCGCGCGCGTGATGTCCTCCTCGAGGCGCAGGCGCTCGCGGAGCTGCTCCTGCATGCGTGGCTGGAACACCACGAAGCGCGCCTTGCCGGCCGCCTTCGCGTTGTACATCGCGATGTCGGCGTTCCGGAGCAGCTGCTCCGTGTCGTCGCCCGGCTGCGAGAACGCGATGCCGATGCTGGCGGCGATGTAGGTGTCGCTGCCGTCGAGCTGCAGCGGCTCGTCGAACGAGCGCGTGATGGTCGCCGCGATGCGCTCGACGTCGGAGGCCTCGTTGATGCCCTCGAGCAGGATCGCGAACTCGTCGCCGCCCAGCCGCGCGACCGTGTCCGACGGCCGCGTGCACTTCACGAGCCGCTGCGACGCGGCCTGCAGCAGGCGGTCACCGGCATCGTGGCCCATCGAGTCGTTGACGTTCTTGAAGTTGTCGAGGTCGAGGAACATGACCGCGACGCGCTGGCGCGAGCGTTGCGTCAGCGTCAGCGCGTGCTGCACGCGGTTGCGGAAGAGGCTGCGGTTCGCAAGCAGCGTCAGCGGGTCGTGGAACGCGAGCTGACGCAGCTGTTCCTCGAGGGCCTTGCGCTCGCTGACATCGCGGAAGTTGAGCGCGAGGCCGGCGATGGCCGGGTCGTCCAGAAGGTTGCTGCCGACGCTCTCGAGCGTGCTGCGGCGCGCCCCGTTGCCGACCACGACTTCGACCGGCCCGACCGAACGTCCGTGCGTCGCGGCGACCTCGGCCAGGAAGGCGGCGAGGCGCTCGCGGTCGGCCTCGCCCCAGAGGTCGAGCAGGTTCCGGCCGATGAGGTCGTCCGGGTTCATGCCAAAGGTGCGCTCGGCCGCCGGCGAGGCGAATCGGAGGCGCCCGTCGACATCGGCGATCATGATCACGTCGGAGGCGTTCTTGATGAGCGAGGCGTAGCGCGCCTCGACGATGCCCGCCGCGCGCCGCTCTCGCACGAGCGCGTCGTCTCGCGACATCACGCCCTGGCGCAGCATCACGAGCAGCGTCAGCGCGAAGATGATGACGGTCATCGCCGTCGCCGGGCTGGACATCGAGGTGCTCTCGACGTAGACGAACACGAGGAAGGACACGAGCATCGCGACGTAGGGCATGCCCTGCACGAGGGCGCTGCCGACGGCCGAGGCCTCCTTGCGCTGCGGCGGCGCGCCGCGCAACTGCTCGCGCGCCGCGGCGATCAGCCAGCCATAGCAGGAGAGGTAGATCGCGTCCGACATGCCGCCCGGCAGGTAGGTGCCCGAGACCTTGGCCATCGCCCACACGATGTCCGCGAGCTGCATGGCCGAGAAGCCGATGGTGAGCAGGATGAGCGTGCGGCGCGCGATCGCGCCCGTTCCGCCGTGCATGAGCAGTACACCGAAGGCGAGCAGCATCATGCAGTTAAGGGCGATGTAGATCTGCGTCAGCACGTACTTGATGATGTCGGGGTCGCGGTCCGCGCTCGCCGTCGGCCCGATCACGAAGAACCAGAAAAAGGCGCCGAAGCCCAGCATGAGGATCGTCGCGTCGAGCGCGAGACGGCCCCATTGCACGCGCACGGCCGCCGCGCGAATCGCGATGAAGATGGCCGTGAAGAGGAGCGGGTAGAAGCCGAGGAAGAAGACGTCGCCGACGGACGGGAAGGGATCGACGCCGAAGAGCCAATACGTCGAATTGAGAAAGTTGCCGGCGGTATAGACCCACATCGTGGCCGCGAGGAAAGCCCAGGTCCGCTTCACTGCCGGCTCGGTCCCCTTCCAGGCGGCGACGGTCGCAAGGAAGGCGGAGCCGACGCTCGCCGGGAAGTCGGAGAACAGCTTGAAGAACTCGAAGCCGGGGCCGCCGGACCCGTCCGCAAAGGTCAGGACCAGCGTGACCGCTATATAGATGAAGAGGCCGACCGCAAGCGCCCCCGTCCACCCCGCGACGAAGGACTCCCGCTCCGGCTTTTCCTCGATGGTCTCCAGGACTGGCGACATGATCGTCTGGCGCAAACTCCCCGCCGCGCACGCCCCCCGGGGCGCGCTCACAAGTCGACATATGTAGCCAAAGGCGGTCGGCCCCACACTGTGACCCGGGTCCGGAATCGAGGGTCGCGAGGTGACCGGGTCCACACTCCGATCAGCCGGAGGCCAATTCGAACCGCCGCCGGCCAGGAACGGAGTCCCGGCCCGGGGTCAGCGCAGGTTCGGGATCACCGCCAGACGGCTTCGGCAACCCGCAGGAGGTTGTCGCCGAGGATTCCGCGGATAGCCGCGGCGGGGTAGCCGAGCCGCTCGAGGCCCGCGCGGATTTCCGGGATGACCTCGGGCGGCGCGAACCCGGTGCCGCGCCCGTAACCCCATTCGCGCGGCCAGATCTCCGGTCCGCCGCGCCCCGGCTCGTCGAGCTCCGAGCTCTTGAACATGTAGTCGAGTCCGAGGCCCGCATGCTCCGCACCGACGAGCTGCGCGACGTAGTCGAGGTTCCGCACGATGACGTCCGCCGTCGGCGGTCCGGTGCCGAGGAAGAGGCCCACGCCGTTGATGCCGACGACGCCACCCGTCGCCGCGCAGGCACGGATGAGGTCGTCCGGGATGTTGCGCGGATGGTCGCGCAGCGCCCGCGGGTTCGAGTGAGAGAAAATGACGGGGCGGTCGCTCGAGTCGATGATCTCGCGCGCGGTGCGATAGCCGGTGTGCGAGCAGCAGCGCACCATGCCGACGCGGTCCATCTCGGCGAGCATCGCGCGCCCGAGATCCGTGAGACCGTCGTCCTCCGGGTCGTGGCAGCCGCTGCCGGCGAGGTTCCGCCGGTTGTAGACCATCAGCATCCAGCGCACGCCGATGCCGTAGAGGAACTCGACGAGCGAGACCTGCGGGCCGAGCGCGTACACGCCTTCGACGTCGAGGCAGACCGCAAGCCGGCCGCTCGCCTTCGCGGCCCGCAGGTCCGCGGGCATCTCGCCGAGGACGTAGTGCGACGGATGCGCGTTCACGAAGTGCCGGATGCTCGCCGCCGTCCTCAGCATCCGCTCGAGCGGCACGCGGCTGTCGCCGATGTTGACCGTCACGACGTCGACGCCCGCCGCACGATAACGCGAGAGCTGGGGCAGGAACTCGTCGATGTCCGCGAGGGGCAGGCAGGCGTGATTGTCCCAGACGAGCCCTGCGTCATTCATGCAGCAGGCTTCACATCTGGCCGAAGCGCCCGCTCTGGAAGTCGGCGAAAGCCGCCGCGATCTCGCGCTCGCTGTTCATGACGAAGGGGCCGTAGCCCACGACCGGCTCGGCGATGGGCTCGCCGGCGAGGACCAGCGCGGAGAATTCGCCCTCGGCCTTCACGGTGAATTCACCGCCGTCACGCGCAAGCCGCACGAGCTGCGCCGGGCCCGCCGAATGCGCGCCATTGACGAGGGCGCGTCCCTGCATCGGGACGATTGCCGTGGTGTGGCCCTCCGGAGTCCGGAGCGTGACGGTCTTGCCGTCGGCGACGCGCAGGTCCCAGACCTCGATCGGCGTGAACGTCTCGGCCGGGCCCCGCTGGCCCTCGAACTCTCCCGCGATCACGCGGAGCTGACCGGCGTCGCTGCCCAGCGCAACGCGCGGGATGTCGGAATCGAGGATCGTCTGGTAGCGCGGCTTCGCCATCTTGTGGCGCGCGGGCAGGTTGACCCAGAGCTGCATCATGGACATGGTCCCGCCCTCGCGCGTGAAGCGCTCGGAGTGGAACTCCTCGTGCAGGATGCCGGACGCCGCCGTCATCCATTGCACGTCGCCCGGGCCGATGCGGCCACCGTGGCCTGCGGAGTCGCGGTGCTCGAGCTCGCCCGCGTAGACGATCGTCACCGTCTCGAACCCGCGGTGCGGGTGCACGCCGACTCCGCGCCGGCGCGCGGCCGGGTCGAAGTGACGCGGCGCGGCGTAGTCGAGCATCAGGAAGGGGGAGAGCGGTTCGCGCCCGAGCCCGTCATAGGAAAAGATGGAGCGGACCGGGAAACCGTCCCCGACCCAGTGCGGCGGGGCGGCATCGTGCACGGCGAGTACCTGGCGCATCGTCGCTCTCCTTATTCTCTCGTCGTCGTGATCGAGGCGCCCGTGCGCACGGTTCGCGTCACGGGCGTCTTCTCGGCGATCTCGAGCAGCTTGTCCCATTGCGCCGCCTCGAGCGGCGCGTCCGAAGACAGCTGGCGCGCGATGAACGTGTTGCCGTCGTGGTCCTTGTCGAGCGTCAGCGCGACGCGCAAGGCACCGATGGACCAGCCCTTGCGGTCGGCATACATCTTGAGCGTGATCGCGGTGCAGGCGCCAAGCGCGGAAAGCAGCAGGTTGTACGGACCGGGTCCGGCATTCTGCCCGCCTGCCGACAGCGGCTCGTCCGCGATCAGCGTGTGGCCTGCCGTCTCAATCGAATGCGTGTAGTTGGGGCCGGTCGGCGAGATCACCGCGGCCGCGATGCGCTTCAATTGCCGCCCCGCATGCGCAGTTGCGCGAGATCGGGGGCGACGAGCGGAGCGCCGCGCGCGCCTTCGACCTTGCCGAATCGCCCGCCCTCGAGCCAGTCACGCGTCGCCTGTTCCATCTCGCCGTATGTGCGGGCGACGAAGTTCCACCACAAGAGGACCTCTTCGCCGAACGGACGCCCGCCGACCAAGAGCAGGCGCACCGGGCCCGCCGATTCGACCGTGAGCCGGTCACGGCCGGTGCCGAAATAGAGGAGGGCACCCGGCTCGAGCGGCTCGCCGCCGACATGGGCCGAGCCCTCGAGCGCCATGACCCCGTGCTCGAAATCCGCGTCCAGCACAAGCTCGGTACGCGCGGGTCCCGGGGCCGTGAGGTCGAGGCCGACGAGCGGCGAGTAAACCGCCGCGGGCGCACGCTCTCCCGCGAAGGTTCCCGCGAGCACCGTGATGCGAAAGCCGCCACGCTCGAGCATCGGCAGCTCGGGATAGTGGTCGAACGCAGGCTCGCGGTGGCGCTCGCTGTCGGGCAATGCGATCCAGAGCTGGGCGAGCTGGAACCGGCCCGACGCGTCTGCCGGCGAGTCCTCGGCGTGCGAAATCCCGCGGCCGGCGGTCATGAGGTTCACCTGGCCCGGGTGAATCAATTGCCGGTAGCCGAGGCTGTCGGTGTGCAGGATCGAGCCCTCGATTGCCCACGTGAACGTCTGGAGCCCGATATGCGGATGCGGTCCGACGACGAGTCCGCCGCCTTTCGGATAATCCGCGGGGCCGGCGTGGTCGAGGAAGCACCACGCGCCGATCAGGCGACGATGCCGGTTGGGAAGCGCGCGGCGGATTTCGAAGCCGTCGCCAACGATGGCGCGCCTCGATTCGAGACGTTCGATTGTCATCCGGTGATGATGCGCCGGCTGGCAGGGGCTGACAATCGGCAGTAGGCTACCTGGTGGCAAGGCGTGCGCGATTGGCTCTCCTGATTGTTCTCGTACCTGCAGTCCTGTATGTGGCGCTGTGCGTCCTGCTGTTCGTCGTTCAAAGGTCGATGATCTATTTCCCGGTCCATGAAGCGCCGGCGCCTGGCGCCACGCCTGTTCGTTTCAAGACCCAAGGCGCCGACCTGAAGTTGTGGACTGTGGAAAGGCCCGGCGACAGCGCGCTCCTGTACTTCGGCGGCAATGCCGAGGATGTCGGTGCCAGCGTGGGACGATTTGCCGAGCGCCTGCCAGAAACGTCGCTATTCTTCGTGAACTATCGCGGTTACGGCGGCAGCACGGGAACGCCGACAGAGCGCACGCTCATTGCGGACGCGATCGCGATCTTCGACCGGATTCACGAGCGGCATTCCCGCATTTCCGTAGTGGGCCGCAGCTTGGGAAGCGGAGTCGCGGTGCAGCTGGCCAGCAAGCGGCAAGTTGCTCGACTCGTGCTCGTAACGCCTTTCGACAGTCTCGCAAGGGTCGCGCAGGAACACTATCCCTTGTTTCCAGTCGCAATGCTGATCCGGGACCGCTTCGACTCCGTGGATCGAGCGCCCGTAATCTCGGCGGATACGCTGATCATCGTCGCCGATGAAGACGAAGTCATACCACGTGCACGGACAGAGGCGCTCGCCGCGGCGTTTCATGCACCGCGCGTAGTCTTGCTGAAGGGTGCGACGCACAACAGTGTCGATCTCGACCGACAGTATTTCGACGAGCTCGCATCATTCCTCGGACGGTAAGGCGGGTGTATCATCGCCCGCCGATGAAATTCGTCCAGAGAATCGCAGCCTCTGCGTTGTCGCTACTGGTGGGTGCTTCGGTGTGCGGCTGCTCACTCGAGCGCATCGCGACCCGCCGCGTCGCCGACGCGCTCGCCGCATCCGGCACGACTTATGCGGCGGACGACGACCCGGAGCTGATCGAAGCGGCGCTGCCGTTCAGCCTGAAGCTGATGGAGAGCGTGCTTGCCCAGGACCCGGATCACCGCGGCCTGCTCGCGGCGACGTCCGCCGCGTTCACG
>Ga0075433_10004281_pt1 | contig 11084 bp, 9 predicted proteins | sample RhiMethybrSRZTD2_FD_75299 | JGI IMG/M metagenome (GOLD analysis project Ga0075433, IMG submission 75299) | Populus rhizosphere microbial communities from Tennessee, USA - Rhizosphere MetaG P. TD hybrid SRZTD2 | ecosystem: Host-associated > Plants > Roots > Rhizosphere > Soil | place: USA... | reverse complement strand
GGCGATCACGCGCCCGTCCAGGTCGCGTACGCGGACAGCGAGATGCAGATCCTCGTGCATCTGCTGCAGGCGCGCGGTCAGGGCCGCCGGATCACCGATCCGTTCGCCCACGAGGGAGGCCAGATGACGCGTCACGCGAGGGGCCATGTCGCGACGGAACGCCTCGCGCGCACCGAGCGCGAACACCACCGCCGTCGTCACGCCCACGACGAGCAGCACGCCGAGGAAGTGCAGATAGATCCGCGAGTGAAGGCGCGCCATGTCAGTCGGCGTCCCGCGCCAACACGTAGCCCGCGCCGCGCACCGTCTTGATGTAACGCGGCTCCTTGGGATTGGGCTCGAGCTTGCTGCGCAGCTTGGAGATGTGCACGTCGATCGAGCGATCGAAGGTTTCCCAGGCCGCCCCCTTGAGCGCGTCCAGGAGCTGCTCGCGCGACAGGACACGGCCAGCGGCGCGCGCCAGCACGGTGAGCAGCTCGAACTCGTATGCAGTGAGCGGTTGTCGGCGTCCGTCCACGGTGACCGCGCGCGCGTCGAGATCGATCTCGAGGCGGCCCACGCTGAGCCGCCCACGTTGCGGGGCCGTCGTGCGGCCGCGGCGGAGCACGGCGTGAATCCGCGCGAGCAGCTCGCGCGGGTTGAACGGCTTGGCGAGGTAGTCGTCGGCGCCGAGCTCGAGCCCGACGATCTTGTCGACGTCATCACCGCGTGCGGTCAGCATGATCACCGGCAGCTCCGCGATCTCCGGGGTCGCGCGCAACCGCCGACACACTTCGAATCCATCGGTCCCCGGCAGCATCACGTCGAGCAGCACCACGTCGAAGCGGCCGCGACGCAACACGCTGAGGCCGCGCTCTCCATCGGCGGCGACGGTGACGGTGATGTCGTGCCTGCCGAGATACTCCGTCACCAGCGCGCCCAGTCGGGCGTCGTCGTCGATGAGAAGCGCGGCCGTCGCGGTCGGCACCCTTCTACGGTATCAGCGCGCGTCGACTCACCGCATGCCGAGCGGGCCGAACGTGCGCGCGTAGTTGGCGACGGTCTGCCGCTGGGCCGGCGTCAACGTGTCGTGGATCTCGACGATCGCCTGCGTGATCGCGGCGCGCACGGCCTGCTGACGCTGCTCCATCTGCGCGTGCATGGCGAGCAGTTGGCTGGCGTCGAGCCTGTCGCCTTCGAAGAGCGCTAGCACCTGGTCGCGCTGCGCGGTCCGATCGGGGCGGTTCGCCTGGAGCACAGCAAAGACGCGGTCCCGTGACGCGTAGATCGCGGTGCGTTGCTGGGCGGTCACCGCGGCCTGGTCGAGCGCCTCATCCAGCGCCGCGGAGATCATCCGCTTCATCATTCCCGCGTGCATGCCGCCACCCGGCCCCTGCGCGTACGCGCGCGCGCCCACGAGCCCGGCCACCGCGATCGTGGCTCCGATCAGCACCATGGTCGTCACCTTCTGAAACGTCCGTCCTGTCATGGCTGTCGTCCTCCTCGTCGTGTCGGCGGCGGGACGTCACCCGCCCCGCACACCGAACAACGTGGCCGACGACGATGAACGCCGTATGTTGCGAATGTAAAGATTTGTGGCCGTGCGCTGGCTATAATCACCGTCATGAGCATGCTAGAGCGCGCCGAAGCGGCCGAGCGGGTCTTGAGCGAGGAGCTGGACCGTACCGTCGTGAAGTCGGTGATCTACGTCTCAGGCGACCGGGATCCACGCATTCCGATCACCCGGCCCGACAACGGCAAGCTCGTCATGATGAGCCAGGATCCGCGGCTGGCGCCGATGCCGGCGCGCCCCACCATCTTCGACTTCTTCAAGTATCGCTTCGGCCCCGCCAACCACCTGATGCAGAGCGCGCGGCTCGCGCAGAAGAACGGCGTGGACGAAAAGCTCGTGCTCGCGTGCCTGCTGCACGACATCGCCATCGCCGGCTTCATCCGCGGTGACCATGGGTACTGGGCCGCGCAGATGCTCGAGCCGTACGTGGACGAGGAAGTCGCGTGGGCGATCCGCTATCACCAGGCGCTGCGCTTCTATCCCGACGAGTCAGTCGGCTACGCCTATCCGAAGATGTACGTCAAGCTCTTCGGCGCGGACTACGTGCCGGATCCGTACATCCAGCGCGACTACGAGTACGCGCGCAACCATAAGTGGTACATGAGCGCGCGGCTGATCTGCATCAACGACCTCTACGCGTTCGATCCCACCGTGCAGGTGCAGCTGGAGGAGTTCACGGACGTGGTGGGCCGCCACTTCAGGCAGCCGAAAGAAGGACTCGGGTGGGACGCGAGTCCGTCGGCGCACATGTGGCGCACCATCATGATGCCGACGAAATACCTCTGATCGTCGCTGCGTCGTCGACCGCACGCGCCGCGCCTGCGCGAGCGAATGACCGCAAACCTGCGGGCGTCCAACGGATACGGAGGCTCTCGCCATGACGACGATCGCGCAGCGATCCCTCGCGCTCCTGCTCGGCCTGGTCCTCACACTTGGCCCGCTCGCCGCGTCTGCCGCCGCTCAGGCGGTCCCGGCTCCCCCGGCTATCCCAGCGGCCCCGGCCGCCCCGGGTGCGCCGGCGTCGAGCGCCGACGGTCCGATCGGCCGTACGCCTCCGCGGCTGAGCTACGTCAACGGTGAGGTGTCCTACTGGCGTCCAGGTGCGGCGGACTGGGCGCCCGCGCAGATCAACACGGCGTTGGCGCCCGGGGATGAGACCTATACCGGCAACGGTGGCAACCTCGAGCTGCAGGTCGGCGCCCGGGCGTTCGTGCGTGCCTGGGGCGATACACAGCTCGGCCTCGTCAACCAGGAGCCGGACTTTTTGCAGCTCAAGGTGACCGCGGGTCACGTCTCGCTCGACCTTCGCACCGTCGAGGCGGGCCGCACGGTGGAAGTCGACACGCCGTCGGCCGCCTTCACGATCGACGCCCCCGGCTACTATCGCGTCGACGTCTCGCCGGAGCGCACGTCGTTCATCACGCGGCGGTCGGGACGCGCGACGATGACGCCGGCGGGTGGCGCGGCGGTGGCGATCGCGCCCAGCGAAGAGGTCGTGGTGGAGGGCGCCCCCACACCGACGGTGCAGAGCTTCGTCGCGCCGGCGCTCGACGTCTGGGACAACTGGAACTATGCCCGCACCGAAGAGCTGATCGACTCGATGAGCGCCCGTTACGTGCCGGCGGGCGTGTACGGCGTCGACGATCTCGATCACTACGGCGCCTGGCGGGTCGTGCCGACGTACGGGTCCGTCTGGGTGCCGCACGGCGTTGCCAGCGACTGGTCGCCGTACAGCACGGGCCACTGGGTGGCCGATCCCCTCTATGGCTGGACCTGGGTGGACGACGCGCCATGGGGATGGGCGCCCTACCACTACGGGCGCTGGGTGTTCGTCGACGGTTACTGGGGGTGGGCGCCGGGCCCGATCGTCGCGCGGCCCGTGTACGCCCCCGCGCTCGTCGCGTTCTTCGGCGCTCCGGGTGTGCGCGTCAGCGTCGGCGTGCCGTTCGTGAGCTGGGTCGCGCTGGGCTGGGGCGAGCCCATCGTGCCGTGGTGGGGCGGGTCGCGCTACGTCGGCCATCCGCACTGGGCGGGATGGGGCGGACCGCGCGTAGTCAACAACGTCGTCGTCAACCGCACCACGGTCGTCAACGTGCAGAACATCACCGTCTATCGGAATACCAATGTCCGGAACGCCGTCGTCGCCGTGCGCCAGGACGCGTTCGGGCGTGGGCCCGTGCGCGAAGGGAGAGTGAAGGATGTCGACGTACAGCGGCTACAGCCGGTGCGCGGTGAGCTGCGCGTGAAGCCCGACGCCTCCAGCTTCGTCGCCGGACACGGACCGGCTGTGAGGCCGCCTGCTCAGACGATCGAGCGTCGCGTCGTCGCGACGCGCAAGCCGATCGCCCGCGTCACGCCGCCCGACGGGGCTCGCGAGCGCAGCGCGCCTGCAGTCAGCGCGCCCGCACCGCGAATCGTTGCCGCGCCAAAACGTGCGTCGACGACGGCCGCGCCGGTGCCCCGCCCGCCGTTCGGCGCCAGCCCGATCGAGCGCGAGCGCGCGTCGACACCGCCGCGCTTCGAGAATCGGCCGACCGCGCAACCCGCGGCGCCACGGCCTGAGCCCCAAGCAGAGGTGCGTCGGACCGAGCCGCGAGCAGAAGCACCACGGCCCCAGGCCAAGGTGGAAGAGTTGCGGCCCCAAGCCAAGGTAGAAGCGCCACGACCCGAGCCAAAAGTGGAAGCGCCGAGGCCCCAGGTACGCGCCGAGACCCCGCGACCCGAGGTCGGCCGTCAGCGCGAGACACCGCCAGGGCGCGCGCTGCCCGGCGAGCCGGCCAATCGCGTCGCGCCGTACCGACACGAATCTGGCGGGCCGCATTCGTCGGCTCCGCCGCCCGCTCGCGCGGCCGCGCCCGCCGCGCGCGGGCCCGTCGCGACGGTCCAACGAGGCGACGCGCCGCGCACGCCGCCTCGACCCGCGGCGGCGCACGGCGACCGCGAGCAGCGGCCGGCGCGCGAGCGCTGACGCGTCGTCAGCCGGGCGGTTGAACAGCCGTCAGCGCGTCGGCGGCGGTGGCGTTCGGCCGAGCACCTTCTCGATCGCCATGCCGATGGCGAGCAGCCGCTCGTCGCTGTCGCGCAGCCCGTCGAGTGACAGGCCGACGGGCAGGCGCGTCGACGGCCCCAGGCCGGCGGGAATCGTCAGGCCCGGGATTCCCGCGTTGCTCCCGGGGTCCGTGTTGCGGATGAAGCGAAGGAAGGTTTCCAGGCTCGACGCCTGCGGCCCCTGCGGCACGGCAACCGCGGGCGTCGTCGGAGCGACCAGCGCCTCGATGGCGTACTTCTGGAACGTGTCGACGAAGTGCTTCGCCAACGCGGGGCGCGCCTCGCCCATCGCAGCGCCATAGATCGGCGCCGCATCGACGACGCCATTGGGCCCGGGCAGCTTGCGCGGCACAACCAACGTCTCGTAGGTCCCCTTGACGTCTTTGCTCGCGATCTGAGCCGCCACCTGCTCGACCGTCTTTCCGGTCTGATACTTCGCGAGGTACGTCTTCAGATCGTCGTAGGCCTCGTAGAGCGCCACCGGAAAGCTGGCGGCGTCGTTCAGCTTCTTGAGCTGCGGCATGTCGACCTCGACGATCGTCACGCCCGACGCACGTAGCTTGTCCAGCGCGGCGTTGACCACAGCCCTGGTGTCGTCGTCGAGATCGGCGAAGTAGTAGTCACGGTAGATGCCGAGCCGCACGCCGTCGAGCGATGCAACCGCCGGCACCTTGCCACGCATTACGACGGAATCCAACAGCGCGACGTCGGCGACGGTGAGCGCCATCGGGCCCACCGTGTCGCGCGTGTGGGCGATCGGCGTGACGCCGTCCTGGCTGTATCGACCGATCGTGGGCCGCAGTCCCGCTCCGCCCGTCAAGCCGGCCGGAATGCGCACCGAGCCGCCGGTGTCGCTGCCGAGCCCGCCCGGTGCCAGCCGTGCGGCGATCGCCGCGCCGGTGCCGCTCGAGCTGCCGCCCGCGATGCGTGAGCGATCGTACGGATTGCGCGTGCCGATCGGCTGCGCGGTGTAAAAGGCCTCGTTGTAGCCGGAAATACCGAACGCCAGCTCGTGCATGTTGGTCTTGCCGAGGATCACGGCCCCCTCGTCCACGAGACGCTTTACGGTCGGCGCATGCTCGCGCGGCACGAAGTCGCGCAGCGCCGGCGTGCCGGCGGTGTTCGGCAGGCCTGCCACGTGGGTGTTGTCCTTGATCACCAGCGGCACACCGTGCAGCACACCCTTCGCCAGGTTGAGGGCGAGTTGCGTATCCGCGTGCCGCGCCGCTTTCAGCGCGCCTTGCTCATCGAGCGTGATGAAGGCGTTGAGGTCGCGGTTGGCCTGCGCACGCGCGAGATACGCCTGCGTGAGCTCGACGCTCGTGATCTGCTTGGCGCGGATCATCGCCGCCGCATCAGCGACGCCGAGCTGCGTCACGTCGATCTGACGTCCCTGAGTGCTCGCGCACCCGGCGATCACGGCGGTGAGCATCGACAAGCCGATGGCGGCACGGACGTGCATGGTGGTGGCCTCCTAAGGTCCCTCGTCCCGCGGCGACGGCACGACGCGCGCGGGGAACTCACGCCAGGCGTGGCGCGCCATCACGTCCTCGCGCAGGTCGATGCCCAGCCCCGGTGTGGTCGGCAGCGTCACGTACCCCTGCTCGACGCGCAGCGGATTGACGGCGATCTCGCCGCCGCGCGACTCGAAGTTCACGAAATACTCGGTGATCAGGAAGTTCGGAATGGCCGCCGAGACCTGCAGCGTGGCGGCCAGGCCCACCGTCGTCGAGTTGTAGTTGTGCGGCGAGACGACCACGTGGTACGCCTCGGCCATCGCGGCGATCTCGCGCAGCTCCTCGATGCCTCCGACGTTGCACACGTCGGGATTGATGATGTCGGCGGCGCGCCGCTCGAAGACCTCGCGGAACTCGAACCGTGTGTAGAGCTCCTCGCCGGTGACGATCGGGATGCGGATCTCTCGCCGGCACTCCGCCAGCGCGCCGAGATCGCGGGCCGAGACGGGCTCTTCGTACCAGAACGGATCGAACGGCTCGAGCAGGCGCGCCACGCGCACCGCGTGCATCGGCGCCAGCCGTCGGTGGACCTCGATCAGCAGATCGACGGCCGGCCCCACCGCATCGCGCACGGCGCGCACGGTCTCCACCACCTGGCGCTCCGCCTCGCGACTGATGTGCGTGCGCCACGGGCCGGGGAACGGATCGAACTTCAGCGCGCTGAAGCCGCGCGCCACCGTGGCCTTGGCCTTCGCCGCATAATCGGCCGGCATCCTGGCACCCGAGTACCAACCGTTCGCGTACACGCGAATGCGCTCGCGGCACGGGCCGCCGAGCAGGTTGACCACCGGCACGCCGAGCCGCTTGCCCGCGAGATCCCACAGCGCCTGCTCGATGCCGCTGACCGCGCCGAAGAAATCGAGCGACCCGCGCTTGGCCGCGAAGTCGTGATACGCCCAGTGCGTGAAGTGGCGGATCTGGCCCGCGTCTCGGCCGACCAGATAGCGCGCGAGCTGACCGACGAAGGCGGCGATCGAGTGATCGCGATCCGCCTGCGTGTAGCACTCGCCCCAGCCGTGCAACCCATCGGAGGTCTCGACCTTCACGAACAGCCAGTTCTTGCCGTAGCCAGGATCGACGAGGAACGGGGTGACGGCGGTGATCTTCACGCGCTCCTCCCTCGAGCGTTCTCCAAGCAGGCCGGCTTGGAGTCTACTCGATGGGCGCGTCTATTTCAGACGGGGATCGAGGGCGTCGCGCAGCCCGTCGCCGAAGAGGTTGAAGCCGAGGACTGTCACGAAGATCGCGAGCCCCGGGAAGAGCGCCAGCCAGGCATTGGCCTGGATGAACGCGACGTTGGCCTTGAGGTCCCAGCCCCAGCTCGGCGTGGGGGGCTGCGTACCGAGACCGAGAAAGCTCAGCGTGGCCTCGACGATGATCGACGTCGCGATGCCGAGCGTCGTCGTCACGATGATCGGCGCCAGGCAGTTCGGCAAGACGTGTCGGAACAGGATCGACGGGTCGCGCACACCGAGCGCGCGGGACGCCTCCACGTACTCCTTCTCCTTGATCGAGAGCACGCTGCCGCGGACGAGCCGCGCGTAAATCGGAATCCGCACGATGGCAATGGCGCCGGTCACCTTCATCGTCCCGATCAGTCCCGCCGTCGGCGTGAAGATGACCATGAGGATGATCGCGAGCAGATAGATCGGGAATGCCAGGATGAGGTCCATCACCCGCATGATGAGAGTGTCCACGCGGCCGCCGTAATAGCCCGCGATCATCCCGAACGGCACGCCGACGAACAGCGCGAGGAGCACCGAGGACACGCCGACCAGCAGTGAGATGCGGGTGCCATGGATGACGCGGCTCAGCATGTCGCGCCCGAGCTGGTCGGTGCCCAGCGGGTGGTCCCAGCTCGGGCGCGCGAACGTCCGCGTCTGATCGCTGGCAATCGGGCTCCGCGGGGCGAGCACGTCAGCGAAGATGGCGACCACGAGCAACAGCGCGACGATGGCCACGCCGACGAGCGCCGTCGTGCTGCGTCGCAGCCGGCGCAGCCCTTCGACCAGCGGCGATTCGGAGCGCTCGGCGACCGCCTCCCACCCCACGCGGGGGACGGTCGCGACCTCGGCCTCGCTGAGACTGCCGCCGCGAATCGGCTTCATGGCCATCGCAGCCTCACGCGTACCGGATCCGCGGATCCAGCACGGTATAGGTCAGGTCGACGATGAGGTTGATCACGACGAAAGCGATCGCGGTCAGCAGCGCGAAGCCCTGCACCTGCTGGTAGTCGCGGGCGATGATCGCGTCGATGCCAAAGGTGCCGAGACCGGGCATCGCGAACAGCGTCTCGACGACAATGGCGCCGCCGATCAGGAAGCCGACCTGCAGGCCCATCACGGTGACGGTCGGGATCAGCGCGTTCTTCAGCGCGTGCTTGAGCACGACCGGCCGCTCGCTCAGCCCCTTGGCGCGCGCGGTGGTCACGTACTCGGTGCGGATGACCTCCAGCATGCTCGCGCGGAGAAGCCGCGTGAGCAGGGCGGCCCGCCCCACCCCGAGGGCGAGCGCGGGCATCAGCACGTGCTGCGCGTTGCCGAGCAGCCCCGCCGCGCACACGATCGTCGGACAGGTGCCCGGCAGGTACACCCAGCCCGAGCTCGGCAGGGCGCCGCTCATGCCGATCGAAAAGGCCAGCAGCAGCAGGACTCCGATGAAGAACTCGGGGATCGACACACCAACCATCGCGACGGTCGTCGCGGTGTAGTCGGCCCACGTGTTCTGGCGCAAGGCGCCGATGATGGCGGCGGGAATGGCGATGGCCAGGGCGACGGCCATCGAGAGCACGATCAGCTCCAGCGTCACGGGCAGACGCACGAGGACGTCCTGGAACACCGGGCGCCCGGTCATGATCGAAACGCCCCAGTCGCCCCGGGCGAGCTTGCCGAGCCAGATCGCGTACTGCACCAGGACGGGCTTATCGAGGCCGTACTCCGCGCGGACCCGGACGGCGTCTTCCTCGGTGTAGGCGTCTCCGAGCAGAGCGACGACCGGGTCGCCGGGGATCGATTGCATCATCACGAACACCACGAGCGTGATCATGACGACGGTCGGCACGATCTGAAGCAGCCGCTTCAGGACATAAACGCGCATCGCCGCGATCGCGCCGTCAGCGGTCCAGCCAGACCGGGCCCCAGAGCACCTCGAACTCGGCGTTGTAGGTGTAGTTCTTCACCCACGGCTGCGCGACCATATAGAAGGGCGAGCCGGAGATGACGTTCCAGTACATCTTGTCGGCCACGTACTCGAGCAGCTCCTTGCCGATCGCCTTGCGCTTGGCGGGGTCCAGCTCGCGCGCGTAGCGCGCGTACAAGTCGTCCACCTTGGTGTCGGTGTGCCGCGGGTGGCTCCACGCCGACGAATTCTTCGACACATACGCGGTCGAGAGATAGCCGTTGCTGTCGATCGTCAGCAGCGAGAGCAAATCCTCGACGTACATGTCCCACGGGCCGTCCTGCAGCGTCGTGTTCATCCACGTGACCTTGTCGACGAGCCGGATGTTGGCGGTGACGCCGATGCGCGCGAGCTGCTCCTTGATCATGGTGGCGATGACGCTGAACACGCTCTTCTCGGTGTTCGTCATCAGCTCGATCGTGAGCGGCTTGCCCGGGCCGTAGCCGGCCTCGGCGAGCAGGGCCTTCGCCTTGGCCTGGTCGTAGGGGCAGATGTGGTTGACGTTCACGCTTTCCAGCGTGCCCGGCGGCGCCATGCCGACCCACGGCGTCGCCTGTCCCTTGAACGCGATCTTCACGATCTCCTGGCGGTCGAGGCCGTAGCAGCCGAGCGCCTTGCGCACGCGGAGGTCGCCGAGAATCGGATGCGGCACGCGCTCCGTGGACATCGGCTTGCCGTCCTTTGGCACCGTGACCTTCATCGCCGCCAGCATCGGCGTCGTTTCCTTGCCGGTCAGGATCTGCGCGTTCGGATTCTGCGCGCGCATGGTGTCGACGTGGTCCGGGGAAAAGGAGGCGATGAAATCGATCTCCCCGTTTTTGAAGGCTGCCATCTCGGTCACGGGATCCTTGATGACGCGGATCATCACGCGGTCCAGGTATGGCTGGCCGGGGACGAAGTACTTGTCGAACCGCTCCATCACCAGGTGGCTGCCCTTGACCCACTCGACGAACTTGAAGGGACCGCAGCCGATCACGGAGCCTGGCTTGCCCTGCTTACGGTCCTCGAGCGTGTACTTCTGCGTCGCCGTCGGCGAGTAGAAGACCAGACCCGTGCGGTAGGCGGCGAGCATGTGCAGGAAGAACGCGTAGGGATGCTTGAGCCGGACCTGCACGGTGTGAGGATCGAGCACCTCGACGCTGTGCACCGACTCGTAGAAGGGCCGCATGCCCGACTTCGTCGCCGGGTCCATCAGCCGGTCGATGCTGAACTTGACGGCCGCGGCGTCGACCGGCGTGCCGTCGTGGAAGAGGACGTTCTTGCGGAGCTTGAACGTGTACAGCAGTCCGTCCGGCGATGTCTGCCACGACTCGGCGGCATCACCGACGAATTTGCCGTCGGGCGTGATATTCACGAGACCGCACCCGACGTTCATCGCGACCCACATCATTTCGTAGCCGGGCGCGGTGTGGAAGTCGAGGTTGGCGATCTCGTTGCCGTACGAGACTCGAAGCGTGCCGCCACGTTTGGGCGTCTGGGCGGCGGCGAAGAGCGGCGTGACGATGACGACGGCAACGACGAAAACGATGAACGTCGCGAGACGTTGTGCGCGCATGTGTTGGCCTCCCTGGTTTCGGTAGCGACGGAACAGGGACGCAGAGCGATGTGGCGGGGTACTTTACAGCAGTCTCAGCTTGTCAACAAGCGGGGCTCGGGCCCGCCGGGCGAACCGGGCCGGGTCAGCGCTGCGACGCGGTGGCCGCGGTCAGCGCGGCCGGGACGGCGCTCGTCATCCGGCCGGGCAGCAGCGCGACGCACAGCGTGGTGAAGGCGGCGACGCCCGCCATCAC
>Ga0075433_10004280_pt1 | contig 11085 bp, 13 predicted proteins | sample RhiMethybrSRZTD2_FD_75299 | JGI IMG/M metagenome (GOLD analysis project Ga0075433, IMG submission 75299) | Populus rhizosphere microbial communities from Tennessee, USA - Rhizosphere MetaG P. TD hybrid SRZTD2 | ecosystem: Host-associated > Plants > Roots > Rhizosphere > Soil | place: USA... | reverse complement strand
TGAGGTATGCCGAAGGATTACAGCCTGGATGTTACGCCGCCAAACGCGCAACGACGGCCTGAGCACGCGCGCGACGACGAGTGGGCGCGCGCGTTCATCAGCCGCGCGCGGGTTGGGCATGTCGCAACCCATTGGGAAGATCAGCCGTTTATCACGCCGACAATGTTCTGGTATGACCGAGAGCGGCACGAGATCGTTTTCCACTCGAACGTCGTTGGGCGAGTGCGCGGCAACAGCAACAGCTACCGCGAGGTCTGCTTCGAGGCCAGCGAGTTCGGACGCCTGCAGCCCGCGAACGTCGCGCTGGAATTCAGCATTCAATATGAGAGTGTGATCGCCTTTGGCGCGATCCGAGTGCTGGAGGACTTTGAAGAAAAGCGGCGGGCGCTGTATGGCATGATCGGCAAATATTTCCCGACAATGTGCGCTGGGGAGCACTATCGCCCGATCACCGATAAAGAGCTGAAGCGCACCTCGGTGTATGCGATCACGATCACGAGCTGGAGCGGTAAACGCAACTGGGCCGAGCGCGCCGATCAGAGCGACGAATGGCCACAGCTTGGCCCGGAGTGGTTCGAGTAGGAGGGAGCCTAGCAATGCTTAAAACACTGACGGCTGTGTTCGACGGTCACGTTTTACGTCCAGATGTGCCGCTCGACCTTGAACCTAATACTCGCTATGTCATCACCGTCGAAACCGCATCCTCCGAAGATGCTTGGGATGTGCTTGAAAAGCTGGCTGGAACAGTTACGGCACCATCTGACTGGGCTAGCGAGCACGATCATTATCTCTACGGTACACCAAAGCATCAGGACGAGGCTTAGAGGTAAAGTAACTATGCTACGTCTGCCACCCTTCCGCTATATCGCCCCCGGCACGCTCGCGGCGACCACGCAGCTGCTCGCAGACCATGGCGAGCGGGCGATGATCGTCGCTGGTGGGACCGATCTGTTCCCGAATATGAAGCGGCGACAATTCACCCCCGAAGTGCTGGTGGGCCTGCGCGGGCTGCGTGAGCTACGCGGGATCGCTGGCGACCCCGACACCGGCATGACGATCGGCGCGCTGGCGACCCTCACAGAAATCGCCACTCATCCGGCTATTCGTATGGGCTACCCGGCGCTTGCGCAGGCGACTGGCCTGGTATCAGCACCGCAGCTCCGCAATGTCGGGACGCTCGGCGGCAACCTGTGCGTGGACACGCGCTGCAATTACTACAACCAGACCGAGTTCTGGCGCGCGTCGGTTGGCTACTGTATGAAGAAAGATGGCGATATCTGCCTGGTCGCGCCGGGCAGTCCGCGCTGCTGGGCGATCGCGTCGTCGGACTGCGCGCCGGCCCTGATCAGCCTTGGCGCGCAGGTGCGATTGGTCTCGCCACGCGGCGAGCGCAGCATCCCCGTCGACGCGCTCTACCAAGACGATGGCATCGCGTATCTGAGCAAGGCACACGACGAGGTGCTGGCCGAGGTGCTGCTGCCGCCGTCCGACGGCTGGCGCTCGGTCTATCGCAAGCTGCGCCGACGCGGCTCGTTCGACTTCCCGATTCTGGGCGTCGCGATCGCCCTACGCCAGAACACGGACGGAACCGTGCGCGACGCGCGGATCGTCCTCGGCGCGCTGGCATCGCACCCGGTCGAGGCGACTGCGGCTGTGGCGCTCCTCGCAGGCCAGCCGCTCAATCCCGATGTGATCGCAGCTGTCGCCGCCGCCGCCGCGCGCCCGGCCAAGCCACTCGACAACGCCGACCTGACCCTCAGCTACCGCAAGCAGATGGTTCCGGTATTCGTCCGGCGGGCGCTCGAAGATCTGTGCGAGTAGCCTTATGGCGTCACAGCAGCGGCGGGTGCGACCTGCGCCGTGCAGTAGGCGCAGCGCCGCGCCGCAAGCGGGATGTTGCTGAGGCATTCTGGGCACTGGCGGGTTGGTTGCGGCTTGGGCTCAGACGGCATGAGCCGCGCCATAAGCCGATTCAGCGGTGCGACGACGAAGAAGTACACGACGATCGCCGTAATCAGGAACGCCAGAACAGCGTTTAGAATATTGCCCCACAAAAATGGCCCGGTGCGAATGCTCGAAAAATCGGGCGAGCCGGCGATCAGCGCGATCAAGGGCGTGATAAAGTTCGTCACCAGCGCGTCCACCACATTGCCAAAGGCGGTACCGATCACCACAGCAACTGCCAAATCGAGCACATTCCCACGTAGCACAAAGTCACGGAATCCCTTGAACATAGGGGTGCCTTTCTGCGCCATATGACGCGCTAAGCATATGTAACGCGAAACGCGAAGCGTGAAGCGTGAAGCGTGAAGCGTGAAGCGTGAAGCGTGAAACGGGATGCGTAATTGCCGCTTACAGCACGCGCGGCGCGAGCTGTGCGCCCCAGCTATCGCACTCCCAGGCTGCGTAGGTTCGCTGATAGACTGCGGTCGTCACGGCGGCGATGTTGCGCCAGTTGAAGCTATCGCGCGCCTCGCTAAACGCATTTTCGGCGCGTGCGTGCGCCCAATCGGGGTGTTGCAGTGTGTGCAGAATTCCCCACGCCAGCGCCTCTGAGCTGTTCGGCTGAACAGTCAGGCCGGTTTCGTGCGGCTTCACAACTTCGGGAAGACCGCCGGTCTCGGCGACGATCACCGGGCAGTGCGCAGCCATGGCTTCGAGCGCGACGATGCCGAACGGCTCGTAGAGCGATGGGAAAACCGCCACATCGGCGATGTGATAGAGCTTATCGCGATCCTCATCGGAGATAAAGCCAGTGAAGATCACCTTGTTGCCGACGCCTAGCACCCATGCGCGGCGCTTGAGCGTCTCCAGGTAGTCGCCTGTGCCAGCGATCAGCAGCTGGGCGCGCGGCAGGACCGACAGCACACGCGGCCATGCCTCCAGCAGAACGTGCAAGCCCTTCTCGTACACGATCCGCCCAACGTAGAAGACGAGCGGCTGATCGTCGAGCACGAAGCGTCGGCGGAATGTGTGGCGCTCCTCTTGCGAGATAAACGGGTCTTGGCGCACGTAGATGCCGTTGGGCACAACATCGATCTTGTCTTTAGGGGTGCCGAAGTACTGATTGAGCTGATCGGCCATGAAGTGCGAGCAGGCGATCACGCGCCAGGCTTCATAGGTCAGCCACCATTCCAGGCCGTTGATCTGCTCGGACTGGCTGTTGGAGATATGCCCTTGCCCACGGCCGCGCTCGGTGGCGTGGATTGTCGCGACGAGCGGGCGTCGCCAGGCGTGCTTCAGCGCGATCCCGGCCGGCGTGACCAGCCAGTCGTGGGCGTGGATCAGGTCGAAGTGGCCGAGTTCGCTCTGCAAAGCGCGCGCCTCGTGCTCCAGGATACTATTGGTCTGCCGCGCGAAGGAGACAAAACTATAATCTTGCATCTGCGGCGGCTCGATCCGCCAGATATGGACTCCTTCGGCGCTGATCTCGCGCGCCGCGCCGCCGCGCAACGATGGCGTGAGCACATGGACGGCGACCCCAGCCTGCACCAGCGCTGGCGCTAAGTCCATGACATGCTTGCCCATGCCGCCCACGATATGCGGTGGATATTCCCAGGACAGCATCAGGACGCGCATGCTTCCTCCCAAGGACGTGTACTCATCGGCCAGCGTGTGTATATGATCGACTCTACACGGCCGGAGATTTGAAGGATGCAGCGCGATCCTGTCGTTCAGCGGCCCTTCGTTTGTGGAAGGTTCGGGACTGCCACATCCCCGCCGCCAGCCAATCCTCGTTCTTCTGTGGCTCAGAGCGATTATAGCATTCTCACGAACGCGCGGCAAACCTCCCGACATGCGGCTGTGTGGAAACCGGCCGATGCGTTGACATGTCTACCACGGCGTGGTATCGTCCCGCCTATGACGAAAATAACCGATAGCCGATAGCCAATTGCAGATTGCAGATTGCAGATTGCCAATAGCTGTCGCCATTTTCATACATCAGAGTGCGGCGCAGCCGCATGGACATCTATCACGAAAATAGCCGATAGCCACATTTGAAAGCATAACTATGCCTCAGCGGTCCCCGACTCATTACCTGATCTTGTGCGGCGGCGTGCTGGCGGTCGCCTCGTCCTCGATCATGATCCGGTTGGCGCAGCAGAGCGGGATGCCGGCGACCATGATCGCAGCCGGGCGAATGGGCATCGCAGCGCTCATCCTGCTACCGATCGTCTTCTGGCGTGCTAAGCCGGAACTGCGCGCGCTGGGCTGGCGCGACATAGCGCTGGGACTCTGCGCCGGCACATTTTTGGCGATCCATTTCATCGCCTGGATTTCTTCGCTCGAATATACCTCGGTGGCCTCGTCGGTCGCGCTGGTGGCGACCAACCCGCTGTGGGTCGGGCTCGCCTCGCTGCTGCTGTTCCGCGAACGATTGGCATCGCTAACACTATTGGGCGTCGTGCTGACGATCGGCGGCAGCGCGCTGATCGGCTTCAGCGACGGAAGCAGGATCGATGCGCAGAACGCGCTGCTCGGCGACGGGCTGGCGCTGCTTGGCGCGCTTGCGGCGTCGGCCTACTTCCTGATAGGGCGCTCGCTGCGCCGCCGCCTTTCGACCTGGCCGTACATCTGGTTGGTCTACACCAGCGCTGCGATTATCTTGGTGGTGCCAGCGTTCGTCGCACAGAGTACCGCTCCGATAGGAGTGCGCGCGCTGCTCGATTACCCGCTAGGTGCCTACGCGCTGCTGTTTGGCCTGGCGATCGGGCCGCAGTTGCTCGGCCATAGCGCGTTCAACTGGGCGCTGCGCTATCTTTCGGCCACCTTCGTCGCCGTCGCTATTCTGGGCGAGCCGATCGGTGCGGCGCTACTCGCGGCGCTGCTCTTCGGCGAGGGATTTGCGCCCTTGCAGATCGGCGGCTTCGTGCTGCTGCTGGCTGGTATCGTCCTGGCGGCCTGGGCGGAGACGGGCAGCAATGCGGCGAGCGGTCTGGCAGCGAGCGGGCCGTCCAAACTTCGCGAGGCGTGAGGCGAGAAACGTGAAACGGGAAACGTGCATGCCACGTTTCCCGTTTCGACCCGGCTGGGATGATCGCACATCCGCGCAGCTCTAGCGTAGGGTAGGTCGCTCTGGCGCGATGCTGTGGGGGTGCGCGAGCCGGTAGGCTGTCAGTGCTGCTGAGAGTTCGCTATAGGCTGCGCGGATGATGTAGGCGACATGTTCCAGGTGGCTACGCGCGGCTGCGACGGTCGCGCGCGCCTGGTCGGGGTTGGTCACCTTGCCCAGATAGTCGAACCCGACGTGGGCCCTCAGGATGTCCCGCGCAAGCTCCCACTCGTGCTGCGCTGCGGCTAGGCGGACGCAATAGGCCGCTAGGGCGCGCACAAGTGGCGCGGTCTCCTGATGCTTCGCTGTGAGGTCTGTGATCATTGCTTGGACGACACCGACATAGGTGCGGGCTTGTCTGAGCTGCGCTTCTTGCTCCCTGAGCTGCTGTAACTCATATTGGTAGGCGCGCTCCAGCGAGCTGTTATCGACCGGCGTGGCGACGGGCGTGGCGATCGGCGTAGGGACGCGCGTGGGGGACGGCGGATGCGTTGGCTCGGCGAAAGCGCCACCCAGGCTGGCCGCAAGGGTGAGAAGTGCGACGACGAGTGCCAGAGTCCAGCGGGCGATGCGTGACATTGAGGGTGCCTCCTTGTGCTGCGAGGGGCGTGGTGAGCGCCCGTGCGAGATTGTTACAGGCCAGTATGTCAGCCCGTTGTTTCTAGTATAGCGGCGGGTTATGAAGGAGCTGTGAAGAGTGGCAACAGATGCTGTGAAGACGCCTCACCCCAACGCCACTTCCGTGCCCAGACCAAGCCGAGACGCCTCGGACAGCGCCAGCTGCGCCACCGCTAGATCTTGCACGGCGTTGCCCACCGATTTGAAGAAGGTGATCTCTGTGCTGCTGGTACGGCCAGGCACCAGCTCAGCGATGATCTGGCCTAGCTCGACGACGCGCTGCTCGTCGAGTGCCCCAGCCGCGCGCGCCTGGATCAGATCGCCCGCCTCGGCCCACGCAGCCATCCGCTGATCGACCACCACCAGCGCGCGCGCGATAGTGGCGGCTGGAACCTCGGCCATGTGCGGCGTGAACGAGCCAACGCCATTGATATGCGTGCCGGGGCGCAGATCGGCGTCATCGAACAGTGGCGTCGGCGCACTGGTGGCGCAGCAGACGACGTCAGCCTCGGCCAGGGCAGCGCCAGTCGAGGCGGCGACGCGCAGCTCTGCGGCGATGCCCTGCGCGCGCAACGTCGCGATCAGCGCCTCGGCGTGCGCGCGGGTGCGGTTGACCACCCAGACACGCGTAATTGCACGTACGGCGCAAACAGCGTGGACCTGGGTGACAGCCTGCGCCCCAGCGCCGAAGATCGCCAATACGCCTGCATCGGTCCGGGCCAGCGCGCGCGTGGCCGCCCCCGATGCCGCGCCCGTGCGCAACGCCGTGAGATAGGTGCCATCCATCACCGCAATAGGCCGTCCAGTCGCGGCGTCGAGCAGCACCACCAGCGCGTGAATGCTCGGCAGACCATGCAGCGTGGCGTTGTGCGGAAAGACCGAGACGACTTTTAGGCCAAGCGCATCGCTCTGCGCCAGGTGCGCGGGCATGAAAAAGGTGTGGGCATCGCGCTGCGGCTGGCTGATCGGCACGCGCAACGGCACGCTAGCCTGATTCGTCGAGAGCTGCGCGAAGGCATCCGCGACCGCGTCAATCGCCGCGCTCATCGGCACGGCACGGCGAACATCGTCGGCGCTGAGAATACGCATATTTCTGTCCCCCAAGCTCTAGTATTAAACATCCGTTGCATGCAGAAGCTCACCACAAAGGCACAAAGGGCACAAAGACCACTATGATCTTTGTGCCCTTTGTGCCTTTGTGGTGCGAACAGGGCCAGTGAAGTCACAATGTAATACGAGGCGGCGGGCGCTCATATCACCCCGGCCTGTCGCAGAGCGGCGATCTCGTGCGGGCTGCGACCGAGCGCCGCCAGCACCTCGTCGCTGTGCTCGCCGAGTCCTGGCGCGGGCCGGCTGGACGTTTCGCCAAAGAGACCACCGAGCTGCCGTAGCGCGCCCTCGCCGGGCTGCTCAAGCAGGAACTGACGCGCTGAAGTGGCTCCGAGCGCCTCGGCCAGCGTGCGCACCGGCCCAACACAGACCTCGGCATCGCCAAAGAAGTCCAGCCACTCGGCCAGCGTGCGCGTCGCAAAAAGCGCGTCGAAGTCGGTGAACATACGCTCCTGCTCGGGCCAGGGCGCGTACTGCTGCGCGATGAACGGCTCGCGACCGAGCATGCGGCAAAGGGTGGCCCAAAAGCGCGGCTCGACTGCCGCCACCGTGAGCGCGCGCTGGTCGGCGGTTGGGTAGACGCTATAGCAGGCGTAGCCGCCGGAGAGCGGTCCGCGCCCGCCCGTAGGCACATCGTCGGTCGCCCAGAATTCGGCGGCATAGGCGGCGAGCCAGTGCAGCACGCCATCGGTCATCGAGATGTCGAGCACGCGCCCGCAGCCGGTGCGATCGCGCTCGATCAGCGCTGCCAGGATGCCCAGCGCAGCGCTCAACGCGCCGCCGCCCAGGTCGGCGATCTGCAAGCCAGGCACGATCGGTTGCCCGCCGCCGCGTGGCGCGAAGAACGGCAGCGCTCCAGCGTAGCCCAGGTAGTTCAGATCGTGGCCGACGCGATCACGCAGCGGCCCGTGCTGCCCGTAACCGCTGATCGAGCAGATGATCAGCCGCTGGTTGTCGGCGTGCAGCGTCTCGGTGGACAGATCAAGCCGCGCCAGCACGCCGGGCCGGAAGCCCTCCACCAGCACATCCGCCCGTCGTGCCAGGTCAAGCAGCACTGCGCGGCCCGCGGCTGCCTTCAGATCGAGCACAAGGCTGCGCTTGCCACGATTCAGCGCCGTGAAGAGGGCGCTCTGGGTCTTGCCGAGCGGCGGAAAAGCGCGCAGATAATCGCCGCGCCCTGGCTCCTCGATCTTGATCACGTCGGCACCAAGATCGGCCAGGATGAGCGTGCAGAAGCCGCCCGGTAGCAGCCGCGTCAGATCGAGGATCGTCACGCCGTCGAGCGGACGCAGCGCGCTGGATGCGCGATCAGCAGAGTTAAACATTCTATTCCGATTTCAGCAGGCTGTGCTATACTAAATCATAAAGGAGAATTACATTATGACAATCACACCCGACTCGCCCATCCTGAACGTCACCCCGCAGGCCACGCCAGAGCAATGTAGTCGCTATCTCAGCGCACGACCACACGGCGCATACACCGAGAGCGACATCGCTGGGGTGATCGTGCCAGCCTACTTTGCGGTGTGCGCGACGGCCGGCGTTGACCCGCTGCTGATTATTGCTCAAATGGTCCATGAGACCGGCGGACTGACGAGCGCGCTCAGTCAGCGCCAGGATCCAGACGGCAATCCGCTGCGTAATCCAGCTGGCATTGGTGTGACTGGCGAACGGAGCACGACGCCGCAATCGGGCTTCGTTTTCGACGCCGATCACGAATGCTATCGTCGCGCGTGCGGCTTCACTTCCTGGCGCGACGATGCAATCCCGGCCCATGTGGGGCGCTTGCTCGCCTATGCGCTTACCGATCAGGCTGCCAACGACACGCAACGAGCGCTGGTCGCACGCGCGCTGGGCTACCGACCGTTGCCGACCTCCTATCGCGGTGCCGCGCCCACGCTCCGCGGACTCGCCGGCCGCTGGGCGGTCCCCGGAACAACCTACCCCGATAAGTTGGCCCAGATCGCGAACGCGATTCGCAGCAGCTAGCCTGCATCCAGCACCGCACGCACCTTGCGCACCAGCTCATCCGGCGTGAACGGCTTCTGGAGAAAGATCGCGCTCATATCCAGAAGCCCGTGGCCGTTGATCGTGTTGTCCATATAGCCCGAGATGTAGAGCACTTTCATCGCTGGGCGCAACAGAGCCAGGTGTTGCGCGAGTTGCGGCCCGCTGATCAGCGGCATCACCACATCGGTCAGCAGTAGGTCGATCACGCTGGTGTGCTGCTCGGCGAGCTGGATGGCTTCGGTGCCGTGGCACGCCTCAAGCACAGTATAGCCGTTGCGCTGTAGGATCTTCCGAATCAGCGACCGCACGGCTGGCTCGTCTTCGGCGAGCAGAATAGTCTCCGATATCACGAATGGCCGATCTCTCTGCGCGCCCACTCATACATGGCGACATACTCGCGCGCTGATGATTCCCAGGAATGATCCTCGCGCATGCCGCGAGCGCGCAGGATCGGCCAGCCGGTGAGATCGCGAAACGAGGTCAGGCAGCGCGCGATCGCGTCGATCAACTCCTGGGCTATGTAGCTATGAAAGCGGAACCCGTTGCCGTCCCAGCCTTCGCGCACCGTATCGTTGAGGCCGCCGGTGGCGCGCACGATCGGCACGGTGCCGTAGCGCAGCGCGATCAGTTGGCCCAGACCGCCCGGCTCATAGCGCGACGGCATGAGAAAGGCATCACAGCCGGCGTAGATGCGCTGCGCCAACGCAGCGTCGAAGCGCAGCTGCACATTCACGCGGTCGGGATACGCGCGCGCATAGCTCGCGAAGGCTTGTTCGAGGTAGGGCTGGCCAGTGCCCAGTAGCACCAATTGCGCATCGGTCTGGCCGAGCAGCCAAGCCATCGCTTGATCGAGTAGATCGAGCCCTTTCTGCTCGGCCAGCCGCGTGACCATGCCCAGCAGTGGCCGGTCGGGGGCCTCGGGGAAGCCGCACTCGCGCTGCAACGCGGCCTTGCAGATCGCTTTGCCGGCGATAGCATCCACGCTGTAGTTGGCCGCGATATACGGGTCGGTCTGCGGGTTGAAGAACTCGTAGTCGATGCCGTTGAGGATGCCGACGAGATGATCCTGGCGCGTGCGCAGCAGCCCGTCGAGGCGCTCGCCATATTCTGTGCTCAGAATCTCTTGGGCATAGGTCGGGCTGACGGTGCTGACAATGTCGGCGTAGATGATGCCGCGCGCCATGAAGTTGAATTGCTGCTCGAAGCCGGGGCCGGCGCTCGTCTCGACCATGCCGCCTTCGTTCAGGCCGCTCAGATACAGCGTGAAGGGGCTAAAGATGCCCTGGTAGGCGAGATTGTGGATCGTGTAGACCGTCGCAATCTGGCCGAATGTGTAGGCATAGAAGGTTTTGATGTAATTCGACAGCAGGGCGGTATGCCAATCATTGCCGTTGAGCACTTCGGTCTGCCAGCCCTCCACATCGCGCAGGTGCAGCATCAGCACGAGGATGCCGCGCGCAAACAGGCAGAAGCGCCGGTCGTCGTCGTCGTCGCCATAGATGCTATCACGCTCGAAAGCCGCCGGAATGTCGAGCAGGTAGATCGGCGTATCGCCAAGCATAGTCTTGAAGATTCGCATCTGCTCCTGGCGCTCGCCAGCGGGCAGAAAGCTCGCAGTGATCGGTCCGGTCAGCGCGGTGACACTGCCGCGCATGCGACGGTAGAACGGCATGACGATCCGGGCATCGTGGCCCAGCCGCCGCAGTGCCTGCGGTAGCGCCCCGGCCACATCGGCCAGACCGCCGGTTTTGATCAGGGGCGCCACCTCGGCGGCTGCGAACAGGATGTTCATTCGGTTCTCCCTCAACCCAGTTTCAAGGAGGCCGCTATTTATGCGCGAATTGTACCACGACCAGGATGTGCTCGTTGCATCCGAGGCGCTGTCCTGCCGCGTATCTTCGCGGATCAAAATGCTTGACAAGTGCTCCACGATGCGGCACACTCATGCCGCCGACGTGCGACACAATACGAAGGGCTGAAACAAATGCTCGATCAAACAATAGCGCAGGTGGTCGCCCAAATCCACGCCACGCCCGTTAAACTGGTGCTCGAATTCACCGGTGCCGGCAGCCTCGCGCTGTTCTGGCTCCACAGCGTGCCCGGCTCATCGCGAACGATCCTGGAGGCGACCGACCGCTATGCCGCCACCGCGCTGACCGATCTGCTCGGCCACACGCCCGCCACGTTTGTCGCGCAGGAGACCGCCGTTGCGATGGCCATCCAAGCCTACCGACGGGCGATGCGCCTGTCGGACGGCACATCGCCGTGCCTGGGCATCGCATGCACAGCGACGA
>Ga0075433_10004273_pt1 | contig 11093 bp, 8 predicted proteins | sample RhiMethybrSRZTD2_FD_75299 | JGI IMG/M metagenome (GOLD analysis project Ga0075433, IMG submission 75299) | Populus rhizosphere microbial communities from Tennessee, USA - Rhizosphere MetaG P. TD hybrid SRZTD2 | ecosystem: Host-associated > Plants > Roots > Rhizosphere > Soil | place: USA... | reverse complement strand
CTCGCTCGCCCATGGCTCCTGCTCGCGCCGGAGTCGTCGGGCGTGTTTCGCGCTCGATCCGCGGTTCTGCTCGCGTGCGGACTTCTCGCCACCTTGCTCTACGACACGCTCACGACGCTCGCGCAGGGAATCGCCTTCGGCTCCTTTGCCGTAGCGATCGCGCTCGGTCTTCTCCCCGCGGCGCAGCATCTCGCATCCAATCTGGTGATCTTCGGCCTCATCGGGAATCTTGCCATCCCTTGGCTCAGGCGCCATCCCATGGCGGCGCGGCATGCGGGCTGAACGCGCCCTGCATCTCTTCGCGCTCGGCGCATGGGTCCTGATCTCGACGCATTCCTCCGCGCGCGCCGCGCAGCGGGCCGTCGCCGACAGCGCGCGGGCCGGTGCGCCGGCTCCTCGCGACTCCACCCGCGCTTCCTCACCCGCTCCCGCTGCGCCTTCCATGAGGGTCGTGGCCCCGGTCGATATGACCGTCGAGCGAAAGCTGGGGGTTGTATCGCTCGAGGATGTGCTCCCTTTGCGCCGTGCCGTGTTCCTTGCTCCGTTACCTCTATTCGGTCCGGCCGAGGGCTCGCTCGCCTTACCGGACGGCGGCGGCCGCCTGCGTCTGAATGGCTGGGAGGACGAAGCCGAGCACGCGACCGACGAGCCGCTCCTGGGATCGAATGCGCTCGGGTGGGGCGCGCCCTGGCTGGCTTTCGGGTTGAGCGATCCGCGCGCGGACGCCGTGGAGGCTCTGGATCTCGACGCGATTGAGTTCCCGATCGAGCACCCGGAGTTTCACGGCCCCGGAGACGCGGTCGTCCGGTTGCATCCGTCGGGCCCGACCTTCGCGAGATCGGCAACGGACACCGTGAAAACCTCCGCCTCGAAAACCACGCTGATCTACCAGAGGGGGGACGGCAACGCGCAGGTAACAGGCGCTCGCTTCCAAACCAACGCCCTCCGCCGCCGTGCGTACGCATCCTACAGCCGGAATCAGGCGAACGGCTCCGGCCCCCTGGGCGAGACGGTGTCGGCGCGATATGAGGCAAGGGCGGAGGTCGTGCGCTCCCTAAGGCACCGGATCGAAGTGGAAGGTCTTCTCTACGAGCGCTCGATCAAGGATTCGGTCGGCGCGGAGAGTGAATGGGATCAAAGGCACGTGATCCTGAGCGCGACGCGCGATGGAGAGCGATGGAGCGACGCATGGCGGCTCCGGCTTTCGCACGCCAAGGAGACCTGGATTCTCTCCCCCGACCAGAACCTCACCTCCGATGCCAGCGCGCGCGAACGATGGGAGTTTCCCACGATCGCGGCGGAGGGATCGATGGCGTGGCGTCCCGATTCCACGCTCACCTGGATCGCGACGGTCGAGGCGGCCTCGCGGAAGATCGTCTATCGCATCGACTCCATTCCCGCATTCGAGCCGCGCAGAGGGGAAGCGCGCCTTCACCTGGGGACACGTTGGGCACTCGGACGAAGCGCCGGGGCCGGGCTGGACGCGGCCTACGACGTCCGCGAATCTCAGCCTGGACTCCTGGACGCGAGGGCCTCGCTCTGGGGCGCCACCCGAGGGTTTCAAGGCAGGCTGGATCTCGAATCCGCCCACGACCGTCCCTCCTGGTTGGATCTGCTCACGCCGCCGACGCTCCGGCAGTTCCTGTCGGTTCCCCCGACCGTCGTGGTGAGCGACCTCTTTCGCTCCGGGGATCCGGGCCTCATGCCGAGGCGCCTCACAGGCGCCGTGGCCTCCGCCGGCATCACGGTCGCGCGTGGGCTCAGGTTTGATTTCTCCGGCACGCTTCGGCGTGTGACCGATGACTTCGGATGGAACGTGAGCGTGGACACGGTGGGCGGGTCCTACATGGTCTCGTCGACCGCCGGCCCGCGCGGTTCCGGCTGGTTATCCCACGCGGCCTGCGGCTGGGAGTTTCACGGGGGGCCGATCCGCGCGCGCGGCGTGGGCTGGATCCGAGCCGGTCCGGATTCCCTTTCTCCACGGAGCGGGTCTCCTCCCCGGAGCGCTCTCGATGCTGCCTTCGACGTGCGCATCGTTCTCTTTCAGGGAGACCTGCCGCTTCGATTCGGCTTCGAGTCCCACGCGCGGGGCCCGCGTCGCGGGCTCGAGCGCGAGCCTGGCCAAGTGACCTGGGATGGCTTGCTTTCCGCCGACTTCGGCTCGGCCGGGGCATTCCTGCGCGTGGAGAACGCCTTTGACCGGACCGTCGGAAGCGCGATCTGGAATCCGACCCAACCCTCCGGGGCGCCGCTTCCCGGAAGAGCGGTTCACGCCGGAGTATCCTGGAACCTCTTGGACTGACGCGGGGAGTGGGGCATGTGGGGGAGGGAGATGCGCGCCGGCCTTGCGTTCGTGATCGTCGCTCTGCTCATCGGCGGAGCGTTCCGCGAATGGCGTCGAACCCATGAGGAGCGCTTCGCGGATCTCGTCCAAGACCTTGTTTCCAGGGAGGCCCGCCTCTCAGAACGGGTTGTAGTTCCGGGCGAGTCACCGGGGCCGGATTCCACGTACCTCCTTGGGGCAGCTCCTCTGCCGAAGCACTCCCCGTCGACTGGGGCACCGGTCGGGAAGATCGACCCGAACCGCGCGACCGCGGGCGAGCTGGAACGCCTTCCCAGCATCGGACCATCGCTCGCCGGGCGCATCGTCGCGGACCGGAAATCCCGCGGCGCTTTCGCGGCGCCCGAAGCGCTCCTTCGCGTCCCAGGGATCGGCCCCAAGATCCTCGATCGGATCCGCGCCTACCTCATATTTCCCGCCCCGGCGGAAGGAGACACGCTGAACAGATTTTGAGCGATGCAATTTGCACCATGGCGTGCCTCGCGCACGGCCCCGGTGACTCAACGAGCCCCTCTCCAATCCCATAATTCCTTTCCTCCCCGCAGTCTGGATTCGAATCGACCCGCCACATCTTGCTGGCACCGGACTTGCGGAAGTCCTTCCCGCCCACCCCGTGCCGTTGCGCGCGGGGACCCGCCAGCTCCACCGAAACAAAACCGAAGAGGACAACCGTGCAGCAGGAAAACGTCGGCCTCAAACTGCTGGAAGCCAAACTTATCCCGCCCGATGCGTTGCAAAAGGCGCAGCAGCAGATCAAGTCCGGTGGCGGAAGCATTACGCAGGCGCTCGTCAAGATCGGTGCCATTACGGAGGAGAACCTCGCCAAGTTCCTTTCGGATCTGTACTCCGTCCCCAGCGTCGACCTCTCCAATTACATCCCAGATCCAAGCGTTGCCAAGCTCATCCCGGGCGATGTAGCCAACAAGTTCCAGATCGTGCCGCTGTCGCGGAGCGGCCGCCGGCTCACGGTGGCGATGGCCAATCCGAGCAATATCTTCGCGATCGATGACATCAAATTCATCACCGGATTCGAGGTCCAGCCGGTCGTGGCCTCGGAAGCCGCGATCAAGAAGGCGATCGACAAGGCGTACGACTCGGTGGCGTCGTTCGAGAACGTGATGAGGGGGATGGAAGACGAGATCGAGGTTATCGAAGACCAGGAGGACGACACCCCCGACGTCACGCTCCTCGGCGAAGCGGAGCAGGCCCCGGTCGTCAAGCTCGTGAACTCCCTCATCACCGACGCGGTTCGGAAGGGGGCCAGCGACATCCATATTGAGCCCTACGAGAGGTCGCTTCGCGTCCGGTTCCGGATCGACGGAACCCTATACGAGATGATGGCGCCTCCGTTCCGGATGAAGGCGGCGATCATCTCCCGTCTGAAGATCATGGCCGAGCTCGACATCGCGGAACGGCGTGTGCCTCAGGACGGACGTATCAAGCTGCGTCTGCTCGGCCGCACCATCGACCTGCGCGTCTCGAGTCTTCCGACGATCTTCGGCGAGAAGGTCGTCATGCGAATTCTGGACAAGGGAAACCTCAACATCGACCTCAACAAGCTGGGATTCCAGGAGCAGGCGCTCGGGGATTTCTCACGGGCCATTTCGCAGCCGTACGGCATGGTGCTCGTGACGGGACCGACCGGGAGCGGGAAGACGACAACGCTCTACTCAGCGCTTTCGAAGATCAATATCCCCGAGACGAACATCATGACGGCGGAGGACCCGGTCGAATACAACCTCGAGGGCATCAATCAGGTGCTCATCCACGAGGAGGTGGGTCTCACGTTCGCAGCCTCTCTCAAAGCGTTCCTCCGTCAGGACCCCAACATCATCATGGTCGGCGAAATCCGGGATCTGGATACCGCTTCGATCGCGACGAAAGCTGCCTTGACCGGCCATCTTGTGCTCTCGACCCTGCACACGAACGACGCGCCGAGCACGATCAACAGGATCATCGACATGGGCATCGAACCGTTCCTCGTAGCCTCGTCGGTCAACCTCATCTGCGCTCAGCGGCTCCTGCGCAAGGTCTGCCAATCGTGCAAGACCGAGATCAAGCTGCATCCGGAAGTCGTCCGCGAGCTGGGGCTCTCGGAGGAAGACGTGCGCAAAGGCGGGTTCTTCGAAGGGAAGGGCTGCGTGGATTGCAACAACACCGGATACAAGGGCCGCAGCGGCGTGTACGAGGTCTTTCCGGTATCTCCGAGAATCCGCGACCAGATTCTCGACCGGGCGTCCACCTCCGATATCAAGAAGTCGGCTGTGACGGACGGGATGCTGACGCTGCGGAGTGACGCGCTAATCAAATTAAAGAAGGGGATTACGACGGCCGAAGAGGTCTTGAAGGAGACCGCGGCCGACCGCTGAGCCGCCACGGAGGGAGCCCATGGTTTCGCTGCGCCAGTTGTTGGACGAGATGATCAAGCTCAGGGCGTCGGATTTGCATATCTCGGCGGGCGTTCCGCCGCAGGTGCGCGTCGACGGCTCCATCATGCCGATGCAGCATCCTCCGCTCACGCCGAACCTGACGCAGCAGCTCGCCTACAGCGTGCTCACCGAGGACCAGCGAAAGCGGTTTGAGACGACCCGCGAGCTGGATCTCTCGTTCGGCGTGCCCGGCCTGAGCCGCTTCCGGGCCAACGTCTACTTGCAACGGGGCGTCACCTCGATGGCCGTGCGCCAAATTCCGTACGAAATCCTCTCGTTCGAGCAGCTCGGCCTCTCGAAGGTGATCCGCGATTTCACAACCAAGCAAAAGGGGCTCGTGCTGGTGACAGGGCCGACCGGGAGCGGCAAGTCGACAACCCTCGCGGCGATGATCGACCTCATCAACACAACTCGCGCCGGGCACATCATCACGATCGAGGACCCCATCGAGTACGTCCATCACCACAAGAAATGCATCGTGCACCAGCGCGAAATCAATTCGGACACCACGACGTTCGTAACCGCGCTCAAGTACGTGCTGCGCCAGGATCCGGACGTGATCCTGATCGGAGAAATGCGGGATCTCGAGACGATGGCGGCCGCCCTCACGATCGCCGAAACGGGACATCTCGTGCTCGCCACCCTTCACACCAATTCGGCGTACGAGTCGATCAACCGGATCGTGGACGCGTTCCCGAGCACCCAGCAGCAGCAGGTTCTATCCCAGCTCGCGTTCGTGCTCGAAGGCGTCGTCACGCAGCAGCTCATTCCCAAGGCGAAGGGCCCGGGGCGGGTGATGGTTCCTGAAATCCTGATCTGCACGCCGGCCATACGCGCGGTCATCCGGGAGCGGAAGACGCATCAGATTTACAGCCTCATGCAAGCCGGGACGAAGCACGGCATGCAGACGATGAATCAGGCGTTGTTCCAGGCGTACATCGGAAAGCAGATCGCGCTGGACGAGAGCCTGGGACGGAGCTCCGACGTCAAGGAACTGGAAGGGATGCTCGAGAAGGTCGGGGTCCACGTCAACGCCTAATAGGCGCTGAAAAGGGGGAACGCGGTGCCAGTTTACGTTTGGAAAGGTCGGACGGTCGGGGGGGAGATTCAGACCGGCGAGCTGACCCTGGACTCGCAGGATGAGGCGCTCACCGCGCTCCGCAAGCGCCGGATCATCATCTCCTCCGTGCGCGAGAAGAAGGCGGAGGTCAAGTTCGGGCTTCCCAAGTTCGGCGGGCCCGGCGTCTCGACCCGCGATCTCGCCATTTTCACGCGTCAGTTCGCGACCATGATCAATGCGGGGCTCCCCCTGGTCCAGTGCCTGGACATTCTCACCAAGCAGACCGAGAAGGAGGGGTTCCGGCACGTGATCGGGCAGGTGATGCGCGACGTGGAGGCGGGGACCACGCTCGCCGAAGCCCTCGGGAAGAAGGAGCACAGCAAGGTGTTCGACGAGCTCTTCGTGAACATGGTCGAGGCCGGCGAGGCGGGGGGTATCTTGGACAACATCCTCCAGCGCCTCGCGACCTACATCGAGAAGGCCGAAGCGCTCAAGCGGAAGATCAAGGGCGCGATGGTCTATCCGGCCGTCGTGCTCTCGGTCGCCGTGCTCGCCACCTCATTCATGCTCATCTTCATCATTCCGACCTTCGCAAGAATGTTCAGCGGATTCGGAGCCGAGCTCCCGCTCCCGACCAAGATTGTCATGGGCCTGAGCTCATTCCTGCGCTCGTACTGGTGGGCGCTCGTGGGGGGCATGATCGCCTCGGTGGTGGGCATCCAGCGGTACTACTTGACCGAGAAGGGACGGATTCAGATCGACACGCTCCTGCTCAAGATCCCGGTCCTGGGAGACGTGTTGCGCAAAGGCGCCGTCGCTCGATTCACGCGCACGCTCTCGACCCTGATCTCCTCGGGCGTTCCGATTCTGAACGGGCTCGACATCACCGCGCGCACCTCCGGAAACCGAGTGATCGAAAACGCGATCATGGCCGCGCGGGTGAGCATCCGTGAGGGCGAGACGATCTCCGCGCCCCTTCGCCAGTCGACCGTGTTTCCGCCGATGGTCGTGCAGATGATCTCCGTGGGCGAGGAGACCGGAGCGCTCGACGACATGTTGACCCGGATCGCGGATTTCTACGACGACGAAGTCGATACGGCGGTGGATTCGCTGACCTCCCTCATCGAGCCGATCATGATCGTCGTCATGGGAACGATCGTCGGTGGGATGGTGATCGCGATGTATCTGCCGATGTTCAAGCTGATCAACGTGGTCGCGGGCGGTCACTAGATCGAATGATGGCAGCGCGTCGCCCAGACCCGAGTGTCGAGGGGGACCTGGATTTAGGCCTCGCGGTGCAGGCCGTTATCCTGGGCCGTGTTGCCTTGCTCGGGTTGGTCACCGCGATGGCGATGGTCTTCTCGGGGAGCCCGATCGGAGACGAACGCCAGTTCCCGTTCGGGTTTTTCCTGATCACGGTGGTTGGGCTGGCGCTCGCCTACCAGCGTGTATTGAAGAGCGGCGGCGATTCCAGAAATTTGCTGGCCACTCAGTTCCTGGTGGACGTGGCCACGACGTCGTACCTCGTGTTCTTCACGGGAGGGGCGGAAAGCCAGTTCGTGCCGCTCTACCTCCTGTCCCCGCTTCTTGGGGGGGTGTTCCTCTCGGTGGGGGGCGGGGTGCTCTTGGCGGCGCTGTCCTCCCTGGCCTACGCCGGGTTCTACCTGGCGGGCCGGCAGGGGATGATGCCGACGACGCCGTTTGGGCTGATGCAGGGCCTGGGCGACTCGGCGCTCTTGCTGCGAATGCTCCTGTACGTCCCGCTCCTGTTCGTGGTCGGGGTGATCGGGGGCTACTTGGGACGCCGGCTGAACGAGGGACGCAAGGCGCTGGCGGATGCACAGGCGGAGTTGAACCGGGCGCTTTTCGACACGGAGAGCATTTTGGAGAACATGTCGAGTGGGCTGGTCACGGTGGATGCGGACGGAATCGTGCGGCACTGGAATCGTGCGGCGTCGGAAATCGCGGCGTGCGCCGTCGGCGCGATGCGCGGCCAACCGTACGTGGACGCATTCGGACCGGGTCTCAAGGAATTCACGGAGCGCCTCCGTGAGGCGCTCGAGCAAGGCACCGAGGGGAGCCGCGTGGCGATCTCGATCGTGAGACCGAACGGAACGAAGGTGCCGCTCGGCATGTCGACAAGCCTCCTGCGCGACCCGGACGGGAGGAGGCGCGGGGTGATCGGCCTGTTCCAGGATCTCTCCGACGTGCGGGCCCTGGAAGAGCGGATCCGCAGGCGCGAGACACTCGCGGCGATCGGAGAGCTCTCGGCCGGGATCGCCCACGAGATCCGGAATTGTCTGAACCCGATCAGCGGTTCGGTCGAGGTCCTGCAGCGTGAGCTCAAGGTCAAGGGCGAGAACGCGCGGCTCCTGGACCTGATCGTGAGGGAATCGGAGCGCCTCGACAACTTCATCCGCGAGCTGCTCGACTACGCGCGCGAGCGGCCGCTCAAGTGCGAGACGCTGGATTTGGACACGTTGCTCAAGGACACGGTCGATGTAGCTCAGCGTCATCCAAGCGCGGAGGGCAAGACCCTGCGTCTCACCGGCGAGGGCCGGGACGTGTATGTGCACGTTGATTCCGAGCAGATGAGACAAGTGCTGATGAATCTGATCCTGAATGCGCTCGAGGCGGTCGAGGCGGACGGACGGGTCGATGTGCGGATCGACGCCCGGCGGGAGAAGGCGGCCGCCAGGACGCGCGAGACCTCGCCATCCTTGGTCTGTGTCGAAGTGCAGGACAACGGGATCGGTATCCCGACGCCGGAAATCGAGCTGATTTTCGAGCCGTTTTACTCCACGAAACGGGGTGGCACCGGGCTGGGACTTGCAATCGCCAACCGGATCGTGGAGCGCCATGGAGGCGCCATGGAGGTTGAGAGCCGTCTCGGAGCGGGAACGACCATGAGGGTCTGGATCCCGAGAACCACGAGCACGGCGCGGACCGTCGCCCACGCGGCGTAACCCCTTGTCGAGCGAGGTAGATCAGGTGAGCGGCGAAAAAATTCTGGTGGTCGATGACGAAGAGAGCATGGTCCAGTTTCTTTCGATCCTTCTCTCCAAGGAAGGATACGAAGTGCACGTGGCCACCTCGGGACGCGACGCCCTCCAGAAGGCGGAGGAAGAAAACTTCGACGTCGTCGTGACGGACATCAAGATGCCGGGTGAAATCGACGGCCTGGGCGTGCTGTCCGGTATCAAGAAGCTGGATCCGAGCATCCCGGTCGTGATCCGGACCGCGTTCGCGTCGCAGAAATCCGCCATCGAGGCGCTCAACCGGGGGGCCTACCAGTATCTCGAAAAGAGCGCGAAGAATGACGAGATCCGCCTGGTGATCAAGAACGCGATCGCCATGCGACGGGTCCAGTCGGAAAACGTCTACCTGAAGCGGCAGTTGAAGCGCACGGACGACACCAAGGAGATCATCGGGCACAGCGAGCAGATCCAGAAGGTCCTGAAGCTGGTCGAAAAGGTCGCCGATTCGGATTCCACGATCCTGATCGTGGGGGACAGCGGAACCGGCAAGGAGCTGATCGCGAAGCGCATCCATTATATGAGCCGGCGCGCCGACGGACCGTTCGTGTCCATCAATTGCGGCGCCCTTCCCAAGGACCTCCTCGAGAGCAACTTGTTCGGACACGTGAAGGGGTCGTTCACCGGCGCGGTGCGCGACCAGGAGGGGCTCCTCGCGGTCGCCGGAGGCGGCTCGTTCTTCCTGGACGAGGTGGGAGAGACCCTGCCCGCGACGCAGGTCAAGCTCCTCCGGGCATTACAAGAGCGGGAAATCATCCCGGTCGGCGGCACGAAACCAAGGAAGATCGACGTCCGCTTGATCGCCGCGACGAACGCCGATCTGGAGCGGGCGGTCGCCGAGGGACGCTTCCGCGCCGATCTCTTCTATCGTTTGAACGTCATCCAGATCCGCCTTCCCGCCCTGCGCGAGCGCAAGGAAGACATCGAGGAAATGGTGGATCACTTCCTGAAGAAGCTCGCCGGCCCGAAGGAAATGAAGGCGATCTCGAAGGAGGCACGGGATTGCTTGATGGTCTACGACTGGCCCGGGAACGTCCGGGAGCTCGAAAACGTGATCGAGCGGGCCGTCATCCTGACCGACGACGGCGTCATCACGCCGGAGGATCTCCCCGAGCGCGTCGTCCAGGGCGGCAAGGGCCGCGGCAGCCTGGTCATCGATAACCCCAACCTCACCCTCGAGGAACTGGAGCGGGAGTACATCCTCAAGGTGCTCCACCACACCGGCGGTCAGAAGAAGCGGGCCTCGGAAATCCTCGGAATCAACCCATCGACGCTCTACCGGAAACTCATCTCCTACGGGTTGCTCAAGGAAAGCGTGGGCATGTTGTCGGAGTGAGGCGGTCGCAAATTGATCGCCGCGACGTTGAATCATGCAATATGCAGAATGGACGTTGACCCGCGTGCATCCTGCGCGGAACGCGCATCTCCGGAGTCCGGCCCCGTCCATGCCGCGCGCGGAAGTGCAAGCGAGCGCTCCCCATAAGGGGGCGGCCTGCGCTGTGGCATGTCCGTTGCTCTGATCTTGTCCGGTAAGGTGGACGGACGCTGATCACGCCATGGATGGCGGGACCTGAAGGGAGGTGCAACACCATGGGAAGGAACTCGAAGGGCTTCACGCTGATCGAGCTGATGATCGTTGTCGTGATCATCGGGATTCTCGCGGCGATCGCGATTCCCAACTTCATCGCCATGCAGGACCGCGCACGCGAAGCAAGCGTGAAGGCGAACATGCACAGCTTCCAGCTGGCGGTGGAGGACTACGCGGTCAAGAATACGGGTACCTACCCGGTAGCGGCGAATGCCGCGCTCGTGCAGGCGAATCTCCCAAGCGGTAACTGGCCGAGAAATCCGTTCACGGGTGTCGCGAACGAGGCCCCCGAGACGTGGGCTGGCGCCGCGGCGACCCTGGGTCGTTTCGCGACGAACGCGACGACGACCGGGTACACGATCACGGGCTTCGGCAAGACTGCGATCCTGCCGCTCTCGTTGACCAACGGCTAATCAAGGACACGGAGGAACTATGCTTCGCAATCAAAAAGGTTTCACGCTCATCGAGCTGATGATCGTTGTCGTGATCATCGGGATTCTTGCAGCGATCGCGATTCCCAACTTCATCGCCATGCAGGACCGCGCACGCGAAGCCAGCGTGAAGGCGAACATGCACAGCTTCCAGCTGGCGGTGGAGGACTACGCGGTCAAGAATACGGGTACCTACCCGGTAGCGGCGA
>Ga0075433_10004270_pt1 | contig 11096 bp, 10 predicted proteins | sample RhiMethybrSRZTD2_FD_75299 | JGI IMG/M metagenome (GOLD analysis project Ga0075433, IMG submission 75299) | Populus rhizosphere microbial communities from Tennessee, USA - Rhizosphere MetaG P. TD hybrid SRZTD2 | ecosystem: Host-associated > Plants > Roots > Rhizosphere > Soil | place: USA... | reverse complement strand
GGAAGACCCCGAGGACGACCTGAGTCCCCGCGCCGTCGCGCTGCGTGCCCTGAAGGAAATCGAGTTCGATCGCGCGACCGGGAAGCTCTCGGACGCGGATTACGACAACCTGAAAACCAAGTACACCACGGAAGCCCTGGCTGCCCTCCGCTCCGATGCGACGGGAGACGGGATGCGGGATGCGGGAAGCGTGGTGTCCGACGCAGCCTCGCATCCCGCATCCCGCATCTCGCATCCCGCATCTCGCATCCCGCATCCCGCTTGTCCGACCCACGGTCCCCGCCCTGAACCCGACGCGCAGTTCTGCTCCGAGTGCGGTCGCCGCCTCGCCACCGCGCCCGGCTACTGCGCACGGTGCGGCACGGCGCTCGAGCACGATGCCCACTACTGCCATTCGTGCGGGGCGCGCGTCGCCGCTTGAGCCAGCGCACGTTGGGCCAGCGCACTTGACGGCGGGGCATCCGCGTTCCTAGACTGGGTACCAGGAAGTTGTGGATTTCAAGCCCCGTTGCGCCCGCATACGGCTCAACGGGGCATTTCTGTGTGCAACTTGGGGGTTCATGTCCCATCCAACGCGCTCCACCACATGCCCTTCCGGGTCAAGCTGCTGATCGCGGACGACCGCTGGGTCGTCCGCGAAGGCCTGAAGCGCATGATCGCGCAGTGCCCCGACATGAAGGTCGTGGGTGAGGCGGCAACCACGGACGAGGTGCTGGAGCGGCTGCACCCCACCGAGGTCGACGTGCTACTGCTGGACGCGTGGCTCGGGGGCCCCAAGACGCGGGGGCTCATCCGCGAGGTACGACGCCGCCACGCCCGGTGCCGCGTGCTCGTGTTGAACGTGCACGGACGAGATCCGGATGCCGTGCGCCTCCTGGGGACGGGCGCCGCCGGATACCTCGGCAAGGATCATTCGCGCGAGCAGCTGATCGACGCGATTCGGCAGGTCGTGCGCGGCGCGTCGTATGTGAGCCCGTCGCTCGCCAGCAGGCTCATTTCCGACTGGAGAGGCGGCGGCAGAAGGCCGCAGCATGCGACGCTCTCGGACCGAGAATACCAGGTGCTGTGCAGGTTCGGCTCCGGAATCGCGTTCAAGCAAATCGCCGCCGAGCTCGGAGTGAGCCCCAAAACGGTGAGTACCTACCGGAGCCGGATCCTCGACAAGCTCAAGCTGAAGACCAACGCGGAGATCATCCGCTACGCGATCGAGCGCCGCCTCGTGAGTCGGAAAAGTCCGACAGATCGCTCGGCCGGACTCTGACGAAGCCCGTCGGACTTCTTCCCACGTTCGCGGGCTGCGAATCGCGTCGCGCTTCCGCGCCCTCGCCCCACATCGATGCGCGCGGGCGTCGCTGCGTCCTTGCGACGTGGCGACACAGCAGCGCGGCACCGACCTTGCCATCCACGCGGAGCGTCCCAGTCGCTCGAGTCCACGACTCGAGGAAGGAGGCTTACCGTCATGGCAATTCGACTGAATACCGCGCTCGGCACGGGCCTGCTCGCGGCCGCGGCGCTCACCCTCGGGTGCTCCGAGCGTCACACGCCGCTGACGGGCGTCCTGGCAGACGTCAGCGCTTCGTCCGCCAGCCAGGCGACGAGCTACAGCGGTCGGGCGACGGTGCTGCGGGCCACGGTGCTCGGTCTCCAGCCTGTGGTGCTGGCCGACGCCGGTCCCCTGCCGCCGGAGGGTGGTGCCAGGGAGGCGTCGCTGCTGAATGCGAGCGTACCAGGCTTACTGACGGCGGAGGTGTTGCACGCGTCCACGGTGGGTCAGGGCAACGCGAGTCGCTCCGAGGCATCGGTGGCGGAGCTCTCGCTCACGGTCGCCGGCAATACGATTTCGGCCGGCTTGCTCCAGGCGCGCGCCAGAGCCGTCTGCAGCGACGGCGGGGCAACGGCCAGTGGTAGCTCGGACATCGCGGAGCTGTCCGTGAACGGCTCAGCCGTCACGATCTCGGGTGCCCCCAACCAGAGAGTGCCGTTGCCCGTTGGCGAGGTAATCATCAACGAGCAAACGAGCACCCGCCCAGGAGACATCACTGTCAACGCGCTGCATGTCATAGTGCCGGGGATTGCGGACGTGATTGTTTCCTCGGCGCACGCCGATATCACCTGCCAGCCAGCTCCGTCGCCGCCATCCCCCCCGCCTGGCTGTCCAGGCACGGACTTCGTGACGGGCGGCGGATGGATCACGGGCACGCCGTCCGGTGCCCGGGCGAACTTCGGCGTCGGCGGTGGGACGAAACAGGGGCAGTTGTGGGGCCATCTGACCTACATCGACCACGGCCCCAACGGGCCCCACGTGAAAGGCACCGGCGTAACCGCCTACACGGTAACGAACGCGACGACCCGTCACATCGAAGGTACCGCGCAGGTGAACGGCCAGGACGGGTTCACGTATCAGGTGGACGTGACGGACAGCGGCGAGCCCGGACGAAACGACACCTTCATGCTCGTGCTGTCGAACGGTTACAACGCGACAGGCACTCTCGGGGGCGGCAACATCCAGCTGCACACCCCCTGCCAGTAGCGCCGGTCGTTGTCCGCGGGCGGGCGATCCCTGAGGGGGTCGTCCGCCCCGTGGCATTCAGGCCTTTAACATCGCCCCCGCGTGGGCGTCTGTACCGCTCGGAGTGCGAATCGAGTTCCAGACTTCGACAGGAGACGCGCATCCATGCGGCACACCGTTCAGCTCACCTTGGCCGCCGCCCTGATCGGGCTCGTGGCCGCCTGCGGCGAGGGCACGGCGCCCGCGTCCGACCAGGCCGAAGTGCTCGCCGCCGAGGCAGACCAGCTCGGCGCTATGGTCGACACGGAGTTCGGCGTTGCCGGCGCCGCCGCGACGGCCCCTCTTGCAGCGACCACGATGGGTTCCGGCCTCACCGTCGACGCCGTCGCCACCACCGGTGACACGGCGCCGACGTTCTGGGGTCGCCTGCGCGTCGTGCCCGGCGGCCCGCGGCCCGTGTATCATCGCGACGTGACGATTCAGGGCGACACCGCCCGAGTGGCGCACGACGTCACGTTCCAGGGTCTGTTGCTGGTGGATACGACGGCGGACGGCCTCTTCAACCCCACCGCCAAGCCGCTGGCCGACCGCATGACGCAGCGCGCCGTGCTGGTGCGCGATCCCTCGCGCCGTCGCGGATGGCGCGCCGTGCAGCTCTCGCCGCAGAATTGGACCGTGGTGGATGCGAGCCGGCAGACCGTCACCGTCACCGACGTGAAGATCTATCGCAACGACACGCTGCTCGTCGAGGTCACGGACCCCAACGCACTGTTCGACGTGGCCAACCGCATCCCCCGGTTCCATGTCGATGATACGGTGAAGGTGGTGGCAGCCGTGACGAACACGACCGGCTCCGGGTTCACGCCCGCGAGTTTCGTGTTCCTGCATGTGCGCCATGTCGACCGGCTGGGGGCGGCCTGGCGGCGGGTCCCGATGACCGACAACGGGGACGGCACCTATCAGCGCACCTGGATCGCGCGCCGCACCGGTATCGATCGCTTTATCGTGGACGCACTCGACTCGGCCACCCTGTTGCTCGGCACGGCGGACAACTACCGGACGAACGAGGTAGGGATTCCCTACCGGATCGAATAGCAGGCGGTAGGAGGCGTAAAAGGCGGTAGAGGACGGTAGCCACTCTCTACCGCCGTCTACCGTCTTCTACATCTTGCATTTCCCGACCTCCTTCCCTATCACTGTGCGACCCTCAACCGTGGAGCGCCGGTGTGACGAGACTCACAATGCGAGTCGCGATGGTCGTCGCGGGACTGGCCGTGGTAGCGACGGCGGTGGAAGGGCAGCGGCGCGTGCGGGGTGGACGGGCAGTGCGGGTAGACCGGCCGGGCGTGGGTCCGCGGATTGGTTACGACTTCGACGTCGAGCATGTGTTTCTCGGCGGTCAGCTGAACCTGCCGGTCGGGCGCCGCTGGGCGCTCGTGCCCTCGGCGGAGTTTTACCCGGGGGTGAACGGCTCGCCGTTCCGGCTGAACGCCGACCTGAAGTACCATCCCCCGACCGTGTATGGTCTGTTTTACTTCGGCGCGGGCTTTGCCTATCTCCACGCCAATGGCGGGAGCGACGCGGGGGCCAACCTGTTCGCGGGCTGGGAGGGCCGGCGGGCGCGGCCGTTCAGGCCGTTTCTCGAGGCGAAATTCGTGTTTGCCGACAATACGTCGTTCAACGTCCTGGCGGGGCTGAACTTCCCGTTGTAGCTAGAACTCCAACCGTTCCATGCGCCGCAGGCCGGCTCGCAGGGCGGTCGCCGTGACCACCGCGCACAGCGCGGCGGCCACGACGAACCACCCGATCATCCAGGCGTCGACCACCACGGGCTGTCCGAGATAGATCGACCGGACGTATTGGGACACCGCCTGCCACAAGCAGAAGATCAGCCCAGCCAAGAGCGCGATCGTGGCCATCATGTAGACGAGCCCGCCGAACGAGGTAGGGATCTGCGCCGCGTTCTCGGTTTCGAACTGCGGAAACAGCGCTCCAAACGAGAGCGCCAGCGCGCCGATTGCGAAGGTCAGACCCACGATCGCCACCAGCCCCAGGACCATCATGAACGGCCGGACCTCGAGCAGCATGTTGGTGACGCCGGTGAGCAGCAGCGCCAGGCCGAGCAGCGGAATCGTGCCCACCCAGTACTTGGACCACAGCAACGCCCGCAGGTCCAGGGGGCTCGAGCGTAACAGCCACATGTGGCGTCCCTCGAGCGACACCGCGGGGAAAATGAAGCGCGCCGCGATGGCGGCGAGCACGAAGCCGGCGAGTCCGAGATTGAGGAACGACACCAGGGTGATGTAGAAGAATCCCACGGCCTCGCCCCGGTGCAGCGGTAGCGTCTTGATGTTGAACAGGTACACCACGACCAGCACGGCCAGCAAAATGAGCTGGCTCCACTGCGTGGTATCGCGGAAGAACAGCTTCACGTCCTTGATCACGAACTCTCGCTTGGCGACCGGCAGGAAATAGAGCAGGGCGCCCACGGTGCGGCGCCACAGCGTCCCGCGCACGAACCGCTCCGCCGCCTCCTGCGCTTTCGTGAAGCCCGGCGCATACAGCCGCCGGTGCAGCGACGCGCCCAGCACCACGAACGCGGCCGCGGTGCTCCACAGCAGCGCCAGCGGCAAGACGTCGACCTTGCCCTGCAGGTATCCCATCACGGCCTGGGCGGCCCACTCGCTGGGCAGGTAGGGCGACGTCGGCGTGCGCAGCACGGCGATGAACTCGAGCAGATTGCGGAACCCTTCGGGCGACGCCAGGCGCTCGGGCCGGATCAGACGGAACAGGAGAATGAGACCTCCAATGGTGCCGAGGGCGACGATGGACAGGAGGTCGCGCGTACGCCGTGCCGGGAAGACGTTCACGAGGGTCAACGTGAGCGCGGAGCCGGCAACCGCCGGGAGGACGAGCAGCGGCGCGACGGTCAAGATCGCGTAGGGAACGAACAGGGGGCCGCCGCGAAACACCACGCCGTATGCCGCGAAGACGGGCACGGCCATGAGTGCAACCATCCAGGACGAATGGAGCAGCGTCTCGCCGAGCTTCGCAGAATACAGCCGCAGCCAGTCCACCGGCGCCGAGACGAGCAGGTCCAGGTCTTTTGCAAGGAAGAAGCTGGACAGTGACGTGATCACGTTCGACAGGACCAGGATGCCGACGAACGTCAGGAGCGCGACTCCCAGGATTTTACCGGCAAATAGCGGCCCGACATCCGGGACCCGCTCCAGCGCGTTGAGGATCTTGTAGAGGAACCCGAATATGCCGCCCCAGAACAGCAGCGTGGCTACGACCAGAATGGACAGCCGAGCCGAGCCGCGAGAGCGCTCCTCGCGGATGCGCTGCAGCGCCGTGCGCCACTTGGGCTCGAGCACCCGCCACAGCGACGGTTGCGTCACGCCGCCCGGTCTCCGTCCGCGCCCAATACCTCGACCAGATCGCGCACCTGTGCGCCACCGGTGAGCTTCAAGAACAGCTCCTCGAGACTTGCGTCACCGGCGCGGTGCTGCAGCCGCAGGTCGTTCACGGTCCCTTCGGCGACGATCTTGCCGTGCTGGATGATCGCCACGCGGTCGCACATCGCCTCCGCCACCTCCAGCGTGTGCGTGCTCATCAGCACGGTGCCGCCGCGGGCCACGAACTGACGGAAGATGTCCTTGAGGAGGCGGGCGGCCTTGGGATCGAGCCCCACCATCGGCTCGTCCACCACGATGCATTGCGGGCGATGGATCAGCGCGCTTGAGATGATCAGCTTCTGGCGCATTCCGTGGCTGTAGGCTTCCACCAGCTCGTCCTTCCAATGCGTCAGCTCGAACACGTCCAGCAGCTCGGTGACGCGGCGCTCGACCGCGTCGCCTTCCTGGCCGTACAACGCCGCCACGAAGCGCAGGAACTCGGCCCCGGTGAGCTTGTCGTACACGAACGGCCGGTCCGGAATGAAGCCGAGGCGCGCCTTGGCCGGGATCGGGTTCACATGCACGTCGTCGCCGCCCAGCAGCACCCGGCCGTTGGTCGGGCGCAGGATGCCGGCGATCATGCGGAGCGTCGTGGTCTTCCCCGCGCCGTTCGGGCCGAGGCAGCCGTACAGCACACCGTGCGGGATGTCGAGCGAGATGTCGTCGACGGCGACGAAGCTGCCGTAGTGTTTGGTCAGGTTCTCCAGTCGGATCATAGCACCTCGAGCGTGAGGCCTCCGATCAGGGGGAGCAGCTCCGCCTGGCGGGCCAGCGCACCCGCGCTGAGGCGTAGATGCGCGGCGTCGGCGGGGAATTGACCCAGCGTCGGGTCCACGGCCACCCAGTCCCCGAGGTACACCTCGGGCCAAGCATGATAGTAAAAGCGGCCGTTGAGATACAGCAGGCCGGCGGCCGTCCTGGCTGGCAGTCCGGCCGACCGCGCTAGCGCCACGTACAGCAAGGTGTGCTCGTTGCAGTCGCCGCGCCGCTCCTTCAGCACCTGGCGCGCGCTGGGCAGGGTCGCGTTGCCGTTGCGGTCGAGGTGCCCGTGCACCCAGTCGCCGATGAGCCGGGCGACTCGCGCCGGGTCGCGCTCGCCGCCCACGATCTCCCGGGCCTGCGTCACGATCCGTGGGTCGCCGCTTTGGACCAGGGGCTCGGGGCGGAGAAATTCCGAGTCGCGCGCCGGCAAGGTATAGCGCGCCGCGAGCGTTGCCGCCGTCGCCTGGTCCACGATCAGAGTATCACCCGCGAGCCGCTGTCCCGGACCTGCCAGGCGAAGCCGGTCCAGTGCCACGCCCGACAGACGGACCCGCAGGACTGGACGCGTGACGCGGGGGAAGGGGGCGCGCGCCGCGAGGGCCGTGGTCGCGATCACGTCGCCGGGCCGGGAGGCCTTGCTTGCCGCGGCCATGCGCGTCGTGTCGCGTTGCCGGAATTCCTGGTACGCGATCTCGAACGCCTGCCGCTCCATGGTGAAGCCGGACGGAGTCTCCATCCGGACGATGCGCCCCTCGCCGTCGATCCACACGGTGGCCGTCGCGACCCCGCTCGTGGTCTGCGCGATCCGGAATGCCCGAACGGTGTCGAACCGCACCGGCACCCAAGCCTGGGCGGTCGAGTCGTAAGCCGCGCTGTCCGACACGACAAACGTGGACTCCGCACCCACAGTGAACGACACCTGGCGCTCCGTCAGCGCCACCGGGTCGAACACGCCGAACGCATACGCGCGACCCGGCTTCAGGTCGGTCCCGAACGCCAGACGCAACGGCAGCATCGACGGGAGGAGCATCGGATGGGTGAGGGAGACGCGGCTGGTCTCCGCCTCCGTGCGCGAGACCAAGGCGAGGGTGAGCAGTGTGTCCCCGCTCAGCTCGCCTCCGGCGACGAACCGGCCGGGCTCGCCGTCGAACCGGACGTCCAGGCTCTGGAGCCGGAACGCGCGCGTGATCTCGGCCCGGGCGAGCGCGGCGGTGCGACGGATGCCGCCGGCGGCCGGCACGCGCAGCACCAGGAGGTCCATCAGGCGGATGCCGGTGATCGTCGTGTCGATAGTCGAAGAGGTGAAGCCGACCTGCTCACCCCCGACGCTGAGGCGGTAGTACAGGGCGCCGGGCGCCACGTGCAGGCCCGCCTCGGCGAGACGCGCCTCCGGGGGCGCGAACAGCTGCCGTCGCGCGAGCCAGCCCAGAGACACCCCCCACGCGCCCAGGATCGCGACCGCCCACGTCCGGCGCGTCATGACTCGGCCGCCCCGCTCCGGCGCAGCACCGCCTCGAACGCGTCGCGCTCCTCGGGAGTCTCCACCACGATGGATACGCTCGCGGGAAAGGCGGCGTTCCCGAGATGAGTCTTGAGGATGGGCACCATGATGTCGGCGGCGTCCTCGACCGAGAGGTTCCCGGCCCCGGTCCCGAGCGGGGGCACCGTGAGGCTCGCGAACTCCCACTCCTGGGCCTGGTGCAGCGTCGCGCGCCACGCGCGCGCCACGCCGTCGCGGGTCACCGGCTCGGTGTCGCTCTGGATGACGGCGTGAATGACGAACTCGGCTGGCAAGTCGCCCCCGCCCGCGGTCACGACCGCCGCTCCTACCGCGAGCTCCTTCTGTAGCTGCAGGCCGCGTGTGAACGCCGTGCCTCCCACCGTCTCGAGCCGGCGGACGGCCGGCGTGGTGGGATCGAGGCGCGCCGTGGCAGGGCGCACGACCGCCGCCGCTGCGAGGAACGCGAGATCTTCCACGACGACGCGAATCACCTGCCGGAGGCCTCCCGCGAGCGGCGATATATCCGCGTGGCGTCGTCCGGGCGATTGAGCCGGTCGAGCACAATGCCCAGGCCGTAGAGCGCCCGCGTGTTGCGGGGTTCCAGCTCGACGGCGCGCTCGTACGCGGCCAGCGCACCGTCGAGCTCGTCCACGTGGTTGAGCGCTTCGCCGAGATAAAACCAGGCGGCTGCCCGGCCCGGGTCGACCTCCGTGGCGCGCCGCAGGTGGGACACGGCTTCACCCCACAACCCGCGGCGCGAGAGCAGCACGCCGAGGCCCGTGAGCGCCTCGCCATGAATCGGGTTCACGCGCAGCGCCTGCTCGTAGTCCTGCTGCGCCGCGCGGTAGTGCGCCGCGCCGGCGAGCACGCCGGCCCGCTCGACCAACAACGGTACGTTGTCCGGATCCGCCGCGAGGGCGTCGTCCAGCGTCGGCTCGGCCGCGGGGCCGGCGGGCGCGTCCCCGGGCGGCGCGGCGGCTGGCGAAGAGGGGAGCTGGGCGGTGATCGGAGGCGGCAGGCTGGCGCGCGCGACGTCGGCCGGTGAGGCGATGCTGCTGGTCTCGGTCAGCGATTCCGCTTCCTCGATCAGCTCGGCCGCGACCCGGGCCCGCTCCGCCGCCGACTGCCACCGCGGCTCCCGCTTGCGGATCACGCGACCACCTCACTCGTCAGCCAGGAGAGGTAGGGCTCGAGCCCCCGCTCCACCGGCAACGCCAGCAGCTCCGGCACCCGGTAGGGATGCCGCTCCCGCACGGCGGCGCACAGCGCCTCCCACCGCGACGCGTCTGTCTTGAGCAGGACCACCACTTCGGCCTCCTCCGTCAGCTGTCCCTCCCAGCGGTAGATCGAGCGGGCGCCCGGGAGGAGCGTCCCACAAGCTACCAGGCGCGCGGTGACGAGGGCTGTGACGAGCGCCCGCGCATCGGCATCGGTCGCGAGCGTGGTCAGCACCACCAGCGCGGTCTGGGCCATGAGGGGAGGCTAACGTAGGGAACCGAGCGGGGTTAGGCAAGAGAACACCTCCCCGAACGGGGAGAGTTGACCTGAGCACCGTCCGCCATCTAGGCTACGAGTCTATGTCCAGCGATTCGCTCGTCGTTCGCGGCGCCCGCGAGCACAACCTCAAAGACATCACCGTCGAAATCCCGCGCGACAGCCTGACCGTCATCACGGGGCTCTCGGGATCGGGAAAGTCGTCGCTGGCGTTCGACACGATCTACGCCGAAGGGCAGCGGCGCTACGTCGAATCGCTCTCCGCCTACGCCCGCCAGTTCCTCGGGTTGATGGAGAAGCCCGACGTGGACGCGATCGAAGGACTCTCGCCGGCCATTTCGATCGAGCAGAAGTCAGCCGGCCATAACCCGCGGTCCACCGTCGGGACGATCACGGAGGTGTACGACTACCTGCGCCTGCTGTGGGCGCGGCTTGGCACGCCCCACTGTCCCAAGGACGGCTCGCCGATCGAGCGTCAGAGCGCCTCGCAAATCACCGATCTGATACTCGCCTGGCCGGAGGGGACGAAGCTCGAAGTGCTGGCGCCGTTGGTGCGCGGTCGCAAGGGTGAGTTCCGCGACATGTTCGAGGCCGCCAAGAAGCAGGGCTTCGTGCGAGTGCGGGTGGACGGCGAGACCTACGACCTGGCACAGGTCCCGAAGCTCAACCGCCGGCAGAACCACGACATCGCGGTCGTGGTGGACCGGCTGGTGGCGCGCCGGGCCGATCGCGCGCGGCTGGCCGACTCGATCGAGACGGCGCTGAAAGCTGCGGATGGAACCGTGGAAGTGGTGCGCGGCGCCAAGTCCACGCTCTTTTCCGAGCGCTACGCCTGCCCCGCGTGCGGGCTGTCGCTCCCCGAGCTCGAGCCGCGCCAGTTCTCCTTCAATTCGCCGTTCGGTGCGTGCCCCGACTGCTCGGGACTGGGGACCCGGCGCGAGGTGAGCCCCGACCTGGTCCTGGGCGACCCGAGCATTTCGATTCTCGAAGGCGTCATCCTGCCGTGGGGCGAGCCGAGCGGCTACGTGCGCAAGGTGATCCTGCCGAGCCTGGCCCGCACGTTCAAGTTCGACTTGAACACGCCGTGGCAGGCGCTGCCTGCGGCGGTAAAAAAGGTCGTCCTGTCCGGCGCGCCGGGAAAGACGCTCACGTTTCAGTACGACAGCGAGCGCTGGCACGGCGAATATGAGTCGGGCTGGGACGGGGTCCTGAAGCACATCGAGCGGCGCTATCGGGAGACGGCGTCCGACAGCGTGCGCGAGCAGCTCGAAGAGTACATGGTCGAGCAGGCGTGCCCCACGTGCGGCGGCAAGCGACTACGCCTCGAAAGCCTGTCGGTGCTGCTCCACGGCAAGAGCATCGGCGACGTGGT
>Ga0075433_10004269_pt1 | contig 11097 bp, 11 predicted proteins | sample RhiMethybrSRZTD2_FD_75299 | JGI IMG/M metagenome (GOLD analysis project Ga0075433, IMG submission 75299) | Populus rhizosphere microbial communities from Tennessee, USA - Rhizosphere MetaG P. TD hybrid SRZTD2 | ecosystem: Host-associated > Plants > Roots > Rhizosphere > Soil | place: USA... | reverse complement strand
AAGTGGAAAAGTGGAAAAAGTGGAGGTTACGAAGTGGTGAAGCGTCCAAGTAGAACGGGGTTCGATTTCGCCATGCCCATCACGATTGAAGTGGAAAAAGTGGAAGAAGTGGAAAAGTGGAAAAAGTGGAGGTTACGAAGTGGTGAAGCGTCCAAGTAGAACGGGGTTCGATTTCGCCATGCCCAACGTCACGGCTTGCTCACGTGATCACTTTCACTTCTTCCACTTCTTCCACTTCTTCCACTTCTTCCACTTCTTCCACTTCTCCACTTATCAGCGGAGGGTTTAACCGTGGCCCTGCCCTCCATGAGCCCGTTCAATCGTCATCCGGTGACGATTCCACCCGACTCGACGAGCGCGTGGATCCATCTGGCGATCTGGGAGTGCTGGATGGGAATGCTGATCTCCGTGGCGCTTGGCCTCGGCCTCTATCTCCTCCTCACGTCGCCGCGCTACATCGTCACCGTCTCGGATCTCGCTGGTTGCTACGCGCCGCCGCCGGTCACGGTCCCGTGCGAACGTATCGTCTATCGCGGCGGTATGCTGAACGTGGCGTTCGTCTCGCTGTGCGGGTTGATGTTGCTCGGAGTGGCGTGCTGGTTTCTGTGGGAGCTCTGGAACGCCGTCGAGCCGAAGCCGATCACCGACGATTTCCTCAAGCTGCTCAAGAATTCGTTCGCGCGCGACTGGCGCAATCCGCTCAAGTGGCCCTGGGTGCGAATGGCGTGGGCCTACGGGTTCACGCTGGTCGGCGTCATGCTCACCGCAGCAATCACCGCGACGATCTGGTTCATCGTCTCCCTGGCGCCGACGCGACCGCCGACGGGGCACGTCGATACCTCGCAGCATTTCACGATCGGGCAATGACGGTCCGGCTCCCGCCCGCGCTCGGCGCTACGGCGGCCAGGACACCCGTGCCCCCACGACTGACGTTCACCGCCTCGCACTGACGCTCATCGAAAAACCGCACGGCACTCGCCGGCGAGCAGGTATCACTGAACGAGAAGTGAGGTGCTCCAATGAGCAAGAGTCTGACGCTCACCGCTGTGCTCTGTTTCGTTGCGTGGTTGACCGCCACCATCGGTACCGCGGGCCAGACACAGCAGGCGACCGCCGCGCAACCGCGGTTCGACGAGCTCGTCCGGGCCGATTTCTTCGCAGGCGTCGGCGGCAACGTGGCGGCGCTGGATCGCGCGATGCGTTTCATCGAACAGACGCTCGCGAAAGACCCCGGTCGTGCCGACGTTCTGGTCTGGCACGGCGCTGGTCTGGTGACGCGGGCGTCGCATGCATTCGAGAAAGGTGACGCGGCAACTGGTGCGGCACTGTGGCAGCAGGGTCTCGGGGAAATGAACGAGGCTGTCGCGCGCGAGCCAGAGAATGTCGCCGTGCTGATCCCGCGCGGCGCGGTCCTGCTCGAAGTGTCGCGGTCGCTGCCGGATGCTCAAGAGGCGAAGTCGTTGCTGACCACCGGCGTCGGCGACTACGAGAAGGTCCTCGCGCTCCAGGCGCCGTATTTCAGGTACCTGTCTGAACATTCTCGAGGCGAGTTGTTGTTCGGCCTCGCCGAAGGCCTGCACCGTCTGGGGGAACGCGCACGCGCGCGGATCTACTTCGAGCGCCTGCTGAGCGAAGCGACAGGCTCCGAGTATGGACGGATGGCCGATGCGTGGCTCAAGAATCCGAACGAATCGACGACGCGGCGAAGCGGATGCGTCGGTTGTCACAAGAAGTAGGACGCGCCGTGAATCGATTGATGCGACTCCTGGTCGTCGTGGTCAGCGCAGTCGTGCGGGTCGACGCGCAGGGACCGCCAGCGGATCACTGGCCTTCGGTCATCGCTTCGATCGAGCGAGCGGCGATCGAAGGATCAGCCACCTCACTGAAGTCCGCGCGCGATGATCTGCTGCGTCGTGCACCAGCATTGTCGATTGGCGGCCGCGCACCGCTGGTGCAGTACGCGATTGCGTACACGGCATGGCGCATCGCCTCTCTGTCTCGCGTTTCTGACGACGAGCGGAACGCGGTGCTCGACGATGGAGCGGAGCGACTCCAGGCGATCGTGAACGCGAATCCGCAGGACGCCGAGGCGCTCGCGCTGCTCGGCGGACTGTATGCACTGCAGATTGGACGCTCGCCGTTCAAGGCGATCGTTCTCGGAACGCGTGTATCCGGGGCTCTCGAGCGTGCTGCCGAACTCAGTCCGACCAATCCGCGCGTCGCGCTGCAGGCTGGCATCAGCGCCTTCCACACGCCGGCCGCGTTCGGGGGCGGAGCGAATAAAGCCGAGCGCCTGCTTAGGCGCAGCGTCGAACTGTTCGCGCAGGAACCACGCGATCGGCCGTGGCCGAACTGGGGCCGGGTGGACGTGCACGCCTGGTTGGGCCAGGTGTTGGCGCGAAAGGGCGATCGCATCGGCGCGCGCGCCGAGTACGATACTGCGCTCGCCCTGGCGCCGAGCTCGGGATGGGTCGCGCACGTTCTGCTGCCGGCGCTCGAGCGCGGCACCAAGCCCTGACATGTCTGAAGTGGTCGACCTCACCGACCCGGCGCATCCACCTCGAGTCTGGATGACGATTGCCGGCTGGACGTCGGTGGCCATCGTTGTGGCGCTTATCCTGAGTGCGTCGAACGACCTTCCGATGCGCCTGGCGCTCCCCGGTGCGATGGTCTGGTACTACCCGCTCGGCATTCTGGTGTGGCTGGCCTGTGCCCTCGATAACCGGTTCGAGTTGTGGAGGCACACGCGCGCCCGGATCCTGCTCGTCCATGCGGTCGGCGCCCTGGTCGGGCTTGGCGTCTGGATGATCGCGATGATCTCGATCGCGCGCCTGGCGATCGGTCCTCGCTACTGGAACATCGTCTTCGGCGAGTGGTGGATGTTTCAGCTGATGTCCAACGCGATGGTGTACGCCGCCGGCGTCGGCATCGGGCTGATGGTCGGCAGCTCGGATCGCGAGCGCGAGCGGGAACGGCGTCAGGCGCAGTTGGAAGTGCTGGCGCGCGAGGCGGAGCTCACCGCCGTCAAAGCGCAGCTCCAGCCACACTTCCTGTTCAATGCGCTGAACTCGATCCTCGCCCTCATCGAGCACAACCCCGCTGAGGCGAAGCGGATGCTGACGCGGCTGTCGTCATTGCTACATTCCGTGTTCGATCGCTTGGATGAACCGCTCGTGTCGCTCGATCGCGAGCTCGAGATCGTTCGCGAATATCTGGACATCGAGCGCATACGATTTGGCGACCGCATGACGTTCACGATCGAGGTCGATCGGTCCGCGAGGCAGATCGCGATTCCGCCGTTTCTCTTGCAGCCCCTTGTGGAGAACGCCGTCAAACATGGCATCGAGCCGTTCTCGCGGCCCGGCGCCGTGCGGATTAGCGGCGGACTTTCCGACAGCCGGCTGCAACTGTCCGTCGTGGATACAGGACCGGGCATCCATCCCACCGATGCGTCGCCACACGGGCGCGGCCTCACGCTGACACGTCAACGACTGCAGTCCGTGTACGGCACTGGCGGCGCCGTGTTGCGCAGTGAACATGGGGACGATGGGTTCACGGTGACGCTGGATCTCCCGGTTCAGGCAGATGACAGGTGAACCGCTGCGGCTGCTCGTGGCCGATGACGAGGCCCTGGCCCGGAGCCTCGCGCGGCAATACGTCGCGCACGTTCCGGAGGTCGAGATCGTCGCCGAATGCGTCGACACGCGCGAGCTCGAACTGGCGATGACCGGTCGGCAGGTGGATGCGGCGCTGTTGGACATTCGAATGCCCGGCCGCGACATCTTCGATGTCCTCGGCGATGCGGCGCGCCACGGACCGTTGCCGCCGCTGATTTTTTCGACCGCCTACGATCGCTATGCCGTCCGCGCGTTCGAGTTCAATGCGGTCGATTACCTCGTGAAACCCTATTCCGAATCGCGTTTCGTTGAAGCCCTGATCCGCGTACGCGAGCGGCGTCGGCTCGACGTGCGCGGCGCCGATATCTCGCGACTCCTGCGCGATCTCGGCCATCGCCCCGATCGAGTGCTGGTTCCCGAAGGAGACCGCATCGTTCCTCTGCAGGTGGCACGGATCACATGGATCAAAGCCGAAGGAGACTACGCGCGCGTTCACGCAGCTGGGAAGAGCTATCTGGTGTACCGGACGCTCAACGATCTCGAGGGCCGGCTTGACCCTGCGGAATTCCTGCGCGTGCACCGGTCCGCCATTGTCAGAATCGATCAGATCGCCGAACTGCAACCGGCTGACAGCGGACGCTATAGTCTGACGCTCACCGACGGCACTCGGCTCATCGTCAGTCGAAGCCGCGGCACCACTCTGAAGAAGTTGATGTTGTAGCGTCTATACTTCGAAGGGAACGCCGGGTCTGAAGACCCGGCCTACACTGACGTGACTCGGATCGGGCGCAGCTATCTGCGCGTGCTCATCATCTGGATCGGCGTACTCGCCGCGCTCTACGCGTTCCAGCAATACTTCTCGTAATGCACCCCGTCGACTGGGCCATCGTCGGGATCTACATCACGTGGATCGCCTGGAGCGGCATCCGCCTCACCAAGCGGACGCACGAGATCGAAGGCTACTTCCTGGGCGGCCGCAGCCTGCCGTGGTGGGCGGTCGGTCTGTCGGTGATGGCGACGCAGTTGAGTGCCATCACGATGATCGGCACGACTGGACAGGGCTACGCGAACGGCATGCGCTTCCTGCAGTTCTACTACGCGCTGCCGGTGGCGATGATCGTCTTGTCGCTGACGCTCGTACCATTTTTTCATCGAGCGAAGATCTACACCGCGTACGAGTATCTCGAGCAGCGCTTCGACGCCAAGACGCGCGCGTTCACCAGCCTGTTGTTCCTGTTGTCGCGCAGCATGTCGCTCGGCGTCATCTACTCGGCTCCGGCCGTGGTGCTCGCCGTCATCCTCGGCACCAATGTGACGGCGACGGTGCTGATCATCGCGCTGCCGACGATCGCGTACACCATGTTCGGTGGCGTGCAGGCGGTGACCTGGACCGACGTCAAGCAGATGGTGTTGATCGTCGGCGGCCTCGTCGCCGCAGTTGTCATTCTCATTCTCGGTCTGCCGAGCGACGTGAGCATCGTCGATGGTCTTCGCATCGCGGGCTCGACCGGCCGCCTGCAGACGTTCGACTTCAAGTTCGACATCACCAATCAGTACACGTTCTGGTCGGGCACGATCGCAGCGCTGTTCCTGTTCTGCTCGTACTTCGGCACGGATCAGAGCCAGGTGCAGCGCTATTTGGCGACACCGTCGATCGATCAGGCGCGTGAGTCGCTGTTGATGAGCGCCTACTGGAAGATTCCGCTGCAGGCGCTCGTGCTGCTCGTCGGCGTGCTGATGTTCGTCTTCTATGTGTTCACGCCGTCGCCGATGCTGTTCAATCGCGTGCACGAACGCGCGCTGCGCGAAGGTGCCCATGCCGCAGATTACAGCGCACTCGAGCAGCGTTTCGAAGCGGCGACGGCATCACGCGCCGCGGCGGCCCGAGTGATGGCGCGCTCGGAAGCGATCGGCGACGCCAAGAGTCTGAGCGTTGCCAGAAGCGAGTTCCAGAAGCGCGACGTCGAAGTGCGCGAGATTCGCAATGACGCGCAGACGCTCGTGCGCCAGGCGACCGGCGACGCTGCCTACAGCGACGTCAACTATGTCTTTCCGACGTTCATCACCACGCGCATGCCGATCGGCATGGCCGGCCTGCTCATTGCGGCCATCATCGCCGCCGCGATGTCGGCGAGCTCGGGCGAGCTCTCGGCGTTGACGACGGCGACGATCATCGACTGGTACCGCCGCTTCGTGCGGCAGGAGGCCGATGATGCGCACTTACTGCGTGTCTCGCGATTTGCGACCTTGTTCTGGGGACTGCTGGCGAGTGTCGTGGGCGTGTGGGCCGCGGAGCTTGGATCGCTCATCGAGGTGGTGAACCGATTCGGATCCTTCTTCTACGGATCGATTCTCGGTGTGTTCATCCTGGCGATCGGCTTTCCCCGCGCCACGTCCAACGGTGCGTTCATCGGGTTGATCGCCGGCATGGCATCGGTGGCCTGGACGTTCAAATACACCAACATCGCGTTTCTCTGGCACAACGTGATCGGCGCCGTCGCCGTTGTCGTCGTCGGCTCGCTCGTGAGCATGGTGGATCCTCGGAAGAGTCAAGTCCCCGCACGCCGGGTCTGAAGACCCGGCCTACACTGTCTATGGCTATTCGTCCTGCTCAATCGTCAGACGCGCGTGCGATCGCTGAGCTGACCATCCAACTCGGATATGAGGTGGCGCCCGCCTTGGTGGCAGAGCGCCTGGTGCGGATGCTGGCGCGCGGCGATCAGCAGTTCTTCGTCGCCGATGCCGACGGCGATGTGGCGGGCTGGGTGCACGTCGCCATCATGGAGTTCATCGAGACCGGCCCGTTCGCGGTGATCGGCGGCCTGGTGGTCGACCGACGCCACAGGAAGAAGCGCATCGGCCGTCTGTTGATGAACAGCGCCGAGATCTGGGCACGCGAGCACGGCTGCTCGATCGTGCGTTTGTGGTCGAGCGCCTTCCGCGCCGAGTCGCATCGCTTCTACGAGCATCTCGGCTACGTCAACATCAAGACGCAGTATTCGTTCGTGAAGGCGCTCGATCCCTCGGGCGAGGACGCGATTCGCGGCTTCGTTCCGCGCGTGCACCCGTGATTCGCATCATCGTCACCGGTGGCACGTTCGACAAGACCTACGACGAGATCAACGGCCGCCTGTCGTTCGCGACGACGCATCTGCCCGAGATGCTGCGTCTGGGCCGCTCGCGCGTCGAGACGACGATCGAGACGCTGATGATGATTGACAGCCTCGACATGACCGACGCCGATCGCGCGCGCATCGCGGAGAGCTGCCGCCGCTGCCCCGAGTCGCGCCTACTCATCACGCACGGCACCGACACGATGGTGGAAACGGCGCGCGTCGTTGCCCAGACTGTGCACGGCAAGACGATCGTGCTGACCGGCGCTATGGTGCCCTATGCCTTCGGCAGCTCGGACGGCTTGTTCAATCTCGGCAGCGCACTCTCGTTCGCGGAAGTGCTGCCGCCCGGCGTCTATGTCGCCATGAACGGCCAGCATTTCCCTTGGGATCGCGTGCGCAAGAACCGCGAGAGCGGTGTGTTTGAGCGGATGTGACGGCTGAGGATGTGTGGATCAAGTCGGTTTTGCGGAGCGACCGACGGTCCCGTCCTGTTCACGCCGCTCTGGCTTAAGCCGGACACTACGCCTACACGGCCGCCGCTTCTGGAAACGCGAAGTAGTCGTGATGCCCTGGAGGCTCGACGCCCGCGAGGCGCGCGGCGTAGGCGAGCTGCGCCATGTGGCGGATCTCGTGCACCAGGATGTGAATCGCGAGCTTCCCGCGCGTGATCGACACCGGACCCGTGGGGATCGTGAAGTTCATCACCTCGCCCGCTTGTGCGTCGGTGAGCGATGTAACGTAGGCGCGAAGATCTGCATGCGCGCGATCGGCGTATGCGAACAGGCCGGCGATGTCGCCTTCGGCGACGCCAGTCGCCTCGGGCAGCGTCACGCCTTGCAGCCGCGACAGATGCCGGCGCTCCACCCAGAAGATGTGATCCATCAGGCTGTTGATCGTCGGGAAGCGCGCGCCCGGCTGGAACGCCAGGCGGAGCCGCGACGGATCCGCTTCGAACCACGCCTTCCACTTGCCGCGCTCGTGCTGCACGTAATCCATCAGGCGATTGAAGTCGACAGGAACACTCATTGTCCGATTGCCTCGTTCACCGAAAGCACCCGCACGGGCGCGAGATTCAACGCCCGAATACCGGGCTCGATCGTCTTGCGATCCCCGACGACGACGACGGCGAAGCGCTTGGGCTGAACGTAGGTGCCCGCGGCCTTCTGCACGGCGGCGCTCGTCACCGCCTGGATGTTGCGAACGTAGTCGGCGAAGTACGTGTCGGGCAGCGAGTAGACGACTTGCTCCTCGACATGCGATGCGTGATCGCCTAGCGTCTCGAACTGACCTGGGAAGCTGAGCGCGATGTAGTTCTTGGCTTTCGTGAGCTCCTCGGCCCCGACCGGCTTCGACATGCCATTGAGCTCGTTGAAAAATTCCTTCAGCGCCTCCGCCGTCTTGTCGGTCTGCACGCCGGCACTCGCGAAGAACGGGCCTGGCGACAGCCGCATGTCGAACCGCGAGCCGGCGCCGTACGCATACTGGTGCTCTTCGCGCAGGTTCTGATTGAGCCGCGACGTGAACGAGCCGCCGAGGATCGTGTTCATCACCTCGAGCGTGAAGTAATCCGGCGTGGCGCGCGAGACGCCCACCCAACCGATGCGGATCTGCGACTGCGCGGCCCCCGGGATGTCGACGATCGTGATCTGACCTTCGGTCAATTGCGCAGCGTCGGCGACCGCCCGTCGCGGTGCGGCGCCGGCTGCGCTCTTCCACTGTCCGAACTGCGCTTCGAGCTGCGCGACCATGTCCATTGGCTTCACGTCGCCGACGACGATCAGCGTCGCGTTCGCGGGTTGATACATCGCGCTGTGAAACGATTTGAGATCGGCGACGGTGAATGCCTTCAGGGTCGACTCGCTGCCCATCGCGGCCGTGCCGTATCGATGCGACGGCCCGAACACCGTTCGCGCGAACGCCAGCGGCGCGACCGACGCCGGATCGTCCTTGGCCTGGAGGAGCGATGTGAGCCGCTCCTGCCGCACGCGATTGAGCTCCTCGGCGGGAAACGTCGGTCGCAGCGCCACGTCGGCCATCAGCGTGAGCGCGTTCTTCAACCGCGACACCGGCACGTTCAGTCGCACCGCCGATGCATCGAACGAGCTCGTCGTCGTCAGGTTGGCGCCGAGGAAATCCACTTCGTCTGAAATCTGCAGCGCCGTTCGCGATCCGGCACCTTCATCCAGCATCGCCGCCGTGAGACTGGCGATCCCGAACTTGCCGGCGGGATCGTCGCCGGCGCCGGCTCTGATCAGCAGGTTCACCTGCACCAGCGGCACGGCGTGTGCTTCGATCAGCCACACCGGCAGCCCGTTGCTCAACATCCGCTTCTGGATTTGCGGCAGATTCACCTGCGGTGCCGGACCGAGTGCAGGCGGTGCCGATCGATCGGGTTTTGTCTGGGCCAGAAGGATCGGGCCGCAGAGGGCGATACCACAAAGCAGAGCGAGCCTCATCAGGCTTCGTGTTCTTCGTGATCTTCGTGATCTTCGTGTTCTTCGTGATCTTCGTGTTCTTCGTGGCTTCACTTCTTCGCCTCCGGCTCGACGATCAACTCCACGCGCCGATCGAGGGGCAACCACTCGAGGGCCGCGGCCTGTACGTCGGCGACACTGAGCGACGTGTAGCGCGCGAGATCCTCGGCGAAGTAGTCCGGTCCTCCACCCGCCGCGTAGTACGCGTTCAACTGATCCGCCTTGCCCCCGAACCCTCCCACACGCTCCATGCGACGGTAGAACGACGCCTCCATCTGGTTGATCGCGCGCTGTAGTTCTCGCGTCGTCGGTGGGTCGCGTCGCAGCTTGCCGAGCTCGTCGTCGATGGCTGTCTGCAGCTCCGCGATCGTGTGACCCTGACGTGCAGTGGCGACGATCTGAAACGAGCTGCCGATTGCGCCCGAGGCCTGATAGGCCGAGACGTCCTGCGCCATCTGGGTGTCGTAGACCAGCCGCTTGTAGAGGCGCGAATTCTTGCCGCCCGCCAGCACCGACGACACCATGTCGAGCGCGGCGTCACCGGGTGCGTAGGCACGCGGCGTCAGCCACGCAAGATACAGTCGCGGCAGCGACACGCGATCGGTCAGCGTCTTCTTCTTCACGCTGGTGAGGATGGCTGCCGGCGGTGCCACCGGCTCGACCGCCGATCCGCCAGTCACTTCGCCAAACCACTTTTCCACCAGCGCGCGCGTGCGATCGAGATCGATGTCGCCCGCGATCACCAGGCTCGCGTTGTTCGGTGCGTAGTACTTCTTGAAGAACTCGACGACGTCGGCGTGGCTCGCGGCGGTGAGGTCTTCCATGTAGCCGATGGTCGGCCAGCTGTACGGGTGAGTCGGCGGCCACAGCAGCTTGTCGAGCTCGATCGACGCCATGCCGTACGGCTGGTTCTCGTAGCTTTGGCGCCGCTCGTTCTTGACGACGTCGCGCTGGCCGTTGACGCGCTCGGGGCTCATCGTATCGAGCAGATACCCCATGCGATCCGATTCGAGAAATAGCGCCAGCTCGAGCGCGTTCTTCGGCACGTCGATGATGTAGTTGGTCCGATCGTTGGTGGTCGATCCGTTGTTGTCGCCGCCGGCGCCTTCAAGGAGCGTGTCGAAGACGCCTTCCTTGACGTTCTTCGAGCCTTCGAACATGAGGTGCTCGAACAAATGCGCGAAGCCCGTGCGCCCCGGCTTCTCGTTGGCCGACCCGACGTGGTACCACACGTTCACGGCCACCACCGGCACGCGCGTGTCCCGGTGAAGGATGACGTTGAGTCCGTTGGGCAGCGTGAACTGTCGATACGCGACCGTGATGCGCGTCGACTGAGCCGACAGTTGCGCCACATGCAGCACCCCAAGCAGCACGACGCAGAGCAGAAACAGACAGCGACGCATGGAGCCTCCTCGGCGAAGGAACCATTTTCCATCATTTCCCCGAGGTACTTGGCTTGCAAACCCCAGCACTCGAGCACGTGACCGCCGTAGCCCACCGGGCGAAGGCGGTGGCTCGAACGGGAGGCGTGATATGGGATTGCGGGACAAGTACAACTACGCTGTGACGACCGCCAAGAATCTGAGGATGAACGGCTCAGCCGACGAGCGCGATGGCAAGCTGCACTTTCACGGCACCGTCAACAGTGAGGACGAGAAAAACCAGATCTGGAATGCGATCAAGACCATTCCCGACTGGCAGAAAGAAGTGATGGCCGACATTCAGGTGAAGCCCAGTGCGCAGACACAGGCGCCGGCGTCATCATCGAAACCATCACAGATGCAGACCTACACGGTGCAGTCGGGCGATACGCTCGGCAGCATTGCCAAGCGGATGCTCGGCAACGCGAGCAGCTACATGGAGATCTTCAACGCCAACCGCGATCAGTTG
>Ga0075433_10004268_pt1 | contig 11099 bp, 11 predicted proteins | sample RhiMethybrSRZTD2_FD_75299 | JGI IMG/M metagenome (GOLD analysis project Ga0075433, IMG submission 75299) | Populus rhizosphere microbial communities from Tennessee, USA - Rhizosphere MetaG P. TD hybrid SRZTD2 | ecosystem: Host-associated > Plants > Roots > Rhizosphere > Soil | place: USA... | reverse complement strand
GGGTGGCTCTTGGGCGTTCGGTCGTGGCGGCTCTCCAGGGGGCGAGCAACCAGCTGATCAACGTGGAGGACCTGACCGAAGCGGAGATTCGACTGCTGCACTAGCACTACCGGCACTTGGTCACGATGGCCAAGCGCGATGCCAGCCTCACCGAGTCACATTCGGTCGACGAGGCAGCGGAGCGCCATCGCGCAAAGGCGCGGCCCCTCGAGCCGTCCCTCGCTCGGGCCGCCGCCGCGCCGCCAGAGGGGCCCATGCCTCCGTCCCGGGCCTAGCGAACGCCTACACGATCTTCTCGTACACCCCGGGCGGGATCAGGCGGAAGACGGGAATGGGCTCGGACACGTTCTTGAAGCTCTTGGGGCCGAGGGCCTCCAGCACGAAGATTCCCCGGATGCGCTCGGCGGTCTTGGGGCCGATGATGATCTCGCCGCCCTGCGCGAAGCCGGCGAAGCGCGCGGCCTGATTCGTCACCGGTCCGGTGGCGGTGAACGTCCACCGCTGCGCGCCCGCGCCGCCGAGCTTGGTCGCCCCCACCAGCGCCTCGCCGGAGTTGATCCCCATGTGCAGGGCGATCGGCTGCATGGTCGCGCGGTACTGCTCGTTGAGGTCGAGCGTCTTCTGGCGGATGGCGAAGGCGGCGCGCGTGGCGTTGACGGCGTGGTCCTGGCTCGAGCGGTCCGCCTTGTCCTGGGCCGCGCGCTGGAAGATCACCATGAGGCCGTCCCCCGCCGTCTCGTTCACGTCGCCGTGGTGGGCACGGATGATCTCGAGGAACGACGAGAAGTAGGTCTGGACGAGCTGGTTGAGCTCGGCGGGCGCGAGCTGCTCGGAGAGCCTGGTGTAGCCCACGATGTCGAGGAAGAGGACGGACACCTCTTCGGTGCGCTTCTCGAGCTCGGTGGCGTTGGGATCACGCTCGAGGAGGGCCTTGACCGCGTCCGGGACGAACTTGGAGAGCTCGCCCTTGAGCTGCACGAGCAGCTCCACCTGGCGGCGCGAGGCCTGCAGGCTCTCGAGCGTCGACGCCAGCTCGGCGTTGCGCGCGGCGAGATCGTCGCGGGCCCGCGCCAGCGTGTCGCTCATCTCGTTGAGCGCGCCGCCCAGATCGTGGAGCTCGTCGGCGGGGCCGGCCAGCCTCACCCGCGCCGCGAAGTCCCCCGCCCCGATGCGCCGCGCCACCCCCGCCACCTGGCGCACCGGCTTCACCACCACCTGCCGCATCGCCACCCAGAGGACCGCGCCCGCGGTGAGGATGGTCAGGGCGCCGATCAGCATCTGGCGGTTGCGCTGCTTGCGCACTTCGAGGAACACCGGCTCCATGCTCGTGGACACGCGCACCACCGCGCGCACTTTGTGGTCCGAGCCGTGGCACCCCTGGCACTTCTCCTGGTTCAGCACCGGCCGGAGCACGATGAAGACGGTGGCGCCGTCGCGCTGGTCCAGCAACTCCTGGGGCTGGAGGGTCTCCACCGCCGCCTGGAAGAGCGGGCGGCCGGTCATCGGCGCTCCGGGAGCCCGGGCCATCTTGGCGATGGAGTCGAACACCTCCTTGGCCAGGCCCGCGTTCTTCTCCACCTCGTTCAAGGTGGCGAGGTCGGTGAACGCCTCCACGCCATTGCGGCGATAGATGTCGAGCCCGCCCACCGCGGACGAACTCTTGAGATCGCTGATCAGCATGCGCGTGACGTCCGGCCGCTCCTGGAGCATCGCGCTCTCGATGCTGGCGATCATGGCCTCGGTGAGGCGGCGCGCCGCCTGCTTGTTCTGCTCGACGAGCAGGGCGGACTCCTGGCGAATGGTCAGGATGGTGGAGGCGCCGAAGCCGATGATGAGCACGGCCACGATGACGAGCCCGATCTTGGTGGTCAGCGGCACGCGGGTCATCGCGCGCGAGGGTAGCACCAACCACCGGGCCGAGGCCAGTCCCGCGGGGCCCGCGGCCCCGGTCAGTGGCCTTCGAGGATTCCCAGCAGGACTTCCGGGGCGACCGGCTTCACCAGGTGCTCGTCGAAGCCGGCGGCCGCCGAGCGGTCTTGCTGCGCGGAGAAGCCCGTGAGGGCGATGAGGCGCACCTGGCCGCCGCCGGGAAGCGCCCGGATGGCCCGCGCCACCTCGTAGCCGTCGAGGTCGGGGAGCCCGATGTCGACGAGGGCGACGTGGGGCATCTCGGCGCGCGCCGCCGTGATGGCCTCTCGGCCGTCGGCCGCCGCGCGCACCCGCACCCCCCGCTGTTCGAGCATGAGGCGGAGAGCCTCGCGGCCGTCCTCGTTGTCCTCGACCACGAGCACCGACAGTGCCTCCACGCCCGCCACGACCGGGTCAGGACGCGAGGGGGTGGTGGCGGCGACGCCCGGGGAGAGCGGGAGCCGGATCGTGAAGTCTGCCCCCTGCCCGAGCCCACCGCTCTCCACGCTCACGCCCCCACCATGCTGCGTCACCAGCTCGCGCACGACGGACAGGCCCAGCCCGAGGCCGGAGCGCGACTGATAGCCTGGGATATTGGCGCGCGAGAAGACGTCGAAGACGCGCGCCTGGAACTCGAGGGGAATCCCCACCCCCGAGTCCCGGACGTGCAGCACCGCCTGGTTGCCCTCGCCTCGTATGGACACGTCGATAGCGCCCCCCATCGGAGTGTACTTCAGCGCGTTATCGAGGATATTGCCCAGCACCTGCTCGAGACGATCCGGATCCCCCTCGACCATCACGGGAGCCGGGTCCAGGCGCAAGGAGATCGAGAGCGCCTCGCTCTCCTTGCGGGTGCGGGCGACGGCGACGGATTGGCTGACCACATCTCGCATGTCGATGCGCTGACGGTGCAGGGCCACCAGGCCGGAGCGGATGCGCGACACGTCGAGGAGGTCGTTGACGAGATGGGCGAGGTGTTGCGACTGGCGCCCCAGGATGCCGGCGAGATGCGCGCGCTCCTCGCCCGTCGCCCGATCGAGGGCGGCCAGCGCGTTGGTGACGGCGGAGAGCGGGTTCCGCAGCTCGTGGGCGAGCATGGCGAGGAACTCGTCCTTGCGCTGATGCTCCAGCTCGAGCTCGCGGACGAGATTGGCGGTGTCGAGCGCCAGCGCCACGCGCAGACCGATATCGGCGAACAGCCTGAGGTCGGCGAGGTCGTAGCGCCGCTCCGAGAGCCCGTAGCCGAACGTCAACGCCCCGTAGCGGCGCCGGTGCGACCGGATGGGCACGATCACCGCCGAGACGAGGCGAATCTCGCGCCAGGCCAACGCGGCCTCCGGCGAGCCCGCGAACGCGTCCAGCCACTCGTCGGTGACCTGTTCGACGAGGAGCGGCTCGCCGCTCCGGTACACCTCGGCGATCGGATGGCCCGCCGGCAGCTCGACGGCAATCGTCCGGATGCGCCGGAGGCGCTCGGAACGCACGGGGTCGGCGTGCGCGCTCAGCTCGGGGACGAACCCGGCGCCCTGCTGGAGGTCGGCGAGGAGGAGGTCGCCGGTCGCGGGAAGCACGGCCGACGCGATCTCGGCGAGGGCGGCCGGGTCGTTGATCGACGTGGCGAGCCGCCCGCTCACCTGCGCGAGCAGCTCCAGCCCGTGCCGCGATCGCTCCGCCTCGGCGCGGGCCTGCTGCTCGGCGCCCAGGATCTCGCGGGTGAACTCGTTGCCCGCTTGGAGCTCCTCCGCGCGCTGCCGCACCGAGATGTCCCGGATGAACCAGCGCAGGGCGGCCGGCGGTTCCGCCCGGCCTTCGAGCGCCACCACCCTGATCCCGGCGATGAACGGGTCGGCATGGCGCGGGGACAGGCGCAGTGGCCACTCGCCCGTCCCTTGGCCGCTCACGTTGTTGAGCCGCCAGCGGAAGGCGCGAAGGTCGCTCTGGGCCACGAACTCCGCGACCGGCTTGCCGGGCAGGAGAGGGCGCGGCACCTGCAGCATCTCGGCGATCGCGGCATTCGCCTCGTGGATGGTGCCGTCGGCGTCCGTGATCAGGTAGCCGTCGGGCCCGTCCTCCACCAGCCGGCGCTGCTCCACCAGCGCGGCGTGCGACGCCTTCCGCGCGGCGTTCGCCTCGGCGAGGTGGTGTGCGGCGCGGGCCGCCATGGCCCCGACGCGCTGGAAGCCCGCCGCGATCCCCCGCGCCTCGGCGGCCCACTCCTCATCGTGGCCGCGATCGGGCGTCTCGACGAGCCGCAAATGCCGGGCTACGCGCTGCGAGAGCGCTTCGATCTCGCGGTCGACGTCGTCGCTCGGCACTGTCATGTCCTCCTTCCTCAGAGACCCGTCTCGATAGATAGGCTCGCCTGAGGGCTCTCCTGCGTGCGGGCGGCGCGGATCGGCACGCCAAACGGGTCGTTCAACCGAGATAGTGCTGCGAATGTCGTGCCCATCTCGTCGAATCCCCGCAAGCGAGCGTAATGGCCCCGTTAGCGGCGGTGAGCCGTGGTGCCCGGCGCCTCCGCCGGGTATTCACGACCCACCTCCAACCATTTTGGCGCGCTTGACGGGCCCTGGGTGGGCCCTCATAGTGACCGCCGAGGAGGACACGACCCCATGGACATGCGCGACCTGTTCCTGGCTCAGCACAGCGCGATGCACTCCGCCAATGTCGCCGGCAACAAGGCCTCCGCCGTCGAGCGGGTGCTCAACGGCCTCAGCGAGGAGCAGCTCCGGGTGCGGCCCCGCGAGGATCTCAATTCCATCGCCTGGGTCCTCTGGCACGTGGCGCGCGCCGAGGACATCTTCTTGAACCCCGTGCTCATGGGCCGGAGCCAGGTCTTCGACGACGCCTGGATGAAGAAGCTCGGCGTCACGCGCAAGGACTTCGGGATCGGCATGAAGAGCCCCGAGGTGTCCGAGCTCACCAAGGCGATCGACGTGAACGCCGTCCGCGAATATCGGGACGCCGTCGGCAAGCGCACGCGCGAGATCATCGGCGGCTTTCAGCCCGGCGACTGGGAGGGCCAGGTGCAGCAGGCCGGAGTGGACCGCGCGCTCTCCGAGGGGGGCTTCCCGGCGCCGGTGGCGCAGGCCTTCGCGGGCCGGCCGCGCGCGATGGTGCTGAGCGGCATCGCCCTCTTCCATCCCGCCGGCCACTTCGGCGAGGCCACGACCATCCGCAGCGCCGGGGGCTTCGGCACCGGCATCTAGCACGCAAGGGGCGGCCATGGCGGACCCGCGCGAGCTCCTCGTCGAGACCCGACATGAGCTCGCGCGCTTCGTCGAGCTCTTGCCGATGCTCGTCGCGGGGCTGGAGGGTGCCGCGTGGCGCGCGCGTCCCAGCCCCGCGGAGTGGTCCCCCGTCGAGATTATCTGCCACCTCCGCGACGAGGAGGTGGACGACTTCGGCGCGCGCCTGCGCGTGATCCTCGCCGGTGGCGCGCGCTTCGCGCCCAACGATCCCGAGCAGAACGCCGTGATCCGGCGCTATCGCGAGGCCGATCCCGCGGAGGCCCTGGCAGCCTTCGTCACGCACCGCCGGGCCACGCTCGACCTCCTCGCCGCGGCCCCGCCCGAGCGGCTCGCCGCGAGCGCCGAGCGGCCTAACGGCGGGCGGCTCTCCGGGCTCGATCTCCTGGTGAGCTGGGTGGCGCACGACCGCCTGCATCTCCAGCAGCTCGCGGGCACGCTCGCCCGGCTCTGGGCGAATCGCTGGGCGCCCCTGGACGCGGGCTACGCCGGGCCCATTCCCTACGGGCGTGAACGCGGTTACACTCCCGACTCGACATGAGGTCGCGAACCCGGATCCTCGCCGTCCTTATCACGGCGGCGGTGACGCTGGCGATCGGCACGTTGCCGGCTGTCGCGCAGGCGCCGGCGAAGGTCGCCCGGCTCGGTTACCTGACCTCCGACTCGGCCTCCGTGGACCTGCCCCGACGCAACGCCCTCAAGCAGGGACTGCGCGACCTCGGGTACGTGGAGGGACAGAACCTCCTCGTCGAGTACCGGGCCGCCGGCGACTTCAGCAAGCTCCCGGGGCTCATGGCCGAGCTCATCCGGCTCAAGGTCGACGTCGTCTTCGCGTTCACGACGCCGGCGGTGCTGGCAGCCAAGAAGGCAACCTCCGACCTGCCGGTCGTGTTCGGCGCCCACGCACCCGTCGAGCTCGGCGTCGTCGCGAGCCTCGCCCGGCCGGGGGGCAACCTGACCGGCCTCACCCTCACTGCCGGCCCCAGCGTCTACGGCAAGTACACCGAGCTGCTCAACGAGGTCACCCCGGGGCTGAACCGGTTCGCGGTTCTCTCGAATCCCGCGAATCCCGCCACCGATGTGCAGCTGCGGGAGATGAAGTTGGTCGCCTCGGCGTTGCATGTGACGCTCCTGCCCTTCGAGGTCAAGGATCTGGGCGAGCTCGACACGATCTTCGCCGCGATGAAGAAAGCGCGCGCGGATGCTCTCATCGTGCTCGCGGACGCGGGGTTTCTCAGCCAGCGCGGGCGTATCGCCGAGCTCGCGATCAAGAGCAGGCTGCCGTCGATCTTCGGCATCCACGAGCACGTGGACGCGGGCGGACTCATGGGGTACGCGGCCAACCGCCTCGACATCTTCCGCCGCGCCGCAACCTATATCGACAAGATCCTGAAGGGCGCCAAGCCCGCCGACCTCCCCATCGAGCAGCCGACGACCTTCGAGCTGGTGATCAATCTCAAGACCGCGAAGGCCCTCGGCCTCACGATCCCGCCCACGCTGCTGCTTCGCGCGAACCGCGTCATCGAGTGACGGAGACGTACGCGCGCGACTACTTGCGCGCGCGGGCGATGTGGGCGGGCTGCGGGAACGCGAGCCCCGCGTCGTCCAGGTGCGGGGCGAGCGTCTCGGTGATCTCGGTCACCAGCTCGCGCCGCTGCGTGTCGGTGAGCTGGGCGAGCAGCCCCAGCATCTGCGGCGCGCCCCCGGTGATGATCCGGTAGAACGCCTCCGGGGAGGCGAAGCGCGTCATCTTCACCTCGGCGCGGATCTCGAGCTCGCGGAAGCCCGCGCCCGCGACCACGCTGCGCAGCGCGGCGCGGTCGCCGAAGGAGAACGGCGGCAGCTTCGCCGCGTCCGTGCCCACATACTTGGCGAGCGCGCGCTCGAGCGCGGCGAAGCCGGGGCAGTGCGCGGTGGACTTCCACACCGCGACGAGGAGCCGGCCCCCCGGCGCGAGCACGCGATGCATCTCGCGCAGCGCCGCCGGCTTGTCGGGAAAGAACTGCAGCCCCTGCTGGCAGAGCACGAGGTCGAAGGCGCCGTCGGGCAGCGGCATCGTCTGGGCGCTCCCCTCGATCCACTCGATGGGCAGCCCCGCGGTGGCGGCGCGCGCGGCGGCCAGCATGTTCGGGTTCAGGTCGAGGCCCACCACGCGGCCGCGGGGCCCCACGCGCGGCGGCAGGAGGCGCGTGACCACGCCGGTGCCGCAGGCCACGTCGAGCACGCGCGCGCCCGGCGCGGGCGCCGCGCGCTCCACGAGGTCCATCGCCCAGTGGGCAAAGAGCGCGGGCACCATGTCCCGCTCGTATACCTCGCCGGGATTCGCGGGCGGCGGCGCGCTGCTCAGCGGAGCAATGCCTTGTAGGTGGGCTCGTCGAAGCCGACGAGCAGCGTACGGCCCTTGCGTAGGGTGGGCGCGCGGAGATTGCCTGACGGTCCCAGCAAGAGCCCGAGCAGCATCGCGCGCTCGGGCTTCTCGCGCTTGAGATCGAGGTGGACGACCTTGGCGCCCTTGGCCACGTAGAGCTGGTCCACGTCCTTCACGAGGGCGAGCGCCTGCTCGGGGCCCATCCGGACCTTCTTGGCGTCGACCTGCTCCACGGTGTCGATCCCGGCCTTCGCAAGGAACCCTTGCGTCTTGCGGCAGGTCATTCAGCCGTTGCGGTGATAGCTCCAGTCCACGCGGGCCACGCGCGGCTCCGCTACTTCGCGTCGGGCAGGCCCACCGCCTTGCGGATCTTGGCGAGCTGCCCGGCATGGTCGTTCCAGTGGTATTCGAAGAGCGCGCCCACGTAAACGGGAATGGGCACCTGCTCGTTGCCCATGAGCTGCTTGAAGAGGGGGATGCGCGCCTTGCGCTGGAGATCGGCCTCGGAGAGCGTGTCGAGGTAGCCGAACACGGCCTTCCGCTGCGCGTCGAGCATGTCGAGGAGCTGCTTGCCCGTCGCGGTGGCGCGCGGCCCGCTGATGTCGGCCTCGCCGCCCTTGATCTCGACGAGCGGCAGGTTGGTCGTCGAGAAGCTCTTGAGCATGGCGACCGCGTCCCAACCCGGCTCGAAGAGCATGTGGCACAGCACCTGGCGGACGGTCCACTCGCCGGGCGCGTCGGACTTGTCGAGGTAGGGCTCCATGCCCTGGAGCTGCTTGCCGATGTTCGCGAACGCCGCGTCCGACTTCGCCTTGAGCCCGATCACCGTTGCCGTCGCCATCGCCGCGCCTCCTCGAGCAGGGGATGACGATCAGTATAGCGGAAAAGGGTCCGCGCCGGCGACGCCGGGTCACGACGCCGCCGACGCGTGATCGAAACGAACGAGCCCACACTCGCCCGCTCCGACTTCCTTGCTGCCACGACTCCGACGATTCCTCCTACGACTGCGCGAGCGTAGAGACCGCGCCGGCCGGAACGACGGCCCGGATCAACCCGCCGCCCCGACCGACGCGACCCGCCGCCGAGGACCGGCTATTGGCCGGTGATCTCGACGGAGCTGACAACCTTTTCGCCGTCCTTCTCCTCGAACGTGACAAGAACCTTGTCGCCCTCGCGGAGCTTGTCCATCAGGTCCTGGCTCGGGATGCGCAGCTCGGTCCCGTCCTCGAGCGTGAGCGTGCTGGCGGCTGTATCGAGCTCCTTGACGACGCCCTTGAGCTCCGCGGCCTGGGCCGCGGGAGCGAGCGCGAGCGTGGCCAGGGCGGCCAGAGCAATCAACGACCTGAAAGAAAACATGTCCCCCCTCCCGGGTTTTCGGTGAGCGACGGCCGCGGGAAACCGCGCCGCGGCGTTACGGCGAGGAGCGACTAGAGGAGGGGCGGGGCGCGGCTGGAGAGGGCGACGACGCGGAAGCTACCGGGGTCCGAGGCGCGCGCCACGACGACCCGGCTGATGACGATATCGGGCGACGGTAGCTCGGGCGCGACCGCGGCCTCGAGGGCCTTGGAGCCTGCGAGGGCCAGGGCGTCGTCGCTGTCCCCGCCATCGTAAATGCCGGGGATCCACGTCTCCTCGATGCCGCACGCGAAGACCGCTGCCCGCAGCGACAGGAGCGTGGCGATGAGAAGCAGTCCCAGGAGCAGACGCCGCTTCATGGCGCCAACACCATACTCCCCTCTTCGGGCCCAGGCAAGACCCTAAATCAGGATCTCCAGGCCATCCCCGGCGCACTCCCAGGCCGCCTCGTTCCGGTGGGCGAGCATGTCAGGGCCCATATGAGTGAGGATGATGCGCCGCGCATCCAGCCGATCCGCGTGGGCGCGCAGGGTCGCGTGGTCGAGATGGAAGCGCAGAGGACGCTCGAACGTGTACGCCTCGCAGACGAAGAGATCGGCGCCCCGCGCGGCGTCGAGCAAAGCTTCCGTCCATTGCGTGTCGCCGGAGTAGACCACCGTGCGCCCGCCATACTCCACGCGCAGGGCGTGGGGCGGCGCGCCGCTCGGGTGGTCCACGAGGTAGGGCGTCACCCGCGCCGGCCCGAGCGTGACGGGCACGCGGTCGCGGAGCTCGACGTAGGACGTCTCGAAGCGCCGCGCGATGGCGGTGGAGCCGGGGAAGAAGAGCTCCATCGCCGCGTGCAGGCGCGCGCCCACGCCCGCCGGCCCCGCCACCACCAGCGGCCGCGTGCGGCGGTTGAACTGGCCGTCGAGCACGAGGAAGGGGACGCCGCCGAAGTGGTCCACGTGGAGATGCGTGAGCAGCACCCAGCCGATCTCGGACGGGTCGAGCGCCATGCGCTTGAGACCGACGAGCGAGGTGGCGCCGCAGTCGAGGAGGACGCTTCCCTCGCCCGCGCCGGACAGGTGCAGGCAGGTCTGGAGGCGGCCGCCGCTACCGAACGAATCCCCCGAGCCGACGAAGCGAAGCGTGACCGGCGTCATGGCGGCCTATCTTGCCTCGACCGGCGCCCCGTGTCATCCTCGCCGCATGCCGCCTATCTCGATCAAGATTGACCGTGCCCGTTACGTCATCACCGTCGACGACCAGCGCCGGATCATCCGCGACGGCTCGATCCTGATCGAGCAAGGGCGCATCAGTCGGGTGGGCCGCGCCGCCGAGCTCGCCGACGCGCGGGCCGACCGCGTGATCGACGCGCGCGATCTCATTGTCACGCCCGGGTTCTTCAACGGCCACATGCACATCAGCTACGCGCACCCCGTGCGCGGCATCTTCCCCGACGACGTGGGCAGCCCCCTCAAGCACGTTTTCGCGCTCCAGATGGCGATGACGGAGGAGGAGGAGTATCACGCCACGCTCCTCGGTCTCCTCGAGCTCGTGCGGAGCGGCACGGTGTGCCTGCTCGATCCCGGCTCGACCAAGTTCCCGGATGCGTGCCTGCAGGCGTACGAGGCCGCGGGCATCCGCGTGATCCTGGGCGAGTGCGTCACCGACCGCGACGCGCCCTTCCCGCTGCCGAAGTACCCGACCGCGGAGGCGGTCGCGCGCACGACCGCCTTCCTCGACAAGTGGAACGGGCGGCTCGATGGCCGCGTGCGCGCCTGGGCCATGCCGTTCTCGCCGGAGACGTGCAGCGCCGAGCTTCTGCAGGCGGTGCACCGCGCGACCGAGGAGCGGCAAACTGGCCTCACCCTGCATCACGGCAGTGGGGCCCAGGCCCGACGCGAGTACCAGGCGCGGGGCGCGAAGAGCCCGACGGAGTACCTCGAGGGACTCGGGGTGCTGGGGCCGCGCACCCTGCTCGCGCACGCGCTGGGGATCGACGATGGCGAGATCGACTGCATCGCGCGCACCGGCACTGCCGTCACCATGTGCCCGGTGACGGCGGCCAAAGGCGCGCGGGGCGTGGGCGCCCACGGCCGCATGCCGGAACTGGTCGGACGCGGCGTCCGGGTGGCGCTCGGCTGTGACTCGCCCAACAACTCGAATCACCTCGACATGATCCGCGCCATGAACATGGCGGCCATCCAGTACAAGGACGCGCGCCAGGACATGTC
>Ga0075433_10004267_pt1 | contig 11101 bp, 3 predicted proteins | sample RhiMethybrSRZTD2_FD_75299 | JGI IMG/M metagenome (GOLD analysis project Ga0075433, IMG submission 75299) | Populus rhizosphere microbial communities from Tennessee, USA - Rhizosphere MetaG P. TD hybrid SRZTD2 | ecosystem: Host-associated > Plants > Roots > Rhizosphere > Soil | place: USA... | reverse complement strand
CGCGGCCAGCACGCCCGCCAGCTGCGCCGCCGTGAAGCGCGCGTGCGCCCAGTCGAGCAGCGCGACCGCGCTCTGATGCGTGATCGCGACGCCTTTGGGGGTGCCGGTCGAGCCCGAGGTATAGATCACATACGCCAGGTTATCGGGCGTTGGATTTTGGATTGCCGCCGGCGATGCGCGCATAGATGCGATGATCGGCCAATCGGCATCGAGATTTACGATTTTGGATTGACGATTGACGATTGAGGTCTGGGCTTGCTCCAAATCGTCAATCGTCAATCCAAAATCGTCAATTGAGTCGGTGATCAGCACGCGCGCCTGGCTATCTTCGAGCATGAATGCTAGGCGCTCCTGTGGATAGGTCGGGTCGAGCGGGACGTACGCACCGCCGGCCTGCAACACGCCCAGCAGCGCGACGACCAGCTCGGCCGAGCGTGCCATGCAGATGCCAACCAGCACCTCTGGCCCAACGCCCAGCATACACAGATGCTGCGCCAGTTGATTCGCGCGCCGCTGCAACGTCGCGTAGCTGAGCTGCGCCGTGCCCTCGACCAGCGCGATCGCATCGGGCGTTCGTTGGGCCTGCGCCGCGAGCAGCTCGTGGATGCATCCGGCAGCTTCAGCAGGATGACCTCTGACCCCTGGCCCCTGATCCCTGATCCTTGTGCTCGTGTCGTTCCACTCGATCAACAGTTGCTGGCACTCGATCGGAGTCAGGAGCGGCACGGCCATGATCGGCTGCTCCGCGTCCGCCGCGACCCGCAGCAGCAGCGTCTGGAGATGCCCAACCAGCCGCATGATCGTCACGGCGTCGAACAAATCGGTGCTGTACTCAACCAGGCCGTACAGCCCAGCGTCCGTGTCCATGAGCGCCAGCGTCAGGTCGAACATCGCCGTCCCGCTATCGACCTCTAGTAAACTCAGCTCCAGGTCCGGCAGCTCGAAGCGCGGCTCAGGAATATTCTGGAACATGAACAGCACCTGGAATAGCGGGTTGTGGCGCGTATCGCGGCGTGGTCGCAGCTCCTCGACCAGCTGCTCGAACGGCAGATCCTGATGCGCGTAGGCACCCAGCGTCAGCTCGCGCACCCGGCCGAGCAACCCGCGAAACGTCGGGTTGCCGGCCAGGTCGGCGCGCAGCACCAGCGTGTTGAGAAACAGGCCGATCAGCCCCTCGGTCTCCTGGCGGGTGCGGTTGGCGATGGGCGTGCCGACGCTGATGTCATCCTGCCCGCTGGAGCGCGCCAGCACGACATCAAACGCCGCCAGCAGCGTCATGAACAGCGTGACGCCCTCCTGGCGACTCAGCGCCTGGAGCGCCTGCGACAGCGTCGGCGGCATCTGAAATGTGTGAATGGCACCCCGGTGCGTCTCGTACGTGGGGCGGGCGCGGTCGGTCGGCAGATCGAGCAATGTCGGCGCGCCGGCCAGCTGCTGTCGCCAGTAATCGAGCAACTGCTCGCGCGCGCCACCCTGGAGCCATTCGCGCTGCCAGGTGGCGAAATCGGCGTACTGGATCGGCAGCGCGGGCAGCATCGGCGGCGCGCCATCGCAAAAGCCGCCGTAGAGCGCCGTCAGCTCACGCGTGAGCACGCGCAGCGACCAGCCATCCGAGATGATATGGTGCATCGCCAGGAGCAGCACATATTCAGCCGCGTCCAGCCGCAGCAGCGCCATGCGCAGCAGCGGGCCGCGCGCCAGGTCGAATGAGCGCCCGGCATTGCGAGCCGCGAGCCGCTCCACGACCCCCGCGCGCGTAGCCGGCGCCAGCGCCGTCAGATCGAGCACCCGCAGCGGCACATGCAAGGTCGCCGCGATGCGCTGGATCGCACGCCCGTCGAGCATTGGAAAGCTGGTGCGCAAGCTCTCGTGGCGCTGCACCAGCGCATCGACGCTTTGCTGAAGCGCGCGCAGGTTGAGCGACCCGCGCGCGCGAACGGCCATGGCCATTGTGTAGGGAGTGGTATTCGGCGCAAGCTGCTCGATGAACCAGAGCCCCTGCTGCGTCAGCGAAAGCGGCAGCGTATCGGTGCGTGCAGCCGGCGCGATCGGTGCCGCCGCGCTGCCCGGTGTCGCCATGCGCGCGGCGGCGATCCGCTCGGCCAGGCCCGCCAGCGTCGGCGTCTCGAACACGCCACGCAGCGGCAGCTCGACCTGGAAGACCGCGCGAATGCGAGCTATTACCTGGGTCGCCAACAGCGAGTGCCCGCCCAGCCTGAAGAAGTTATCATTGACATCAATCCGCGCTGTGCCCAGCAGCTGGCCCCATATTTCGGCTAATAGCTCCTCGATCGGCGTGCGTGCGGCGAGCACCGTGCTCGCTTGCTCCGGCAGCGCCTGTGGCGCAGGCAGCGCGCGGCGGTCGATTTTGCCGTTGGCGGTGAGTGGCAGTGCATCGAGCAGCACGAAGCTCGCCGGAACCATCGCGGCGGGCAGGCGGTCATGCAGAAACGCGCGCAATTCCTGGACGATAGACGATGGACGAAGGACGATGGACGAATTAGGCCCTTCGTCGCTGGTTAGGGCAGAATATGTTGTGCCCTTACGCTGATCGTCGGTCTCCTTGTCTCCTTGTCTCCTTGTCTCCTTGTCTCCTTCGTCCTTCGTCGCGACCACATACGCCACCAGCCGCAGCGCGCCCGGCTGATCCTCGCGCGCCACGACGACGCACGCCCGCACGATCGGGTGCTGCCCCAGCACCGCCGCGACCTCGCCTAGCTCGACCCGGAAGCCGCGAATCTTGACCTGCTGATCGACCCGCCCCAGGAACGCGATCATCCCGTCGGGCAGCACGCGCGCCAGATCGCCGGTGCGATATAGCCGGGGGTCGGGGATCAGGGGCTGGGGGTCAGGAGTCCGATCGGTCACCCCTGAACCCTGAACCCTGAACCCTGACCCCCAGGGGTTGGGCACAAACCGCTCCGCCGTCAGGTCGGGGCGACTGAGGTAGCCACGCGCCAGCTGCGCGCCGCCGATGTACAGCTCACCGACTGCCCAGATTGGCACCGGCTGCATCCTGCGATCCAGCACATACACCTGCGTCCCGCGCAACGGTCGGCCAAGCGGCAGCGTCGTGCTCCCGTGGTGCGGCTGGCTCCGCGCAACTAGATAGGTCAGCACGCCAACTGTCGTCTCGGTCGGGCCATAATGATTGAGGATGCGGCAGCCTGGTGCCAGCCTCGCGAGCTGCTCGACCCAATCCCACGGCGCGGCCTCACCGCCGAGGAGCAGCCGTTGGCGCGGCAGCAGCTGCGCCGGATGCGCGCAATCCATCAGCGCGCGCAGATGCGATGGCACGATCTTGAGGCAATCGATCACATGATCGTGCATGTAGGCGGCCATCGCATCGGGGTCGCCGGCGCGCTGTGCATTGACTATGTGCAGACAGCCGCCCGACGCCAACGCCGGGAAGATCGCGGTGTTGCCGAGATCGGCGGCGACGGTCGAGACCAGCGCGAAGCTCGCCGGGCCGCGCAGATCCAGGCACTCGCTGATCGCGTGGAGGTAGGCCGCGACCTGGCGATGCTCGACGGCGACCCCTTTCGGTCGCCCGGTCGAGCCCGATGTGTAGATCACATACGCCAGGTTGTCGGGCGTTGGATTTTGGATTTTGGATTTTGGATTTTGGATTACCGGAGGCGATGCGCGCAAATGGTCGATCATCAACCCGAGATCATGAAGCGATTCGGGTTGCGTTTCTTCGTCGTTCGTCCTTCGTCGTTCGTCCTTCGTCGCGGTCAACAGCACCTGCGCCCGCGCATCGTCGAGCATAAACGCCAGGCGCTCTGGCGGCAACGTCGGATCGAGCGGCAGATACGCGCCGCCGGCCTTCAGCACGCCCAGCAGCCCGACGATCAGCGCGATCGAGCGCTCGACGCACAGGGCCACCCGCACATCGGGGCCAACGCCCAGCCCGCGCAGGTGCTGCGCCAGTTGATTCGCACGCTGGTTCAGCTCGGCGTACGTCAGGTACCAGGGGTCAGGGGTCAGGGGTCGGGGATCAGGAGCCGGCAGCCTGCTATCCTGATCCCTGATCCCTGATCCCTGATCCTTCGTCAGCTGCTTGTCTGCTTGTCTGCTTGTCTGCTTGTCTCCGTGTCTCCCGGTCTCTTTGTCTCGGAAGTCGAACACGACCGCGATTGCGTCGGGGGTGCGCTGGGCCTGCACGTCGAAAATCTGATGAAAGTAGCCGTCGGCCAAACCGGTATCGGGCGCGTCGTTGAGCGCGGCCAGCAGCTGATCGCGCTCGGTCTCGTCGAGCAGCGCCATCTGCTCGATCATGGCGTCGGGCTGCGCCAGCGCGCTCGCGACTAGCGCGCGAAATGCCCGCGCGAGCCGTTCGATGTCGGCGGTCGCGTAGCGGTTGGCGTCGTAGTGAAACGTCAGTGTGAGCGCGTCACCGGTCTGGGTACAGGCCAGCTTGAGCGCGAACCGCTCCGCGCAGACGGCCTGCCTGGTGATCGTAAACACGACATCGCCGGCGCGGTATGGCGCGGGCGACAGCGCAAAATCGAAGCCGACCGGGCAAAACAGCGGCCCAGCGCCCGGCACGCCAGTGATCGCCTCCCAATCGAAATACTCCTGCCACTCATAGCCCGCCTGCACCGCGCGCCGCAGCTGCTCGACGAGCGCGCCGAACGACGCGCGCTCGGGCAGACGGCACGCGATCGGCAGCTGCCGCGCGAACAGCCCGATCGCCTGCTCGATCTCGGCATATGTTCGCCCGTCGTAGGCCGCGGCGACTATTACCTCCTCCTGATCGCTCATACGCGCTAATAGGCTCACCCAGCACGCCAGAACGAACACCGCGCTCGACCGATCATGCAGCGCCGTCCACGCCGTGATCGCCGCGCCGACAGCCTCAGGCAGCGCCAGGACGACGTATTCCGGCGCGAAATCCGATCCGCCGGCTGATCGCTCGAACGGCAGCTTCAATGCATGCAGCGCGCTGAGATCCTGCTGCTGCCAATACGCCCGACCTTCGGCGGTCTCTGCCGATTCGAGCAGCTCATTCTGCCACTGCGCGATGTCGGCGTACTGGAGCCGATCATCGGAGTGCGGCATATCATCGGCATATGCGTCGGCGATCGCGCGCGCCAGCTGCGCAAGCGAGGCTCGATCGGCGCACAGACTGGGCAACCCGATGATCAACACATGCCGATCATGCGCCAGCGCGGCGAGCGTCACGTCCAGCAGCGGGCCGTGCGCCAGGTCGAACGGCTGATCGCGCAGCCAGAGCGCCGCGAGCCGCGCCTCCTGTGCCGCCGGTGTTAGCTCGCGCAGATCGTACTCCCGGATCGCGATCGGCGCGGTCTCGGCGATCACCTGGAGCGGCAGCTGCATCCCTGGCAGGCTGTGAAAGGTGGTGCGCAGGATCTCGTGCTGCTGGACGACGCGCGCCAGGGCGTCTTTGAGCGCGGGCACATCGAGCCGCCCGTCGATCGTTAGCGCACACCGCGCCGTGTACGGCTGCTGCGCCTGCGCCTGCTGGAGCAGCCAGACGTGGCGCTGCTGCGGCGAAAGCCGAAAGCCCTCGATGGGCATGCCATCCATACGTCAGACGCTCATCGGCTCGGCCATACCAACGACCGTCTTGCGTGCCCCGACGAACGGCATGCGCCCGTGCGCCGCCAGCATATTGTCCAGCAGCATAATATCGCCCTCGTGCCACGGGAATGCCACCGTCTCCTGCTCGTACACCTGCCTGATTTCGTCGAGCACCGCCGACTCGATCGCCGACCCGTCGCCGTAATAGGTGTTGCGCGGCAGATCCTCCTCCTTGAAAGTCGCCATCAGCGCCTCGCGCACCTCCTCGTGCAGGCTGGATATGTGAAATAAATGCGCCTGGTTGAACCAGACCATCTCGCCGGTTTTGGGATGTTGCGCGACCGCCTGGCAGACCTGCCTGGTGCGGAGCTGATCGTCGCCCTTCCAGGCGTACTCGATGCCGGCGTCGCGGCAGAACTGCTCGGCCTCGGCCTTGTCGTCGGTCTGAAAAACATCCTGCCAGGGCAAATCGATGCCTTTGCCATAGTTCCGCACATACATCACCCCGCCTTTATCGACGAATCGCTCGCGGATCGCGGGATCGATGCGCTTGTAGACATTTCGGCTGTCGGCGATCGGCGTTTCGCCGCCCTGCTCAGCCGCCTTGAGGCAGAAAAACCAGATCTTCATCGGCCAGCTGCGCGTGTAGGCCATCTCGTTGTGCATCGGGATGGACTGATCGGCGGGATACTCGGTCGAGGTGTAGATGCGCCCGCTCACCTGGCTGCGCGGCGTGGAGCGATACGAATACTCCAGCAGTTCACCCGAGACGGCGACGATCAGCTGCTCGAAATCAGGCGCGGTCTTCACATTGAAGCCGCGAAAGAGCAGCCCGCCGTGCTTGAGCAGCTGCGGTTCGAGCGTGCTCCAATTGCTCTTCAGCCAGCCCAACAGATCGACGCCATCCACCGCCGGCTGGACGACGAGCGGCAGCGGCTGGTCGGGCGCAAGCGCAGCGAACTTGATCAGCTCCTCCTGTGAAACGCTGACCGCCTGTCGCCGCGGCGCGCCGATCCCGCGCAGACTCGGTTTTTTCGGTTCCTCATTCTGCATTGTCGATCATCCTTTCGCTCATATTCCACGAACAGATTGCCGCTTTACCTGCCTAAGCTTCTGAAGGCTAGTCGCTTTGAGCGCCGCTTGCCGCAGACGCTGGTGCTGCTGGCTGGCCTCGTTGAGCAGCGCCTTCAGCTCGTCCAGCAGCATATCGGGGCGTGCCGCAATTGCGCCGAGCAGCGCCTCGAACAGCCCGGCCATGCGCGCGATCGTCGCGGCATCGAACAAATCGCTATTATACTCAAAGGTGCCGCTCAACCAATCCGCGCTCTCGGCCAGCCCCAGCCGCAGATCGTAGCGCGCCATCCCATAATCGATGTCGAGCTGCCGAATAGCCAGGTCGGGCAGCGCGAGCGGCGGCTGCGGCGCGTTTTGCAAAACGAACCACACCTGGAACAGCGGCATGTGCCCCAGGCTGCGCTCGGGCTGTAGCTCCTCGACCAGTCGCTCGAACGGCACATCCTGGTGCGCGTAGGCGCTCAGCGTGACCTCGCGTATTCGTCGCAGCAGATCCTGAAATGTCGCGAGCCCCGACAGATCGGTGCGCAACACCAGCGTGTTCACGAAAAAGCCGATCAGCGGCTCGATCGCGGCCTGGCTGCGCCCAGCGATCGGCGAGCCCACCACGATGTCGTCCTGCCCGCTATACCAGTGCAGCAGCAGCTTGAAAGATGCCAGCAGCGTCATGAACAGCGTTACGCCCGCGCGGCGGCTCAGCGTCGTGAGTTCGCGCGCGAGTTGCCCCGGCAGCGCGAAGGCGTGCGTCGCCCCCTGAAACGTCTGCACCGCTGGGCGTGGCCGATCAAGCGGCAGATGCAGCAGCGGCGGGGCATCGGCCAGCTGACGCCGCCAGTAGGCCAGATGCTCCTGTAGGGGCGACCCAGTGTGGTCGCCCTCCTGTAGGGGCGACCCAGTGTGGTCGCCCTCACCCTGCAACCACTCGCGCTGCCAGATCGCGAAATCGGCGTACTGGATCGGCAGCTCGGGTAGCGCCGCCTGTGCGCCGCCGGTGAGCGCATCATAGAGCGCTGCCAGCTCCTGGATGAACACGCCCATCGACCAGCCATCCGAGATGATGTGGTGCATCGTCAGCAGCAGCGCGTGCTCGGCTTCGGCCAGGCGCACCACGCTCGTTCGCAGCAACGGGCCGCGCGCCAGGTCGAACGGCCGCCGCGCCTCGCTGATCGCCAGCCGCCGCAGTGCGGCTTCGCGCAGCTCTGGCGGCAACGCCCGTAGATCGAGCAGCGGCGTTCGCGGCGCGCTCGGCGCCTCTGGCGCGATCAGCTGATAGGGCTGGCCGCTCGCGTTTACGAAGGTCGTGCGCAAGCTCTCGTGGCGTTGGACGATCCGCGTCAGGCTACGCCTCAGTGCGTGCAACTCTAGCGGCCCGCTGAGCTGCACGGCGACCGGCACATTATAAAGCGCGCTGCCTGGTTCGAGTTGGTCGAAAAACCACAGCCGCTGCTGTGCGAACGAGAGCGGCAGCGGCGCGTTGCGCAACGCCGGCTGGATCGGCAGCGCGGGCGCGGCGGGCGTCGGATACGCCTGCGCGATATACTCGGCCAGGCTCGCCACCGTCGATTGATCGAAGATCGCTCGGATCGGTAGCTCAAGCTGGCTGGCCTCGCGCACGCGCGCCATCACCCGCGCGGCCAGCAGCGATTGCCCGCCCAGCGCGAAGAAATCGTCGTGTATCCCTATGTAATCCAGGTCGAGCACATCGGCCCAGATGCCGGCCAGGAGTTCCTCCAGCGGCGTGCGCGGTGCCACGAACGCCGAGTCGAGCTCCGACCGCAGACGTGGCGGCGCGGGCAGCGCGCGCCGGTTCACCTTGCCGTTCGGCGTCAGCGGCAGCGCGTCGAGCAACACAAACGCCGACGGAATCATGTAGTCGGGCAGGCGCTCGATCAGGAACGCGCGCAGCTCGCTGACGAAGGACGAAGGACGAAGGACGAAGGACGGATCGGGTTCGTCTTTCGTCTTTCGTCTTTCGTCCTTCGTCGTGACAATATATGCGACAAGCCGCTTCTCGCCGGGACTGTCCTCGCGCACGATCACCGCGACCTCACGAATGGCGGGATGCTGGCCCAGCACCGTCTCGATCTCCTCAAGCTCGATCCGAAAGCCGCGAATCTTGACCTGATAGTCGATCCGCCCGACGAACTCGATCATGCCATCAGGACGATAGCGTGCCAGATCGCCAGTTCGATACATACATCCGCCGGCTGTCTTGCTGAACGGATTCGGCAGGATCTTTTCAGCCGTCAGCGCGGGCCGGTTATGGTAGCTGCGCGCGACAGCTGGGCCGCCGATGAAGAGCTCGCCGGGCACGCCGATCGGCGTTCGGTTGAAATGCGCGTCGAGCAGGTACACGGCGCGGTCGCCGATCGGTCGGCCGATCGGGATCGCCGCCAGATCATCGGGCAGCCTGCGCGGCAGGACGTAGCAGCAGGCGACCACCGTGCATTCCGACGGGCCATAGCCGTTGACGAGCTGCGTTGCGGGCAAACATTCGAGCGCGCGCCGGACATGCGTGATCGAGACCACCTCGCCGCCGATCAACAGCTGCGCAACGCCGGATAGACCCTCTGGGACGCTGTCGATGATCGCGTTGAACAGTGCCACCGTCAGCCATAGCAGGCTGATCCGCTGGGCGCGAATGCTCTCGACGAGGTCGTAGGGCGTGGGCAATTGCGCTGGGTACAGCACACAGCGCGCGCCATACGCCAGCGCCGGCCACAGCTCAAGCGTCAGGGCATCCCACGAGATCGAGGAATAGTGCAGAAAGGTCTGCGCCGCGTCCATCTGGAGATAATCCACCCCGTCCATGAACCCGATGATGCTGCGGTGTGGGATGGCGGCACCTTTCGGCTGGCCCGTCGAGCCCGAGGTGTAGGTGATATACGCCAGATGCTCGACCGTCGTTGCGCTGGTCGGGTTGTGCTCGTCCTCGTGGCTGATCGGTGCCCAATCGGCGTCGAGGCAGATGATCATCGCATGGCATGCCGGCAGGCCCGCTCGCAATCGCTCCTGCGTGAGCAGCACGGGCACCTGTGTATCCTCCAGCATGAACGCCAGCCGATCACGCGGAAACAGCGGATCGAGCGCCACATACGCGCCGCCGGCCTTCAGAATGCCCAGCAAGCCGATCACCAGATCAGGCGAGCGCTCCGTACAGATCCCCACCAGCACATCCGGTTGCACGCCGCGCTGCTGCAAATAGTGCGCGAGCTGATTCGCGCGCCGATTCAGCTCGCGGTAGCTCACCTGCATCTCGTCAGAGGCGAGCGCGATCGCATCCGGCGTCGCCAGCACCTGCGCCTCGAAGCGGCGATGAATGCACGTATAGGATCGTTGCGGTCGTTGCATGGGCTTCCTCAGACAGCCGGCTGAAAAAAGTATGTCCGGCGCGTTTTGATCTTCCCATCCGCGAAGCTGTACACATCCGCGAAGCGTACGTCGGCCGGCGTGCCATCCTTTTTGAAGCCGACGAAGCGCCCCCAGCACGCCGCGTGATCCTCTTCGACCACGATCTGCTCAAGCTCGTGCCCGCCGGATGCCAGAACCCGTTCGTACTGATAGAAGTGCAACACGCGCGGGAGGCCGACGAATGGCTCATAGCCGGGGCGCTCATAGACGATGTCGGGGTGGCACAGCTGCGCGATCATGTCCCAATCGTGGCTATCGACGGCGCGAAACAACTCGGTGATAATTCTAGCGGACATACAAGCCTCCTCAGTCACTCAGGCTCCACTCCTCCAGCAACGACCACTCCGCCTCGGATAGCAGCGGCAGGTTCGCGAGACGCTGATCGGGGTCGCTGGCGATGCCTTCCAGCAGATTCTGAAAATGCTCCAGCATGCGCATGATCGTCGTCGCGTCGAACAGGTCCGTATTATACTCTAGCCCGCCGCGTATGTCCGCTGAAGTTGACATAATATTCATCGTCAGATCATACTTCGCGGTCCCGCTCGCGATTTCCATGGCCTGGAGCGTCAGGCCCGGCAGCTTCAGCTCGGGCGAGGGCGCATTTTGCAGCGCGAACGCCACCGTAAAAAGCGGCGCGCGGCTGCGATCACGCCGTGGCAGCAGATCCTCGACCAACTGCTCGAACGGCAGATCCTGGTGCGCATAGGCAGCCAGGCAGACCGCACGGACGCGGCCCAGCAGCTCGCGAAAGCTCGGGTTGCCCGAGAGATCGCTACGCAGCACGAGCATGTTCACAAAGAAGCCGATCAGCCCCTCGATCTCGGGCCGGACGCGACCGGCGATCGGCGAGCCAACGATGATGTCATCCTGGCCGGTATAGCGATACAGCAATGTCGCGAACGCCGCCAGCAGCGTCATAAACATGGTGACGTTCTCTTGCTGGCTCAACGCATTCAGCGACGCCGCAAGCGGTTGTGCCAGCGCGAAATCCTGCTGTGCGCCCCGAAACGACTGGACCGCCGGGCGCGGGTGATCGGTCGGCAGATCGAGCAGCGGCAGCCGACCGCCC
>Ga0075433_10004266_pt1 | contig 11102 bp, 9 predicted proteins | sample RhiMethybrSRZTD2_FD_75299 | JGI IMG/M metagenome (GOLD analysis project Ga0075433, IMG submission 75299) | Populus rhizosphere microbial communities from Tennessee, USA - Rhizosphere MetaG P. TD hybrid SRZTD2 | ecosystem: Host-associated > Plants > Roots > Rhizosphere > Soil | place: USA... | reverse complement strand
ACTGAGGGCGTGCCGTTCCTCGTCGAGGAGTTCGCGAGCGCTCTCGCCGCAGCCGGGCGTCTCGAGGAGCACGCGGGTGCGGTCGAGTTGCCGGCGGGTCACAAGGTGCCGCTGCCGGATAGCGTCCGCGAGACCGTGCTCGTGCGCACCGACCGGCTCTCGCGGGCCGGCCGGCACGCGCTCGAAGTGGCTTCGGTCGCAGGCGAGCGGGTTGATCTCGCGCTCGTCGCCGACCTCGCCGGTGCACCGGGTCTCGAGGAGGCGATCGAGCTGCGCTTCCTCGTCGAGGTGGACGAGGGCGTCGCAGCGTTTCGTCACACGCTCCTCCGCGAGGCCGTGTACGCGGAGATCCCGTGGACGAGGCGGCGGGTACACCATCGGAAGGTCGCCGAGAGTCTCGAGCGCACGGGGGCGCCGCCGCAGCGGGTCGCCGAGCACTGGCTGGCCGCGCGCGAGCCCGAACGGGCCCGTCCGAAGCTGCTGGCGGCCGCCGAGGCGTTCTGTGCCGTCCATGCTTACCGCGACGCCTCGCGCGTGGGCCGTCGCGCGCTCGAGCTCTGGCCCGAGGGCGACGAGGAAGCGGGGCGGCTCATCGCGCTCGAGCGCTTGGGCCGGTGCGTCGAGCTAAGCGGGGAGCTGGTCGAGGCAGCGCGCGTCTGGGAGGAGGTCGTCGACGCGCGCCGGGGCGAAGGCGAAAGCGAAGCGTTGGGAGAGGCCGAGCGTCGCCTGGCCACGGTCTACGAGCTGTCAGGTGCGACCGAGCGAGCGGCGGCCGCGCGTACGAGGTCGGCCGACGCGTTCGCGGCGTGCGGCCTCGTCACCGAGGCGGCGACTGAACGCTTGACGGTTGCCGCTCACCTTCAGGCCACCGGCAGGCTGAGCGCGGCGCTCGAACTCGTCGTCCAGACCTCGAAGCAGGTGGACAGACCGGAGCTGCGGGCGCGCGCGCTCGCCCTCGAGGGGCAGGTACGGACGAAGCTCGGAGAGGGCGAGGCCGGCGTTGCGCTCGTTCGGTCCGCGCTGTCGCTCGCGCTGGCGAAGAATGCGACCTCCGCGGCGGCCGACGCCTACTTCCGCCTCGGATCGGCACTCGAGCACTCGGCCGCATACCCAGCAGCGATCGACGCCTACACAACAGCGCACGGCTACTGCCGCGCGCAGGGCATGAAGGAGCCGGGCGACGTCTGCTTTGCGTGCCTCGCCCCGATCATGGTGCACACCGGCGAGTGGCAACGGGCGGCCGCGATCTGCCGCGAAGTGCTGACCGAGGATGCGGTGCCGACGCTCGCCCGCATAGTCGCGACCGGCGAGCTGGGGTACGTGTACGCGCTCCGCGGCGAGCCGGGTCGCGGCCGGCGCTTGCTCACGGAGGCATTGGCCTTCGCGCGGCAGAACGGTCCGTTCGGCCTGGAGGTCGAGACGACGCACGCGCTCGCGCGCGTCGAGGAGCTCGAAGGGACAGCCGGCGACGCGGGTGGGCGGATGCGCGGGTTCCTCGAGCGCTGGCAGACGCGGGAGGAGGGGCACTACTCGGTCTCGGCGTTTCGCTGGGCGGCGACGCTCTTCGGCCGGCGCGGCGACGGTTCGGACGCGGGCGCCTGCGCGGACGCGCTCGCGAGGATCGCCGCCACGACAGGAGACACCGAGGCCGTGGCCGCGCTCGCCCACGCCCTCGGCGAGCTCGCCCTGCTGAACGGCGACCCCGACGGTGCGGCGCAGCAGTTCGCCCGGGCGCTCGAGCTTCTTGCCGATGTGCCCGCCCCGCATGACCGCGCGGAGACCCAAGTCCGAGCGGCGGTGGCGTTCGCGGCCGCAGGCGCGCGAAAGGACGCGATCGACCGGCTCACCGACGCCTACCGGACGGCGCGGAAGCTGGGCGCTCGACCGCTTGCCGGTCGCGCCGCCGAGGAGCTGCACGCCCTCGGCGAGTCGGTCGACGTTCGCTCGGCAGGCTTGTCACGCCGCGAGGTGGAGGTGCTCCGGCTCGCGGCCGAAGGTCTCACGAACCGGGAGATCGCGACGCGACTCTTCCTCAGCAAGCGCACCGTCGACATGCATGTCCGCAACCTGCTCGCGAAGCTCGGGTGCCGCTCGCGAGTCCAGGCGGCGCAGCGCGCACGCGCTCTCCAGCTTCTCCAGTAGGCGCCGGCGATACGGCATCCGTGGCCGCGAAATACGGCCTCTTGGCCGTTGCTCGTCACCGGCGCCCAGGCGAAGCTTGCTGGGTCGCCAACCCGGAGGTCACGTGAGCCACAGCAAAACGATCCCCATCACTGAGCTGCCACAGGCGGACGCCTCGACCCTCGTCGATCGCGCCGAGCTCGAGCGGCAGGTGCAGGCGATGTACCGCAGCGTCGCCCGCGACCCACAGGCGCCGCGCCACTTCGAGACCGGCCGAGGTCTCGCGCTCCGGCTCGGCTATCCGGAGTCGCTGCTCGACTCCGTCCCCGCCGACGCGGTCGCCTCGTTCGCCGGTGTCGGCTACCACCTCGACCTCGCCGCGCTCCAGCCTGGAGACCGCGTCCTCGATCTCGGGTCGGGGTCCGGCACCGACGCGTTCTGCGCGGGCGCGCTCGTCGGCGAGCAAGGACGCGTCGTCGGCGTCGACTTCACGGATGCGCAGGTCGCGAAGGCCCAGAGTCTGGGAGCGCGCGACGGCATCCGCAATGTGGAGTTCGTGGAAGCCGGCATCGACGACCTCCCGTTCGACGACGCCGCCTTCGACGTCGTCATCTCCAACGGCGTGGTCAACCTCTCGCCCGTCAAGCAGCTCGTCTTCGCCGAGGCGGGCCGCGTCCTGCGCCCGGGCGGACGTCTCGCGATCTCGGACATCCTCAGCTCCTCCCCGCTGAAGGAGGCCACGCGTCGCAACACGGAGCTGTGGGCGGCCTGCATCGCCGGCGCGATCCCGACCTCGGCCTACCTAGACGAGCTCGTCGCAGCCGGGTTCGCGATCACCGCCAGGCGCCGCAACATGTACCGGTTCCTCAGCGAGCGAGCCCGCGAGGCCTGCCGGACCTACGGCGTCGAGAGCACAACCGTCTCGGCGACCCGCGAAGAGTCATGAAGGCACATGCATGACAAGCCCGATTCCTTCCAAAGGCGTTAGCGCGAAGTTAGTCGCGCTCCACAGGCACCTTAGCCGGCCGTGCGACCGTCTTCGCGCTAACGACAGCAGTCCGAAGACGAACCTGAAAGGAGTTCCGTGAAGCACTCTCACGACAAGCCGCAGTCATTCCACGCTTCTCCGGCCGAAGCGCTCAAGGCACCGCGCGAGGAGTTCCTCTACCTCGCTTGCCTGCACGAGGGCACTGGGGTGAACAAGCCGGACTTCCTCGCAGTCGTCGACGCGGAGGACGGCCGGATCGTTCACGAGACGCCGATGCCGGAAGTCGGCGACGAGCTGCACCACTTCGGCTGGAACCGTTGCTCGTCGGCCTGCCACGGCCCCGATCGGTCGCATCTGATCGTGCCCGGCTTCCGCTCCTCGCGTATCCACGTCGTCAACGTCGCCGACGACCCGCGCCGGCCGCGAGTCGAGAAGGTGATCGAGCCGGACGAGCTCGTCCGCAAGACCGGGTACACGCGCCCGCACACGACGCACTGCATGCCGGGCGACAACATCGTCATCTCCTGCCTGGGCGACGCCGACGGAAGGGGCGCGGGCGGCTTCGCGGTCCTCGACGCGCGCACGTTCGACCTGAAGGGGCGCTGGGAGAACGGCGGCGGGACCCCACCCTTCAACTACGACTTCTGGTACCAGCCGCGCAAGAACACGCTCATCTCGTCCGAGTTCGGGGAGCCGAACGCCTACGAGCCGGGCTTCGACCTCGCCGACGTCGAAGCCGGCCGCTACGGGCACCGCATCCACTTCTGGAACCTCGAGGCGCGGACGCTCGATCAGACCGTGGATCTCGGCCAAAAGGGCCTGCTCCCGTTCGAGGTGCGCTGGCTCCACGACCCCGACTCGGAAGAGGGATTCGTCGGAGCGGCGCTGTCGAGCGTCATGTGGCACTTCCATCGTGAGAACGGCTCCTGGACCGCCGATCCGATCATCGAAGTGGAAGGCGTCCCGCTCGAGGGCTGGCCGTTCCCGGTGCCGGGGGTGATCAGTGACCTCGTCCTCTCGATGGACGACCGCTTCCTCTATTTCGGAAACTGGCTGCACGGCGACCTTCGTCAGTACGACGTCTCCGATCCGACGAACCCACGGCTAACCGGACAGCTCTGGCTCGGCGGGGTGCTCGGCAAGCCGAGCGACGCCGGCCGCGAGCTGCATGGCGGACCGCAGATGCTGCAGCTCTCCTTCGACGGGCGGCGCCTCTACGTCACCAACTCGCTCTACTCGACCTGGGACAACCAGTTCTATCCGGACATGCGCTCGTGGCTGCTCCGGATCGACTGCGACCCGAACGGCGGAATGGAGATCGACCCGGACTTCTTCGTCGACTTCCACGACCGGCCGGACGGCCCCGCGCGGGCACACGAGGTCAGGCTCCAGGGCGGCGACTGCACCACGGAGATCTTCCAGTGATCGTCGCGCACATCATGGGCATCCCGGTCGAGGAGACCGTTCTGCAGTTCGCCGGGGTCGGTGCGGTGACGGCTACCGCGGTCGCGATCGCCTGCCGGACGAGCCTCGGCCGGCTACGACGCCAGTTACGCCGCCGGTTGCTCGGAGAAGATCGCTAGCTGGACGAGATCGAACCGGTGGCAACCGGTCGCAAATGGTCGAGCGATCAGCTTCCTTCTCGGGCAGCAAACGGGCAGCAAACGTCTGAAATCGGCTTGGCTCAACCGTGCGGAACCGAGTCCCAAGAAGCCCCGAAACGCGCATGAATAGAGCGATTGCGCGTCGATCGTGGTCAATCGTCGTGATCCTCGAACCGGCCTGTCACGCCGGAGGTCGCGGGTTCGAGTCCCGTCGCTCCAGTAAAAGTCCTGCAAATCAGGATATCTATTTAACATACTGACCGCCTGCCTCTTCGCATCCCGCGCAGATCCCGCACTGGAAATGGCCGGGGCATGGGGTGCGAAGCCGCAAATCTCCGCAGGCAGGATTACCGGCCGGGATAACCGGGATTCGAGCTCAGGTCTCGGATGAGCCAGCGGCACCTCAGGTCGATGCCAGCAAGCGATGGGAAAGCATCCGACTGATCCTACGACCTCGCTCGCAGGGCCCGGTGGTGCCGGTCTGAGCACAGGGAAACCGAGGCGGCAGGACGGTAATGATTCACGCCGAGACGGCGGACAAGCTCCTGATCAAGCCAGCAGCGGGCGCCAGACCGGCGCCGCCGCACACGCGTGGACGGTTCATCCCAAAGGCACGCACACGGCGGCCAGTCACCCGACGAGTCACACGCGGCACGGCGACAACCAGGCTGGCGAAGGCCTCAGACAGACCAACCGGTGAGTCTTACCGTCCCCCGAGGAGATCCGGCGACTTCCGGATTTAGTCGGCGACGAGTCGCGGATCGCCCTTCGGAGCCGCGGCTGCAAAGCGGCGTCTTTTGTTGGCTGTTTGGGCGCAAATGCCGCGGCCGCGTAAACCCTAGGAAAATGGCTATGTGCTTTTGCCGCGTTAGGCACCAGACGACGGGCGCCCTTGAAGCCATCCCGCACAGATCCCGCACTGGCGGATCGCTCGTCCCCTCGGAGGCGGCGTTGCTGCGGCGTCGGGCGTGACGCTCCTGGAGACGTTCCGCTCGGCGCTGAACGAGCAGGGTCCTTTCGGACGTCGCCGCGTCGACCAAGGTCGAAGCCACAAGGCTCGACCAATCAGCCGGCCTACTGGGGCCTCGCAGCACTGGCTCAGTGGCCACCTCAGCAATACTTTCCGAAATGAAGCGGCTTGCCGACCCCTACCGCGAGCTCGAGGTGATCGACTCGCGCGCGCCACGCTTCAATCAGGCGACCATCGGTGCTCTCTCCGCACTCGCCGTGGCAACGGGCTGGTGGTGGCTCCTCGCGGCGCTCGCCGCCCAGCTCGTGGTCGGGCTGACGCTCGGCAGGCGTTTCTGCCTGCCCTGCCTCGCCTATTTCGAGCTCGTCCAGCCTCGCTTTGGCGAGGGCCCCCTGGAGGACGCCCGGCCACCGCGTTTTGCCAACCTCGTCGGTACTGTCTTCCTGGTCGCCGCGACCGTCTTCTATGCCGCCGGGCTCGGCATGGCCGGAGCCGTGCTCGGGGCGCTCGTCGCGGGCCTGGCGCTGCTGGCAGCAGCAACCGGGTTCTGCACTGGGTGCGAGGCATACAAGCTCGGCTCCTTACTCATCGGGCGGCCCTTCGTCTCGTGTCCCCTGCCGCCGCAGCCGGCCAGGTGCTCTGAATAGGGCTCGGCCGACAGCCCGCCGGCCCGCCTGTTTGTACCTCGATCTTTGGTTTTCAGATGGGACAACGGAGCATCCCGCACATATCCCGTGGGAGGTCGTCAGAAGCTCCCGAAGGCGCCCACTAATCCCCGCAAGGCCAAAGACAAAATCTGAGTTGCTTGGTTCCATGGTCGACGCGAGGCCAATCGGCGGGACGAACGCAGCGCTCGAGCCGATCGGCGTCCCCGGCAGCTCGTTCGGCTACAACCCGCAGATCCCTGGTCTCTATGTCGCCCGTCTTTCGGTCCCGAGGGCCGGCAAGTATCTCGTGGTAGCGGAGCCGATTGGAGGCAGGCCGATCCAGGCAGTCGGCAGTTTGCTGGTGAAGCACGTCACCACGTCGCCGCCAATCGGGTCGAAGGCATTCCCCTCGCGAACGCCCCACCCTCGCCAGCGAGCACCGAACGCCCCACCCTCGCCAGCGAGCACGGGAACCTGGCAAAGCTAACGACGCGCGTCCCGCCCGATACTGCCTTGGTCCGCTACTCGGTCGCCGACTCAGTTGCCGCACACAAGCCGTTCGCACTCGTCTTCGCGACGCCGAGGTTCTGTGAGAGCCGTACGTGTGGGCCGGTTGTCGACGTTGTGGACGCGGTGCGGCGGCGGTTCGTGCATACGAACATTCGCTTTATCCACGTCGAGATCTACAAGAACAACGATCCGTCTCAGGGGCCGAACCCTTGGGTGCAGGAGTGGCGGTTACCGGGTGAGCCGTGGACCTTCCTCGTCGGGCAGGAAGGGCGTATCAAGGCAAAGCTCGAAGGGTCCGAGTCGGTAGCCGGGCTGTTCAAAGCCGTGGGTCGATACCTCGTCTCGCCTCACTCCGGCTAACGAGGGACCACGGCACCGGTCGAGCCCACGCAAAACCGTCCAGACAGGAACGACGCCCCCACGCAGCTCGACGAACCCCGCTCACGCCAAGCTGACGGCCAAGAGGAAGAAGACAAAGACAGAAAGGAGAATCGCGAGCTCACCGCGGCCTGAGCAGCCAACGATTTTGCCGGCGAGTTACACCACGTCCTGGGACTTGACTCCGTGATCGCCCGCCGCAGCGGCCGGGACCGCCAGAGCCGTCAGTGCCGCAAATACAAGGAACCCGCCTCGAACGCGCCTGATGCCGGTCATCCGTTCCCCCCAATGACGTGAGCTTTTGCCGGCTCTACGGCGCTCCGGAGGAACCGGTTTTCGGTTCCAGTCGCGCAGGATCTGGATCACGCCGGAGGTCGCGGGTTCGAGTCCCGTCGCTCCCTTCTCTCGACTTGCCCGCAAATGACATCTGCCGTTGTCTCGATGGGCGAAAAGCGGGTCATCGACCAGCCAAGTAAGAAGAACGAGACGCTCGCCGCCCAGTTCACTCCCTCGAGCACACGGGCCCTCCCGGGTAGCTCGGACTTGTTGACGAGGTGCATCCGACTTCGGTCTTCCCACGGAAGCCGGGGCATCGCCAATGATCGGATGCTTGCCAGGCCTGACATGATTGTGCTCGTTGTTTCGGTCCCGGCGTCGCGACATCTTCTTCACGCAGCATGAGCACGCTCGGCTCGCGGCAGAGATCGCGCTCGCGTGGCGAAGCGAGGACGTCCCCCTTCCCCAGGCGTCTGCCAGCCGGTCGCCCATCGCCGTGCGCACGCCGCACGCCTTGGCCTCGTAGCTCGCGGCGAGTACCACCCCCGCCGACGATCACGGGATGGCCGCGCGGACGCGGGTCGTCACGCTGCTCCACCGACGCTTAGAACGAGTCCAGGTCGGCGTGCAGGGTCTTGGAGTCTCGGTGGGCGCGAAGTCAGGCCCGTTCAGGCGGCGTTCAGGCGGACGGCGACAGCATGCCCGGGTGCCCATTCGGTGGCGACTCGGACTCGTGCCGCTGGCGGCGTTGCTCGTCGCCGGTTGCGGCTCGTCGGGCAACAACAGCCCGTCCTACACGCGATCCGCGAGTACCACGAGCACAACCACCTCCGCTCCCGCGGCGACGACGGTCGCCACCGCCCCCGGCGCACTCCAGGCGGAGGCCAACTCCGCCGCCACGGGCGACATCCCCGACAACCAGGTCTTCCTCGTGTTCAAGGACCCGAACGCCGGCTGGTCGATGAAGTACCCGGAAGGTTGGGCGCAGAGCGGCTCTGCGAAGACGATCACGTTCCGCGACAAGAACAACATCGTCCGGGTCGCCGTCGGAGGCGGCGGCACGGCGACCGTCGCCGCGGTGCGCCGAGACCTCGCGGCCGTGCACGGAATCCGGCTGCAATCGTCTCCTCGGTTGCTCTCCCTTCCGGAGGGCCGCGCCGTCAAGGTCGTCTACTCGACGAGGAGCGCCCCGAACTCCGTCACCGGAAAGCGGGTCACGCTCGTGGTCGACCGCTACTACATCGGGCGCCGGCGTAAGCAGGCGGTGGTCGACCTCGGCACGCCGCGCGGAGTCGACAACGTCGACGCGTATCGACTCATGATCGAGAGCTTCCGATGGAGGTAAGGCCGCTCTACCGCGAGCCCGAGCAGCGCGACGAGCTCGCCTTCGGTGCGCTCGAGTTCCACGACGTCTTCAAGATCTACCGCTCCGGGCCGGCCGAGACGGTCGCGCTCCGCGGCCTCGACCTTCGCGTCGAGCCGCGCGAGCTGGTCGCGCTCTTTGGTCCGTCGGGTTCGGGGAAGAGCACCGCGCTCCACATCGCGGCCGGGCTCGACGAGCCGTCCGCGGGAGAGGTGCGGGTCCTCGGCAGGTCGTTGACGCGCCTCACGGAATCCGAGCTCGCCCGCTACCGGGCGCGGGACATCGCGGTTGTGTTCCAGAGCGGCAACCTCTGGCCCGTCCTCTCGGCGCGCGAAAACGTCGCCCTCAGCCTCTACGTGGCCGGGCGCCAGAACGTCCTCGAACGGGCAGACTCGACCCTGGAGGAGTTCGGGCTCGGCAAACGGACGCGCGCGCGGGCGGGAGTCCTGTCGGGCGGTGAGCAGCAGCGGGTTGCGATCGCAGCGGCGGCGGCCCGCGAAGTGCGGCTCGTGCTCGCCGACGAGCCGACCGCCGAGCTCGACGAGCGGAACGAGCACGTCGTGCTCGAGGCGCTGGTTCGTCTTCGCGATCGCTTTCACACCACGGTCATCGTCGTCACGCATTCCGTGCGGGTCGCCGAGGTCGCAGACCGGATCTTCGAGCTCGAGGACGGTCGGATACGGTGACCGAGCTGCAGGCGCCCCCGCGCGAGGCGCTTGCTGTCTGTCGCGGTGTCACGGTTGTCTACGGCACCGGTGCCGGGGCGCAGCGTGCCCTCGAGGACGTCGACCTGGACATCCGGTCACTCGACAGCCTGGCGCTCCTGGGCCGTTCCGGCTCCGGCAAGACGACCCTGCTCCACGTCCTCGGCGCACTGGTCGAACCGACAGCCGGAGCGGTGGAGTGGCGGGGCCGCACGCTCGCGTCGCTCGACGCGTCGGCGCGGGGCGCCGTGCGCGCACGCGGCATTGCCTACGTGTTCCAGGGCGCGAACCTGCTCCCCTACTTCTCGGCGCTCGAGAACGTGGCCTTCGCGGACTTCGTCTCCGGTCGCGCAACCAGGTCCGGCGGCCTGTCGCCGGCAGAGCTGCTGGAACTGGTCGGGCTGACGAGCAAGACGGATCACCTTCCGGCCGAGCTTTCCGGCGGAGAGGCTCAGCGGGTCGCGATCGCGAGGGCGCTGGCACAGCGGCCCGAGCTGCTCCTCTGCGACGAGCCCACGGGACACCTCGACTCGGACACGAGCCAGCGCGTGCTCGAGCTGATCGAGGCCCTCCAGCGCGAGCTCGGATTCGCCCTGGTCATCGCAACACACGCCGCCGACGTCGCGGCACGTCTCCGCCGGCTTGCGCACCTCGTCGACGGGCGCCTCGCTCGGGAGGAAACCCTGTGATCGCACTCGCACGGCTCGCCGTGGTGAGCCTGGTCCGGACGCCCGCTCACACGCTCGTGCGGGTGCTGACGCTGGCCGCGTCCGTCGCGCTGCTGGGCGCGATGGTCTTTTTCGTCGGACACTCGCTCAGGACGATGACGGCGAGCGCCATCCGCAGCGTCCCGCTCGACTGGCAGGGGCCGGTGGGGACCTACAAGCAGGCGGTTCGGGTCGCAGCGGGCGTCGGTCGCCAACGGGGAGTCGTGGAGGCGGCGCCCGTGGCGACGGCGCCGTTTGCGGGTCTCGAGCACCACTCCTCGGTGGGGGCAATCCGCTCCGGCGCCGGCTCGATCCTCGCCGTCCCGCCAAACTATCTGGCCCACGTCGGGACCTTCCGCTTCCTTCGTGGCTCGCTGCGCCCCGGCGACATCGTTTTCGACCAGCAGCTCGCCGCGACATTGCAGGTGCAGCCCGGCGACACCGTGCTGCTGACGCCGCGGCCCGGCGTGCCGCCGCAGCGCTTCAGGGTCAGCGGAGTCGCACTCGTGACCGCGCCGGACGTGCTCTTCCAGCCGTTGAACCCGCTGCTGGGGCCGGCGCCGGCCCAACCGCCCTCCAACGTGGCGATCCTCCCACTGGCGACCTTTGCGCACCGGCTTGCTCCGCGGCTCCACGTCGTCGCGCCGTCGGCTGCGACGGCGGCATCGGTCCCGGGTCAGCCGCCGGGCGTGCAGTGGCAGGTGCAGAGCCAGGTGGACCCGGCCGCCCTCACCGGCAGTCCGACGCACGCCCTCAAGCGCGCGACGCAGCTTCGCAATGCAGCCGAGCGCTCGTTACCGGGGCAAGTGCAGTTCGTCGACAACCTCGCCGACA
>Ga0075433_10004258_pt1 | contig 11115 bp, 9 predicted proteins | sample RhiMethybrSRZTD2_FD_75299 | JGI IMG/M metagenome (GOLD analysis project Ga0075433, IMG submission 75299) | Populus rhizosphere microbial communities from Tennessee, USA - Rhizosphere MetaG P. TD hybrid SRZTD2 | ecosystem: Host-associated > Plants > Roots > Rhizosphere > Soil | place: USA... | reverse complement strand
GTCGGACAGCTCGAGGAGACCGTCACGGTCTCGGGACAAAGTCCGGTCGTCGACGTTCAGAACGCCGTTCAGCAGAAAATCGTCACGCGCGAGATCCTGTTTGCCCTTCCGATCAACAAGGAGCTCGGCGGCTATGCCGCGATCACGCCGGGAGCGATCATTGCGGCGACTCAACAGGACGTCGGCGGGAACAAAGACCCGATCAGCCAATACATCACGATTCATGGCAGCAAGACGAACGACTCCCGTGTCCTGCTGGACGGCATGCGATTCAACGCGGAAGGTCAGGGACGCGGATTCTATTTCAACCCGGCGGCCGCGCAGGAAGTCAGCGTCGAGCTCGGCGGCCAGACGGCCGAGTTCGAGGCGGGCGGCGTTCAGGTGAACATGATCCCGAAGGAAGGCGGCAACACGTTCTCGGGATTCTTTGTCGGCAACTACACGAATCAGACCCTGTCGAGCGACAATCTCACACCCGCTCTTCGCGCGCGCGGCCTCAACGTCGTCAACAAGACCGATCTGATCTACGAAGCCAATGCGGCGCTTGGGGGACCACTGCTCAAAAACAGGCTGTGGCTCTTCACGGCCCACCGCACATGGGGCTATCGCAACCTGATCGCAGGAAACTTCTACAACAAAACGCAAGGGTCGATGGTCTACACGCCGGATCCGAGCCGTCAGGCCTACATCGACGAGACGAATCGCACACACAGCTTCCGGTTCACGTACCAGGCCTCGAAGCGTAACAAGATCAACTTCTCCTATGACCTCCAGGATACCTGCCTCTGTCACGTGAGCCTGACGTCTCAGCTTGCGCCTGAGGCGAGCCAGATTCGGTATTACCACAACCCGAATTATCTGCTGCAGGCCAAATGGAACTTCGTCGCGAGCAACAAGGTGCTCATCGAAGCCGGCAACACGACGCTCATCTTCGATTGGCCGAACCTGCGGCAGCCCGGCGCCGAGAACGCGATTTCGATTCTCGAGCAATCCACGGCCTATCGCTACAACGCGGCGCAGATCAGCAGCTACGGTCATCGAATTGCCGATCAATCCAATCAGCGCTTTTCGGTCACGTACGTGACCGGATCGCATGCATTCAAGACCGGCCTGTTCATGCAGGAGGGATGGCATCGCCACGAATACGACATCGGCGGCCCGATTGCCGGCACCGGCCCGGGGCTGGTGGACTACACCTTCCTGAACGGTGCGCCGATCTCGCTGACGGAGTGGGCCGAGCCGATTGTGTTCAAGGAGCGCTTGCGAGCGAACGTGGGCGTCTTCGTGCAGGACCAATGGACCGTGAAGCGGCTGACGCTCAATCTGGGGTTGCGGTACGACTACTTCAACGGGTTCGTCCCCGAACAGCACCTGACGGCCGGTCCGTTCGTACCAGCCCGTGATTTTGCCGAAGTCGATTGCGTGCCGTGCTGGAAGGACGTCGAGCCGAGGCTGGCCGCTGCATATGACGTGTTCGGCAATGGCAGGACCGCACTCAAAGTGAACCTCGGACGATTCGTGGCGGCCGACATCTTCACCACCGCGCGCAACAATAATCCGGTGCAGACCTCGGTCAACAGTACGACGCGGACGTGGACCGATCTGAACGGCAACTACATTCCGGATTGCGACCTCGCCAGTCCGCTCGTGAACGGCGAGTGCGGCAGGATCGACAATCTCAATTTCGGCAACACCAATCCGAGCGCGACGACCTACGCATCCGACACGTTGACCGGCTATCGTCATCGCAATTTCGACTGGCAGCTTTCGACCTCCGTCCAGCAGCAGCTGCGGTCGAATGTGGCGCTCAACGTGGGCTACTTCCGGACGTGGTGGGGCGCCTTCTGGGCCACCGAGAATCGGGCGCTCGCGCCGGCCGACTACGACACGTACTGCATCACGGCGCCCGGCGATCAGCGTCTGCCAGGTGGCGGCGGAAATCAGATCTGCGGCTTGTTCGACGTCACGCCGACCAAGTTCGGCCAGGTGCGCAACGTCGTCACGCAGGCGTCGAACTACGGGAAGCAGACCGAGATCTACAATGGCGTCGATGTCGGCATCAACGCGCGCCCCAGGGCTGGCGTTGTTATTCAAGGTGGGTTGAATATCGGGCGCGCGGAGACGAACAGCTGCGAGGTCGTGCTGATGCGCCCGCAGGTCCAATTCGTCGGGCCGTCGGGTTCGACGGTCGCCGAACCTCGATCGCTGGCATTCTGCAACGTCGTGCCGCCGTGGTTGACCCAGGTGAAACTCTCGGGGACGTTCGGTCTGCCGTACGGATTCCGAACCGGCATCACGTACCAGAATCTTCCCGGCATCCCGATCTACGCGACCTACGTGGCGACCAATACGCAAATTGCACCCTCGCTTGGTCGTAATCTGGCATCGGGGGCGCGCGGCACGGTCTCGATCGATCTCATTCCGCCGCAGAGCCGGTTCGAGGATCGGATTACTCAGCTCGACGTACGCTTCAGCCGCCTCTTCAAGCTCCAGAAGAATCGGCTCGAAGCACAGTTGGATCTGTATAACGCCCTCAACGCGAGCCCGATCCTGTCAATCAACACGCGGTACGGTCCGTCGTGGCTCACGCCGACAGAAATTCTGGCCGGCCGGTTAGTGAAGTTCGGGATCCAACTCGACTTCTGACGCTGCGCCGCGATGGACGCAGGAGCTGTTACTTGTAGTGGTGGCTCGACTTTTCGTTTTCCGCGCACACGAACTCGATCAGTTCGTCGTCCGGCATCAGGCGCTGGCGGATCGTCCTCGCCGTCCAGACTCTCGTGTACGCTTTCGGATCGTCGATCGTGACGTCGATTTCCAGATTGCCGTAATTCACCCGGCGGATGCGTTCCGTCATTCTCGCCGCATCGGTGAGCGGCGCCCCGTTCACATCGAGCCATCCATCGTCCCGGAAACCGTTGGTCTCGACCACGAGCGTGTCGCCGTCCCATCTGCCGATCGAGTAGCCATACCACCACGGTTGCGGATCGTTGTTGGGGAGCGGCCGGCCGTCCATGAAGATCTGCCGGACGCCTCCGTTCGACTCGTACAGAATCACGATGAGTGATGGCGTCTGAATGATCTTCCGCGGTTGCGGATGGTTGTGAAGCTGCGTGAGGCCGATCGGCAGGCAGTGCGCGTCGGGATTGTCTTTGCTGTTGTCCGCGGCCCGCCTCGCACGCAACTCCAGCGCCCACGGCCGGAGCGGGAGATCGCCGTCGAGGCCCGCGCCGATGTTCCAGAACGAACTCGTTCTGCTGAGAGGCGGCGCGTCGGGCCCCACGATCCGCTGGCCGGTTCCAGCGCGGGCGGTCTCCCAGACCCCCGACAGATCGGGCTTCCCGTCGGCCATCCTCGGCGTGGGGGCGTCGAGCCTCACCTTTCCGTCAGGTGCTCGCGGCGCTCCGGCCGCGGCGTGCAACGGCCACTGCGCCGCCAGCGGCGTCGAGATGAGATTGAAGGTCGCGAACGCGCAAATTGCACCGAGCCGCATTCTCATTGTCACCTCGAAGATCTCGCTTCGCTTAAGCACACAGCGTCCCGCGTCAATGGAATGTTATTGACAGCCTTTCCGGGGCCAAACTATTAACACCACAGCAAACCGCGCACGGGTGTCTCGCGGTTTTGCCCGGAGGGTCGCGCCATGTTGCACAGGCTGGTCAGTTTCAGTCTTGCGTTCGTGCTGGTGGCGTGCGCTGTCGCCGCTGCCCAGCAATCCGCCTCGTCGGCAATCATGGGGTCGGTGATTGACGGGACGCAGGCGGCGCTGCCGGGCGCCACCGTCACGCTGACGCAGATCGGCACCGGCGCACAACGGGTCGTCGTGACCGACGCCGACGGGCGTTTCTCGGTCCCGGGATTGCGGGCGGCCACCTATGCGCTGCGAGTCGAGCTCGCCGGTTTCAGGACTGCGGAATTCAAGGAGCTCGTGCTGCGCGACGGCGAAACCATCCGGCAGACGGTGACGATGCCCGTTGCGTCGATTGCCGAGTCGGTCACCGTCGTTGGTGAATCGCCGCTGCTCCAGACGGCGAGCGCGACGGTCGGCGGCGTCATCGACGCCAAGGTCCTCGAAGAGGTCCCGGTGGCCGGCCGAAACCTGCTCAACGTCACGACGCTCGCGCCCGGCGTCACCCCGCGCGATTTCAACCGCACGACGTTCTTCGGGCGGCGCGACCAGTACGTCACCGTCGAAGGCGGCCGCGACAGCTCCACCAACTACGCGATTGACGGCGTGTACGTGCGATCGCTCCGCTGGAACAACATGTCGGTGACTCCTGCGCTCGACAGCGTCCAGGAAGTGAACCTGCTTCGCAATTCGTTCTCGACCGAGTACGGTCAGGGACAGGCCGTCGTCTCGATGGTGACCAAATCGGGGAGCAATCACGTGAGCGGGTCGGCCTTCGAGTACTTCCGCAACAAGGCGATGAATGCGCGGAAGTACTTCGAAACCTCCACGTCGAACTTCGATCGCAATCAGTACGGTCTCACGCTGGGCGGACCGCTCGTTCGCAGCAAGCTCTTCTCGTTCGGCGCGTTCGAGAAAACCGGGGAGACGCACGGCGAAGTGAACTTCGCCAACGTCCCGCCGCGAAACTGGCTGCGCGGCGACTTCTCGGATGTCGCGCTGCCGGTTCTCGATCCGCTCACCGGGCTGCCTTTTCCCGGAAACCAGATTCCGCCGAGCCGCTTCTCGACATTTGCGACGGAGCAAATCGACACGATTCCTGCCGCCAACACGACCGGCGTGAACAACTATCGAGTCGTCCGCAATTTCACGGACGACACGAAAACGGCGACGCTGCGCTTCGATCAGGTCCTCAATTCCAGCCACTCGTTCTTCGAGCGCTACATCTGGTACGACAGCTTTCAGGTCCTTCCAGGTTCTGTTGTCGATTCAGGCCGGCCGCAGCAGGGAAGGAACCTCGCGCTGGGCCATACCTGGGTCGTGTCACAAAGCGTCGTCAACGAGTTCAGGGTCGGCTACAACTACGGCCATCACCACACCGATTCCCTCTACCTCGATGAAGATCCGCGCGCGCGCAACTGGGTGAGCGACCTCGGTCTCCACAATCTGTACGGCAGCGAAACCCAGAAGTACTACGGGAGGCCGGGCGCGACGATTCAGGGATATGGCGGCGTCGTGCCGGGAACCGGCTATTCGAACGGCGCCACGGACAATCTCTACAGCATCTCGAACGCGATGAGCAAGGTCGCCGGTGCGCACAACTTGCGGTTTGGGTTCCAGGCCGAGCTCCGCAAGGTCGACATGGACACCACCACCGGCGCTCGCGGCGGCTTCACGTTCAATGGCCGCGCCACGGGCCGCACCAACAGCCTGCCGCACTCGGTTGCGGATTATCTCCTCGGCTACTGCTCGACGTGCACCGGCACGTTCGGCTCTGCCGACGCGACATACAGGTCGCCGACGTTCGCACCGTTCGTCGATGACGTGTGGCAAGTCAATAACAGGCTGACGCTCCAGATGGGTCTGCGGTGGGAGTACCTCGCACCGTGGCACGAGATCAACGACAACGAGGGGACGTTCGATCCGGCGAGCGGCAAGATTGGCTTCCATAAGGTCCCCGCCAATCTTCCTGCGTCGCTCCTGCCGCTGCTGATCACGCAGGACAATTTCTATCCCGCTGGAATTGTCGAGAAAGATCTGAACAACTTCGGACCGCGCGTGGGGGTCGTATACAGCCTCAATGACAAGACAGTCGTGCGCGGCGGGTTCGGCCTGTATTACGACAATCTCAACCTGAACGAACTGCAGTTCACGCGGCTCGTTCCTCCCTTCACCGGGCGGTTCGAAGCTTCGCCCACCGGCACCCAACTGGTGAACGTGGCCGATCTGTTTCCAGATCCGAATCTCGCCAGCAGCTTTCCGACGCCGTTTTCCATGGACCCGAACAACGTCACGGCGTGGGTGCGTCAATGGAACGTCAACCTGCAGCGGACGCTTGCACGCAACCTCGTGTTCGAAGTGGCGTACACCGGAAGCCAGAGCCGACACGAGCACAAGCGGTACAACTTGAACCAACCGCGAGAGGGCACGACGCCGCAGCCGGACCGGTTGCCGTATCCGCAGTTCGCGCCGGGCATTCTGACGTCGAGTGATTCAGGCCGCGGCGAGTTCCACGGCGTGTCGTTCAGAGTCGACAAGCGATTCTCCGGCGGGTTGTTTTTCAACAGCAGTTACCAGTGGTCGAGGAACAGGGACAACAACTCGGGAGAGATCGAGGCAAACGACACCGCGTTCGCGTGGGATCACGACGCCGATTGGGCGTTGTCCAGGTACGACCGTACGCACCGCGCTTCTGTGGCGGCCGGCTATGAGCTGCCGTGGGGCACGGGCAAGCGGTGGCTTTCGGAAGGCGGTCCCGTCCAGTACGTGTTGGGCAACTGGCAGCTCGCCGGTGCGATGCGGCTGCAAAGCGGCATTCCCTTCTCCGTCTCGGTCAGCGCGCTGCAGCCGCTTGGCAGTTTCGTGCCTCAGCGGGCGAACTTCGCACCGGGACGCGAAAGCGATCGCGGTCAGCTGGACAATCCGGCGCCGGACCGTTGGTTCGATGCATCCGCGTACACCGTGCCGGCCGCCGGCTTCCAGGGACGAGCGGGACGGAACACACTCAGAGGTCCGGCGTTTCGCCGGACGGATCTCTCGGCGTCCAAGCGGTTTCCGTTTGCGGCCGGCAACCGGCTCGAGTTCCGCGTCGAGATTTACAACCTCTTCAACAACACGAACTTCGGTACTCCGGCGTCGAACATCTCGAACCCGAACGTGGGTATCATCACGACCGCGGACGAGGCGAGGTACGTTCAGCTCGCGATGAGGTTTGTCTGGTAATGAGGATCCGGGTTCTTGCGGCGGCGACGTCTCTATGGGCCGGCACATTGTGGGCCGTCACGCAGGCACAGCCGCAGAGCCGATCGCAGGGGACCATCGATTATCAGCAACACGTGCACACGATTCTCGCGGCGAACTGTCTGAGCTGCCATAGCGCCGAGCGGCGTTCAGGCGGACTGTCGCTCGCCTCGTACGCCGACGCGTTAGAAGGGGCCGCACAGGCGCCGCCGTTCGCCCCGGCGACTCGGCGAGAAGTCTTCTGGTGCGGCGAATCACCGGCGACGTGACGCCGTCGATGCCGCTCGGCAAGCCGGCGCTCTCTGCCGGAGAGATCGCGACGATCCGCGTCTGGATCGACGAGGGCGCACGGGAAACGATCACGTCGGCCGCGGCGAAACCAAAGTGGGAAGCGCCGCTTGCGCTCGAGCGTCCCGCGGTGCCCGATGTGATCTGGCGAAACTGGGCGACACCGGTCGATCGGTTCGTCGCCATGTATCTCAGCGAGCACGGCGATCCAGAGCCTGCATTGATTGGCGACGCGGCGTTCGCCAGGCGGGCGTACCTCGACATCTGGGGTCTGCTGCCGCCGCCGGAAGATCTTCACGCGTTTGCCGCAGACAGGAACCCGAACAAGCGACCCGCGCTCGTCGAGCGTCTCCTCGCCGACAACGACAAGTACTCCCAACACTGGATCTCGTTCTGGAACGACCTTCTGCGGAATGATGAAGGTGTCAACTACTTCTCGGAGACGTCGTCGCGCAAGAGCATCAGCAGATGGCTGCTGTCGGCGCTGACCACCAACGTTCCTTACAACCGGTTCGCGGAGCAGCTCCTGAATCCGTCGGCGCCTGACGATCCGGATGGATTTCTCATTGGCGTCAACTGGCGTGGTGAAGTGAGTGCGAGTCAGACGCCGGCGATGCAGGCGGCGCAGAACACCGCGCAGATCTTCATCGGGATCAATCTCAAGTGCAACTCGTGTCACGACAGCTTCATCAGCAAGTGGCAGTTGAAGGACGCGTATGGTCTCGCGAGCTTCTTCTCTCACGACGCTCGCCTGCGGCTGTATCGCTGCGATGTGGGGCAGGATGTCTACACGACGCCAGCGTTCCTGTTTCCCGAGCTGAACCGCGTCCCATCATCCGCATCGCTGCCGGACCGGAGGCGCGCGGCTGCCGCCATCTTCACCGATCCGCGAAACGGCCGCCTGCCCAGGACGATGGTCAACCGGATGTGGCATCGGCTGTTGGGACGCGGCATCGTCGAAAACCCCGACGATATGGACGGCGTGCCGTGGAGTCCCGGCCTGCTCGATTGGCTCGCGAGTGACTTCGTCGATGGAGGTTACGACCTGAAGCGGCTGATGGCGACGATCGTGTCGTCGAAGGCTTATCAGATGCGAGCGGTGCCACGAGTCGGAGAGCAGCCGCGTGGTTATGTGTTCCGCGGTCCGGAAGTCAGACGCCTGGCGGCGGAAGAGTTCGGCGACGCCATCGGTGCGATCACCGGCGACTGGAATGTGTATCAGCCTCCTGCTGCGCCGAACCAGCAGCCCGGCGGGAATCCAGTGCCCGTAGAGGATCTCCACGCGACCATTTACCATGCGCTCGGTATTCCGCCGAACACATCGTATGTCGTCGAAAAGCGACCGGTGTACGTGACAAACGACGGCAAGGGAAAGCCGATCCGCGACTTATTCGAGCGAAGTTAATCGATGGGCCACTCGGTCTCGCGCGCTGCCGGCTGCCTTTCGGCGGTAACCATCGCCGTCGCGTTGACGGCGTCGTCTGCCACTCCTTCATCTCAATCACCATCCCGGCTGGAATCCATCCCAGACAAGCTGGTCGTTCTGACCTTCGACGACTCGAAGGCCAGTCATCACACGGTGGTCCGGCCTCTCCTGAAAAGATACGGGTTTGGCGCGACGTTCTTCATCACCGAAGGATTCACGTTCCGTACGAACAAGGACGATTACCTGACCTGGGACCAGATCAGCGAGTTGCACCGCGATGGTTTTGAAATCGGCAACCATACTCGGGATCACATGGGCGCATCGAAGGCCAATCTTCCGAGGCTCGAGGAGCAAGTCGAAGCGATCAACGCTCAGTGCGCCGCTCACGGCATTCCGAAACCGATATCATTTGCGTACCCCGGCAATGCCATCGATCCAGGCGGTCTCCCGTTGCTGGAGAAACTGGGATTCCGGTTTGCTCGTCGCGGCGGCGCTCCCGAGTATCCGTACGAAGAAGGCAACGGTTTCGCGTATGAACCGGGGCGCGATCATCCGCTTCTGCTTCCGTCGGCGGGTGACGCGCGTCCGTCCTGGACGCTGGAGAACCTCAAGCGCGCCACGTCGCAGGCGAAGAACGGCCGGATTGCGATCCTCCAGTTTCATGGCGCGCCTGATGTCGAACATCCGTGGGTCCATACGCCGCCCGAACGATTCGAGGAGTACATGAAGTACCTCCACGACGAAGGATTCAAGGCGATCGCCATGAGAGATCTGGCAAAGTACGTGGACTGGCGGCAGAAGCCCGATGATGCCTGGAAGATCATCGAACAACGAAAGAGCACATTGTCGCGCCAGCCGGGGCGTTGAACGAGAGGGAGAATGCGAACCGCCAGGGCGTCGACGATCGAGACAGACGATCACCTCCGCCTCGCTGACGTGCGCCGCCGCGTCAAGGCGATCTTCATCGGATCGGTCGGCAACCTCGTCGAGTGGTATGACTTTTACGCGTATGCGGCCTTCGCGCTCTATTTCGCCAGCGCGTTTTTCCCGGGCAATGATCCAGTCGTCTATTTCGTATCCGGCCGTCGCATTCTTCCGGTCGCAGCATCAACGGCAATCGTGGGTCTCCGCTTTAGCGACGATCCTGGATTTGTCGGCGCTCGTTGAGGTTGGGCTTGAAGGCGTGCCTACATGGCAGGCGCACGTAACATTCGCGATGGCGAGACACGCGGCCGTCGATCTCACGCAGGTACTTCACGCAGATCCCGAGACCGCCGCCGATCGCGTGTCCGACGGTGACTTGGAGGAGCTGCGTCGCCAAATAGAGAGTGTCGGCCTCACACCCGTGAGCTCCCCAGAGGCCGACCGCCGGCTGTTGGACCTGCGTCGTTCGTACGAGCCCTACGTCAACGCGCTGGCGCGTGCGCTCATGATGCAGACTCCGCCGTGGTGGCACCGTCACGCCGTCAGGGACAATTGGCAGGTGAGTCCCCGCGCGGGCGGAGCCCACCTGTGATACTAGCGGCTAGTGGGTGCGGCAGTGATGTGAGATTGCGATTCGCGGGCACCGTAGCTACAATGTAATCACCATGGCGACGAAGACTCGGATCGTCAGAATCGGGAACTCTCGAGGCATCCGCATTCCCAAGACGCTGCTTGAGGAAGCGGAGCTCCCTGACGAGGTGGAACTCCACGCCGAACCAGGCAGGTTAGTTGTCGAAGCTGTGCGCCACGCGCGCACGGGATGGGTGGCCGCGGCAAAGCGGATGCGCGCCCGCGGCGAGGACCGGTCGCTTGATGCACCCACGCCCACACGGTTCGATGGCGAGGAGTGGGAGTGGCGGTAGCGCAGACGCCGATCACCCGCGGGCGCGTCTACCTCGTTCGACTCGACCCCACGCTGGGCAGCGAAATCAAGAAGACGCGACCCTGTGTCGTCGTATCGCCTGACGAACTGAATGAACACCTCCGGACGGTCATCGTGGCGCCGATGACCACGGGTGGACACGCGTATCCTTGGCGCCCGCGCTGCCGTTTTCAAGGCCGTGCAGGGTTCGTCGCGCTCGATCAATTGCGGACCGTAGATACTGAGCGCTTGCTGAAATCGCTGGGCCAGCTCGAGCCGCAAACCGTTCTTGCGGTGTTGGGGGTATTGCGGGAGATGTTTGCGCAATGAAGAGGAGTAGATAACGCGCTGTATGCCTGATCAATCACCCCCGCAATTGCGGCTTTTTTTGTGCCCTCTCTGAACGGAAAGAGATGTGATTTCAGGACGAACACATGACTGGACGAAACCGAGTGGAGGGCCGAATTTATTGATGCAGATCGCTTGGTACGACTCAGGAGCAGCTGAGAGCGCGAACTGTTGACCGGGGGTTGTCGGATACTATGCCGCAGCCCAGCAGAACTCCAAATGAAGCGTGTTGCGGGCCCCCGATTTGAACCCGCGCGAGACGCCAGGCGCTGAACGCCGTCGGTGCACCGAAGGCCGTCCGCCGTGACACCCGGCCTCATTGTGGTACGCCGCGGCGAC
>Ga0075433_10004256_pt1 | contig 11116 bp, 8 predicted proteins | sample RhiMethybrSRZTD2_FD_75299 | JGI IMG/M metagenome (GOLD analysis project Ga0075433, IMG submission 75299) | Populus rhizosphere microbial communities from Tennessee, USA - Rhizosphere MetaG P. TD hybrid SRZTD2 | ecosystem: Host-associated > Plants > Roots > Rhizosphere > Soil | place: USA... | reverse complement strand
GGAATGACCGGCAGCTCGACCGCGGAGGGCTGCGAGGAAGTCCGCCAGATGCGCTGCGTCGCCTTCACGTAGCTCTCAGGCGGCGCGAACATGATGTTCGGCACGAAGGTCTGCGGATTGCGGTCGTAGAGCGGGAACCAGCTCGACTGGATCTGCACCATGATCCGGTGCCCGGGCAGGAATTCGTGGTTCGCCTGCGGCAGGCGGATCCGGTACTCGAGCACCTGGTTCGGCGCGATCGGCTTCGGCTTCGAGAAGTCCTCGCGGAAGCGCCCGCGGAGGATGTCCGCAGAGATCATCTGCTGGTAGCCGCCCATCTTGGGATCGTTGGGATATTCGGCCGGCCAGACGTCAATGACCTTCACGACCCAGTCCGCGTCGCTGCCGGTCGTCGAGGCGAACAGCCGGGCCCAGGGCTCGCCGGCGACGCGCACCGGCGCGGTGAGCGGCTCGGTCTCGTAGACGAGCACGTCGGGCCGCGACGCGGCCTGCCGCTGGTCGTCCATCAGCCATTCGCCCCAGGTGGACTCCGTCGCGCCCGAGGCGAGCGTCGGCCGATTGCGGTAAGGCACCGGCTTCGCGGGATCCGCGAGGTATTCGTCGAAGGCCTGCCGGGCGTCAGCGGGGCGCTCGAATCCGAGCCGGCCGTTCGGCAGCAGGTAGAGCTCGCGCGACTTCGCCGCGCAGCCTTCGGCACATGAGCGCGGCCAGTTGTCGTATCGCTGCCATGTGTTGGCGCCGGTCTCGTAGGCGAGCACGCGCGGCGTACCAGCCTCTGCCGTGTCCTTGAGGAAGTGGTCCAGGAACGGCTGCATGACCGTGCGTCGAAACCAGGTCGCGGTCTCGCCCTCGAACTGCACGTTGGCGATGTTGCGGCCGTCGCGGCGGCCGCCGCCGTGGTTCCAGGGCCCGAGCACGAGGTGGATCACCTTGCCTTCGGGATCGCGCGGCCCGAGCGCCTTGAACAGGGCCGGCGCGCCGTAGATGTCTTCCTGGTCGAAGAGCCCGCCCACGATCATCATCGGAACCGTGATCGGCCGCGCGGCCAGGACCTTGTCCATCGCCTGCGACTGCCAGAACGCGTCGTAGCTCGTGTGTTCGCTGAGCGCGCGCCAGTACTCGAGCGTGTCGAGCCCGCGTGCCTTCGCGACGTTGCCGGCGTTGCCGGCGCGCAGCCAGAACTCGTACGTGTCGTAGGTGCCTGACCACCACTTCGCCTCGTTCTTGCGCGTCGCTTCCTGCTCGTAGGTGTACTCGAGCGCACCGTCCTGGCGGAAGGCGCCGTTGTGGAACCAGTCATCGCCCATCCATCCGTCCACCATCGGCGCGAACGGCACCGAAGCCTTGAGCGCGGGGTGCGGGTCGATGACCGACATGAGCGCCGTGAAGCCCTCATACGATCCTCCGATCGTGGCGACACGGCCGTTGCTCTCCGGAACGTTCTTCACCAACCAGTCGATCGTGTCCCAGGTGTCCGTCGCGTGGTCGGTCGTCGTCGGGTTGAACGGACCGCGGAGCGGGCGCGTCATCACATAATCGCCCTCGGAGCCGTATTTTCCGCGCACGTCCTGGTACACGACGATGTAGCCCGCCGCGACGGCGGTATCGAGCATCTGCGGCACGACCGAGGCGAGGTGAGTGCTCTCAAAGCGTGTGACACGGCCCGCCGCGTTGTACGGCGTGCGGTCGAGGATCATCGGCGCGCGCGATGCGCCCTTCGGCACGAGGATGAAGGTCTTGAGCTTCACGCCGTCGCGCATCGGGATCATTTCCTCCCGCTTCACGAAGTCGAACTCGTCGGTCTTTGGCTTGAATGCCGGCGGCGCGTCGCCGGCAGCAGGCGCGCCGACATCGGCAGCCGCGGCACCGGCAAGGAGGCCGCAAGCCACCAGGGCTGCGAAGCGCATGTGCGTGAGGGCGGTCGGCATGGATCTCTCCTGCAATAGCACCAAGAAAACGGGGCCTTGCGGCCCCGTTCCTGGATTCACCCGACGGCCGATAGTTTACGCGGCCTGGCTCTCCGCGATCAGCCCCTCGGCCCGCAGCGCCTCGAGCACGGCCTTGCGGCTGCCGATCCGTTTCTGGAAGGCCTCCACGTTCGGGAACTCGGAGAGGTCGAGCTTCACGCCGCGCGCCCAGCGCGTGATCGCATAGAAGTAGGCGTCCGCGACGGTGAAACGGCTGCCGACCAGGTACTGGCGGCCCGCGAGCTGCTTGTCGATCAGGGCATAGCGCCGACGCAGGTAAGCCAGGCGATCCTCGCGGACCGCCGGCAGGACCTCGGGCTTGAAGAGCGGCGAATAGGTCTTGTGGAGTTCGGCCGTGATGTAGTTGAGCGCCTCCTGCAACCGCACGCGCTCGAAACTCCCGCTCGCCGGCGCAAGCCCGCTTTCCGGCTTGAGGTCGGCGAGGAACTGGACGATCGCCGGCCCTTCCGTCAGCACCTGTCCGTCGTCGAGCTCAAGCGCCGGGACATATCCCTTTGGGTTAATCCCCCAGTAGTCCCCCTCTTCCGCCACCGTCTTCGTCTTCAGGTCGACCTTGACGGTCTCGAGCGGTATGCCCGCCTCGAGCGCGACGATGCGGGGAGAGAGCGAGCAGCTGCCGGAACTGTAGTAAAGCTTCATCGATGACCTCCTGCTGGGTTGGAGGCAACTTACCGAACGTACTTACTTTTGTATATCAGATATCTTTACGTTAGCCGAAATTTCCACTATCGTCCCGGTAAGCCTCCCGAGCACGCATGTCACTCAAGATCCGTAAGAGCAAGGCACTCCCGCCCCCGCCCGGCTGCCCGATGGCCGCCTGCATGGCGGTGCTGGGCGGCGCCTGGACCCCGAGCCTCATCTGGAAGCTGACGGGCGACCCCCGGCGATTCGGCGAGCTGCAACGCGACATCCCGGGCATCTCGCCGAAGATGCTGACCGCGCGGCTGCGCGACCTCGAGGAAAAGGGTGTCGTCCGCCGCGAAGTCGTGCCAACCTCGCCGCCCTCCGTCGAGTATTCGTTGACAGAGCTCGGCCGCGAGCTCGTTCCCGTCATCAACACGATCGTCCGGGTGGGGACGCGGATCCGCGAAGGCGCGGCGCGGCGGGCAATCGCAGCTTCACGTTGACCGATGCAACGGGGTTGCCGATGATCCGGTAGCGCCATCGCCGCACGGATCATCCATGAATCTCGACCTCGAATTCGTCCGCTCGCAGTTCCCGGCCTTTCGCGAGCCCTCGCTCGCAGGCTTCGCGCATTTCGAGAACGCGGGCGGCTCCTATGCGGCCGGCCAGACGATCCAGTGGCTCGACCGCTATTACCGCCAGACCAAGGTGCAGCCGTACTACGTCTTTGCCGCATCGGCCAAGGCCGGCGAGCACATGGACGCGGCGAAGGAGCGGATGGCGGCCTGGCTCAACGTCGGACGGGACGAAATGCACTTCGGACCGTCGACGTCGCAGAACACCTTCGTACTGGCACAGGCGATCCGGCGGCGGCTCAAGCCGGGTGACGAGGTGATTGTCACCAACCAGGATCACGAGGCGAATTCCGGGGCTTACTCGCGGCTTGCCGACGACGGCTTCACCGTGCGCGAGTGGAAGGTCAACCCGAAGACGGCGGAGCTCGAGCGCCGGGACCTCGAGGCCCTGCTCGGTCCGCGTACGAAGCTGGTCGCGTTCACGCACTGCTCGAACGTCGTCGGCAGCATTCACCCGGTCCGCGAGCTCGTGGACCTCGCGCACGGGGCCGGGGCGTGGGTGTTCGTCGACGGCGTCGCCTTCGCGCCGCACGGCATGCCCGACCTGCAGGCGCTCGGCGTCGACGCCTATTATTTCTCGCTGTACAAGGTGTACGGCCCGCACCTCGGCGCCATGTTCCTGCGCCGCGAAGTCAACGAAGCGTTGCCGAACCAGGGCCACTTCTTCAACGACGGCAAGCCCGGCGCACGCTTCACGCCCGCGGGCCCCGACCACGCACAGATCGCGGCGGTCAACGGCGTCATGGATTACATGGACGCCGTCGCCGATCACCATGGCGCCAAGGACAAGCCCGTGACGGCGCGCGCTGGCACCGTGCGCGAACTCTTCCGTGGCCACGAGACCGCCCTCCTGCAGCCTCTCCTCGACTTCCTGGCGAAGCATCCGAAGGTGCGGCTCATCGGCCGCACGCGCGCCACGGAGCGCGCACCGACCGTGTCGTTCACGGTGACCGGGAAGAGCTCAGCGGACGTCGCGGCCCGCCTCGCCGAGGCGAAGCTCGGCGTCGGCGTCGGCAATTTCTACGCTTACCGCCTGATCAAGTCGCTCGGCATCGACACCGAAGACGGGGCGGTACGGGTGTCCTTCGTGCATTACACGTCGAAGGAAGAAGTCGATCGACTCTTGCGGGAGCTGGACCGTTGTTTGAGCTAGATTTCGTGCAGACGCTCGCGTTCGCGGGCGTCGCGCTACTCCTCGGCGAAGGACTGCGGCGACTCGTGCCGGTGCTCGGGCGCTACAACCTGCCGGCGCCGGTGCTCGGCGGGCTGCTCGTAGCGGTCGCCGTCCTCCTCGCGCGCGGCCAGGGCGTCACGCTCGTCGCTTTCGACACGACGCTGCAGAGCCCGCTCATGATCGCCTTCTTCACGACGATCGGCTTCGGCGCGAGCCTGTCGCTCCTCAAGGTGGGCGGACCGCAAGTGCTGCGCTTCTTCCTGCTCGCGACCGTATTCGCCTTCGTGCAGAACATTGTCGGCATCCTGATGGCGCTCGGCTTCGGACTGCACCCGCTGTTCGGCGTGCTCGCAGGCTCCGTCACGCTGACCGGCGGGCCGGCAACCGGACTCGCCTTCGCGCCGCTTTTCGAACAGGCGGGCGTCGCCGGCGCGTCGTCTGTCGCGATCGCGGTTGCCATCGGCGGGATCGTCATGGGCGGCCTCGTGGGCGGCCCGGTCAGCACGGTGCTGGTCGAGCGCGGCGGCCTCAAGACGCCGCGGCGCGGACGCGGCGCCGCCGCGGACGCCGCATTGATCGAGGCGGCAGTCGAAGCCGCGGCGCAAGCCTCGGACGACGACGAGGATGCCTGGCCGATCATGAAGAACCTCGTCACCATCCTGATCGCAATGTGGATCGGATTCTGGGTCAGCAAGGGCTTCGCGGCGCTCGGCCTGACGCTGCCCGCCTACATCGGCGCGATGCTGGTTGCCGCGCTCATCCGCAATGTCGACGACGTGACCGGCTGGATCGGACTCTCACACCGCTTCGTCAATACTTTCGGCATCGTGTCACTGACGCTCTTCCTCGTCATGGCACTCATGACGCTGAAGCTGTGGGAGCTCGCCGGTCTCGTCCTGCCGCTCGTCGCGATCCTCGCCGTGCAGGTCGTGATCGCCGCGCTCGCCGCGGCCGGTCCCGTGTTCCGCATCATGGGGCGAAACTACGAATCGGCCGTCATGAGCGGCGGCTTCATCGGCTTCATGCTCGGCACGACGGCGAACGCAATGGCCGTCATGCGCGCCCTCGTCGAGCGCTATGGCCCTGCGCCGCGCGCCTTCCTCGTCGCGCCGATCGTCGGCGCGTTCTTCATCGACTTCACGAACGCGCTCATCATCACGCTGTTCCTCAACCTCTTCTCGTAGCGCGATCTCTCGCTAGATCGCCTCGCGAACGAAGAGGCGGAGCGTTCGAGGTTCCGCTCCCGCCGGGTCGGCTTCCGACACGAGCACCGCGAGTCCGTCCGCCACGGGCACGACCTGCTCGACCGCCGGATCCGACAGCGGTGCCGGCGCGCGGATCCGCCGGAGCGTCGCGCCGCGGTCGAGCGTCTCGAACAGGGACAGCGACGCGTTCTCGCCGTTGATGCCGCCGCCGAACACGAGATGGTCCGGATCGTCCGGGTCGAGCCAGACCGCGCTGACGTAGACGTATGGTGGGTCCGTGGCGCCGTCCTCCGCCTCGAATAGGAACTCGAATCCCGCGCCGTCGAGCGCGATCAGGGCGCCTTCGAGCCCCGCGTAGAGCGTGCCGGGGCTCGCGGGCCCGCTCGCCAGCGCATTCGGACGGCGATTGCCCAGCGCGAAATCGGGACCGCCCGCGACGAACGTGAAATTAGACAGCACGAAGGGATTGCCGGGATCGATGTCCCGGGTGGCGACCCAGGCGGTGTCGAGCGGCGCTTCGCAGCCCTGGAACAGCGTCGCGGGCGCCGCGGCGCGGATGTGAATCACGCAGGGATCGCCGAAGAAGACGTCCGTATCGCCGTTGGCAAGCGCCCAGTTCATGCCGCCGTCGGTCGAGATCGCGATCGAAGGTCCCGACAGGTTGGCGTACAACCGTCCCGCGTCGTCGGGAGCAACCGAGAGGTCGTAGAACGGCTCCGTCGACTGATCGAAGGAATTCCGCGGAAAGCTCGCACTGGGAATCCAGGATAGGCCGCCGTCATCGGAGCGATAGAACGGCGGCGCTTCGCGGTCGGCCACGGGCTGCCCCGCCGCGAAGAGCGTCGCGTCGTCGGCCGGGCTGCTCCGCGTCGCAAAGACGGCGATGCCAGGCAAGCCCGCCAGCGTCCAGCCGCCGGTGCCGTCGAGTGACCGCGCCCAGATGCCGTCGCTCGTCCCGACGAGCACACGGTCGCCGCTCACGACCATGGGCGTGTGATTGAGCGCGGTCGCAGCGGTGGCCGGCAGCTCGCCGAGGTCGCGCCAGCGGTCCGGTGCCATCCCGTTGTCGCAGGTGGCGAGCGTCGCCGCGAGGGCGGCGGTCACGAGCAGGCGAATCGGACGAAACATTGGAGCGGGCCCCCGGTTCCGCGAGTAGACCGATGCTTACGCGGGCGGTTCCGGAGGCCGAGCCTCAGTTGGGCAGCAACGCGAAGCGCGCGCTCAGCGTTTCCCCGTCAGCCGTTTGAGGGCCTTGGGTTTCGACGGCGCGTCGTCGTCGTGCATCGCCATCAGGGAATCGGCGAGGTCGTCGCCGGCGCTCGAGCAGACGCCGAGCACGAGCGCCTCGTCGTATCCCTTGGGCGCGACGTAGGCATGACCCATGGTGCTGTCGATATACACGGATTCGCCCGTCTGCAGGACGATCGGCTCGTAGAACTCGGTGTGGATCTCGACCGGGCCCTGCAGCACGTAGATGTACTCCTCGCCCGGGTGGTGAACCAGCTCGCCGAACTCCTCGATGCTCTTCGCGCGCACGCGCGTCACCGTCGGCACCATGCGCTTCCGGCGAAGCTCCGGACACATGTAGAAGTACTCGTAGTTCGGCGTGTTCACGCGGATCGCGTCGGAGAGCCGCCCGATCGAGCGTCGCGCCGTGATCGGCGCATCGCCCGCGCTGTCCGTCTCGCTGAAGAGGTCGGACATCCGGATGTTGAGGCGCTGGCTGAGCTGCAGGAGCTTGTCGTAGGTCAGCGTCAGCCGGTCGTGCTCGACCTTGGCGATGGTCGAAAGCGGGATGCCGGTGCGCTCGCTCATCTCCTTGAGCGTCCAGTTGTTCCGGAGCCGCAATCCGCGCAGGAGGCTGCCCAGCGTCGGTCGGCGTGTTCTCGTCGGTGTCAGGGGATGCTCCCTTCGCGGTCGATGCACCCGATTTTAAGTCGGGGACCCTTTGACGTCATTCTCCAATTAGGACTACCATGACCTCATCAGGATAACAGTTCCGGGGCTATTCCATGCGCGTCCAATCCGCGTTCGCGTCCTTCCTGTCTGCGTCACTCCTTTCGTACGGCGCGTTCGCACAGGCGCCTGCCAAACCGCCGGCCAGCAAGGCGCCGGAGCAGGCGCCGGTCACCGCGACGCCCGCGGTCATTGAAGCGCCGGCGAATCCGTCGCTCACGCGCGAAGACCTCGAGGCGTGGCTCGACGGATTCATTCCGTATGCGATCAACAAGGGCAACGTCGCCGGCGCCATCGTCGTCGTCGTGAAGGACGGCCAGGTCCTGCTGCAGAAAGGCTACGGCTACGCGGACGTCGAGAAGAAGACGCCGGTCGATCCGGCAGAGACGCTGTTCCGCCCGGGCTCGGTCTCGAAGCTCTTCACGTGGACCGCGGTCATGCAGCAGGTCGAGCGCGGCAAGCTCGACCTCGACGCGGACGTCAACCAGTACCTCGACTTCAAGATCCCGCCGGGACCCGACGGTGAGCCGCTCCGCCTGCGCGACATCATGACGCACACGCCGGGCTTCGAAGAGGCGGTCAAGGAACTGATCTCCGAGGACGAGTCGCGCATCCGGCCGCTCGGCGACACCGTGAAGGCCTGGGTGCCGCACCGCATCTTCAAGGCAGGCACGACGCCGGCCTATTCCAACTACGCCACCGCGTTGGCAGGCTACATCGTCGAGCGGAGCTCCGGCCAGTCTTTCGACGACTACCTCGACCAGAACATCTTCCATCCGCTCGGCATGGAGCACGCCTCCTTCCGCCAGCCGCTGCCGGCAAAGCTGAAGCCGCTCGTCGCACAAGGCTATGAGAACGCGACCGGCAAGCCGAAGGGTTACGAGTACATCAACCTCGCCCCGGCCGGCGCGCTGGCGGCGAGCGGCGCCGACATGGCGCGTTTCATGATCGCGCACCTGCAGAACGGCGCGTACGGCGATGCGCGGATCCTCTCCGAGGAGACCGCGAAGAAGATGCACGGGACGCCGCTCACGATCATCCCGGGCGTCAACCGCATGCTGCTCGGCTTCTACGAGACCGACACGAACGGCCACCGGATCATCTCCCACGGCGGCGACACGCAGTATTTCCACAGCGACCTGCACCTCTACGTGGACGACGGCGTCGGCTACTTCATCTCGTTCAACAGCGCCGGCAAGGAAGGCGCCGTCGGGCCGATCCGCGAGGCGTTCTACCGCTACTTCGCGGACCGTTACTTCCCGGGCCCGGCCGTCGAAGGCAAGGTCGAGGACAAGACCGCGAAGGAGCACGCGGCCGCGATCGCGGGCACCTACCTCGTCTCGCGGCGCGCAGAAACGACGTTCCTCAGCATCCTGAACCTGCTGCAGCCGACGAAGGTCGTCGTCAACGAGGACGGCAGCATTTCAACGCCGCTTCTCAAGGACCTGAATGGCGAGCCGACTAAATGGCGCGAAGTCGCGCCCTACCGCTGGCGCGAGGCCGACGGAAAGGGAAGGCTTGCGGCCGAAGAGAAAGATGGCCGGGTCGTGCGCTTCACCGCCGAGTGGATCTCCCCCTTCATGGTGTTCGACCGCTCCTCGGGGCTGAAGGGGATCGGCTGGCTCATGCCCGCGACGGTCGCGAGCCTCGCGGCACTCACGCTCACGGTCGTCTTCTGGCCGATAGCGGCGCTGGTGCGCCGGCACTACCGGAAGCCGCTGCCGTACACCGGCCGCGAGGCCAAAGCCTATCGCTGGGGCCGGATCGGCGCCCTCGCCTCGCTCGTGGGCGTCGGCGGCTGGATCGGCACGATTCTCTGGCTGTTCTCGGACCTCACGATGCTGACGTCGCGGTTCGACTGGCTGGTGGTGTCGCTGCATATCCTCGGAACGCTGGCGGTGTTCGCCGGCCTCGCGCTCGCGCTGTGGCACCTGTCGGTCGTCTGGAAGGCGCCGAAGCGAAAGCTCGGCAAGCTCTGGGCCGTCGTGCTCGCCTTCTCGACCCTCACCTGCGCCTGGGTCGCGATCGCGTATCACCTGGTCGGCATCAGCGCGAACTACTGATGCAGCTGACGGTTGCGCGGGAGCTGATCCCGCTCTCGGCCCCGTTCACCATCACGGGATATACGTTCACGGACATGACGGTCGTGGTCGCGCGCGTGGGCGAGCGCGGCACGACCGGCGAAGGCGAAGCCGCGGGCGTCTACTATCTCGACGACGATGCCGAGCGCATGTCGGCCGCGATCGAGCACGTGCGGCGCGACATCGAGCAGGGCGCCGACCGCGAGGCGCTGCGGAGGCTGCTGCCGCCGGGAGGGGCACGGAATGCGCTCGACTGCGCGCTCTGGGACCTCGAGGCCAAGCGCCTCGGCCAGCCCGTCTGGCGGATCGCGCGGCTCGAACGGCCGCGTGCGCTTCTCACGACCTTCACCGTGCCAGCGAACGATCCCGGCACGATGGCTGCCAAGGCCGTCGATTACGCGCAGGCGAAACAGCTGAAACTCAAGCTGACCGGTGAGCTCCCGCTCGATGCCGAGCGCGTGCGCGCGGTGCGGCGCGCCCGCCCCGACGCCTGGATTGGCGTCGACGCGAACCAGGGCTTCACCGCGGACACTCTCGCGGCGCTCCTGCCGGAACTCGTATCGGCCAAAGTCCAGCTGGTCGAACAGCCGTTCGCGCGCGGGCGCGAAGCGGAGCTCGACGGCTTCCGCTGCCCGATTCCGGTCGCCGCCGACGAGAGTGTGCAGGGCCTCGACGAGATCGAGCCGCTGGTCGGGCGCTTCGACATGGTCAACATCAAGCTCGACAAGTGCGGCGGCCTCACGGAAGGCCTCGCGATGGCCGCGGAAGCGAGGCGCCTGGGGCTCGGGGTGATGGTCGGCAACATGGTCGGCTCGAGCCTCGCGATGGCGCCGGCCTGGATCCTGGGCCAGCTCAGCGACCTCAACGACCTCGACGGGACGCTGTTCATCTCCCGCGACCGCGTGCCGGCGATGGCATTTGCCGATGGCAAGGTCTCGTACCCGGAAAAAGGCTGGGGCTCGCCTACATAGGCGCGCGCCGCCTGAATTGACAATTCTCTGATCAGGATTAATATTTCCAGTCGGGATATTTTATCCGACGGGGGCAAGGTGGCGGGGACGGGAGCGGCTTCGGTCACGAGGCGAAAACTGCTGCAGGGCGCCGCCGGGTCGGCTGCGCTCGGCATCGGCTTTCCCATGCTCAATTTCGCGTCCTTCCGCGTCTTCGCCGACAGCCCGGCCGTCTACTCCGCCCGCGCCGTTGGCCTCGTCGAGCGCGCGCTCGTCATCGACATGCTCGCCGTGCTCAAGATCGACTTCAAGCCTGCGGCGTACTCGACGCCGCTCACCGAGAAGCAGGTCGCCGAGTTCCGCAGCTGCGGCATCACCGGTTTCCATAATTCCGTCGGCACCGGCGGGCCGCAGGCGGTCGACGAGACGCTGGAGTTCCTCGCAGCCTGGCAGGGATTCTGCGCGCGGAACGCCGATCTCTTCTGCGTCGTCGACACGGCCGC
>Ga0075433_10004254_pt1 | contig 11118 bp, 10 predicted proteins | sample RhiMethybrSRZTD2_FD_75299 | JGI IMG/M metagenome (GOLD analysis project Ga0075433, IMG submission 75299) | Populus rhizosphere microbial communities from Tennessee, USA - Rhizosphere MetaG P. TD hybrid SRZTD2 | ecosystem: Host-associated > Plants > Roots > Rhizosphere > Soil | place: USA... | reverse complement strand
GGCGTAGAGCACGTTCATCGTGAGGATGGGGATGTGCGACTCGCCGATGAACCGGACGATGCGGTTGGCGCTGTCGGGGGTGTCGGTGTCGAGGCCGATGATGATGCCGGACACGACCTCCATCCCGTACGCGTTGATCCTCTCCACCGCCTCCAGGATCGGCAGCCGGAGATTCTGGGACTTCGACATTGCCTGGAGCGCCTCCGGCTCCGGCGTCTCGATGCCACAGAAGATCGTGACGAAGCCGGCCTCGCGCATGAGGGCGAGGATGTGCTCGCTCTTGGCGATGTTGAGGGTGGCCTCGCACGCGATGCGGAGCGGGTAACGGTGGCGCTTCTGCCAGGCGATCAGGTGGGGCAGGAGATTCTCCGCCGCCTTGGGATTCGCGATGAAGTTGTCGTCCACGAAGTAGACGGACTGGGCCCCGCCCGTGCGCAGCCGTTCCAGCTCGGCGATCACCTGCTCAGGCGCCTTGAGCCGCGGGTTGCGGCCGTAGAGGGCGGGGATATCGCAGAACTCGCAGGTGAACGGGCACCCGCTGGAGAACTGCACGCTGGCCAGGAAGTACTCCGGGATCGAGATGAGGTCGTAGGCTGGCATGGGGAACGACGACAGCGGCAGCCGCTCCTCGGTCGTGAGCAGGACCTGCTTTTCCGGCCGCCCCTCCATCGTGTCGAGCAGCTCGATGAGGCGATCCGTCGCGTCGCCCATCTCGCCCACGTGCACGTAGTCGGCGTCGGGGTACATCTCGGGGCAGCCCGACGCGGACGGTCCGCCGATGGCGACGGGACGATCCCAACGGTGGGCCCGCTCGAAGATCGCCGCGATGTGCGGCCGCTGCACGTGCATGCCCGACACGAGCACCGCGTCCGCCCACTGGAAATCCTCGGCGGCCGCCGGCTGGCGGTTCTCGTCCACGAAGCGCACGTGCCAGGACTCGGGGAGATAGTTCGCGATCAGCAGGAGGCCCTGGGGCGGCATGAAGGCGCGTACGCCCCCCAAGAGCTCGTAAGAATGATGGAAGGTGCCGAACGACGGCGTGTAGCGCGGGAAGACGCAGAGGATATTGCGAACGCTAGTGGCGCGATAGGGAGTTCGCATCGACGATGGGCCTCTACGCCCACCTGAGTTTATCACGGTGCCACGAGGCTTTTGTGCGACCTTGAGCCTATGTCGGGGCCTTATTGCTGGTCTCGCCCCGCCCTTCGGCGGCGCGGCGTATCGCGCCCAGCATGGCCCTACGGATGAGGCCACTGCCGGGCCGTACCAGCAACCAGTAGGGGCGGAAGCGCCGCCGGGCGGCCGCGTCCGCGCAGCACACCCGGGTCTCGGTGCTGAGCCGGGTTGTGTCCTCCCCGAGGGGCTCTAGGCGAAAGTCCCACGCCGCGCGGGCGAGCCCGGGATCCAGCGGCTCACGGAAGCGCCGCGCGTCCGTGGTGCGGAGGTCCGGGCGCGGCCGCCAGAAGCGCCCTTCGAGGCCGATCAGCAGCTCGCGCCCCGGCCGCTCGTCGAGCTGGACGAAGCGGCCTGCGGCCAGCATCGTCCCGAGCGTCAGCGTGACGCGCCGGCGACCGAGCCCGCGCGCCCCGAGCAGGACCGCCACGAGCACCGAGCGACCGAAGTCCGCGGTACGGAGCACGGACCACACGCGCGCCGGCGCCGCGCGCACGAGGGTCGCGTGGCGCTCCACCACGTCGAACTCGGGGAGATACTCGTCGATGAGGGAGCGCGGTGCGCTCACGCCGCCTCCCGCGTCTCGTCCCGCTCTCGACATGGCTCAGGCTAACACGCGGCATCGGGTGGGCTTGCGTGCCGCGGCTGCCGCCGGGTAGGGTGGGGGCCTATGAAGAGCGCCTACGACGAGCAGTACGCCTGGGCGGCGCGGGACCCCCAGAGCTTCTGGGCGGCGGCGGCCGCGGATCTCTACTGGGACAAGCGCTGGGACCGCGTCTTCGACGACAGCCGGCCGCCGTACTACCGCTGGTTCTCGGGCGGCCGGCTCAACACCTGCTACAACGCGGTCGATCTCCACGTGGACCGCGGCCGGGGCAAGCAGGTTGCGCTGATCTACGACAGCCCGGTCACCGGCACGGTGAAGACGTTCACCTACGCCGCGCTCCAGGACGAGGTCGCGCGCTTCGGCGGAGCGCTCCGGCGGCTCGGCGTGGGCCAGGGCGACCGCGTCATCATCTACATGCCGGCGGTGCCGGAAGCGGTGATCGCGATGCTCGCCTGCGCGCGCATCGGCGCCATTCACTCGGTCGTCTTCGGCGGCTTCGCGCCCAAGGAGCTCGCCGCGCGCATCGACGACGCCAAGCCCAAGGTGATCCTCTCCGCCTCGTGCGGCATCGAGGTGAACCGCGTCGTCCCCTACAAGCCGCTCCTCGACGGCGCCATCGACCTCTCGCGCGCCCAGCCCGAGCGTTGCGTGATCCTCCAGCGCCCGCAGGAGCGCGCGCCCATGGTGGCCGGACGCGACGTCGACTGGGGCGAGGCCGTCGCGAGCGCGCCCGCGGTGGAATGCGTGCCGGTGGAGGCCACCGACCCGCTCTACATCCTCTACACCTCGGGCACCACCGGCATTCCCAAGGGCGTCGTGCGTGACAACGGCGGGCACGCCGTCGCGCTCAAGTGGAGCATGGAGAACATCTACGGGATGGGAGCGGGCGAGGTCTACTGGGCCGCGTCCGACATCGGCTGGGTGGTCGGCCACTCCTACATCGTCTACGCGCCGCTGCTCCAGGGCTGCACGACCATCCTCTATGAAGGCAAGCCCGTGGGCACACCGGATCCGGGCGCGTTCTGGCGGCTGATCGCGCAGCACGGGGTGAGCGCGCTCTTCACCGCGCCGACCGCCTTCCGCGCCATCAAGAAGGAAGACCCGCGCGGCGACTACATCGGCAAATACGATCTCTCGCGCTTCCGCACGCTGTTCCTCGCCGGCGAACGCTGCGATCCCGACACGCTCCTCTGGGCGCGCGAGCGGCTGCAGGTGCCGGTGATCGATCACTGGTGGCAGACGGAGACGGGCTGGGCCATCGCCGCCAACTGCGTGGGGCTGGGCATGCTGCCGGTGAAGCCGGGCTCGCCCACGAAGGCGGTGCCGGGCTACGACGTGCGCGTGCTCGCCGAGGACAACACGGAAATGCCGCGCGGCCAGATCGGCAGCATTGCGATTCGCCTGCCGATGCCGCCGGGGTGCCTCCCCACGCTGTGGCACAACGACGCGGGGTACGAGAAGTCGTACCTCGAACGACATCCGGGCTTCTATCTGACTGGCGACGCGGGCTATCAGGACGAGGACGGCTACCTCTACATCATGAGCCGCGTGGACGACATCATCAACGTGGCGGGGCACCGCCTCTCCACCGGCGCCATGGAAGAGGTGCTCTCCGCGCATCCCGACATCGCGGAGTGCGCGGTGGTGGGCGTGGTCGACGAGATCAAGGGGGAGATTCCCGTGGGCTTCGCCGTCACCAAGGCCGGGGTGGCGCGCAGCGAGGCCGACATCACCCGCGAGCTGGTGGAGATGGTGCGCGAGCGCATCGGCCCCGTGGCCTCGTTCAAGGTGGTGACGCTGGTGAAGCGTCTGCCCAAGACGCGCTCCGGCAAGATCCTGCGCGGCACCATGAAGCGCATCGCCGACGGCGTGGACTACACCGCGCCCGCGACCATCGACGATCCCGCCATCCTCGGCGAGATTGCCGAGTGCCTGAAGGCGCTCGGGTACCCCAAGAAGAGCTGACGGCGCGCCGCGCGTGAAGCGGCCGGGTCGTCCGGGCGTTCACGTGGGGGTGATCGGCGAAGGCGCGTGCTCGCGGGCCACCGCCGCGCGCGCCGAGCGGGTGGGGCGCGCCATCGCGGAGGCGGGCGCGGTGCTCGTCTGCGGTGGGCTCGGTGGCGTGATGGAAGCGGCCTCGCGGGGCGCCGCGCGCGCCGGCGGCACCGTGGTGGGCCTTCTGCCGGGCTTCGACGTCGGCGACGCCAATCGCTGGGTGACGTTGCCCATCGTCACCGGCATGGATCAGGCCCGCAACGTCATCCTCGTCCGCTCCTGCGACGCGGTGATCGCGATCGGGGGGCGTTACGGCACGCTGTCCGAGATCGCGCTGGCGTTCAAGCTCGGCAAGCCCGTCGTGGGTCTCGGTACCTGGCGCCTCGCGCAGCCGGAGGGGCGCCGCGTGCCGCTCGTGCGCGCGCGCGGCCCGGAGCAGGCGGTGGCGCTCGCCCTCGCCGCCGCGCGGCGGGCCGGCCCGGGCGCGCGGCGCTGGCTGGTCTGATGGGCCGCTGGGTGCGGCGCCTGACGGGAGACCGCTCATGAGGATTGTCGGCATCGATCACATCCAGCTGGCAATGCCGGCCGGGGAGGAGGCCAAGGCGCGGGCCTTCTATGCGGGCCTGCTCGGCATCCCGGAGCGGGCCAAGCCGGCGGCGCTGGCCGCGCGGGGCGGCGCGTGGTTCGAGAGCCGCACATCAAGATTCACCTCGGAGTCGAGGGCGAGTTTCGCCCTGCGCGGAAGGCGCACCCCGCGCTCTTGGTGGCCGGGTTGTCCGAGCTGGCCGCCGCGCTGCGCGGTGCCGGCTACGAGGTCACCGACGATCCGCTGGAGGGCCAAGCACGCATCTACGTCTCCGACCCCTTCGGCAACCGGCTCGAGCTGATCGAGCACGCCGGTACCGGCCACACGGAGCGGTAGCCGCTCGCCGTGGCCCGACCCCGCCGTCACGGCGTGCGGATCGCCGGCGCCGCTCGGATCGCCTGCCAGTCGTGGTAGAAGACCGCGGACTGCACGCGCGCGAACTCGGGGAGGCCGCGGTCGCTGGCCAGCACCGCGTCGATCCGTTCGAGGTCGCCCGCGTTGCCCTCGCGCCAGTAGAAGGCGAGCATCTGCCGGCCGCGCGGCTTGAGCGCCGCCGGCACGTTGTAACTGGCGCCCGGAGGGCCGCTCCGCCCCGGGAGCCGCCGCCGCTTTCCGAGGAAGCCCTGGAACATGTAGAAGGCGTCGTTCGGCGGCAGGAACTCCAGGCGGTACTCCGCCGCCGTCACGCCTTCGGTGATGTCGTCGGCGGACAGGAGCGCGCGCCGCTCGCCCGAGATCAGATAGCGCAGCGAGACGGCCCCGGGCGTCGCGATCATCTGGTGGGTGGTGCGCGCGGGCACGTGCGGATAGAGCTCGTTGGAGCGAATGGCCACGTCGAGCACCACGCGCCCATCGGACGGCAGGCCTACGTCGCGTCCGAAGAGGTAGGTGTGCATGTGGTTGTGCTGCTGGATGGTGAGCGCCACCGGCTCGCCCTCGTTGTCCAGCGCCAGCATCGCCGAGGTGAAGTGGTCGAGCTGATGCCAGTCCGCGGGCGGCGCGACCAGCCCGATCAGTCGCTCCTGCCACGGCAAGAGCCCCGCGGGGAGGCCCGACGTCCGGAACACCGCGTGGTACGTGAGGAAGGTGAAGGGCCGCGTCACCGGCGAGGGCTTCGTCTCGAACGTGACGAGCTCGCGGTCCACGCGTCCGTACACCGTTGCCGTGGCCGGTCGTCCGGACGGCTCGTGCACGAACACCGCGCGAGGCTCGTTCTTGTGCGCGTTCAGCACGTCGCGAGTCATCGGGCCGGGCAGGCGATGGCCCGTGCCGTCGATGAGATGGCCTTCCGGAATGTAGTCCACGTAGAAATCGATCAGTCCCGGATGCCCGGGCGGCAGCATGAAGCGTGGGCGGAAGCGGCGGAGCAGCGCCTGATCCGCGGGGTCCGCGGCCGTGCCGCCGGGCGGGTGCTGGCGGAAATAAGCGGCGAAGTCGGGATCCTGGGAGAAGTTCACGCCGCGCCCGCAGCCGGCGGCGAGGGCGAGCACCGCGGCCACGAGAAGCACCGTGATACGCTCGGTCACGGATCCCATGATGACCGGAGCGAGCGGAATTCGCCATGACGTCGTGCTGGTGGGCGGCGGCCACGCCAACATCCAGGTGCTGCGCGCCTGGGCCATGCAGCCCGAGCCGGGCGTGCGGCTCACTGTCGTTCTCGACCGGCCCGTGGCCGTCTATTCCGGCATGGTGCCCGGCTTCGTCGCCGGACAGTACCGCCACGCGGACCTCGAGATCGACGTGCGGCCGCTCGCCCTGCGCGCCGGCGCCCGCTGCATCAGTGCCGCCGCGGTGGGCTTCGATCCCGCCGAGCGCCTGATCCTGCTCGACGGCCGGCCGCCGCTGCGTTACGACACGGCGGTGTTCGACGTGGGCTCGACCGTGGCCGGCCTCGACACGCCCGGCGTCCGCGAGCATGCGGTGCCGACCCGCCCGATCGGCAAGTTCGTGGCCATGGTCGACGGGCTGATCGCGCGGGCGCAAGAACGGAAGCGCTGTCGAATGGTCGTGGTCGGCGCGGGCGCGGGCGGCGTGGAGCTGGCCTTTGCCTTCCAGGCGCGGCTCGCCCGCGCGGGCGTGTCCGAGGCGTCGGTGACCATGCTCGAGGCGGGCCCGCGCGTGCTGCCCGGCTATCCCGCGGGGGCGGCGCGCCGCGTGGAGGACAATGCCCGGCGCCGCGGCATCGCGATCCGTCTCGGCGCTCAGGTCGAATCGGTGAGCGCGCACGAGGTGCGGCTGACGAGCGGCGAGGCGATGGCGGCCGACGCGGTCGCCTGGGTGACAGGCGCGGCGAGCCTCGACCTGTTCAAGGGCGCGGGCGTGGCGACGGACGCCAAGGGCTTCGTGCGGGTGCGCCGCACGCTGCAGCTCGCCGAGCACGACGACGTCCTGGCGGTGGGGGACTGCGTGAGCCTCGAGGGCGCACCCGGCCTGCCCAAGGCCGGCGTCTACGCGGTACGCCAGGGGCCGGTGCTGGTCGCGAACCTGCGCGCCCGGCTCATGGGACACCCGCTCGAGCCCTACTATCCCCAGCGCGACTTCCTCTCGCTGCTCAATCTGGGCGACGGCAGCGCCATCGGGAGCAAGTGGGGCGCGTCGTTCGAAGGCCCGTGGGTTTTCCGCTTGAAGGACTGGATCGACCGGCGCTTCATGCGCCGCTTCCAGGTGCTCGCGGAGGACGGCGGGCTGGCGGAGGAGTTCGCGCGCATGCCGGTCATGGGCAATCCGGACATGGTGTGCGGCGGCTGCGCGGCCAAGGTGGGCGAGTCCACACTGACCCGCGCGCTGGAGCGGCTCGGCGCGGCGACCGATCCTAGCGTGGTCCTGGGGCTCGGCGTGCCCGACGACGCGGCCGCCGTCGCGACCGAGCGCGGCGAGGTGATCGTCACCAGCGTGGACGGCTTCCGCGGGTTCACCGACGATCCCTATCTCGTGGGGCGCGTGGCCGCGGTGAACGCGGTGAGCGATCTCTGGGCCAAGGGCGCGTTACCACGTTGGGCGTTGGCGTCAGTCGAAGTGCCGGAGGCGGACCCCGCGCGCGCGGAGGAGCAGCTCTTCCAGGTCATGGCGGGCGCCCGCGCCACCCTGGATCCCGAGGGGATCACGCTGGTGGGCGGCCACACGACGACCGGCGCCGAGCTCCAGGTCGGCTTCGCGATCCTCGGTACCGCGTCGTCGCCCGACGCGCTCCTGCGCAAGGGCGGGGTGTCGCCCGGCGAGCGGCTCATCCTGACCAAGCCCCTGGGCACCGGCGTCCTCTTCTACGCGGACATGCGCGGCTGGGCGCGCGGGGAATGGATCCAGGCGGCGGAAGCCTCGATGATCCGCACCAACGCGGCGGCCGGCCGCGTGGCCCGCGAGCACCGCGCCACCGCCTGCACGGACATCAGCGGCTTCGGCCTGGCCGGCCACCTGGGTGAGATGCTGCGCGCCAGCAAGTGCTCGGCGGTGATCGATCTCGACGCGCTCCCGCTCCTGCCGGGCGCCGGCGAGCTGCTCGCACGCGGGCATCGCAGCACGTTCCATCCCGAAAACGCCAAGGCGCGCCGCGCGCTCCGCGTGACGGAGGCCGCGCAGCGGCACGCCGCGCTCGACATCCTCTTCGATCCGCAGACCTCCGGCGGCCTTCTCTTCGCGGTGCCGGCGGACCGGGTCGACGCGGCGCTCGCCGCGCTGCGGGCGGCGGGGGATGCGCACGCGGCGGTGATCGGCGAGGTGACGGCCCCGCGGCCCGACGGGGCGCTGTTCGAGGTGGTATCCCCTCCCTGACCCCCACCATGCTGCGCTATCCTCAACCGCGTGGACGGCAGGCCCCTGCTCCCCGTCGGCCGGTGGGGGATTTCTGAAGCCTCTCGCGGCGCCCTCGGATCGGTGATGTCTCCCACGGGTCGCCGTATCCTCGGATTCGGCAAGCACCCCGAGATCGCCGCCGCCCTCCAGGAGAAGCTCCGCTCGCTTGGGTTTCAGGCGACCACGTTCGCCCTGACTAACGACGATTCGGGAGACGCGCGGCTGATCGCGGAGCTGAGGGGGGCGGAGTACGACGGCGTGGCCATCGGCGCCTTCATCAACGGGCAGGACGCGGTCAATTTCCCCGCCACTGAAGAGACCACCCGCTGGTTCAATCGCGTTCTCAACATCGTCCACGCGAATGCCCCGAACGCCAGAATCATCCTCGTCCGTGGCCCGGAGGACGTCGTGCCCGCGATCGAGCGCGTGCTGGGAGCCTGACGACCCGAGCGGAGGATCGGTGATCGTGAGGCGTTCTGTCCTCGCGCTGATGGTCTTCGTGACCCTTGGCGCGCTCGCGGGCATCGAGTGAGCGAGGCCATTCTCGGACGAAGAGCTCACGACGCTGGCCAGACGTTCCCGCGAGGCCTTCAGGACGCCGAAACGGGGCCAGGCGCGCCTCGAGCGGTGCGCGGGTGAGCTCGGGAAGCAGCATGGGGCCGAACCGGTCATCAGAGTGGTGAACGCGCTGGAGGCAATCAACAACGAAATCGGCTACGAGGAGAAGTAGCGGGCGGTCCGTCCGTCCCGCTGCGCTGACGTAGCACTGAACCAGGAGGGACGATGTTCGCGCGTATAGGAACGTGGCAGGGCACCGCGGAGGAGCTGGAACAGTGGATCGTCCGAGGCCGTGAGCAGGTCAAGCCGGGCATTCTCCAGGACGCCGGGCTGCGAGCGGTGTACTGGCTGGCCGATCGCAAGGCCGGGAAGGGCATGATCGTCACGATCTGGCAGAGCGAAGACGCCATGAATGCCAGCGAAGCAGCTCGGCTCAAGCGCCAGACGGCGACGGCCGCGGCGACGGGCGCCAAGGTGACGACGGACCGTTACGAGGTGGTCGATTCGGTGCTGGTCTAACCGTTTGGCCGCCCCGAGTCGACCGGCGTACATGGAGCTCGCGTGGCGGTCGTTCCGCCATGGACGTAGACTTTAAGCCCTATGAAGCTCACGGTGCGCCCGCTCGTACCACGACTCTGGCCAGCACTTGAAGACTTGTTCGGCAAGAGCGGCGCCTGCAACGGCTGTTGGTGCATGTACTGGCGGCTTGGTCCCGAGTACCATCAACGGGCGCGGGAAGAGAACCGGAAAGCGCTCCGCGGAATCGTGAAAAAGGGTCCTCCGCCAGGCTTGCTGGCCTTCGACGGAGAGCGGGCGGTGGGCTGGTGTCAGCTTACGCCAAGGGATGACTTGGGCTGGCTCAACCGCCGGCGCCCCTTCGCGCAGGTGGACACGCTGCCGGTGTGGTCGGTCTCATGCTTCTTTGTACGACGCGGTTATCGCGGACAGGGCGTGATGTCGACTCTGATCGCCGCGGCCTTGAAGGCGGCCAAGCGCGCCCATGCGCCCGCGCTCGAGGCGTACCCGGTCGACACCGGGCGCCCCGGAAGCAACACCAATGTCTTCACGGGTACGGCGTCGGCATTCAGGCGCGCCGGATTCAAAACCGTGGCGCGCCGCATGCCGTCTCGCCCGGTCATGCGCCACGATCTGAAGGGGATCACCGGCCGAGCAAGCCGACGGAGGAGCTGACCCGATGGCGATCATCGATTCCCAGGTTCACGCCTATGAGGCGAACACCCCGAAGCGGCCCTGGCACACCGTCCCGAACTGGCCCGATCACGTCACGGGCGACGAGATGGTGGCGGCGATGGATCGCGTCGGCGTCGACGGGGCGATCTTCATCTCGGCCTTTTCCATGTACCGCTACGACGCCAGCTATGCGGTGGAGGTGCAACGCGCGCATCCCAATCGTCTGGCCATCGTCAAGCCGGTGGACCCGGACGATCCCGCGGTGGCCGATGTGATCGCCGACTGGAAGAAGACCCCGGGGACGGTCGGCATCCGGATCATGCTGACGAAGGAAGCGGGGCGCGATCCGAGCGACCCGGGGCTGGCCCGAATCCTTCGCGCCGCGGTGCGGTACGACTTGCCCGTCAACATGCTCTGCTGGGGCAACGTGGACGCGGGCGCGGCGCTGATCGACCGGCATCCCGACACGCGATTCATCATCGACCATCTGGCCATCATGCAGCCCCGCACGCCGCCTGCCCCGCCAGAGCCCTGGGCCGATTTGCCCAAGGTGCTCGATCTCGCCCGGCGGCCGAATGCGGTGATCAAGGTCAGCGGCGCGTGCACGCTGTCGCGGGAACCCTATCCGTTCTCGGACATCTGGGACCCGCTGGCGCGCGTGTTCGACGCGTGGGGCTTCGAGCGCTGCCTGTGGGGCACCGACTGGACGCGCGCGTTCGCGGTCGTCAACTACGAGCAGGCCGTCCAGCCGTTTCGCCAGACCGGCCGACTCAGCAACAGTGAACGGGCCATGCTGATGGGTGGAGCCTGCGCAAAGGCCTACGGCTGGTCTCCGAAGAAGGGCTGATGTCGATCTTCCGCCACTCCCGAGAGATTCCGGCCAGCCCCGACGCGGTGTTTACGGCCTTCCAGGATCCGGAGCGGCTTGCCCGCTGGTGGGGCCCGGATGGCTTCACGAACACGTTTCACACATTCGAGTTCCGGCCGGGTGGAGCGTGGCCCTTCACCATGCATGGGCCCAATGGGACCGACTATCCGAACGAGTCCCAGTTCCTGGAGATCGTTCCCGATTCCATGATCCGGATCAAACACGTGAACCTGCCACCCTTCGAGCTGTCCATTTCTCTCACGCCCAACGGGAGGGGAACTCTCGTCTCCTGGGTCGGTGTGTTCGAGGATCGCGAGTTCGCCGCGAAGTCGCGTCAGTTCCTCGAGACCG
>Ga0075433_10004252_pt1 | contig 11122 bp, 8 predicted proteins | sample RhiMethybrSRZTD2_FD_75299 | JGI IMG/M metagenome (GOLD analysis project Ga0075433, IMG submission 75299) | Populus rhizosphere microbial communities from Tennessee, USA - Rhizosphere MetaG P. TD hybrid SRZTD2 | ecosystem: Host-associated > Plants > Roots > Rhizosphere > Soil | place: USA... | reverse complement strand
ACGCGCTGGCCGCTCTTCACGCCGGCGGGGATCTTCACGTCGACCTGGCGATGAGCTCGCTGCCACCCGCCGCCGCCGCACGCGGCGCACGGCTTTCCCTGCACGTTGCCGGCGCCCTGACAGACCGCGCACGGCTCCTCGAGGTCCATCGCGAACGTCTTGCGCGCGCCGTGAAAGGCCTCGTCGAGCGAGATCTCGACGCCCGCCTCGACATCGGCGCCGCGGGCGCTCCGGTCGAAGCCTTCGTCGAAGCGGATCCCTCCGGAGCGTGAGCCGCGGCGGGCCTGGGCTCCCAGGTCTCCGAAGATCGAACGGAAGAACTCGGAGAAGTCCCCGAGGTTTCCGGCGTCTCCTCCGTACTCCACTCTGAAGCCGCCTCCGGGCGGGGCGCCCGGCGGGGCCTGGGTGTAGCGCTGCCAGTCGGGTCCGAGCGAATCGTACCGGCGGCGCTTCTCCGGGTCGGAGAGAACCTCGTACGCCTCGCTGACCTCTTTGAAGCGCTCCGTCGCGTCCTTGGTCTTCGCGACGTCCGGGTGGTACTTCCTTGCGAGCCGGCGATAGGCGGACTTGATCGTCTTGTCGTCCGCTTTCCGGTCGACTCCGAGAATCTTGTAGTAGTCCTTGAAATCGACTGCCATCGGTCTCAGCCTACATGGAGTATAGCAGATAATCTTAGTGTTGTACGCTAACTAGGACACAGGGCCATCCTAGAATATGACCCGTATGATATTGAAAAGACTGTACGGGGCTACTTGACCGCCCGGACCTTCATCCGCGGCCAACCCGAAACGCCACGTAGAGGGACATGGATCCCCGCTGGAGGAGGACCGTCAGCGGATCGCCGTCCTTCACCTCCCGGGTCAGACGCTCGAAGTCCGCCATCGTCCTCACCGTCTGGCCGTTGAGCTGCTTAATGACGTCGCCGCGCTGGACGCCGGCCTCGGCCGCGGCCGCCCCGTCCTCCACGCGGACCACGACCACGCCATCGGTCGATCGGAGATTGAGCTGCCGCGCGATCTCGGGCGTGACGGGACGGACCTCGAGACCGAGCGCCGAGCGTGCACGGCCGCTCGGCCGCTCCTGCAAGGCCTGGCGCTCGTCGGGAGCCTGGCCTACCTTGACCTCGAGCATCTTTTCGGACTGGTCGCGCCACACCTTCACCTTCGCGGTGCGGTCCGGCGACGTGAACCCCACGGCACGCTGCAGATCGCCCGGGCCTTCCATGGGACGCCCGTCGAACTCGAGCAGGATGTCGCCGGGCTTGAGCCCCGCCTTGGCGGCCGGGCTGTCGGGGACTACCTCGTTGACGAGCACCCCCTTTGAGTCCTTGGCGCCGAACGCGCGGACGAGCTCCGGGCTGAGCGGCTGGATCGAGACGCCGAGCCAGCCGCGTGTCACACGACCCTTGTCGCGGAGCTCGGTGTAGATCTTGCGGGCCATGTTCGAGGGGATCGCGAAGCCGATACCCGAGCCTCCGGCGACAATCGCGGTGTTGATCCCGACGACCTCGCCTTGCATGTTCACGAGCGGACCGCCGGAGTTGCCGGGATTGATAGCGGCGTCGGTCTGCAGGAAGTCGTCGAACGGGCCCTGGTCGAGCTGTCGCGCCTTGGCGCTGATGATGCCGGCGGTGACCGTGGCCTGCAGGCCGAACGGCGAGCCGACGGCAAGGACCCAGTCGCCGACCTGGATGCGATCGGAGTCCCCCAGCCGGGCGTACTTGAAGCTACCCTTGCCGTCGTCGAGCTTGAGGACGGCGAGGTCGGTCTTCTTGTCCAGGCCGATGATCTTGGCCTTGTGCTTTCCGCCGTCGAGCGTCACCACCTCGATCTCGGTGGCCTTCTCCACCACGTGGGCGTTCGTGAGCGCGATCCCCGAAGGATCCACGATGACGCCGGAGCCGAGGCTCCGTTGCGGGATGCGCTCGGGAGCTTCGCCGAAGAAGCGCCGGAAGAACTCCTCGCCGAAGTACTCCTCGAAGGGCGTGCGGCCCGAGCCGGCGCCGCGCGAAAGGGTGTTGATGTTGATCACGGCCGGCTTGATGGCATCGGCGATGGCCGCGAACGTGCCGCCCTGAGGCGGCATCTGCACCGGGAGCAGGGGGACCGGGGTGACGGGGCCCTGCGCCACCTGCGTCAGCAGGGGCATGCGCTGTAGCTCAGCGCGCGACGCCGTGAATGCGCCGAGGGCGACACCCGCCACCAGCGCGAGCACCAGCGCTCCGAAAAAGGTCTTCCGCTTGAGTTGCATCATCGCGCGCCCTCCGTCATGCTCTCGCCGGCCAGCGCCCGGCGCAGGCGCTCGCCCTCGAGAGTCTCGGTCCGCTTCAGCTCTTGCGCCGCGGCCACCAGCACGGCCTTCTTCGTCGTCAGCATCCCGCGGACCCGGTCGTGGGTGCGCTCGAGGAGCGCTCGCACTTCCTCGTCGATCGTGCGCGCGGTCGCCTCGCTGTACTCCCGCTCGCCGCCGATTCCGGTGCCCTTGAGGAACAGCGACTGGCGCTCGCCGTACGTGGCGAGGCCCACGCGCTCGGACATTCCGTACTTCGTCACCATGAGGCGGGCCAGCTCGGTCGCGCGCTCGAGGTCGTTGTGCGCGCCGGTCGACACCTCACCGTAGACGAGCTCCTCGGCGACGCGTCCGCCCAGGAGCACCGCGATCCGGTCCTCCAGCTCGCTCCGGGTCATCAGGAAGCGCTCCTCGGTGGGCAGCTGGTAGGTCATCCCGAGGGCGGCGACCCCGCGGGGGATGATCGTGACCTTGTGGACAGGATCGGCGTGGGGGACCGAGGTGGCCACCAGCGCGTGACCCATCTCGTGATGGGCGACGATGTCACGCTCCTTCTCGGATAGTACGCGGCTCTTCTTCTCGAGCCCGGCGACGACGCGGTCGATGGCCTCCTCGAAGTCGGACATCTCGACCGCGCTCTTCTCCTTGCGCGCCGCCAGCAGTGCCGCCTCGTTGACGATGTTGGCGAGGTCGGCGCCCGCGAAGCCGGGCGTGCGCGCGGCGATGACACCGAGATCCACGCCCGGCGCCAGGACCACCGCCCGGGCGTGCAATCTCAGGATCGCCTCGCGCCCGCGCAGATCGGGCTTGTCGACGACCACCTGGCGATCGAAGCGCCCCGGTCGAAGGAGCGCCTGGTCGAGCACCTCGGGCCGGTTCGTGGCGGCCATGATGATGACGCCCTTCGAGGAATCGAAGCCGTCCATCTCGGCGAGCAGCTGGTTGAGGGTCTGCTCACGCTCGTCGTGGCCTCCGATGAAACCGGTGCTGCCGGCCCGCGACTTGCCGATCGCGTCCAGCTCGTCGATGAAGATGATGCAGGGCGCCTTGTCCTTGGCCTGCTCGAACAGGTCGCGCACGCGCGCGGCGCCCACCCCGACGAACATCTCGACGAACTCGGAGCCGGAGAGGGTGAAGAACGGCACGTCCGCCTCGCCGGCCACCGCGCGGGCGAGCAAGGTCTTGCCCGTGCCCGGGGGGCCCACCAGGAGCACGCCCTTGGGAATGCGCCCGCCGAGCCGCTGGTACTTCCGCGGATTCTTCAGGAAGTCGACGATCTCGACGAGCTCCGCCTTCGCCTCGTCGACGCCCGCGACGTCGCCGAACGTGGTCTTGAGCTCCTTGCGATCGAAGATCTTGTGCTTGGAGCGGCCAAACGACAGGGCCTGGGTGGGCCCGCCGCCGACCCGGCGCATGAGGAACATCCAGATGGCGATCATGATGCCGAGCGGGATGATCCAGCCGAACACGAGATCGCGCACGAAGGTGGACTCGATCCGGCCCGTGAACTCGATCTTGTGCTTCTCGAGCTCGGCGACGAGCGGAGCCTCGTCGACGCCTGGGATCCGCGTCACCGTGAACACGCGGACCTCGGCCGACTGGGTGAGCCACTGGCGCAGGCGATCGCCAGCGCCGCTCGGCCCGGTGGGTAGGGCGTCGGGCTTCGCGATGCCCTGGATCTGACGCTCGGTGAGCGCGACCTTCTCGATCTTGTCCGAACGCACGAGATCGAGGAAGCGCGACATCGGGATCTCAACCGTGCGCGGGGCCTGGAGCCAGGCCTGCAGCACGAGGAGAACAGTGGCCGCAACCAACAGGTAGGCCAGCGAAAACTGGAGACGCTGGTTGAGTCGCGGCTTCATCGGGGATCCCCTTGATCATGCTAGCTGCGCGGCGAGGGAGTGTCAAACTCGTGACGTCTTTTTGCTTGACACATCAAGCCCTTTGGCCTAAAAGTTGGCGCTGACCGCTCCTGTGAAACTAAGAACAAGCACATCTCTCGCGAGGACCGGCCAACGCCGCTGCGAGCTTCTGGTTCAGGGGTCGATGTGAGGCAGTACCGTGCGGTTCGCCGAGGAGCATGGGCGGCTCTGGCCGTGGTTGCTCTTCTCACGGCGTTCTCTGCCCTGCCGGCCCTGGCGCAGGACACTGCCCGCGATCCGGCGTACCGCGCCTTCCCGCTCATCGGGTCGCGCCTCGCGGTGTGGGCGATCGCCCAGCTCCACCTGAACTTCGCCGCGTTCATTCTCGGCGTCCCGATCTTCGCCGTGATCATCGAGATCATCGGCTGGCGCACGGGCGACGCGCGGTACGACTGGCTGGCCCACGAGTTCGTCAAGCTCATCTTCGCTGCGTTCTCGACGACCGCGCTGCTGGGCGCCTTCCTCCTGTTCCTGTTCGTCGGCTACTACCCGAAGTTTTGGACGTACATGACGTCGATTTTCTTCCCCACTTACTGGATCTACGCAGTCCTCTTCTTCGCGGAGACCTTCACCGTCTACATCTGGTACTACGGGTGGGACTGGCTCAGCGGTTCGCGCAAGGTCATTCACGTCGGGCTCGGGGTGCTCAGCAATCTCTTCGGCACCGCTATCTTATTGGTGGCGAACTCCTGGGTCACCTTCATGATCTCGCCGGCGGGCATCGACGAGTCGGGCGCCCTCAAGGGATCAGTGTGGGCGGCCATCAACAACTTCACCTGGATGCCGATCAACATCCACCGGCTGATCGCGAACATCGTGTTCGGCGGCACCATCGCCGCCGCCTACGCCGCGTTCCGATTCCTGGGGGCCAAGACCGACGAGGAGCGCGCCCGCTACGACTGGATGGGCTACATCGGTAACTTCGTGGCGCTCTCCGCGTTCATCGTGCTGCCGTTCGCCGGTTACTACCTGGGCCGCGAGATCTACGCGTTCAACCAGACCATGGGCATCACGATGATGGGCGGCTTCATGTCGTGGCTCTGGATCATCCAGGCGATCCTGATCGGCGTGCTGTTCATCGGGTCGAATTACTACCTGTGGCTCGGGATGGAGCGCATCCCAGGCTCGGAGCGGTATCGCCGCTACGTCCCGATGCTGATCGGCATCCTCGCCTTCGGCTTCATGGTCTGGGCGACGCCGCGCTCGATGGTGATTACGCTCGACGAGGCGCGCGCGATGGGCGGCACGCACCATCCGGTGCTCGGGTTCCTGGGCGTCATGTCGGCGAAGAACACCGCCGTGAACATGATGATCCTGACGACATTCCTGTCGTTCGTCCTCTATCGGCGCGCCAACCGCATCTCGACCAAGTCCTGGGCCGGGACCGGGATGCTGATCCAGTGGGTCGTTCTCGGCGTCGCCGCGGTGATCGTCATCTTCTACGGCGTCTACGGCTACTTCGTCGAATCGCTGATCCGGATCGGCTTCTCGGTCTACCAGGTCATGGCCGTGCTCGGTGCGATCGTCGTGGTGATGGCGATTGATATTCCGATGTTCAAGGGCGCCCGCTCCACCGGCACGATCCGCTGGGGCACGATCGCGCCGCGCTCACAGTATGTGCTCATCCTGCTGGCCGTGACGTTCACCTGGCTGATGGGCCTGATGGGCTTCGCGCGCTCGGGTATTCGCCAGCACTGGCACGTCTACGGCATCATCCGGGACAACTCGGTCGACGCGGCCACGCCGGCCATCGGTTATGCCGCCAACATGATCACCGCGGTCACGATCGTCTTCTTCGCGCTGGTCATGTTCGTCTTCTGGCTCGGCGGTCTCGGCGAGAAGGGCAAGGAGGGCGGGCACGGCCACGCCGCCATCCCGGTCTTCGCGGGCGGCAGCGACGCCGACCCCACGCGGATGCCGGGGCGGAAGTCCTGAGCATGCGCGTTCCGGTCGGCGTCAAGGTCGGCGCGTTCGCGCTGGTCGTCATGGGTACGTACACGTACTACGCGAACTCGATCCCGCAGATCCAGTCCAAGCCGCCGGCCGAGCTCTCGCTCGAGGGCGGCAACGTCACCCCCGAGCAACTCGTGAAGGCCGGCGAGGAGATCTTCAAGACGAAGGGCACGTGCGAGATCTGCCACCGGATCGGCCAGAAGGGGACCCGCGCGCCGGATCTCGCGGGCATCGGCGCCCGCGCCGCGAAGACCAAGCCGGGCATGAGCGCCAAGCAGTACATCATCGAGTCGCTGCTGGAGCCCGGCGCGTATCTCGTCGAGGGCTACCCGAACATCATGCCGCACGTGGACAAGCCGCCGATCGGGCTGAACCGCTCCGAGCTCTGGGCGCTCACCGCGTTTCTCGAGTCACTCGGCGGCACGCCGGACGTCAAGCTCGACGACATTCCCAAGACGGCGGGCGCCGCCGCTTCGGGCGGGGGCGCCGCGGCCGAGGTGAAGATTCCCGGCGACTCGAAGGCGGGCGAGGCGGTCTTCCAAGGCAAGGGCGGCTGCATCGCCTGCCACAAGGCCGGCAAGATCGGCGCCTCGCCGGTCGGTCCTGACCTCTCGCAGATCGCCAAGATCCAGACGCCCGACTACATCATGAAGAAGATCCTCGATCCGGCCGGATCCGGCACGGTCGCGGGCTATCCGAAAGGCGTCATGCCGCCGATGTTCGGCCAGACGCTGACCGCAAAGGAGTACGTCGATCTCGTGTCGTTCCTGATGACGCTCAAGTGACGCGATGAGCTTCCTGCGCTCTCGGTTCGTCCAGGCCATCCTGGTGCTCGTCATCGCGTTCGTCATCTTCCGGTTCGGCATCCGACCGCCGGCGCCGTGGAGTGTCCTGACGCTCTACATGTCGATCGTGCTCCTGTCGGTCCTGGTGTACGTGTCCTCCGACTCCGACTCCTGGCGTGACTTCCTCCGGCCGATCCGCGCGACGCTGGTCAGCCCCGACCGGCGCTACGTGCGGCTCGGGCTCCTGATCGCCCTGCCGATCCTGCTCGGCTACTACGCCTACACGCAGGCCGCGGCCAAGCCGCAGGCGCCGCCGGAGCTGCGCGCGGTGCATCCGGCGCCGCCGGGATCGATCCAGTTCCGCGGCAAGGAGATCCAGATCACCGGGCTCGACAACCCGCTCAGGAAGGACCAGGCGGGCTTCAAGAAGCACGTCGCGGCCGGCGGCGAGATCTACATCCGCAACTGTGTCTACTGCCACGGCGACAACCTCGACGGGAGGGGCCACTTCGCCTATGGCTTCAACCCGCCGCCGGCGAACTTCCAGGATCCGGGCACGATCGCGATGCTCCAGGAGGCCTTCCTCTTCTGGCGCATCGCCAAGGGAGGGCCAGGGCTTCCGAAGGAATCGACGCCCTGGAATTCGGTCATGCCCGCCTGGGAAGACCGCCTGAGCGAAGAGCAGATCTGGCAGGTCATCATGTACCTCTACGACGCGACCGGCCAGCATCCGCGCCGCTGGGAAGAGACGCATTGATGCCGACGCGTCTGGCTGGCGTCGCGATCCTCGTCGCGCTCTGGTTCTTTGCGGGCGCGCTGCCCGCTCATGGGCAGGCCGGCGACGCGACGGCCGGCAAGGCGGTGTACGAGAGGAAGTGCCTGGAGTGTCACGGCGAGAAGGGCGACGGCAAGGGCCCAGCCGCCGAGCTGCTCGCGCCGCGGCCCCGCGACTTCACCGCGGGCCTCTACAAGATCAGGACCACTGCCAACAAAGTTCCGACCGATCAGGACCTCTTCCGGATCATCACCGACGGGATGCCCGGAACCTCGATGCCCTCGTGGGCCGTGCTCCCCGAGAGGGACCGCTGGAATCTGGTCGCGTACATCAAGAGCTTCGCGGCCGACAAGTTCAAGGAGGCGCCGAAGCAGCTCGAGCTGCCCAAGGAGGTCGCCTCCTCGGCGGAGTCGATCAAGCGCGGTAAAGAGATGTTCGAGGCGATCGAGTGCCACAAGTGCCACGGCACCGAGGGTCGCGCCGACGGCCCCTCACGCTCGGAGCTGAAGGACGAGTGGGGCCACCCGATCCCGCCGGCGAACCTGACCAAGCGGTGGACCTTCCGCGGGGGATCCAGCCGGACCGAGATCGCCACGCGCCTCGCCAACGGCGTCCTCGGCACGCCGATGCCCGCGTTCCTCGACAGCGTCGAGAAGCCGGAGGACATCTGGCACCTCACGAACTTCATCCTGTCGCTCGGCCCGGAGTCGCCGCACTACGCGACACTGATCTCGGTGACGGCGACGACGGCGGCGATCCCCGACGACCCGAACGCCGAGCTCTGGAAGAACCTGACCTCCAGCAACGTCCCACTGATGGGGCAGGTGATCGTCGATCCGCGCAACTTCAACCCCGCGATCGACCTGGTGGCGGTGCGGGCGATGTACAACGACAAAGAGATCGCCTTCCATCTGACGTGGGACGATCCGACGCAGTCCGCCGACGAGGCCGCCAAGAAGCTCGTCGCCGACGGGATCTCGCTCCAGTTCCCACCGCAGATCGCCGCGGGGACGGAACGGCCCTACTTTCTGATGGGCGACGCCTCCGATGCCGTTTACCTCCTGCGCTGGGAAAACGCCAAGGGCGTGACCGAGGCGACGGCGAACGGCCCGACGAAGATCGTGCCCATCCAGGGCGGCGAGGCGACCGCCAAAGCGGTCTACGCCAACGGCCAGTACCGGCTCGTGATCAAGCGTCCGCTGGTCTCGAAGGACGCGTCGAGGCCGACGTTCGTGCCCGCGGTGTTCATGCCGGTCGCGTTCCAGGCGTGGGACGGCGGCGCGGGCGAGGGCGGGACAAAGATGTCGCTGACGTCATGGTACTATCTGCGCCTGGAGGAGCCGCAGTCGAACCGGCGTTTCGTCATTCCTCCGGTCGTCGCAATCCTCACTCTGGCGGTGATGCTGCTTGTGGTGCGAGTGGCGAACCGGCGGGCATAACTCGAATTCAGAAGGAGCCTGAGCAATGCGCAAAGTAATCGGAGCGTTTCTGGCGATCGCCCTCGTCGCGGGCGTGGCCGTCGTCGCCCACGGTCCGGGCCCGGCCGGAGCGCAGGGCGGCGGCACGATCGAGGCCTCGGTGACGTACGCCGGCGCGCCGGTGGTCGAGAAGCTCAAGGTGAACAAGGACACCGAGAAGTGCGGGACCGAGGCGGTCATCGAAAAGGTCGTGGTCGGCGCCAACAAGGGGCTCGCGAACGCGGTCGTCTCCGTCCCGGGGGCCAAGGGCGCGGCGAAGGCAGTGAAGGCGACCGTCGATCAGCACGGCTGCAAGTTCGTCCCGCACGTGACGGCCATGACGCCGGGCGAGCTCGACCTCAAGAACTCCGACGACATCCTGCACAACATCCACACGTATTCGACGGCGAATCCGTCCATCAACAAGGCGCAGCCCAAGTTCAAGAAGGTGATGACGGAGAAGTTCGAGAAGCCGGAGATCATCAAGCTCACCTGCGACGTCCACAGCTGGATGCTCGGGTGGGTCGCCGTCATGCCGAACCCGTTCTTCGGCGTCACCGACGCCAACGGCGTGACCAAGATCGACAACGTCCCGGCCGGCAAGTACACCGTCGAGGCGTGGCACGAGACGCTCGGCAAGCAAACGAAGGACGTGGAGGTCAAAGCCGGGCAGGCCACGAAGGTCGCTTTCGAGATGAAGAAGTAAGAGCCAGGAGGCTCTGCGAGCATGCTTGACTGGTGGCTGCCGGAGAACGTTTCGACCTACGGCCAGGAGATCGACTGGCTCTTCCACCTCATCTACTACATCACCGGCGTGACGTTCGTCCTGGTCTTCGTCACGATGCTCGCGTTCATCGTGATGTACCGCGACCGTCCAGGCCGCCGCGCGAAGTACACCCACGGCAACACGACGCTCGAGATCGTGTGGACCGTGGTGCCGGCGCTGATCCTCGTCATCCTGACGATTCTCAGCGTCCCGGCCTGGTCGCGGATCAAGATGACCATGCCGGACACGGATTTCGTCGTGCAGGTGACGGCCAAGCAGTTCAACTGGCAGGTGACCTATCCCGGCGCCGACGGCAAGTTCGGCACCGCCGACGACAAGACGCTGCTGGACGAGATGCACGTGCCGGTCAACAAGGTCGTCCGCGTCATCCTGAAGTCCCAGGACGTCATCCACAGTTTCTTCGTGCCGCAGTTCCGGATGAAGCAGGACGCGGTGCCCGGTCATGAAATCCGGCAATGGTTCGAGGCGACCAAGCCCGGCAAGTACGAGTGGCCCTGCGCGGAGCTGTGCGGCTTCGGCCACTCCGGGATGCGGGGCTGGATCTATGTCCACACGCCCGACGAGTACGGGAAGTGGGCGGCAGAAAATCTGACGGCGGAGGCGGCCCCGGCCGCGGCGCCGGCCGAGGAGCCCAAGCCGGCCGCCGGGCCCAAGAAAGAGGAGAAGGCCAAAAAATGAGCTCCAGCGCGACCGCTCACGCGCACGTCGGGCACGCGGAACACCACGAGCTCGGCTTCGTGCGTACTTACATCTTCTCGACGGACCACAAGATGATCGCGCGGCAGTTCCTGTTCCTGGGGCTTCTCATGATGGTCCTGGGCGGGCTGCTGGCCCTGATCGTCCGCTGGCAGCTGGCGTGGCCCGAGACGGCGGTGCCCGGCCTCGGCGGGATCCTCAAGGACACCGGCGGCATCCTGGAGCCGAGCACCTACAACATGGCGTTCACCATGCACGCCACCATCATGATCTTCTTCGTGATCATGCCGATCCTGGCGGGCTCGTTCGGGAACTTCTGCATCCCGCTCATGATCGGAGCGCGCGACATGGCGTTCCCGTTCCTCAACATGCTCTCGTTCTGGGTCACCGCCAGCGCCGGCGTCATCATGCTCTCCGGCTTCTTCGTCGAGGGCGGCCACGCCGCCGCCGGCTGGACG
>Ga0075433_10004250_pt1 | contig 11124 bp, 10 predicted proteins | sample RhiMethybrSRZTD2_FD_75299 | JGI IMG/M metagenome (GOLD analysis project Ga0075433, IMG submission 75299) | Populus rhizosphere microbial communities from Tennessee, USA - Rhizosphere MetaG P. TD hybrid SRZTD2 | ecosystem: Host-associated > Plants > Roots > Rhizosphere > Soil | place: USA... | reverse complement strand
GAGCGCGCGGTGGCCGTGTCGACCTCCGCGGCGCCGTGCTCGCCGCTCGCGACCAGGTCACCGAGCTCCGAGACCGGCTCGCCCTCGACGGGCAGCGCGGCCGGAAGCGCGTCGGGTCCGCGCTCGATCAGGCGCCGGGCCTGGTCGGCGAAGAGCCATTGCCCGTCGGTGGTGATCGCCACGGGAAGCACCTCGTAGCGCGCCGGGTCGAGCGCGCGTGCGACCGCGACGGCGGTGACGCGCGAGACGTCGTGCTCGGCGGAGCGCCCGCCGAAGAGCAGCAGCACGCGGACTCGACGGTGTGACGGACTCGAGCTCATCAGATCACCTGGAACACTGCCCGGATCCCGAGACCCATGAGGAACAACCCGACGAGACCGTACAGCAGCTCGGTTCGTCCCCGCATCGACTCGCGGTACTGGAACGCCAGCCCGACGGTGATGAACACGAGGAACCCGTAGAACATGTGAATGCCGGGCGGCTTGTACTTGTACGCGGCGACGAGCGCGGTGCCGACGACGACGTCGAACAGGAACAGCACTTCGGCGACGATCGTCAGGATCCACACCCAGCGCCCGCGCCAGCGCGTCAAGCGCCACGCGACGAGGCACACGATGCCTGCGATCCCGTTGGCAACGACCGCGACGAACCCGACCCACTTGTGCGTGTCGAACAGGATCGTTTCGATCGCCGGTTCCCGAGCCTCGAGCGTGCGTCAGAGCGCGGAGTCGTCAGCGGGGTCGGCCGAGAAGGGCGTCTCGTCGCCGCGCAGGAGGTTCTTGAGCACTTTGCCGGCGGGATTTCGGGGCAGCGGCTCGTCACGCAGCTCGACGTACTCGGGCACCTTGAAGTTGGCGAGGCGCGCCGAGCAGTGGGTGCGGAGGTCCTCGACCGTCGCCGACGAGCCGGGCTTCAGCTGCACGACCGCCTTCACCTCCTCGCCGAGCACCTTGTGCGGGACGCCGACGACGGCGGCGTCGACGACGTCGGGATGCTCGAACAGCACCTGCTCGACCTCGACGCAGTACACGTTCTCGCCGCCCCGGATGATCATGTCCTTGGCCCGGTCGACGAGGTACAGGAAGCCGTCCTCGTCGAAGCGGCCGATGTCGCCGCTGCGGAACCAACCGTCGGGGGTGATGGCCTCGGCGGTCGCGTCCGGTCGGTTCCAATAGCCGCGGCGCATGATCGTCGGGCCGCGCAGCCAGATCTCACCCGTCGCGCCCGCGGGCACGGGGTGGCCGTCGGGATCGACGACGCCGATCTCGACCGTCGGCGCCGGGCGCCCGACCGAGTCGGGATGGGTGCGGTAGTCGTCGCCGGTGTTCGAGGTCGCCACCGACGCGCTCTCCGTCAGGCCGTACGCGGTGGCGAGGGTCTTGCGCACCTTCGGGAACCGTTCGTGGATCCGCTGCACCAACTCGGGCGCGGCCGGCGCACCGCCGTAGCTGACACGCACGACTGTCGAGAGGTCGTACTCGTCGAAGCTGGGCGACTCGACGATCCGCCACATGATCGTGGGCACACCACCAAAGCTCGTGACCTTTTCGCGTTCGATGGTCGCCATCGCCGCGTCGGGATCGAACCGGCCCGGGGGCATGAGGACGAGCTTGGCTCCGGACGCGTAGCTGAGCATCATCGTCGACAGGCATCCGGTCACGTGGAAGAGGGGCACGACGAGCAGGGTCGCGGACTGCACCTTGCTCGACAGCTCGGGGGCGGCTTCGCCGCCGCGGCTGGCGTTGGCGATGCCGAGGCAGAAGATGTTCTGGAGGTTCGCGACCGCCTGTCGGTGCGTGAGCGTGGCGCCCTTCGGCCGACCGGTCGTGCCCGACGTGTACACGATCGCGAACAGGTCGTCTTCGTCGACGCCGGCGTCGGGCAGCATCCCCGGGTCGTCCCCGAGCAGCTCGCCGCCCGGCCGGGCGACACCGTCGGGTTCTTCCAATTCCGTCACGAACACGTGCTCGAGCTCCGGCAGTGCTTCCACCAGATCGCGGACCGCCTGCCAGCGCTTCGGGTCGCAGAACAGCAGCTTGGCGCCCGAGTCGCGCAAACCGAACTCGAGCTCGTCGGTCTTCCACCACGCGTTCAACGGCACGACCACGGCACCGATCGCGGCGGCCGCCCACCACAGCACCACCCATTCGACGTTGTTCGCCGACAGGATGGCGACGCGGTCGCCGTGGCCGACGCCCAATTCACCGAACGACGCCGCAACGCGACGAACACGCGCGTTGTGCTCGTCGTAGGTCAGTCGACGATCGCCCTGGACGAGGAAGTCGACGCCGGCACGCCCGTCCGCCATCGCGATCAACTCGCCCAGCGAGTGCAGCCGGTTCTTGTACACCTGGAGCGGGACGCCCAGGACATCCTCGGTGACGATCTCGAACGCGCCGCCCGGCCCCGTGAGGTCGGCGAGGACGGGGTCCTCGAACCCGGCGGTGACCTTGTTGACGGTCATCGAGGGTCGGAAGTCCTCGCCGCCGCGTCCTCGTGCTGGATCACGTCGAAGGACCACAGCTCACTCGCGGTGCCGACCGGCCCGTCGCTGCTGTGGGCCTTGTGCCCGTGCTGGAAGGCGGGACTGTCGACCCACGCCTGGAACTCGTCCTCGGACCGCCAGCGCGTGTAGACGAGAAAGACGTCGCGCCCGTCGGTCGGGCGCATCAGCTCGAACGTCTCGAAGCCGGGGGCCTTCGACACCTCGCCGGCGCGGGCGGCGAACCGGCGCTCGAACTCCTCGACCCGCTCGGCCGGGACGGTGATGGCATTGATCCGGACGACACTCATGCTGTCTTTCTACCGTCTCCGGCCCGCCGGTGGATTCGCCTGCTTCGCCGCCGGCGGCGGGCCCGGAGCGCCGGCGCGGGAAAATCTGCTGATGGAAGGGCCTGGTAGGACGGTCCGGTTCGTGGTTTACTCATCCCGAGCGAGGGGAAACATCCGATGCGCAACCTCTTCGGGGGGTGCGCGAAGATCGCGGTGATCCCGGTCTCGTCCGGGACCCCAGTTTGGTGAGTCGGCGGGCCGTCCCTGCCCCGGTCCGTCGACTCGCCTTTTTTTGTGCCTTTCGGTGCCTAGCCCTGCTCGCGCAGGAACCGTTCGATCTCCGACGCGAGCTCGTCGCCGCTCGGGATCTCGCCGGAGTCCTCGGAGGCTTCGATGTTGCGCACCATCTCGGCGACGTCGGGTCGCTCGGACAGGCCCTCCTCGACCCGCCGGAGGTACTCGTCGACCTGGCTGTCGAGCGCCGTGAGGTCGGTCTCCACTCCGGCGAGCTCGCGCACCCGCGACAGCAACGCGCTGATCGCCGGCGGCGACGGGGTCGCCGACACGTAGTGGGGCACCTGTGCCCACAGCCCGAGCCCGGGAATCCCCGCGTCGCCGAGAGCAACTTGGAGCGCGGTCTGCGCGCCGGTGGGACCCGTGTAGTCGGCGCGCCACGCGCCGACCTCCTGCGCGAGTGAGCGGCTCGTCGCCGTCGTGAGCACGGACAGGGGGCGTCGGTGCGATACGAGCGTCGGCATGCCGCCGAGGCCGACCATCATGCTCACGCCGAGCCGCTGCGACATCTGCACGAGCTCCTCGCTGATCGTGCGCCACCGCAACGACGGTTCGGGACCGCGGCAGAGGACGACGTCGCGCCCCGCCCGTCCTGCGACCAAGTCGATCGTGGGCCACACGATCTCTCGGGTCGCGCCGTCGACGAGACGGACGGATGGACGCGTCTGCTGGAGATCGACGAGATCCGTGAGGTCGACCCGGCCGAAACCAGCAGCCGATTCGAGCTGCTCGCCCAAGACGGCGGCGGCACCGGCGCCGGCCAGACCGGCGTCGACCCAGCCCGACAACGCGACAACGAGCACCGGATCGCGCAGATCAGGCCACCGGTCGACGTCCAACATGCCAACACCTTACGGGCGATGGCTCACGGGCGCGAGCGGCAGGCCGGATAGATTCTGCGGCGGCGACGGCGTCAGGAGTAATTGATGCGCTTGCGCATCTTCACGGAGCCGCAGCAAGGCGCGACGTACGACGACCTCCTCGCGGTGGCCCGCACCGCGGAGGAGCTGGGCTTCGACGCGTTCTTCCGCTCGGACCACTACCTGCGCATGGGCGACGGCGACGCCGGGCCGGGCCCCACCGACGCGTGGATCACGCTCGCGGGCCTGGCGCGGGAGACGTCGCGCCTGCGCCTCGGAACGCTCGTGACTGCAAGCACGTTCCGGTTGCCCGGGCCGCTCGCGATCGCCGTGGCGCAGGTCGACGCAATGAGCGGCGGGCGCGCCGAGCTCGGGATCGGCGCCGGCTGGTTCGACGACGAGCATCGCGCCCACGGCATCCCGTTCCCGTCGACGCGGGAGCGGTTCGACCGGCTCGAGGAGCAGCTGGCGATCATCACGGGCATGTGGACTACTCCCGTCGGTGAGCGGTTCTCGCACGACGGGCGCTACTACGACCTCACCGACTCCCCGGCACTGCCGAAGCCGGTGCAACAGCCGCACCCGCCGATCATCATCGGGGGCTACGGCACCAAGCGGACGCCCGCACTCGCGGCGCGCTACGCCCAGGAGTTCAACCTGCCGTTTCCGCCCCTCGACGTGTACCGCGAGTACGTCGAGCGGGTGCGGCAGGCGTGCACCGACTCGGGACGCGACCCCGCGACGCTGCGCACCACGGTCGCCCTCGTCGTCTGCTGCGGACGCGACGAAGCCGAGTTCCGGCGGCGAGCGGACGCCATCGGCCGGGACCCCGACGAGCTTCGAGCGAACGGCGCCGCCGGCCTTCCGCGCGAGGTCGTCGACAAGCTGCAGGCGTTCGCGTCGGCCGGCGCCGAGGCGGCGTACCTCCAGGTTCTCGACGTGTCCGACCTCGAGCACCTCGGGCTCATCGCGGCCGAAGTCATGCCCGCGGTGGGCGCGACGGCGGGCGCGGCGTGAAGTTCGGTGTCCACGCCGGGCTCCAGAACACGACGACCGACGAGCTGCGCGCGCTGTGGCGACGGATCGAAGGCCACGGCTTCGACTGGATCTCGGTCTGGGACCACTTCTACGCCGCCGACGCGACCGGCGGCGCGGTGTGCCTCGAGGCGGTGGCCACGCACGCCGCCCTCGCGCTCGGAACCGAGCGGGTCCGCTGCGGAAGCCTCGTGTACTCGGTCGGCTACCGGCATCCGGCCGTCCTGGCGAACGCGATGGCCACCCTGGATCAACTCGCCGGTGGGCGTATCGTGCTCGGTCTCGGCGGCGGCTGGCACCAGGGCGAGTACGACGCGTACGGCATCCCGTTTCCGCCCGTGCCCGTTCGGCTCCGGATGCTCGACGAGGGAATCCAGTGCATCCGCGCGCTGCTCACGGAGGACGTCGCCAACTTCGACGGCGAGTTCTTCCATCTGCGTGACGCCCGCTGCGAGCCGAAGCCCGTCCAGGAGCAGCTGCCGTTATGGATCGGGGGCGCGGGCGAGAAGCTCACGCTGCGTACGGCGGCCCGGCACGCCGACGGATGGAACGTCCCGTTCCTCGCACCCGACACGTATCGCCACAAGGTTCAGGTGCTCCACGATCACTGCGCCGCCGTCGGTCGCGATCCGGAGACCATCACGAAGTCGGTGAACCTCGGGCTGGCGTGGCGGCAGGGCGACCTCGAGGCGCAGTTCGGCAACATCGCCGAGTTCGTCAAGCCGGGTGTGTTGATGGGCAGCGTCCAGGAGGTCGTCGACCGGATCGCCGAGTACAAGGACGCCGGCGCCGAGTGGGTGATCCTGGCTATGCGGGCGCCGTTCGACGTGGACGGCCTCGACCGGTTCGCGGCCGAGGTGCTGCCCGCGCTGGGCTGACGTGGACCCGCGCGCCGCCGCGATCACGGACCGGCTCGGCGGCGCCGTCGGACTGCGCTGGTTTCGCGCTCCGGGGCGCGTGAACCTGATCGGCGACCACACCGACTACCACGACGGGTTCGTCCTGCCGCTCGCCGTCGACCGTGACTGCGTGATGGCCGCCCATCCGCGCAACGACGGACGTGTCACGGTCCGCTCGGTCGAGGTCGAGGGTGATGTCGACGTCGCCGCCGACGGCGTCGACGAGCCGGCCGCGGTCGAGCCGGCGTGGGGACGGTACGTGGCCGGTGTGGTGCGGGCGCTCGCCGACGCCGAACGAGCGCCGGCGGGTCTCGACGCCGCCCTGTCGTCGACCGTGCCGGTGGGCGCGGGCCTGTCGTCCAGCGCCGCGCTGGAGGTGGCGATCGCGCTCGCTCTGGCCGACGCGGCGGGGTTCGGGCTCCCGGCGACGGAGCTGGCGCGCGCTTGCCAGCGCGCCGAGCACCTCGCCACCCGCGTGCCGAGCGGCGTGATGGACCAGCTCGTCGCGCTCCTCGGGCGGGCCGGCGACGCGTTGCTCATCGACTGCCGGACGCTCGGCGCCGAGCCGATCACCTTGCCGAACGCGCTCTCGGTCCTCGTCGTGCATTCCGGCCTCCCGCGGACGCTGGCGGAGAGTGCCTACGCCGAACGGCGCGCCGACGGCGAACGCGTCGCTGCCCGGCTCGGCGTCCCCGCTCTTCGCGACGCGTCACTCGAAGCGGTGCGCAATGAGCCGAGAGCACGCCACGTCGTCACCGAGAACCAGCGCGTCCTCCAGTTCGCCGAGGCCCTGCGTACCGGCGACACCGCCACGCTCGGCGCACTGATGCTCGCCAGCCACGCCAGCCTGCGCGACGACTACGCCGTCTCGACGCCCGAGCTCGACCTGGCTGTCGACCTGCTCGTCGAGCACGGCGCGGCCGGCGCCCGGCTGACGGGCGCCGGGTTCGGCGGCTGCATCGTCGCGCTCGTCCCGCGCGCCCAGGTCCGTGCCGTCGCGAGCAAGACGGTCGCCCGGTACCGGGACGAGACCGGTCTCGACGCCGACGCCTTCGAGGTGCAGGCGGTCGACGGCGCCGGCCGCCTCACCGCGCCGGTGGGCGCATGACGTTCCGGCTGTCGGCGGCGGACCGCGCCCGCCCCGGCCCCGCTCCGGTCGTGGCTCACTCGGAGTTCGGGCCGGTCGCGGCCGCCCGCTCCCTCCCTTGGTCGGCGGTCGAGCCGGGCGACGCGGCCGTGGGCAGCGGGCGCATCGAGGTGTCGCAGTCGGGCCGCTGGGAGCGATGGGCGGACGTCGACGGTGACCCGTCGTTCCCGCCGTCGGGTGTACGCGCCGCCGAGGGCTCGCCGACCGACGTGACGTGGCGCAAGGTGGTCGTCCCCGAGAACTACGGCTTCGACGAGGAGCTGTCACGCCAGTTCGCGCCGGTCTGGTACCGGCGCACGTTCGCCGACCCGCGGCACGGCGGCCTGCCCGAGTCTCCCCCGCGCGTCCGGCTCCGCTTCGCCGCCGTCGACTATCTCGCCGACGTGTGGCTGAACGGCGAGCACCTCGGTCATCACGAGGGAGCCTTCGCGCCGTTCGGCTTCGACGTGACGGACCGGCTGGCGAAGAACAACACCCTCCTGGTCGCGGTGCAGGACCCGCTCGAGCCGCTGGACCCGTCGGCGCTGTTCTTCGATCATCGCAAGCGCGTCATCAAGGGCACGATGAAGTATCACGACAGCCGGCCCGGCGGCCTGCCCGGCCGCATGGTCGGCCCGCTCGTCGAGGGCGGCGACCCGTGGGTGTGGACGCCCGAATGGGGCCAGTCGATGACGACGGCGGGCATCGTGGGCCCGGTCACTCTCGAGCGCACCGGCGACGCGTCGATCGACGCGCTCTTCGTGACGCCACTCGGCGAACGCACCGTGCAGGTGGCGATCGTCGCGACCAACCACACCGGCGACGACGTCGCGACGCGGGTCGAGCTCGAGGTGGCCGGCGAGCGGGCCTGGCTCGACGTGAGCCTGCCGCCCGGGCCCGGGCGCGTCGACGTGGTGATCGGACTCGACGGCGTGGACCTCGCGCAATGGGAACCTGCCGGCGAAGCGTCCGGGGGTCCGGCCGTGCACGAGCTGCGAGCTGCGCTGGCGACGCCGGACGGTCACGCGCTCGACCGGCGCGGGACGCGCTTCGGCCTGCGCACCGCCCGCATCGTGACCGATGACGCCGGTCGTGCTCGACACCTCGAGGTGAACGGCCGGCCCGTGTTCGTGAAGGCCGTGAACTACATCCCGTGGCAGCACTTCGCCGAGGTCGGCCGCAGCTTCTACGACCGCGACATGCGCATGCTGCTCGACGCGCACGGCAACTCGGTCGGCGTGCACGCGCACGTGCAGTCACCGCATTGCTACGACGCCGCCGACGACGCCGGCGTGCTCGTGTTCCAGGACTTCGCGCTGCAGTGGTCCTACGACTCGGGCCAGCGGACGAACCCGGGGTTCGTCGACACCGCCCGGCGCCAGATCGCGGAGATGGCGTACCTGCTGCACAACCACCCGAGCGTCGTGTACTACGCGTGCCACAACGAGCCCGCCCGGATGTTCGACCCGCGGCGGGGCGAAGACGCGCCCGAGACCGACCGGGGCGAGACCCACCTCGACGCCGAGCTCGACGCGACGCTGCACGCCGTGGATACCGGCCGGCACGTGCACCCGGCGTCCGGCATCGGCGACGACGTCCACAACTACGCGGGATCGCTCACCGGCGGGAGCCTGTACCGGGTGCGCGAGCGGCCGGCGTGGTTCGTCTCCGAGTACGGCTTCTGGACAGTCGGGCCGCAGGCGCACAAGTTCGGCGATCGGGGGTGGCCGCCCGATCCGGAGCAGATGCGCGAGTGGGTCAGCCGCCTGTCCTTCATCGGCTCGACGTGCGCCTTCGCGGGACTGCCCTCACGCTACGGGTCCCGCGACGAGTGGGCCGACGCGACGCAGGCGTACGGCGCGGCGCTGGCGAAGCACCAGACCGAGTGGTTCCGGGCCCACCGCGGCGATCCGTTCATGGGCTACCGGTGGCACTTCTGGGCCGACTGGTGGGGGTACGCCGGCGGCGGTCTCGTCGACGTCGAGCGCGTCCCGAAGGCGACGTACGGCGCGTTCCGTGACGCGAGCCGGCCCCGGCTGCTCGTCGGCCTGCACGATGCGTCGGTGGTCCCGGCCGGAGGGCAGGTCGTTCCCGTCGTGGCGGTGAACGACCGGCGCGCCGAATGGCAGGGCGCGGCCTCGTGGGAACTCGTCGAGGCGACATCCGCCGTGTTCGCTCCCGACCTCGACGGCGCCCGCATCGGCCTTCCCATGCCTCCGGACGCCGATGCGCGCGTCGCCGTCCCGCGATCACGCGGCGCTGCGGTCGCCCGCGGTGACCTGCACTTCGACGCCGCCGCGTCCTCCGCCGCCCCGGTCGGCGAAATCACCGTGACGCTCGAGCCGGGCCAGGCGCGCACCCTGCTCCTGCGGTGGCACGACCCGGAGCTCGACGCACAACGCCCGCAGGAGAACTTCGTGCACTTCCACTGCCCGGCCGCCGGCGAGGAGCACGGACCGGGCCTCACCGACGTCTGAGCGCGTCCCGCAGTCTCGACGCCGCCGCCGGCGTACGGACACCCCACCAGAACACGTCGCGGCCGTCGACGACGCGCACGTCGGCATCGGTGACGGCCGCCTCGACCTCCCGGACGTGGCGCTCCCGGAACGCGTACGGCTCGTCGGGGAGCAGGACGAGGTCGGCTTGGCGCTCGGCGACCTCCTCGAGCCCGACCTCCGGGTAGCGCTCCTTCGAGTCGGCGAAGACGTTGTCGACGCCGAGCAGGTCGAGGAGCGACGAGCCGTACGTGTCCGAGTTCGTCGTCATCCACGGCCGACGCCAGACGAAGACGGCGGACCGGCGTCGCTCGCTCGGCGCCGCAACGCGCTGCACGTTCAGCCATCGGTCCCACTGCGGCGCTAGCAGCGACGCCGGTACGTCGGCACCGATCGCGTCAGCGAGAGCGACGACCGCGGGACCGACATCGGCGACCGAGCGGGGCGACATCGAGTGCACACGCAGCCCGGCGGCAGTGAGCGCGTCGGCGTCCTCGACGCGGTTCTCCTCGTCGTTCACGATCACGACGTCGGGCGCGAGGGCGACGATCGCATCGACGTCCGGGGTCTTCGTCCCGCCGACGGCGGGCAGGTCGGGTTGCTCGCAGAACCGGGTGCACGCCACCGGATCCACGCCGATGGCGCGCATCGTCTCGGTGACGGACGGGACGAGCGAGACGACGCGCAGAGCCGTGGCTACATCCGGTCGAGGAGCGCGGCCTTCTTGGTCTCGAACTCCTCGGCCGTGATGTGCCCCTTGTCGCGCAGGGCGGCGAGCTGCTCGATCTGGTCGGGGATGTTGGCGCCACCGGCGGCCGGCGCCCGCGGGGCCGACCAGCTGGCGGTCTCCTTCGCGTTGATCTCCATCTGGCGGTAGATCTCCTGCTGCACCCCGTCGGGGTGGCGGACGTCCTCGAAATGCGACTGGCCTTCGCGCCCGGCCGACTCGATGTCGAGGTCGCCGGCGCCGATCAGCCGCTCGAAGATCCGCTGGTTGAAGTTGATGTTGTTGATCCGCTCGAGCGGGATCTCGACGCCGTGCTTCGAGAGCATGCCGGTGCGGAAGATCACGCGGTCGTCGGTCACCACGAAGTGGGTGTACTGCCACTGGAAGTACTTGATCGCCAGCCACCCGGCCCAGACGATCGCCAGGATCGCCCACGCCCACCCGGCGACCGTCTGCACGTTGCCCGACAGCGTGAGCACGCCGATGAGCGCGAGGAAGAGCGGGATCCCCGTAAGGATGTGCTTCGAGAAGTACCACCAGTGCGGATGCAGATCGAGCGCGACCGTCTCCCCCTCGTTGATCAGGTGCCGCGGGTAGGGCATACGGCGAGGTTACGGCGACGCGACGGCGCCGAGCACGCGATCGAGGTACGGGTTCCGGAACCGGCCGTCGGGGTCGAGGCGGGCGCGGACGGCCTGGAAACGCGCCCACTCCGGATACCTGGGCGCGAGGGTCTCCGCCCGCTGATAGTGCATCTTCCCCCAGTGCGGCCGGCCGCCGACGTCGTCCATGATCGCCTCGACGCCCCGGAAGTACTGATCGAACGGCATTCCCGCCGACAAGTGGACCGCGAGGTAGCCCGTCTCCCGCCCGTTCGCGGTGCTCAGCGGGATGTCGTCGGCTGCCGCGACTCGCA
>Ga0075433_10004249_pt1 | contig 11126 bp, 5 predicted proteins | sample RhiMethybrSRZTD2_FD_75299 | JGI IMG/M metagenome (GOLD analysis project Ga0075433, IMG submission 75299) | Populus rhizosphere microbial communities from Tennessee, USA - Rhizosphere MetaG P. TD hybrid SRZTD2 | ecosystem: Host-associated > Plants > Roots > Rhizosphere > Soil | place: USA... | reverse complement strand
AGGCAATGGGATTATGTGGGTCGGTGGTGTAGAATTGCCCATCCTTTCCGAGGTCGACCCACCAAGAGTAACCGGCTTCCGTCGCTGTGCCGCTGATGCAATACTTGTTGGTCGGGCCGGGTCCGCACGTGGGGTAAACAACCGGCGTAGGCGAAATTGGATTCGTATACGATAGCCCTGTTGTGTCGATGGGTAGTCGGAAGAGATACGCCTCGCCAGGGACGATGCTGAAGTTATTATCGTCCGGATCACTCACCCCCAAAACGAAAACCTGCCGGGCCACACTGCATGGGATGATCCGTTCTAGAAGGCTTCCCTCGGGGGCGCCCATGGACTGAAGGAATTGCTCGGCTTTAGCCGCAGCAGAGTTGAACGGCGGAGAGACCAGCCACTCGCCAGGCACCGGCGGATTGGCATTTGGCAATGTGAGGGGGATCGCTAGGTCCTGCCCGTAGATTTCCATTTGTCCTGATGCGCTGGTGGTCACTCTAAAGCCTTCCCCTGGATTAACGCAGAAGCATTGGGAGCCGCAGCTGCCTGTTTCTGGGAGGACGCTAATGCCGTTTCGAGTGCATGCCTTCAAATTGCAGTCCCATGTGAAGAGTTGCGGATTAGTGGGAAACATCTGTGATACGGTCAAGCTGTCCGGGATCACTTCACAGAGGTCCTCAGCTTTTGTCAGATCAGTAGTCGTCGGCAGGGATAGCCAATTGGTGCCGGCACAGAGGTGTTTACAGAACAAAGGTGCGATGCACGAAAGCGCGACAGCTCTGCTCGTGGCAGTCACGCAGGGGGAAATTCCATGGATGATGACATCGAACATGCCGCAGTCCGCGCTAGAGGTGGGATCGATCGTCAGGGTCGGGCTGGTCGCGCCTGAAATCGGCCCCCCATTGGTGAGGTTGTTACCATTGAACCGCCACTGGTAGGTGAGGCCGCTACCAGTCGCAGCGACGGCAAATCTCGCGCGCCCCCCCGGGGGAATAGTCGCGGGTATCGGCTCCGACGTGATGGTCGGTGGCTCGAAAACATCGATTGTCTTGACCGGCCGGGTGATCGAACCCGCGCAATTGGTGATCGTGACAAAGTAAGTGCCGGCGTCAGCTGGCGTGATTGAGCTGAAGATCAGCGAACCGCTCGTGGCGCCGGAAATCGTCACGCCGTCCTTGCTCCACTGGTAGGCCAGAGGAGGCGTAGGATCCGGGGGAAGAACACCGAAATCCAGGGTAAGCGCTTGACCCGCGCAGAAGGCTTGCTGAGTGGCTCCCAAGAGTACGGGCGGATTGCATAAGACGTGGAGAATTGTGACCGTCCCTGTGACGCAGCCGCACGCATTCGTGACGGTGACGCTGTAAGTGCCCTCGTCAGCAAACGTGGCAGAGCTGATGGTGTATGGATCGCTGGTGGCACCGGGAATTGCCACGCCGTCTTTCTTCCACTGATAGTGCAATGTGGAGCTGCCCGTGGCGCCTGCGAAAAGCGATACCGACTCGCCGAACATCACCAATCTATCGTTAGGTGTTACCGAGACCGTCGGGCTGATGCAGCTAGGTTTGCACTTGCCCGAGTGGTCCGCTGTGAAAATCCCCTGAATCTCTGTGGGTGTCAGTGCCCGGTCGAATAGCTCGACTTCATCAAGTACCCCTGGGAACGCGCTTGGGAAAAACCCAGCAGAGACAGGACCGCCTATCGTAAAGGTGCCATTCTGGACGGAATCCCAGGGGCTGAAGTCGTAAGATGTGGTAAGGATAGCAGACCCGTTTACGTAGAAGACGATCTGATTGGCTGCGCTGTCCGCGGTGACGGCAACGTGGGTCCAAATCCCTGGCTGGATTTGAGCCAAACCTGACGTGTGAGGCCCACCGCATGGAGCTGGAGTGTACGAACACGAAGTGAAGAGCAATTCCAGACTGCCGGAATATTTGAAAAGCAGCAGGCTGAACCGATCGCCTGCGTAGTCAAGAATTGTCCGAAATGATCCGCCAGGTTGACCGATCGGCTTAATCCAAGCATCGACCGTCAAGTTGAGATAGTCGTGTGGCACAATCTCAGGAGCGACGATTCCATCATTCGCACCGTCAAACGACAGCGCTCCGTCAACGTATCCAGTCGGGGTCGGCGTCGGGCTGCTCACATAGACGCCGTCGTTGCCTCCCGCGATATCAATGGCCCGATTACCACAAGCCTCATCCAGGGGCCACCAAGCGATGAGGCCCGCCGGTGGCGGCACGCAGGGTGGAGGACTTACGTGGAGAGCCGTGATGACCTGCGTGACCGAACCGCAGGGATTCGTGACGGTGATACTGTACGTGCCCTCGTCGGCGAGCGTGGCGGAAATGATATTAAAAGTGCTTCCCGTGGCGCCGGGAATCGGCACGCCATCCTTGCTCCACTGGTATGTAAGAGGTGGTGTCCCATCGGACCCCGCCGAGAGCGAGACCGGATGTCCGAACGACACGACTTGGTCGTTCGGTGGCGGCGCCAGGATTGCGGGTGGAACGCAATAGACATGGAGGTACGTTATGGCTTGAGTGACCGAGCCGCAGGCGTTCGTGACCGTGACGCTGTAAGAGCCCTCATCAGCGAACATGGCTGAGCTGATCATGAATGGGTTGCTCGTGGCCCCGGAAATCGGGACGCCATCCCTGCTCCACTGGTACGCCAGAGGAGGGGTGCCATTGACTCCTGCCGAGATCGAGACCGACTGGCCGAATGTCACCGAGCTATCGTTGGGCACCGTCGTGATCGTCGGCTCAATGCATTTACACTTCCCAGCGACCCCCGCAGCACTAATTGCCTCAATTTCCGGTGAGGACAGGGCCCGCTCAAAGACTTCGACCTCGTCTATGAGTCCGTCGAAGCCGAGATCGGAGCCGACAATTAGTAGGTTTGAAGCATCCCCGATGCGCCATGATCCTGGATGTTGGGGGCAGTCGTATTGGGAAGTAGAAATGTGACTACTATGAGCTATGCCATTAACGAAGAATGTATAGTCATATCGCCACGATCCAGGATAATCCGGGTTCGGATCTTGACTTCGGACTATCGCCACATGCGTCCAGGTATTTACGGTCAGCGGCCCCACACTGGGGCTGTAGCCGACACCTCAAAACTGGCAGTCACAATAAATGAAACCAAGATAGGTTTGCCCATCTTCAGCGGTTTGGACGTAGAAGCTATACTCACCAACAAATGCCCCTTGATTGTAAGACACGATTGGGTATTGCTCCCCAATGGGAGGAAGTGTGTCGAGCTTGATCCATGCGTCGATTGACAGATGCTTTACCCACGCATGATTGCTGATTGGGGCCTCCACCCATTCGTCGACTCCGTTGAAATGAAGGGCGTTGCAGACCTCTCCTGCCTCATGAACGGGAGCGGAGACAAGGCTACCCGTATGTCCTCCAACGACCTCTTCCGCGACGTTTCCATTTTGCTCATCAAGCGGCCACCAAGCCTTCATTCCAGAGGGCCGTGGAGTACAGCCGGGGACATTTTCTCCTGTGCACTGCTGGCCCGAGACGGGCAGAGCCAGGAAAGCACAAATCGCGAGAGCACAGAGCCCACTCTTGGCCAGATTCCTCATCTTGCACTCCTTGTCTCGATTGGCCTGCAAAATCACTAGTTCTGTAGTCGTCCAGCGATTGCTGTGGTCCGGCGTCCAGCCTTCAAAATCCCGTCTTCCAGAGAGTGACTCTGTTTCCCCCCTTCAGGTTCATAGGCAGTCTCCCACCTCTTCAGCCTGGCGCTTTTCCGGGAGAGGGTTCATGCCTCCAATCGTCCTGTCCCATTCCCTTCCACTCCCCCGAGGCTGGCCCCTCCATGTCCCCTCGACGGTCGTCCGATTTCCGGAACTAGCCAAAATGCCGTACGCATTTTCGATGTATTACTATTATGTCCATGGATTCGCCACGTCCTCAAAGAGGACTATTGTACGGGCGGTCACACGGGTGAATGAATGCCTCAAATATGCTGCCTGGTAGCGCCCGGAATCCGGGTTGCAAGTCGATGGAGTCCCCCGCGCGATACGTTACATTGCGCGAAGCCGGTACGGCCGCCGTCGAAGCAATCGATTGGTTGACCTCGAGATAGCGATCGATCGAATAGGTGCCGGACTCGACTGAAGAGAAGAGGCTCGGACACCACAGGTCGTGTTCCCATGCCCCGCGTCCAAACGAGGCAACACGTATCTTGTTGGCTCGATAGTTGATCATCGCCCCGTTGTAGGAGGTATTCGGGAGCCCCGATCCGAGCTTGCTCCAGCCGTTGAGGGTGGAGAGGGACGCTTTGTCTGAATGCCACATTCCATAGTCGCCCACGTAGTAGAGCCCGCCGTTAGTGCCGCGTTCGACAACCAGGCCATCTCCACCTCCTCCGCCATTGGGAAGGTTTTGTGTCAAATCGCTGCAGACGCTCGCCGGGCAACTGTACAGTGGGAGCATCAGAGCTGGGTTCGTATAGTCGACCTTGAACACCATCTCCGATCCAGTGGTCGAAACAGACTGGGCGCTGCTCGAACTGTATGCAATGTAGACGATGTTTGGATTGGCGAGGTCGAAGTCGACGTCTCCCACCCACGCGTTTCGTGGCAGAGGAAGCTCCTGCCAAGAGGCGATCACGTTACTGGCGACGGAATTATTGGCGATCGTCGTCCGGTAAAGGTGATCCTCTTCGGGGGGTATGGTTCCATTGATGTAATACGCGCGCAGATGCACGATGAGGTGATCCGCGTTGGTCTCCGGCGTAAACACCTTCCAGAGGATGTAGTGGTCGACGGTCGGTCCACTGTAGAGCGCTTGGAAATTTGAGATGAGGCTCTTGTTTGCGAACCGATCGAACGTCCTGGAGATTTCGTGGTGTCCGCCGTCGACGACACGATATTGGGTGCGTGAGTCCAGCTTGTTGAACGCGGCTTCAACAATCCAGACCGGCGATATTGGATTATTGCCAAAGAAGTTCACACCAAAATCAGACGAAAGGCTCCAGTATCCGAACTGGTTGGAACACCACTGGTACTTAGCAGTCTGATGATCGATCAGCGGCCGCATCCCATCACCGCCGCAAGACACCCGCCATGTGGGCGACCATGGATCCGACCAGGTCGCATTGGTCACGACAGTGCCGTCGTGGTACAGCCCTAGGGAAACGTATGATGCATCTGACTCCGACTCGTACATTCGAGTTGTCTGGGCGACGCCGAGTCCGGTGCTGCGGTCGACCCAAGTAACGCCGTTGTTAAGGCTCTGCGCTACGCCACCATGGTGGCACATCCAGACCTCGTCCTGGTTGGTCGGATGCGGCACGAGATCCTCAATGTCAGGGTGATAGGTCCCTCCGCTGTAGGCACTGTTGTACGTTATATAGGTCGTCGGTGACCCATAAGTGTAGCGTCTGCCTTCGGTTCCCTCAGACAAGAAGACTTCGTTTGGGTTGAAAGGATCCACGCCGAACGAGTTGCCACCACCCATTTTAATGTGCGCGGAAGTGTATGCCGTGGTCCAGACCCCGGAACTGAAATCGTAGGTGTACAGCACGGCGTTTCCGCCGGGCGCGATCGTTTGACAATAGAGTCTATTCACCGCTGCAGGGCTAACCTCGATCGTAAGCTTTCCGGCGGTCGGCGTGTTTGATGGGTCTTGGCCCGGCACATCGAACCATGTGCTCCCATTGTTCGACGAATACATGTAGTGCCACGCGGTCGGCGCTCCGTTCGCATCGTTGGTGTCTGAAACCGTGGCATAGAGCCAGTTGGAGTCTCCGGGGCGAATCTCGAGGTCGTACACGTATTTTCCCGACAGCGCTGGTATGGACATCCAGATGGGGTTGGGATCCAGCGCGTTGGTCGTGACGTACACCCCGTACGCCGTCGCGACCCACAGCTGATGCGCATCGAGAGGGTTGATTAACAGCTTAAAAATGCGGTTCCAAACCCCGTCAAGTTGCGCCTGTGTCGCGATCTGCGTCCAAGTTGCCCCCTCATCGATGGTGCGAAACACTCCGCCTGTGAATCCAATCCACAGTGGCTCGCCAGTACCGCTGTTGCCACCGGAGGCCGCGAACCATGTCATGTAGTCACTGGGATGAAAGACCGCAGTTCCAACCCCTGAACGGCCGATTTGCGTATCCGTTCCAGCCTTCGACCAGGTGACCCCGCCGTTAACAGAGTAAAACAATCCTCCCGCGTTGGAGCCGCAGAGCATCCTACTCGGCGCAGCCTCGTAGAAGGTGATGAACTCTGTGGGCCCAATTCCTGCGGCACTATTGCTCGAGATGGGTTTTTCGATCGGGCCTATTTCTTGCCAAGCATCCGAGTTACCGATCGCAAGCGCCGAGCTTCCTCCGAATAGGTACTGATTCCGTTCCTGCTCAAAGTAGACCTGAAAATTCCCATGTGGAAATAGACGGGGTTCCCAATACTGCATGAATTTGACGTACTCGTTATACTCGCTTCCTTCTTGTCTTGCTTCTTCGTCCTGCGAGGTCGAGCCGCCATTTGAGCCGTCGACATCCACCAGTTTGCGGAGGCTGAGTCCGAGCGGGCGGGAGACTACCGTAGGCGGCAGTGTCAGAGTGAGCGCGGATCCAGGTGTCGAAGAGACCGCCGAAGCTCCTCCTGGGGGAGCTGCCCCCGCAAAATACGCATCCATTCGCGCTCGGTAGTGATATAGATTTTCGTTGGGAAGTGGTAAGTGAGTCAATTGAGAGAATGCGGGAGTGAAGACCACCAGACACGCACCCAGGATTACCATTCGTCGCAGCATTTGTATGTCCCTTCTGCTCGGCCCAAGCAGTCGTGGATCGGCAATTCGATCAAGAATCGAAAGATCCGTTGCGCGTACCTCCAAAGATGCGACGCCGGAATCTCAGTACGTCGATCGTTTCACAAGTATCTGTAGCGCTCTCGGAAAACTACACCAACATTTTCTCGGTGCGACTGCAAACCGCTCCTCGTCGTTCAACCTTGCCCTTCGAGGACAGTTGTGGCGTCCACGTTTGCATCACCGGCGTCCCGTCGCCGCAGTGATGTCCATCGCATGCAAACGAGCTTCCTGCATCTCGAGGCGTCGGTTGAGGTCGATCGTGTAGAGCGTCAGTTCCTCGATCTTCCGCAGCAGGGCCGCATTGATTTCTACCAGATCTACTCCGTTTGCTCGCACCTCGTCTGCCGAAGGCACATCAGGGAGATGTCGATTCGTCCGGACAAAGATTTCGACGTCATCGATGGAGCGCAACGCGTAGTCTTCGTCGAACACGTAGTCGGACCAATCGCTGCTGTTCACCGTCGCTACCTTGATTTTGTCGGTCAAGATGCCATTCTGCACGTAGAGATTGTATGTGCCCGGCAGGGTAACGGTGGCGGGGTTTCCAATCAGCGTCTTGCCGTTGACAGTAAATTGAGCAGTGGGGTTATTCGTGTTGACCCCCACTCGGTTACTGTTGCTCAGGAACAATACGTAGTTCGCGAAGCCAGCTCCGGAAGAGCCAAATGGTCTCCAGAAGTTGAGCCCCAGAGCATTCGGCTCGTATTCGATTCCCCATTCACCAGCAGGAGCGGTCCCATTGGGTGTCCCTCCCAGGAGAACCATGGGGCCACCTTCACCAGGAACCGTTCCGGTAATACGGATTGCGCCATTGTGTACGTGGAATCTCTCCACTGGGGAGTCAGTGCCGAGGCCGAGCCGCCCCGAGATATCGAAGCGCGCCCATTCAGTGTTACTAGTCTTGATGACGAGCGGCTGCCCGTTGGTTGATCCAAGGAATTCAGTGCCAGCCAAAGTGTTGCCGATCAGATCCCATGTCGTCCCTGCCAATACTGCGTCCCCCCTGGGGGGGCGTGCCGGCGGTGCAACCCACGCGGGAGCCCAGACCAAAAGCGATAGCGCGACGAACATCAGCCAGAGTGTCTTTTTCCGTTCCATGTCAATCCTCCGCTCAAGGGTACGAAAAGAAATATCCTGATGGTCCGCCTATGCCATCGCCAGAATTATTGATGTGCGCGGCAATCCCACCCTTCCAATCCGTCACATCGGCTTGGCCCCCCAATGGAGGCGCGCGGACTCGTCCTGTTACTGGCTCAATTTCTTCGAGGAATACATTGCATCTGGATGGATTCCGATTGGTCTTGAGCGAGCCTCCACTTCTTCGGCCCCCTCAAGCCTCACGGCGACATGGATGGAAACTGTTTCTCTTGTATCACGGAGAGCTCTGCAAGCGAAGAGATATTTTGCAGGAATGCCGAGGCGCCATATTCGGAGCGGATCAGAATGTCTTATTTGGAAGTGACGGCAATAGGAATGACAGTGAAGTCCAAGATTTGTCTCAAACAACGCTAGTGGAAAGTTTACTCCCAGCGAGAGGAGTGGCAGCTTCGCAGAGTTTTAAGCGCCTCCTGGTCCAGGATTCGCTAGGCAATTTCGTTATCCAACCCACCGATAAGAATCATCCTCCGCTCCAGCTCCTGGGTCATCCAGCGTTCTTCCGGACCTCACCAGCTGCGAAGCCACTCAACATCCCGCACCTAATTTCGGTGGTCCCCACCTATCCACGACGGCGAATCGCGATTACACGAAGTCGCTGAAGCTCTACCCCACCGACGCCCTGGCGCTCTGGAAGCGCAAGCTAGGCTGGAAGGGGTTGGCTGAGATGGAGAAGGCGGAAAAGGACTGGATGCGGGGCCAGGAGATCGACCCGTCCATCAAGCCGGTCGAGTGCGATTCCGTCGTCTTGAGGGGCCAGCAAAACGCCGCACTCTATTTCGGAGGACCTCTACAGTCCCTATCGCAATCGTCACAGTCTAAAGCGGACCAGTTTTGGGCGGCACGCCAGAGTCACCACATTTCCAATAGGGCAGTTCCCACCGCCCTGGGCACAAGTCCTCCTGGTCACTTCTTGTCCCCTACGAGGTTTCTCATCAAGCGCCTGTTGACTTGTTCATTACCTTTATGGTACACGGCAATCACCTACCCACCCAAATTGGAGAATCACAAATGTGGCATCCCTTGCGACGAGCTCGGCGAGTCCTCGTAGCTCGACTTGACCCAATTTTACTGACCATCGCAATCGTCGGGATTCTAGTCAGTCCCGCTTGGGCGGACATTTGTGTTGCACCACCCAGCGAAATGGTTTCCTGGTGGACACTCGACGAGACGACCGGAACAATAGCCAGAGACAGGGTTGGTCCCAATGATGCGACTTTTCAAGGCCAACCCGCCTTCATCGCCGGCAAGGTCGCCGGCGCATTTGGTTTTCATTCCATTACGGACTTTTTGCAGGTTTCCGACGGCCCTAGCCTAAACTTCGGTATGGGGGATTTTTCCATTGACGCATGGATTCGGACCAGCGATACCTCCGGTGGAGATCGAACGATTCTCGAGAAACGTGGTGGCACCCCGGATTTCCCACAGGGGTATGCACTTTTTTTGAATAGCGGCCTGCTCACCTTTGAATTGGAGGATGGCACCGGATTCAGCGGCAATTTCCAAGCCTCGGCTCCCGTACTGACCGATGGCCAGTGGTACCACGTCGCTGTAACGGTCAGCCGACTGGGATCACCTTCGACGGTCAAGCTGTACGTGAACGGTGCGTCCCAGACACTGGGTTTGTCGCCGCCCGTCAAATTGGGAAGCGTCTCAAATACCTCATCCCTTCTCATCGGACAGCGAGGTATCGCCTTCGGACAAACCGATGCATTCAGCGGCGACATCGATGAAATCGAAATCCTTTCAAGGGCTTTATCCGACGACGAAATCGACCAGATATTTCGTGCTGGTGACGCCGGAAAATGCAGATGCCTGCCACCTCCCCCGAATATGATTTCCTGGTGGACGGGTGACGATTGCGGTGTCTCTGATGCTATTGGGCCCAACAACGGCACATTTGTGGGCCTCCCGGACTGCCCCACCGCGGTCAAGGTAGGCGCAGGTGCTATCGACCTCTCCAATGCGTACATCACGGTCCCGGAAAACGTTTCGCTAGACTTTGGGACGGGAGATTTCTCGGTTGATGCGTGGATCGAAACCAGTATAGGCTCTGGTTCGATTATGGAAAAAGGGCTTGGACCCACGCCAGGGTGGTGGTTCGGTATCTCGGCTGACAGGCTATCGTTTACCGCGTGTGATGCACTCGTCTGCACGGCACCCCTCACATCCGGAGCGACAGTAGCCGTGGGCGTCTGGAGGCACGTTGCCTTGACCGTGCAGCGCTCGGGGGCGATGGACGGTAGCGGGCGTCGGTCCACAACCGTCACTCTCTATGTCGACGGCCAATCGGATGGCTCAGCCAGTTTCTCCCTTCAATCTCTGGATTCGCCAGAGGATCTTCTGATTGGTTCGGGGTTAGGCGGTACGGTGGACGAGCTCGAGATCTTCAACCGGGCGCTTTCCCTGGCCGAGATAACTTCGGTCTACAAGAGCGATAGTAGCGGAAAGTGCAAGTGCACGTCCCCACCTGTAGGAATGGCCGCTTGGTGGCCCTTAGACGAGGAATCGGGGACCACTGCGTACGATCTCGTCGGCGGCCATCATGGTACCTATGTCTTTCAACCCGCGCCGAATGCCGGTGTCGTTGGGAAAGCACTGCGATTCCATTCGACTCCGCCAGGCGATTTGGTCAGGGTGCCCAACGCACCAGGTTTGAACTTTGGAACCGGCGATTTCTCGCTTGACGCTTGGATATACTGGGACCCTGGTACCTTACCAGGGGAAGGAAGGGCTTTTCTGCAAAAAGTAGGAGCCTACCGGGCCATGGCTTCGCCCGCTGGATTCCATCTTCATCTAGGATCCGACGAAGAGCCATTCTTTGGGCACGGACCGCTTCCCGATCCAGTTCCTTTCAGGAAATGGACTCACGTCGCAGCGACCGTGCACTACCTGGAGTCACCACCTAGAATTGAAGTGAAATACTACATTGACGGGGCTTTTCGATCTCATTCACTGCCCACGATTAGCAACCTCTTGTGTGGTGGGAGCTTCGGAGATGGTGACTGCGACCTGAGCAGCGATGGTGACCTTTTTATCGGCGGGGAAGGAAATGGAGGTCTTCCCTTCGAAGGCAAGGTGGACGAGGTCGAGCTCTTCAACAGAGTGTTGAGCGACTCCGAGATTGCCGCGATCTACGACGCAGGAATA
>Ga0075433_10004247_pt1 | contig 11130 bp, 4 predicted proteins | sample RhiMethybrSRZTD2_FD_75299 | JGI IMG/M metagenome (GOLD analysis project Ga0075433, IMG submission 75299) | Populus rhizosphere microbial communities from Tennessee, USA - Rhizosphere MetaG P. TD hybrid SRZTD2 | ecosystem: Host-associated > Plants > Roots > Rhizosphere > Soil | place: USA... | reverse complement strand
GAAGGTCTGCGCCTCGTGCATCGACCCCGGGATGATCGGATACGAGAACAGCGTCTGCGGCTTGTCGAACTCGGTCCGCCCCTTCGGACGTGCGGCGATGACGCGGACCTCGTTGTCGTGCAGGTAGAAGATCTCGCCGTTCCTGGCCCACAGCGGATCCGATCCGCCATCGGTCGACAGCTGGATGCGATCGCCGGGGCCCGGAAAGGGCTGCGCGTAGACTTCGAACCGGCCGATCTCGTTCGACTGGTAGACAACCCAGCTGTCGTCGGGCGAGAACGACACGTTCCGCTCCTCGCTCCGGCTGGATTGGATCGGCAGCGCCGGGGCGCTGCCGTCGAGCGGGCGGTAGTAAAGATCCCGGCCCGTCTGCTCCGTGGAGAGCTCGAAGGCCGCCGTGCGGCCGTCGTGGGAGATCGCCACGCCGGTGGTATCGAGCGTCGCCGCCTCGTTCCAGACCGGCCGGCCGGTGTCGGGGGCGTCGACGGAAATGCGGTGGAGCTCGAACGGCGGCCGATCGAACACGTAGAACAGCTCGCGGCCATCCGGCGACCAGATCGGATCGAACTCGGTGCCCTCGCCGCTCGTGACCCGCGACTGCGTGCCGCGCTCGAGCAGCGAGATCCAGAGATCGCGGCTCTCGCCCTGGATCGTCATGGCAGCCTGGCGATCGTCCGGCGACAGGCTGACCGACAGGATGCGGCGGCGCTCGGTGGTGGCCGGCGACGAATGGCCAGTGCGATCGATCCAGACCAGCTCGCGAAGCGGGTTGCCAAGCGATTCGGTGACGTAGGCGAGCGTCCCCCGGCTCGAGACCGCGAACATCCCGAAGCCGTTGGTCTGCGACACCAGCAGGTCGTCGACGACGGCGACGGCCGCGCCGGTGACGGTGGCGGTCGTGGGGTTGAACGGAATCGCGTACAGCCGCTGCCCTCGCGCGTAGAGCAGGTGCCCGGTCGAGACGTACCTGCCGAAGAACCCACCCTCCACCACCCAGCGAACCTGACCTGTCGTCCGATCGAGCACGCCGACGCGTGAATTGTCGACCGGCGTGCGGAAGGCGGTGAACAGGATGTAGCGCTCGCCGGGCAGCGCGTCCGGGAACCAATGACCGAGCTCGCCCGCCGCCTTGTCCGGCGTCGTGAGACGCTCCTTGTTTCCTCCCTCCGACGAGATCCGGAACAAGCCGTCCGAGTAGACCGGGGCGAAGAGGATCGTGCCGTCGCTGAGCCAGACGCAGCCGCCAACCCCGATCTGCTCTCCGATGCGGAACGGCCGTCCTCCCTCGGCGGCGACCTTCATGATTCGCCCGCCAGACGTAAAGCCAATCCAGCGGCCATCGGGAGAGAAAAACACAGAGTCGCCGCCGTCGGTGCCCTCGATGGGGATGGCGTCGGGTCCGCCGATGTCCCGCCGGAACAGCATCTGCCGACCGTTCGTGCGTCCCGAGAACACGAAGCTTCCGCCGTCGGGCGTGAAGCCCAGCAGGCCGTTCGCGCCGTAGAGGATTTCCTGGCCGGCGCCGAGCATGATCGCGAACCGTTGCGGATCCGGCGGTTTCTCGCCGCGGCGGCCTGCGAGCGCTCCGCCAAGAGCGGAGAGCGCACCCACCCCGATCAGTGCAGCGATCCACGCGGCGGTGCCCCAGCGCGATTGCTGCCGCGGCGCGGGAGGCGCCGGCACATCGTCCTCGTCGAAGGGCCGTCCGGCGATCAGATCCTCGATGACGATGCGGGCGTCGGCGATGTCGTGGAGGCGATGCTTCGGATTGCGTTCCAGGCAGCGGCGCAGGAGCCGCCGGAGCGGGGCCGGAGTCCCGGCCGGCAGCCGCGAGTAGTCGATGTCGCTCTTGAGGACTGCCGCCAGCGTGTCGGTCACGGTCTCGGCGGCGAACAGCTGCCGCCCTGACAGCATCTCGAACACGACGACGCCGAATGCCCAGATATCCGCGCGCTTGTCGACCAGGCCGCCGCGCGCCTGCTCGGGTGACATGTAGGCCGCGGTCCCGAGGATGATCCCCACCTTGGTCCCGGGCATCACCGTCATCGTCGGCGAGTTGACGAGCACCGGCGAGCGCGCGATGTCGGCCGGCGAGGCGCCGGGAGGATCGAGGGCCTTCGCCAGCCCGAAGTCGAGCACCTTCACCGTTCCGTCGACCGGCGCCTTGACGTTCTGCGGTTTCAGATCGCGATGGACGACGCCCTTGTTGTGCGCTTCCTCGAGCGCCTCGGCGATCTGGTGCGCGACCGACAGGCTCTCCTCCAGGGAGAGCGGACCGTTTGCCAGCCGCTCGGCGAGCGTGGGTCCATCGACGAGCTCCATGACGAGCGCGAGCACGCCGTCGCCTTCCTCGAGGCCGAAGACCGATGCGATGTTGGGATGATGGAGCTGCGCGAGGATCCTGGCTTCGCGCTCGAATCGGGCGAGACGCTCGGCGTCCTCGCTGAACGCGGCCGGCAGCACTTTGATGGCGACGTCGCGATGGAGCCGGCTGTCGCTCGCGCGCCACACCTCGCCCATGCCGCCGCCGCCCAGCCTGTCGAGGACGCGATAAGGTCCGAGGGCCTTACCGATCATCTGTGCTTCTCGTCCGCATGCCTGGAATGGAGCGCTGATTATGGCCCAGCGCGCCGACAGCGGCGATCCGGCGGTCGACTGGCTAGTGCGCGCGTTCCGGGTGGCCGGCCATCTTCCGCAGCCGGGCCAGACCCGCGACCGCCGCGAGGAGCGACTCCGAGTCGATTGGCTTCGCCAGGTGCAGCTGGAAGCCGGCGTCGAGGGCCTGCTGGCGATCCTCGTCCCGGGCGAGCGCGGTCAGCGCCGCGGCCGGAGTCTTCGCGACGGCCCCTTCCATCGCGCGCACCTTGCGGACGAGCGCGTAGCCATCTTCGCCGGGCATCGCGATGTCCGCGAGCATGACGTCGACCTGCTCGCCGCGCAGCAGCTCGAGCGCCTGGGCTGCGGAGGCCGCGGTCAGCACCCGCACGCGCTCGCTCGTGAGATTCGCGACGAGCGCCTCGCGGTTCTGTTCGTCGTCGTCCACGACGAGGACCGACAGGCCTTCGAGCGACGACTCGGACACGCGGGACGACCAGATCGGCCGGCGGGGCTGATCGGGCGTCAGCGACACCATCGGCAGTTGGACGGTGAACGTCGTGCCGAGGCCTTCGCCCTCGCTGTGCGCGCTGACGCTGCCGCCGTGCGCCTCGACGAGCTGCCGGACGATCGACAGACCCAGACCGAGCCCGCCATACGCGCGCCGCGTCGATCCGTCCGCCTGGCTGAACGGCTCGAACATGTGCGGCAGGAACGCCGCCGGCACGCCGACGCCGTCGTCGCTGACGGTGAGCTCGGCGATGTTGTTCTTCTCGCGGCGCAGTCCAAGCCGCACGCAGCCGCCGGACGGCGTGAATTTGACCGCGTTCGAGAGCAGGTTCCATGCAATCTGCTGCAGACGTCCACCGTCGCCGTAGATGGTGCCGACCGCGGGATCGATATCCGTGTCGATGTGAACGCCCTTCGACTCGGCGGCCACCTGCACGACCTCGAGCGCATCGCGGACCACCTGCTCGAGGTTCACGGCCGAGCGCTCGAGCCGCAGCTTGCCCGACGTGATGCGCGCGACGTCCAGCAGCTCGTCGATCATCCGCGCCTGCCGCCGCGCGTTGGTGTAGATCGCCTCGGTGGCCTTGCCCCGGTCGCCCGCCGGCAGCTTGCCGCTGCGCAGCATGTCGGACCAGCCGACGACGGCGTTGAGCGGCGTGCGCAGCTCGTGAGAGACGATGGCCAGGAACTGATCCTTGAGGCGGTTGGCTTCTTCGGCGCCGGCGCGCGCCGCCTGCTCGCGCGCGATCATCTGCTTCTGGGCCTGCTCGAGCCGGGTGAGCTCCGCAACCGTCGCGGCCAGCCGCTGCTTCTCGCCCGCGAGCGCCGCTTCCGCGCAGCGCGCCGACTCCAGCGCGTCGACGGTGGCCTGGTGGAGCCGCCGCGTTTCAGCCATGTGGCGCTTCTGATCCTCGAGCCGGCCGACGAAGACCCGATAGGTGCGATACGTCAGATAGACGGGCGCCAGCAGCAGCACGGCGTTCCAGTGCTCACCGCGTGCAATCACCACCGCGGCCACCGCGCCGGCGGTCCCGGCCACCATGAAGCTCGCGCTGATCCAGAGGAACTCGACGCGCCAGACGTTCCACCACGATCGGCCGGACGATGCGGCGATGGCTCCCGCGACGAGCCCGGTGTTGACGACGAAGTAGGTACCGATGGCGCCGACCAGCGGCCGGGCGAGGAGAGCGAAATCGACGGGCGCTGTCGAGCCGCCCAGCCACGTGTAGACGAGGCCGGTCGCGGTCATCGACAGCGCCTCGCCGGCCATGCTGAAAAGCGTTCGATAGATCGGGTACTGCGCCTTCACTTTGATGGTGCATTGCGCCAGGACGCCGGCGACGGCGATCACGATCGCCGGCTTCGGTCCGAGCAGCAGCAGCGCCATCAGGTCGGCGGCGTAGGAGACCGACAGCGTCGACCCACTGCTCAGCGAGATCGGCAGGGTCACCTTCCAGATCGAGGTCAGACACGCCGCAATCAGCAGGCCGAAGAACAGAAGCGGCTCGGGCACCGGGCGCGGTATCGCCTGCGCGACCGCGTACGCGCCCGCTATCGTCACGATCAGGACGTACGCCTGCGCGATACGCGGCAGCTGGCTCCAGGCCAGGCCGGCGCGGCGCGGAACCGCGACGGTATCGTCGTCGTCCAGGGCCGCGGCGGATTCGATCGATCCCGACAAAGCTACCGTCTGCATCGCTACGGTCTCCAAATCGTCGGGCTGCACAGCTCGCTCGTGCAGCTCGTGCCCCACACCACCGTCTCGGCGTCGTCCGACGTTCCCCAGACCACCGTCTCGCCGTCGCCGTCGATGGTTCCCCACACCACGGTGTCGCCGTCATCGGTCGTGCCCCAGACGACGGTGTCGCCGTCGTTCGCGCCGCTGACGGTATTGAGGTTCCAGACCTGATCGCAGTCGCCGCCGGCGCACGTGTTTCCCCACACGACGTTGCGCGCCGAGCTGGTCCAGGCCCAGGGGCCGGTTGTCGTCTCGCAGGTGCTCGTGGTGCAGAGCACGCCCCATTCAACGGCTGCACCCGACACCAGCGCGCTGCCCCAGATGACGTCCGTGCCCCAGGCATTCGCGGCGCCGGTGATGCGGCCGTTCTTGAAAAGGTGATTGCCCCAGATCAGCCGCCGGCCCCAGCCGGTCGTCGACGGATACGTGGTCGTTGCCGGCGCGGCCAGGAACTTCGCCAGCTCCACGGCGCCCCTGGCGTTCAGGAACCCCGCGCCCTGCGTCAGCGGATCGGCGTGAGCGTCCACTTCCGCCGTGTACTGCAGGACGGCCTTGATCGCGTTCGGCGTCATCTGCGGGTTCGCCTGCAGCATCAGCGCGACGGTTCCGGCCACGACCGGCGAGGCCATGCTCGTGCCGCTCATGCTCAGGTACGGCATCGCAGAAGTGGGAACCGTACCCTCCAGCAGGTAGGGGGACCGCGACGCATAGAGCGTGCTGCCTGGCGCCGCCAGCGATTCGATGCCGACGCTCGGCGCGACCACATCGGGCTTGGCGGCAACGTCGATCGCGGTCGGACCGCGCGAGCTGAAGGGCGCCACGCTGTCGTCGCTGCGGCTCGTGGTGCCCATGTGCGTCGTGCCGCCGACCGTCAGCACCCACGGCGCGTTGCCCGGCGCGGTGATGCCGCCGTACCGGGTCAGGCCCGCAGGGCTGACGCCGTTGTTGCCCGCGGCCGCGACGACGACGATGCCGGCCTGGACCGCGCGGAGCGCGGCAAGCGTCAGCGGGTCGGTCTCGTACGACTCGTACACGCCGGACGCGATGGAGAGATTGAGGACGCGGATGTTCAGCGCCTCGCGGTTGTCGATCGCGTAATCGATCGCGGCGATGACGTCGCTGATGCGGCCCACGCCGCCGGCGTCGAGCGCTTTCAGCACGACCAGGCGCGCCGCCGGCGCGATGCCGGTGCGCCGGCCGCCGGAGTCGTGGCCGTTGCCGGCGATGATCCCCGCGACGTGCGAGCCGTGGCCGTAATCGTCGTAAGGCGTGGACTGGCCGTTGACGAAATCCACGAACCGATCGACGCGCTGCGGCCCGCTCGCGTCGGCGAGATCGTCGTGGTACGACACGCCCGAGTCGACGATCGCGACGCCGATGCCCGCGCCGTCGAGGCCGAGCTCCTGCCGGACCGCGGTTGCGCCGACCGTGGCGCCGGTCCGTTCGTTCGCGCCCACCGCGACGCGATCGAGCGAGATCCTTTCGATCGCAGGGTTCTCCGCGAGCGCGGGCAGGGCCGCGTTCGGCACGATGGCCACCTGGCCGTTCATTTTCGGCAGCGTGCGTCCGAGCCAGCCACCAGCCTCGAGCACCGCGGCACGCGCCGCGTTGCGATCGGCCGCGCGCAGGATGACCCTCGACTGTCCAGTGGGGAGGGCCGCGCGCCCGCTGGCCAGCGGGCCCATCTTGCGGCCGTTGTCGGAGGCTGCGCGCACGCCGACTGGAGACTGAGAGGCGGCAACGCACAGGAGCAGCACGACAAGAATCGACGAGTGACCGCGGGACGGCAGTGCGGCGCGGGCCGGCATGGACAGTTCTCCCTCTCCAGCGTCTTCACGCCCGTGAAGACAAATGACGTCCGCCGCTCGGGCGAACGCAGACGACGCGGTTGCTCTCAGAGCGTGTTCAACCGGTCGCAGCTCGGCTAGACAGCGCCTGGTGGATTAAAGATGTGGGGTGTGATTGGGCAGCGACGCTTCCCCCGTCGCAACGAGAAAGATGATCGCACGGCCGAGCAGAAAATTCGAGCACAGCAGTAAGGTTTTTTTGCGAATTCTCACGCAGAATCCGGCGCGCAAGACCGAGTGCAGAGCTGGCTCGTCCGCCTTTGTCCTACGCCTCTTACAGTGTTGGCGCCAGCCCGGCCGTAGATGACCGACTTTGGTGCGAGGACCTTTGACAAACAGAGCGGCACGACCATAATTGCCGCGGTCCACCCAAACAGTCCTGTCGAAGTCGCGCCGGGTCTTCAGACCCGGCGGCCGGAGCCGGAGGAAACTCGATGCGCACGCTCCGCTGGGCCGCACTCCTGTTGTTGCTGGTTCCGGCCGTCGCTCACGCCGACGATCACCGCGCCGACATCAACCTGGCCTTCTGCTATGAGAAGGGAAGCCACATTGTCGGTCCGCGGGTCGCCCTGGGTCTGACCTTGCCTGTGAAGATCAACGGCAAGAACCTGCTCAGCGCACTCGCCGACTTCTCCTTCAACGAGTTCGACTTCGACGGGGACAGGGAGGAGAAGCGCCGTGCCTTCATGGGAGGGGTGCGGCTCACGATTCCAACGTCCAAACCTCACCACAAGTTCGAGGTGCACGGGCTCGTTGGCGGCGTCAACGCCAAAGACGATGGCGTCAGTCACGACGGCATCGCCGGCGCATTCGGAGGTGGATGGGAATACGTCCCGCACCCGGCCATGACCCAGGGCGAGTCGTCTCATGGTTGGGGTGTCAGCGTGCAGCTGGATGTCGTGATCCCGAAGGGCCAGACCGACGCCTTCCCACGGCTGTCGGCTGGCGCCATCTACCGGATCGAGAAGAAGTAACTGGCCGAAGGGTTCATGTCGCTCTCGCCGGGCCATCGCCTGGGCCCCTACACCGTTGTCGAACTGCTCGGCGCGGGCGGGATGGGTGAGGTCTACCGCGCGCACGACTCACGGCTGGGACGCGACGTCGCGCTGAAGGTCCTGCGCCGTTCGACGGCCGATCCGGACAATCTCGCACGGTTCATCCGCGAGGCCCGCGCCGCCGGCGGGCTCAATCATCCGAACATCGTCGCGGTCTTCGACGTCGGCACCGACGACGGCGTGCCCTACGTGGTGACGGAGGTCCTCGAGGGAGAGACGTTGCGCGCCCGTCTGGACAAGGGCGCGCTGCCGTTCAGGAAGGCGGTCGAGTATGGCGTGCAGATCGCCCAGGCCCTCGATGCGGCGCACGCCCGAGGCATCTCCCACCGCGACGTCAAACCGGCGAACGCGTTCATCACCGCGGACGGCCGCGTCAAGCTGCTCGACTTCGGCATCGCCAAACTGACCGAGCGCGAAGCGCGGGATGCGGCGCAGGAATCGACCGTCGAGGAGAGCCACGCCGGCATCGTTCGCGGGACCGCCGGCTACATGTCGCCGGAACAGGTGCTCGCACATCCGGTCGACCACCGCACCGACATCTTCGCGCTCGGAGCGGTGCTCTACGAGATGTTCACCGGGGTGCGCGCGTTTCACCGGGCCTCGACCGTTCAGACCATGACGGCCGTGCTCCAGGAGGATCCGCCCGACCCCCTGAGCGTGAACCCGCGGCTTCACCCCGCGGCCGCCGCCATCGTGCTGCGCTGCCTCGAGAAGAACAAAGAGGAGCGGTTCCAGTCGGCGCGGGATCTCGCCTTCGATCTGCAACAGCTTCGGGACCTGACCGGATCGTCGGGCGCTTTCGCGACGCCGGCCCCACGGCGATGGCGGAGGCTGACGACCGCAGCGCTCGCGGCGGCCGTCGTCGCCGAGGCTGCCGCGCTCGCACTGCTCCTGTATCGGCCTCACGCCGCGCCGACGTTCGAACAGCTCACGTTTCGCCGCAGCCGGATCGGCGGCGCGCGGTTCGCGTCCGCAGGACAGGCGGTCATGTACAGCGAGGCCCGCGACGGCAACACGCTCGACGTGTGGCGCATTCACCTCAGCGACGGCCCCGCATCGGGCTCGCTCGATTACCCCGGGGGCGGCGACCTCCTCGCGACCCGGGCCGGACAGATCGCGCTCTCGAAGGATCGCCGCTTCGTCCTCGGCGAACGGTTCGTGGGCACCCTCGCCGTGGCGCCGATCGGGGGCGGGTCGCCTCGCGAGGTGGCCTACAACGTCGACGACGCGGACTGGAATCCGCGGGGCACCGACCTCGCCGTCGCCCACTCGACCGGCGACGTCGACGGAAAAACGGCGATCGAGTATCCGCTGGGAACGGCGATCTACAGCTCGTCGAGCTCGATCCGGTTTCTGCGCTTTTCGCCGGACGGCCAGCGGCTCGCGTTCGTCGAGGACGACACCAACCGCGGCGTGTCGGGGCGGATCGCCGTCATCGACCTGAAGAGCCGGGACGTGACCCCGCTGACCGACAAGTGGGCGAGCGTGCGGGGCCTCGCCTGGTCTCCCGCCGGTGACGAAATCTGGTTCACCGCCGGCCCGGTTCGATCCAACCGGGTGTTGCACGCCGTCAAACTCGACGGAAAGCGGCGCGTCCTGTTCGAGGCGCCCGGCTCGCTGACGCTCTGGGACGTGGCCTCCGACGGCCGTGCGCTTCTCAGTCGTGACGAAGAGCGGCGGGCCGTCGTCGGCGTGGCACCGGGATCGTCGGGCGAACGCGACTATTCCTGGCTGGACGACGATGGCGTGGCGGATCTGTCGCGGGATGGCCGGTTCCTGCTGGGCAGGAATCGCTTCGGTGTCTACTTGCGCACCACCGACAACGCGCCGCCGAAGTACCTCGAGTGGAACGACGGATTTGCCGACGCGATCTCGCCGGACGCCAGCCGGGCGATCGGGACCAGCTCGGACGGCAAGCTGGTGGTCATTCCAACCGGCGTCGGCTCACCACGCGTCCTGCCTGCTTCGGGGATCGCCAGTTACCACGGCGTCAGGTGGTTCCCCGACGGACAGCGCATCCTCATCACGGGAGGAGGAGCGGACGGCGAGCTTCGCGCGTACGTCCAGAACGTCGACGCCGGCGATCCGCAGCCGATCACGCCCGTGGGAACGTGGGGACTGACGGTCTCGCCCGACGGCCAGACCATCGCCGCCATCGGCAGGGCCAAGGGCATCTCTCTCTGGTCGATCGCCGGCACGCGGCTGCAGGACGTCAAGGGATCGGCGCCGGAGGACCGCCCGGTGGCGTGGAGCGACGACGCGCGATCGCTCTGGCTGTTCCGGCGCGGCGAGGTGCCCGCGCACGTCTACCGCCTCGATATCGCCACGGGACAGAAGACGCTGTGGAAAACGCTCGTGCCTCCCGACACCACCGGCGTGTACTCGGTCATCGAGTTCCAGATCACGCCGTCAGGCCACTCCTACTACTACAGCTACACGCGACTCAGTTCGCAGCTGTTCCTCGTGCGCGGATTGAAGTAAACCGGCCGAGGCCTGCTGCCTCTTGTCCGCCGCGGAATCCGGCGGTACGCTGCCCCGATATGCCTTACGCTCCGACCGCGCTTTCCCGTTGCCGGCCGTCCGCGTTTTTCGCGGCCGGCGTGCTGGCAGCCTGCAGTGTCATCGCCTCGTGCGGCTCGAAACCTGGCGCGCCGGCGGCGGCGCCACCCGTCTCCGCCAACGCGTGGGCCGTCGTCGATGGCAAGGAGATCACGCGGGACGACGTGGAGAAGGCCTACCGGCGGGTGCGCGACGAGTCGCAGCCGGTGTCAGAAGAGGAGGCGCTCACCGCCAAGCTCACGCTCCTCAACGACATGATCGTTCAGGAGATCCTGCTGGCGAAGGCGGCGGCGCTGAAACTCGAGGTCCCGCAGGCTGACCTCGACAACGCCTACAACAACGCCAGGAAGAACATCCCGGACGACGCGTTCCAGCAGGAGCTCAAGAAGCGCAGCCTGAGCGCCGCCGACATGCGGGAAGGGCTGCGGCGCGAGCTGCTCGCGCAGAAAGTCATCGAACAGGAAGTGGGATCGAAGATTTCCGTCTCCGACAAGGAGGTCAACGACTTCTTCACCGCCAACCGCGCGCAGTTCAACGTGGCCGAGGAGTCGTACCACATCGCCCAGATCGTGGTCACGCCGGTGCGCGAGCCGCAGACGGCCAACGGGACCGGCGACGATGCCGCGACGCCCGAGGCCGCGGCGACGAAGGTGCGCATGCTGATGGAGCGGCTGAAGGGGGGGGCGTCATTCCGCGATCTCGCGGCCGGCTACTCGGAGGACCCCGAGTCGGCGCCGCGCGGGGGCGATCTCGGCTTCGTCCCGATCTCGCGGCTCAAACAGGCGCCGCCGCAACTGCGAAACGCGGTGCTGGGCAAGTCGCCGGG
>Ga0075433_10004245_pt1 | contig 11132 bp, 6 predicted proteins | sample RhiMethybrSRZTD2_FD_75299 | JGI IMG/M metagenome (GOLD analysis project Ga0075433, IMG submission 75299) | Populus rhizosphere microbial communities from Tennessee, USA - Rhizosphere MetaG P. TD hybrid SRZTD2 | ecosystem: Host-associated > Plants > Roots > Rhizosphere > Soil | place: USA... | reverse complement strand
AACATCCCAAAGTGGTTAACCGTTTCAACGGTTTTTCACAAACATCCTGTGTCAACGCACTCCTACTCACGTTGTTGGCTTCATCTTATCTGGGCAACCTTGAACCGAGAGCGGATGTTGTTCGGGGCGCAGCCATCAAAGTTTCCAACTTCTTGACTCAGTATGCCGAGTCAAAAGGTATTCACATGAAAGTCAATTATGTGAACCCGGAGCATGTGCACGCACTGGTCGACGTGCCCACCCACTATTGCATTGAAGAGACGCTCAAGCTACTCAAAGGAGCTTCTTCTCACTGGATCAATCAAAATCGCCTGGTGAGAGGCAAGTTTTTCTGGGACGAGGTTATGGAGTCTTTTCGGTTTCGCAATCCAATGTCGGCCAAGTTGTCGGATATATCGCTGCCCAGGCAGAGCATCATCGGAATAGAACCTTTATGGAAGAATACGAAGACTTGCTCAAGCGATACGACTTACGGTGGATCGAAGCAGAAACCGTTGAAACGGTTGGTGACAAAGCGTCAAAGGCACAAGCCCCTCGATGAATCGAGGGGTTAGGGATTAGAAAACCGAGTAGGTGCTCTCAAGACTGGATTGAGCAACGGTAGAAGAAAAACACCGGGGGACATCCCCCTACGTCCCCTTCAATGGGGGAATAGATAACACCTGCTAGCCACTCGCCACTAACGACTCGTCACTGCCTTTATACAACCTGTTTGACTTGGATTCAGAGCTTGAATAAGCTCTGCCCATGAAGCTCTACCGGGCGCTCACCATCGCCGGCTCGGACTCCGGAGGAGGCGCGGGAGTCCAGGCGGATTTGAAGACTTTTGCCGCGCTTGGCGTCTATGGAAGCTCGGTCATTACCGCAGTCACGGCTCAGAATACCTTGCAGGTGTCGGCGATTCATGTCCTGCCTCCGCCAATCGTCGCCGAGCAACTCAGAGCGGTGTTGGCTGATATCGGCGCCGATGCCATCAAGACCGGCATGCTGGCGAACGCCGAGATCATCGAAGCCGTTGCCATGACTCTGCGCCAATTCCCCAGGATTCCAATGGTCGTCGATCCCGTCATGGTGGCAAAGAGCGGAGACACCTTACTAACAAGAGAATCAGTTCAAACACTCCGCGAAGTGCTCATACCGATGGCAGAGGTTGTCACCCCAAATGTGCCAGAGGCTGAGGTCCTGGTGGGAAGAAATCTCCAGACGGAGGCTGATTTTGTGGCGGCTGCGAAGATGATCTACAACATGGGAGCTCGAAACGTAGTCATCAAAGGGGGACATCGGCCTCCGAGCCGCACGGAATCTGAATCTTCCGTTATTGTCGATCTGTTTTATGACGGCACCGAGGTTCGATCGATTGAGGGACCGTTCATCGGCACTTCTCACACCCACGGGACGGGATGCACCTTTGCCGCCGCCATTGCTGCCGGACGCGCTCGGGGATTGGCCCCCTTCGCTGCCACAATAGAGGCCAGAAACTACCTAACTGAAGCACTGAGGAACGCGTTTCCAATTGGCCATGGCAAAAGTCCGGTACATCATTTTCATCATTGGTGGGAGAATAGGTAGACCAGGAGTTGGGTCAAGCGACGTCCTGACCTATGCGAATTCCAAAGACGCTTCGCGGAGTAGTCGCGAGTTGTAGTCATGAACGATGCAACGAATCACTTCTTGCTTCAAACAATGAAAGGGCTCTGATGAAAAGGTACTTCATGACATTTCTTGCAATCTACAGCTTGTCTTTGCTTAACGAGCTGATTGCGTTGGCGGCCGATGCTTACCAGGTCACCTTGGAAGCCGGTGTTGCCGCCAAGATGCGCGACGGTGTCACGCTCCGTGCTGACATCTATCGGCCCAAAGCAGATGGCCGGTTCCCCGTGTTGCTGGAACGCACACCTTACAACAAAGACGGAGGAGCCGAACTGGGTTTGAAGGCTGCATCCCGCGGCTACGTCGCCATTTTCCAGGATACCCGAGGTCGTTATAGTTCAGAGGGAGAGTGGTATCCGTTCAAACATGAATCTCAGGACGGCTACGATTCCGTGGAGTGGGCCGCTGCTCTGCCTTATTCGAACGGCAAAGTCGGCATGATGGGAGCCTCCTACGTGGGAGCCACGCAGATGCTTGCGGCCATCGCAGAACCACCCCACCTGGCTGGTATCTTCCCTGTAGTGACTGCTTCCAACTACCACGATGGCTGGACCTATCAGGGTGGGGCTTTCGAGCAATGGTTCAGTCAGTCGTGGACTTCGGGGTTGGCTCAAGACACTTTGCAGCGCCGTGTGAGACAAAGCGCTCAGGCTCTTCAGTGGGTCTGGAAACTGCCCCTCACTGCTTACCCACTCTTTGAAATAGGAACTAGCGAAGGCCTTGCGGGCTACTTTGTCGACTGGCTCAAGCATCCCAGCTACGACTCGTATTGGAAAGAATGGTCCATTGAAGAGAACTATTCAAAGATCAGGGTTCCTGCCTACCATGTTGGCGGCTGGTACGACATCTTCATGGGCGGGACCGTGCGAAACTATGTTGGGATCAAGTCTGGCGGCGGAAGCGATCGAGCAAGAAGAAGTCAGCGCCTCCTGCTCGGCCCTTGGTATCATGGGCCATTCGATGGCAAAACCGGCGAGATCGATTTTGGGGCCGAGGCTAAAGGAGATGCAGACGAATTGATGTTGCGCTGGTATGACTTCTGGCTGCGAGGCGTTTCCAATGGAATTGAAGCGGAGAAACCGGTCAAGATTTTTGTAATGGGGAAGAACATTTGGCGGGAAGAGCAGGATTGGCCGCTGGCCCGTGCCCGCAACACCAAGTACTACCTCCACTCTTCGGGTAAAGCTCAGTCCTTGACGGGAGACGGGACACTGAGCACGAGTGGTCCTGAGAGCGAGGCGGCGGACAAGTTCCTGTATAACCCCGCTGAACCAGTGCCGACCCGCGGCGGCGGATTGTGCTGCGATAACGAGCATTTGGCTTCAGGTGCAATTGACCAGCGCTCTGTTGAAGCACGATCAGATGTCCTGGTCTTCGTAACTCCCGCCTTTAGGGAGGACTTCGAAGTGACTGGACCTGTTTCTGCTGAACTGTACGTGAGCTCTTCAGCCGTTGACACCGATTTCACAGCCAAGCTCGTTGATGTGTGGCCCAACGGATTTGCTCAAAACCTCACCGACGGAATTCTTCGGGCTCGATACCGCAACTCCCCGTCAAAAGCTGAATACATGACCCCGGGAGAGGTCTACAAAGTGACTGTTGACCTCTGGGCGACGAGTAATGTGTTCCGACCAGGCCACAAGCTTCGCCTCGAAATTTCCAGCAGCAACTTCCCTCGCTTCGACCGAAATCTGAACACCGGAGACGATCCCGGGCCAGCAACACGCCTTGTATCCGCCGAGAATAGGGTCTACCACGACCACGAGCATCCTTCCGCTCTGATCCTCCCGGTCATCACGCAGTAGGTTAATCAGGAAATCCTTGATTGCCGAATAGTTTCCCAGAATCCGTGACCAAGGCATACAAAAACTGTGTCCCATCAGGGTGTTTCCATGTATGATTTGGTGCGATCCAGCTGGCCTTAGGCGGGGGAAAGACCCGGAAGCGAAAGTGGGTATAGGGGCATGAACATTGCGGTTCTCGGACCACCAGGTTGTGGCAAAGGAACGCAGGCGAAACTTTTGGCCGCTCATTTCGGACTGAGACATTTCTCGCTTGGCGAAACACTACGCGCGGAAATCGAGCGCGGAACTCCCTTGGGAGAGAAAACGCAGTCCTATGTGCGCCACGGGAAGCTGGTGCCTGAAGAAGTCGTGGTTGAAGTCCTCAAATCGTTCTTCGCCAACAATCCTGGCCGTGGATTTGTTTTTGATGGATATCCGCGAACCCTGGCCCAAGCCGTCGCTTTAGATCAAATCCTTAGCCTTTCCGCCGTGATCCTTTTTGAAGTCTCCGAAGAGGATGTCTTGTCGCGTGCCGCGGGTCGAGTCATCGACGCCGAAGGACACTCTTACCACCTTACCAAGAACCCGCCTCCCCCCGGAGTTGTCGTCAAGACTCGGGAAGACGACAAGCCCGAGATTGTTAGAGAGCGTTTTCATGAATTTTGTCGGGATATCCTGCCTATTGCCAAGCGGTACCGGGAACGAAGTATTCTGATCCCTGTCGATGGAGGCGGAAGTATCGGCCGGGTCCTCGACCAACTCCTTCATAAGTTAGGTGAGACGAACGGCGAGAAATCAAGGCGCGACGGAGTTTCGCCAGCAGGTCAAGCATAGCCCGCGAGTGACGAAGAGGCTACCTCAACCGTAGTCCCCAAGCCGCGGTTTCAGTTGGGGGAGATGTTAAGGTGGGAAGGTAGGGCGGGCGGCTGGTCGCTCATATCCGCCGGCAGTCAATGCGGAGCATTGACCCTACCTTTTGTCACAGGATTAATGGGTTTGTACTAACTCCCCCCATCCTGAACCTCATAGACGCGAAGCTCTGCCTCATGGCTTGCCTGCTTCGGTACAGCAAGATAGAGGCGCTTGAGGGCCGGTACGAAAAGTGAGGTTCGCGCCTTTGGAGCTGTCGGGATCCTGGCAATCACGTGATAATGGTCGGGGTCTCGTTGTTCTAGCACACTGATGAATCCTTCGCCGCAAGACGCATAGATACGGCGGGCGACGCCGTCATAAAAAAGGTCATCGCTATCACCAGCGATGGGTACGTTCGCCACGACCTTACCGGAGCCTGTCTCGAAAACCACCACACAGGCGGGCTGCCGGCACCCCGCGAACAGCCGGCCATGTGCCTCATCCAAAGCCATGGGATAGTTTTGCCGTGCGGCAGGAAGCTGCCATTTCGAGACCGTTCGGCTGCGCCGGTCGATGACAGCCACATGAGGACCTGCCGGCACATTGACAAAAATCCTGGCGCCGGACTTTTCCAGTTGAAACGATTCGGGATGCCCTTCGAGCTTAATGTCTCCCAGCAGCTGGCCACTAGCAGGATCCGCGATGGCAATTGCCCCGTCACCATAACCAATGAACAACTGTTTTGCCTCTGAATCATAGCGTATGTTGTCGGCGTCACCGGCTAAGCGAAGGGTGTGGGCCACACGGAATGCGTCAGCAGTGACAAATTTGCATACACCGTCCTCCCCGTTGGCAACAACCAGCTGATTGAACTCAGGGACATAGGCGACTCCCTGTGGTTCTTGAAATCCTTCGAGGCTTTTAATACGACTGCCCTGGACCAGACCGAGGACCTCGACGGTGTTGTTGCCTAGAGCCGCAAGAAATATCCTTCTATTCGCGAGATCGATCGAAAGGTGGTCGATGCGTCCCTTGATCGACGGCATTGGAATCGACTGCACCAGCCGAAGCGGCTCAGTGCCCTGCGGCCGGATCAGGCTCCCCCAAGTAGCTGCGCCGAGGCAAAGAATAAGGCACGGTATTTTCATGTTTCCACCCTTACAATCCCTTCTCTCTCAGCCAGCAGAATAGTACCGGTGTGATGAGCAGAGACAGGATCATGGAGACGCTCACTCCGCCGATTACGGCAATAGCCAGCGGTTGGAGCATCTGAGCCCCCGAGCCAACTCCAAGCGCCAGCGGCAGCATTCCAAACACGGTCGCCAACGCGGTCATCAAAATAGGACGGAGCCTGCGCCGGCCTGCCTGAAAGACCGCCTCGCGCAGGGGGTATTGGCGACCCGTGAAGACTTTCTCCGCATCCAGCATCAAGATCCCATTCTTGTGCACAATTCCAACCACCATGATGGCGCCCATGAATGAGGAGATGTTTAAAGTCGAGCCTGTTACCCAGAGTGCCAACAACGCTCCGAAACCACATAAGAGAGTGGCGCTCAAAATCGCAATAGGGTGAGAGAAGGAACGAAATTCGAAAACCAGGATGATGAAGATCAGGAGAATGGACATGAGAAGAACTTGAGTCAGCCCCAGAAAGGAGTCGCGCTGAATCTGGTAAAGCCCTCCGAACTCAATATCAGTTCCGGAGGGGATTGATACTTCCTTGAACAATCGGTCTTGAATCTCGGCCATCGCCGAGCCCAGATCGCGCCCCGAGAGATGGGCAGTCACAGCCGACATATTGCGCAAGTTATCGCGATGAATTTCTGTCTGTCCCTCTTCCATTTCCACGTCGGAAATACTCGAGAGGGGAACGGTCACTCCGGTCGGAGAGGTCAGTTGCAACGTCTTCAGCCTTTCAATCGACGAGCGGTATTCAGCCGGGTAACGAATGCGAATCCCCACCAGGCGATCCCCTCGAATCATCTGGGAGGCAAGCTCGCCATCCAGGATGGCAGCCTCCAGATCCGCTACATCTCGAACGCCAAAGCCCGCGCGGCCAGCCTTCTGGAGGTCAACCCGGAAGTTGACCGCCGGTCCGATTACAATCGTCTGATTGACGATGTCCACCACACCCTTGATATGGGGAAGCCACTCTTCAATATCGTGGGCGACTTTCTTAAAGACTGCTTCATCGTTGTGATAGATCTTGATCTCAATGGGCTGCGGAGCCCAGGCCAGGTCTCCGATGAGGTCTTCCAAAATATGCGGAAACTCTACGTCGATGACAGGTTCGGATTGAACGATCTTGCTTCGGAGCTCGTCCGTCACCTCCGCCAAGCCACGTTTACGGTCGCGCTTAAGCTTCACAAGAAAATCGCCGGTGTTAGGCTCGGCGATGGCGAGCGCCAGTCTGGCGCCTGTGCGCCGGGAGTAACTTTCGACTTCCGGAGTTTCCCGCAGAAATTGCTCGATATGCCGAAGCACCCGGTCCGTCTCCTGAAGGGAGGTTCCGGGTGGCATGATGTAGTCGAGAACGAATGCTCCCTCGTCCAGCTCCGGAAGAAAGCCACTGCCGAGTCGTCCGTAAATGATTACTGAAGCCGTTAGAATCAGGAGGCTTGCCACGCCGATGATGCGTGTATGCGCTAGCGCCCAGTGAAGTGCCGCTTCGTAGCGTCTCGTCAGCTCCCGCAGAATTCGGCCCTCGCCAGCCTGTTCAGCCTCCTGGCTCGCCACTGCAAAGTCCCCCTCACCCGGCCTTTGGCCACCCTCTCCCCCGATGGGGGCGAGGGAGTTAATTCTTGTGTTTACTTCCCCCTCATCCCGGCGGCGGGGAGAGGGGCCAGGAGTGAGGGAGATTTTCTCGACAGACGTCACAATGTCACTCCGTCGCAGAAAAATCCTTGCCAATACCGGAGTGAAGAAAATTGCCAGAAAAAGAGAGGCCAGCAGCGCAGTTACGAGCGTCATGGCAAGGGCACGAAAAAACACAGCTGTAATTCCGCCAAGAAAAATCAGGGGAACAAAAACGACAATCGGCGTCAGCGTTGAACCAATCAATGCCGGAGTGAGTTCGTGGATGGCGCTTCTGGCAGCCTGCAAAGGGGATTGGCCCATAGAAAGATGAACGATGATATTCTCGACCATGACAATCGCATCATCGATAACCACACCGATGGAGGCGGCCAGCCCGCCCAGGGTCATCAGGTTAAAGCTCATGCCAAAGAGTTTCATGAAAACGACGGCGATCAAGGTAGCAATGGGAATGACCAGTGCCGCTACCAATGTGCTTCGCCAGCTTTTCAGGAAGCCCATCAACACGCCGACGGAGAGGAGTAGTCCGATGCAAATGCTCTCCGCGACACTCGAAATGGAGTCGCGAACCAGAATCGACTGGTCGTAGAACGGAGCCAGTTCAATGTCAGGCGGCAACGTCCGACGGATGTCACGAAGCTCATGGTTGACAGCGTCTGCGATTTGAACTGCGTTGCCATCCGGTTGCTGCAGTACGTTGATAAGAACCGCGGGCCGGCCATTGGCCGTCACAATGTTGTAAACCGGTCGTTCCCCCAGGACAACCTGGGCGAGATTCCGGATCAGCACTGGAGTACCTTTGACAACATCGATAACAGTATCTTCGATCTGCTCTTTTTGCCGCATCAGTCCAGTTACGGTCGTCAGATAGAGATGATAATTCTCCTGGACCATCCCCGCCGCTACCACCTGATTGTTATTGCGGACTGCGTCCACCACTTTGGTAAGCGGCAGGCCATAACTGTTGAGCTTTTCAGGATTCACAATTACGTGGTACTCCTGCGGGCGTCCACCTACGATTCGAGTCTCAGCAACTCCAGGCAACCGGTAGAGCCGCGGCCCGAGGCTGTAATAGGCCAAGTCCCACAGTTCAGACAAAGAGCGGTTCGGTGACGTGATGCTGAATCCGATCATCGGAAACACCGAGAAAGTGAGGCGATTGATGTAGAACCGGGCCGATGGCGGAAGTGAAGGAGTGATTTGCGAAATCCGTCCCTGTACCAGGTGGAGAGCATTGAGAATATCGACATCCCAGCGGAAGAAGACGCTTATCTCCGTCGCACCGCGGCCGGTAACAGAACGCAGATTGGTGATTCCGGGAACCAGGCGAATGGCCTCTTCGATAGGGCGGGTCACGGTCAACATCTGGACATCGACTGGCGCGATGCCGTTGTCGACCAAGATCACAATGCGCGGGAAGTCGGTTTGCGGAAAAAGAGCGATCGGTAACCGAAAGAGGAAGAGCAGGCCTGCAAGAGCAAAGCTGAGGATCACCAGCAGCAGCGCACGCCCGTGCGCTTCCACAAAATCACCCAAGCGCGTGGTCATTTCGCCTTGTCCTCGATCAGCCGCACTTGAGTGCCATCCGGCAGCTCATAGCCGCCTTCTACAACAACCTCTTCACCACTTCGCAATCCGCGTTTAATCTGGATCTTGCCGTTGAAAATTTGGCCGGTTTCTACCTCTCTTTTCGTGGCGATCCGTCTTTCATCGACCACTAGTACTGATCCGGATTGCGTGCCTTCTCGGAATTGTACAGCCGACAAAGGGATGGTAAGACTTCTCGGTAGTTCGGCCACAAGAACATGCAGTGTCCCGAAAGCACCTGCCCGCAAGCCCTGAGCCTGCCTGTTGGGTATCTCACACCAGATCTCCAGCGTGCGACGCGACGGGTCAACAGCTTCGTTGACAACGCTCACATGGCCTTCGTAGACGGTACCATTCATGTCTGTCGGAGCGAAGGTTCCCGTCTGCCCGACACGAACCGAACCTGCTTCAGCTTCCGGAACCTGAGCCCTGGCCACGACAACGGAAAGATCCATCACTGTAAAGACGGGTGCGTCCGGCTTCGCCATATCCCCAGCGTAAAGGAACTGTTCTGTAATGAATCCAGCAAACGGGCTCCGGAGTTCCGCAAACTGAAGCTGAGTCTCGATCAGTTCCAGGCGCGCTTTTGCCTGAGCCAGATGGCTTTCGGCAATCTGAAGATCTTTCCCGCGTGACTGGCTTTCGAGAAGCTGCAAGGACTTCAGGGCGACCTCATAGCCAGTCTTGGCCTGCGCCAGCTCCGTTTGGCTCAAGAGAAGATCACGCTGCGGAATCGCACCTTGTTGGAAGAGCTCCTTACGACGTTCGTAAATCCCCTGCGCCTGATTCAATGCCGCCTCTGAAGTTGCCACCTGGCCTCTGGCCCTTTCCACGTCTGTCGGAAGAGTGCCTGCGGAAACTTTCTGCAAACTTGCCTGAGCGTCACTGACTCCCGCAACAGCCTCCTCACGCTGTGCGAGCAGATCACGGTTCTCCAGAACCACCAGGATCTGACCTGCTGACACCTTATCTCCCTTACGAACTTTCAGACTGCGAATCGGTGCGGTCAGGCGGCTGGCAACATTGGCTTGTTGGCGTGGGAAGATCGTGGCAGGCGCGCTGACGGAGACTCTGATGGTCTCTAACTCGGCACGCGCGACTTTAACGGCGACTACAGGCTTAGGTTCGCCTTCGTCGTGATGAGCACAACCAGACAGAAGAAGAGGCCACAGAAACAGGCGGAAGAACACATAACGAATGGTGGGTGGTATCACGTTGCGACTGAATTCCTCAATTTCCTCCTCCAAGTGCCTCCGAAGATTAACCCTCACGTGGTCAAGATCGCTAAGCTTCTGTGGTTGGATCGCCCTGTTTCTTCACCGTCCGGACGCAATTTCCAGCTCGACTCTGGCGTTGAGGTAATTCGCCAAGGTTGTATAAAGGCTGGTTTGCGCCTGAGCAAGCTGATTTTGCGCGGCCACCACATCCAGAGCGGAGCCTTCTCCGCCCTCGTAACGCACCCGGCTGAGCTGGAGATTTTGCTCCGAAAGTTTCACCTGCGACTGAGCCATACTTATCTGACTGTAAACTACTTTCGCGCGTTCCAGCGCATCTTGGTATTCGCGGGAGAAGGCGCGCTCGACAATTTGACGATTGGTCGCTACCTGTTGCGCTTGTTGTTGAAATTGCCGAGAGGCCCCGAGCGATTTGAACCAATCAAAAACCGGGATGTTGAGATTGACAAAGGCGGCGTAGCCACGATCCCGAATGTGAGCCTGCAGAGAATCAACTCCGTACTGGAACACGAAGTTGGCCTGGGGCAGAAGATCGGCTCGGGCTCGTCGGGAGTCAGCCAGGAGACCTCGACGCTGAGCGTCGAGGAAGTCGAATTCCAGCCGTCTCGTGAACGGCGCGTCGATTGATGTTGTCGAATCAGGCGGAGGCGCAAGCGTTTCGTCAAGGATATCCACCACATCAAGAAGGTCATCAACCTTGACGGTCCAGAATGATGCCAATTCATGATTGGCCATCTTGGCTTCGAGCTCCGCAGTGCTGACTGCCTGCTCCAGAAAAGCCACCTGAGCGGAAGCTTTGACTACGTCCGCCTGAGCCACTTCACCTTTCTCCGCCAGCAATCTAGTGCGTTGCTCGAAGCTCTGAGCCTCACTCAACGATGCCCGCGTGACCTTCGTCAAGCGGCGAGACAGCAAAAGATGGTAATAGGCAGCGCTCACGGCGCGTCTGAGGTCGCGTTGGGTTAGTCCCAGGTTGGCTGAGGCAGCATCCTGATCGGCTCGAGCTCGCGCCAGCACGGCTCGCAATCGACCGGAGATATCCACCTCTTGCGCCGCAGCAAAGAGGAAGGAGTATTCCCGGATGCCGTTAAGAGCTACAAAACTGAAGGTCTGTCGATCGTAAAGGAGCGGGCTGTTATACGTGACCAGATTGTTCACATGGGCCTGAGGCAGGAAGCCCGCACGTGCCTGGGTCAAACCATACCGCGCA
>Ga0075433_10004242_pt1 | contig 11134 bp, 8 predicted proteins | sample RhiMethybrSRZTD2_FD_75299 | JGI IMG/M metagenome (GOLD analysis project Ga0075433, IMG submission 75299) | Populus rhizosphere microbial communities from Tennessee, USA - Rhizosphere MetaG P. TD hybrid SRZTD2 | ecosystem: Host-associated > Plants > Roots > Rhizosphere > Soil | place: USA... | reverse complement strand
GAGGGTCGGCACTACCGGAAGAAGGCGCCGCACCTGCACTACGAGATCATCGACCCGAGGGGCCAGAAGGTGGACTTCTACAAGGACCTCCGGTCGTCTGACCCGAGGACCGACAAGAGCGCCATCGGGGCCGTGCCCGACATCCTGGCGGCGCGGGCGCGCAAGGGTGACGGGAGGACGCGGGCCTGATGGACCTACTGGAGACGAAGGTCCGGCTGGCCGGCACCGAGGAGGCCGTCACGAAGGTCGCGGAGGCGCGCCAGCGCATGATCGCCGCGACGGACTCGATGGCGGCGACGGGCGGGTCGTTCGGCGGCGGCTTCGCCGACTCCCTGGTGGCCGAGGGGTCCGTTGGGCCGCTGCAGGAGATCCGCCAGTACACGGCCCGCCACAAGCAGGACCTCGCGCAGATCGTCCAGAGCTTCAAGGACGTGACGCGCGAGCTGGAGCCAGTCATCCGCCCGACGCGCCAGCGCGGCGGCCTCAACCTCGGCCGAGCGTTCGACAAGATCGGGAAGAAGATCGGGCTCGCGCGCGGGCTCGACGCGGCCGTCGAGGGCATCGGCCACATGGTGAAGGGTATCGCCAGCGAGGTGATGCCGAAGGCCATGGGGGTCGGCGGGATCCTCGGCTGGATGCTGGGCGGCGTGGCGGTCGAGCAGGAGCTGGAGGCGGCGCGCCACCAGTTCGAGCAGATCTTCGAGCAGTCCACCAGGACGGCCAAGACCGTCACCGAGGAGGTCGACCGCTCGGCCGCCAAGGCGCTGGCGATCGACGCCGAGCACCTCGTCGTCGCCCACAAGGCGACGCGCCAGGAGATCGAGGCGGTCGGCGGCGCATACGCGCAGGCCGGCATCTCGGCCGGCGAGATCTACCGGAGCCTCAAGCACGCGATCGGGGAGGAGCAGAAGAACCTGTTCGGCTTGACGCTCTCGCTCGAACGCCACTTCGAGCTGGCGGGCGGCACCGTCGCCCGCCAGGCCGTCGGTCTCATGGAGGACTACGGGATGTCGACCGAGGAGACGGCCGACACGCTCGGCAAGCTCTACGCGGCGGCCTCCCAGTCCGGCATGGGCATCGAGAACTTCACGCGCGGTATCCAGCAGGCCTCCGAGGGCGTGCGGTTCCTCGGCATCCGCGTGGACGACGTCGCGGCCCTGACGGTCAAGCTGCAGGACGTCTACAAGGGCATGGGGATGTCGGACCACTTTGCCGGCGAGATGGCGATGAAGGGCGTGCAGGGCATCATGGGGGGACTCGCCGGCATGGACGTCGGCGCGGCCGCCCACCTGGCGCAGAAGATCGGACTCGCCGGCAGCGCGGACCTGGAGGGCGCGTACCGCCTCTACGGTCAGCTGCAGCAGAAGGGCGGACCGGACCCCGAGATGGAGGAGAAGCTCATCAAGGGGCTGCACGACGAGGCGATGCAGAAGTCCCACGGGAACGCGGAGCTGGCCCGCTGGTACCTGGAGCACGGGCCGTACCGCATGAGCTTCGAGGGCGCCAAGGCGGTTCTCGACATCGGCGACCAGCTGTCCAAGGGGATCCACCTCGACAAGGTTTCGGAGGGGATGCGCAAGCAGTGGCGCGACTCCCTCAAGACGGAGCAGCAGAAGACGGACGCGTTTCAGATGTTCATGGAGCGCATCTCGTACGACATGTCGAAGATCGGCCTCGCGATGTTCACGATGCTGACGGGTTTCCTGGCGGAGATCGTCCTGCACATCCGGCTGCTGCTGGCCGTCGTGTCGAGGGACGACCAGACGAAATTGGCCATCCAGAAGCAGATCAAGGAGACCGACAAGGTCTTCCCCGCGATGTACAAGGAGATCAGCTCGAACGTCGGCGACATGAGCGACGCGGCGCGACAGCTGCTGGGTGGCAGCGCGCTCAGCTCGCTCAAGCTGGTGTCGGACGCCTGGACGGCCGGCGACGTGCCGATGCTGCCGGCGAGCAGCGGGCGGAAGACGTCGATCGAGCGGATCCCGCAGGCGTCGTCGATGGGCGCCGTCGGCTCCTCGATCGAGGCCGCCGTGGGCGCGCCGGGTGCGGCGGCGGCCCGCCCGGCACCAGCGGCGGCGGACCTCGGCTTCGCGCTGGAGGGGCGCGGAACCGCGACACCGGCCGGCGCGTCACCCTCCGGCGGCGCCGCCGCGCCCGCGACACCGGCGACGCCGGCCGTCGACTACGGCTTCGTCCTGGGCGAGCGGCAGACGACCGTGCCGATCCACGGCGTCGAGACGCGGTTCCACAACCAGCGCGCGAGCGGCAAGAGGAGGCACTAGCATGGCGGGCGTCGCGGACTTCCTGAAGCGAATCGACGCGACCGTCGCGGCGCCGGTGCCGCCGCGCGTCGGCGTGCAGTGGCAGTCGTCCAAGCGGGCGCGCGAGGGCGTCTCACCCATCACGATGCAGATCAATCCCAACCAGGTGCAGTTCCAGCAGAACAAGCGCATCCAGAAGCAGGACACGATCAACGGCACCGTCTACTTCCACTTCTCCAACCAGTTCGGGCAGAACAACGACATCCTCACGCTGACGATCTCCGGCACGACCGGCAACATCGACCCGCGCGCGTTCGACCGCCAGGTCGTGTCGGGGCCGGACATCACGATCGACCTCGACCGCACGGGCGCGAAGAACAAGGTGCTGGCCTGGGCGAGCCTCTACCAGATGACGCTGGAGCCGATCCTCGACATCGACGCGGGCCGCCCAAACCTCGTCACCATGATGTACGCGTCGACGCTGTTCCCGAAGCCCATCAGCTTCACGGGCTTCTTCAACAACGTCATGCAGTTCACGGAGTCCGCGCAGGATCCGTTTCAGCGCCAGTGGAGCCTGCAGTTCGTCGTCCAGCGGACCGAGCCGAGCCTGTCGGAGTTCTCCAAGTACATCCAGCAGAACATCCTGAGCCGGCAGGACGCGCGCAACATCTTCGGGCCGCGCATCGCGGCGCTCCTGGGTGCCGGCTGATGAATCGGTTCGACCGAGATCGACGTCAGCGAGCGATCGACTTCTACTTCGGCAACCAGGACACGTCGTCCGGACCCGGACCGTACGTGCGGAACGCCTTCCCGGCGTACCGCGTGTTCCTCTTCGGGTTCGAGATCACCGAGGACGTCACGTCCATCACGATCCAGAACCACATCGGCAAGGCGCCCAACACCTGCGTGATCTCCGTCCTGAACGAGCGCGACAAGTACATCCTGACGCACGAGGACATGCTGTTCCTGCTGGACGCCGACCCCTCGCAGCTGCGTCGTCCGAGTCGTAACCTTGAGATCGCCGCCGAGGACATCGAGTTCCGCCGGCTCGTCGAGGACCTGGCGGATCCTCGGTCGCGATTCGAGGGCATCCTCAGCGAGACCGGCATCCCGCTCGATGACGACTACAGCCTCGCGAACCCCAACGGGTTGAAGAGCAGGATCTTCAAGCTGAAGCAGCAGCACGTCCCGATCGACGTCGACGTCATCAACGAGAACGGGGAGGTGATCGGTCGCGAGCCGCGCAACCGCTGGGCGTTCGCCGAGGGCCTCTCGGTGTTCCACCCGAACGACCCGCTGCGCGTGTTCGTCCGCGACATCTTCGACCCGCGCGTCTGGTTCTACGGATTCAGCGGGCTCGTCACGGACGTGACGGACGACGTCTCGAAGGACAACATGAAGACGCTGTCGATCTCGTCGGAGGACCCGACGAAGCTCCTGCGCTACGCCCGCATCACGGCCAACCCGGGGATCAACGACGCCTCGATCCTGACGGCCGACGACGAGGCGGAGATCACCGGCAACTCCAACCCGCTGCAGGACAAGACGCTCGTTCAGATCTTCGACTTCCTGATCTTCGGGTCGCACCGGGAGCTGCCGCCGGCTCCGGACGTGCCGGTCGAGACGGCCCGGGAGTTCCGCCCGGACCCCGTGAACCCGTCGTTCCGGCGGGTCGTGTCGGAGTCGGAGGAGCAGTTGCGTTCCCGGATCATCCGCAGCGGCCTGATCGGCACCGACATCCTGCCGGGCGACGACCTCACGCCGGACCAGCAGCGGGCGCTCGACGCGGCGGTCGACAGGACGCGCGAGCGCGCCGTCACGCGCGCCGAGGCGGAGGACAAGTTCTTCAGCGTCGACGTGATCAACCAGTACGGCGAGACGGTTCAGCGGCGGTTCGGCCTCACGGGCACCGGCTCCTTCAAGCCCGCGCAGGACCGCGTCGGCGGCGTGCTGGCCAAGTTGGCGGCCTCGGGGGCCGCGACGCTCCCGGGCCTGACGACCGACGAGCAGGCCGCGCTGGCGAGCGGTGCCTCGCTGAGCGAGCTGAACTCCGTCAGCCAGGAGGACTTCGAGAAGTCGGACGCGGCGCTGCGCGCGGCCATCACGGAGGCGGCGTCCGGTCCGTTCGTGCTGAGCCTGGGGTCGGACCCGACGGCGCCGGACGGCCAGGAGGCGACGCCCATCTCGCTGGAGCAGTGGGACTCCATCGTCTCGTGGCGCGTGCAGAACGCCGACCTGTCGACGCTCCTCAGCAAGGACGTGCCGGAGGCGATCTACCGCGAGCGACTCCGCAAGCGCCACGCCACCGTCACGTCCATCGAGGACGTCATCACGCTGATCGGCACCGACCCGGTCCACTTCCCGGTCGACGGCGGCCGGGTCTTCATGTTCCTGCCGATCGGCGCGGGCGCGACGGGCCGCGAGGTCGTCGGCCAGCAGTTGATCGGGTCCTTCGCCGTCAAGACCGGCGAGTTCCAGAACCGACTGGCGCTCTGCTACCAAGCGCTGGACCGCGTCGAGTTCATCTTCTACTGCACGCCCAAGGGCGACCTCGTCGTCGAGTTCCCCTTGTACGACTTCGACCCGAACGACTTCGGCGCGCTCCGCGAGTCGAGCTACGTCGTCGAGTCGGCCGACCTCTTCAGCGTCTCGTCGACCGTCTCGGACGCGTCGGTCAAGACGATCGCGAAGGTGGACGTCTCGCTGTTCAACATGACGGACACCAACAACGACGCCCGCAACGCTCTCCACACGATCGTCGTGAAGAACCCGGCGATGTTCCCCGTCTACGGGACCCGGCAGGAGGTGGGGAACCGCGAGGGCCTCATCCAGACGGACCAGGCGGCGCGCCTCTACTGCAACATCCTGCTGAACCGACTCAACGCCGACGCCCACAGCGTCAGCCTGCCGATCATCCCGAGGTTCGACATCGGACTGAACCGACCGATCCTCTGGAAGTACCGGAACCACATCGGCACGACCGTGTCGGTCGTCCACAACCTCGCGTGGAATGGGTCGTGGCGCACGACGCTGAACGTCAACCACATGCGTGGGTGGGTCGGCCAGCGCGCCACGGCCGCCGAGACGCTCTTCCAGCAGGGTCCCGGGCGGATCGTGGCGAACGAGATGGTGTACGTGCCGGTCGGCGGCGGGGCGGCGAGTCGGCCCATCAACTACAAGGTGCTGTTCCAGCGGAACGGACCCCAGCAGGGGCAGGACATCAACACGGGCGAGAGGTCGAGCGGCTCGACGCCGAGCCAGCAGCAGCCGGCCGCCAGCGGTGGCGCATGAGCCGAGCGCTCTTGCCCGGCGAGGCGTGGGACGATCCCGACAAGGGGACGCGCGACGAGATTCCGAACGTCGCCGTCACGGGCATCATCATGGCGGTCGACGTCCACAACGGCGTCGTGGGGGTCCGGCTGAAGGACGTCGGTTACCGCAACACCGTGAAGCTCCCGATCTTCCAGGTGTCGATCAAGGGCACGGCGTCGTCGTGGTTCCGCTTCATGCCGCAGGTCGGCGATATCGTCACGCTCGTGCAGAACCAGAACGGCGCGATGCACATCGTCGGCTACGAGGTCCTCAATTACCAGCAGATCGCCAAGGAGGACGAGGCCGAGACGTTCCTGTTCCGCGAACTCCAGCAGGGGGAGTTCGAGATCCGATCGAAGGGCATGGCGTCGATCTTCGGGAGCGACACGGGCGTCCTGCGGCTCGCGGGCGGACCCGCGATCCTGAAGCTGGACCGGCAGAACCTGGAGGCCTCGCTGGAGAGCCCGCTGATCAAACAGCGGGCGATGGCGTGCGAGATCCGCTTCGGTGAGGTCCGGCGGAGGGTACTGCCGACGGACTTCGAGGACACGGCGCTGGTCGGCGGGACGCTCCGGGAGTTCAGGTTGGTGGTGGCGCGCGAGGTGGGGCCGGCGAGCTTGCCGATGGTCGACGTCAAGGTGGGCGACGTCGTGCAGGAGGTCGCGCCCGCCTACCCGCTGGCGGTCAGCGGGTTCGCGACGCCGCTCCGCGTGTCCGCGAGGGTGCTGGACCCGTCGGGCCTGCTGGGGTTGTTCGGCCTGCGGGTCGACGCCCTCGGCAACCTGGAGGTCGTGCAGGCCGTCGGCGCCCAGATGGTCCTGCAGCCGGGCCTGACGATCCGCCTCGGGGGCTCGACGGCGACGGAGCCGCTGGTGCTCGGGCTCGTGCTCAACACGTTCCTGACGAACCTCATCGCGGTCCTGCAGGGCGCCGTCGTCGCGACGCCCGTCGGACCCGGCACGCTGAACCCCGCGACCATCGCGGCCCTGCAGGCCCTCATCCCCCAGCTGACGGCGCACCTGTCAACCGTCGCCTTCACGCAGCTGACGGCGACACCGGGGGTGCCGTGATGGCGCTGGTGGCGTCGACGCTGTCGGACCTGCTGCAGTCGACCTTCCGGGGCGTCGACTCGTTCGCGGCGGCAGCGGCCGGCTGGGCCTCGGCCTACCGGACCTACGCGCAGTCGGCGCAGGCCAACGGGGTGCCGCCGGTGCTGACGGGCCTGGAGGAGGCCGTGTTGGCCGGCCAGCTGACGGCGGCCTTCGCGGCGCTGGACCCCAACACCTTCCCGAGCGCCTTCGAGGCGGCCTTTCAGGCCTTCTGGTTGACGCCGCCCGTCGCGTTCGGATCCGGGGCCGCGACGCTGGCGCCGCCTGGGCTTGGCTCCCTGCTGGTCTCCACGTACCCGGCGAACCTGGTGGCCCCGACGTCGGCGGCAGCGGCGATCAACGTGGCGGCCGCGATCGACGCGTGGACTCGGCTGGTTTCCGTGACGTTCCCCGGACCCGTCGTGGCGGTGCTCGTATGATGCGGGTCGTAATTTTCGGCTGCCAAGCGGGCATGATGGAGGCTCCGTGGCCTGCGAAGCCCTAGAGCCCTGCGTGACGCTCGCGCTCAACGCCATGACGGCCGCCGGCCTCGACGGGTTCTGCGCGGCCCTGCGGGCGGAGCGCGCGCTGATCGACCAGCAGCTGTTGAAGCAGCAGGCACAGCTGCTCAAATACGACTTCCTCGCGCTGGCCGTCGACGCCGAGCAGGCGACGGCCAACGCGGCGCTCGACGCCGTCCAGGACCAGCTCGGCTTCTTCCCGACGAACCTCGCGAACCTCGTCGTGGAGTGCGTCGACCTCGGTGTCGTCCTGACGTCTCCGCAGGAGGTCCTGGGGGACCTGCGCGCGCTGGTGAACGAGCAGCTGACGAAGCTGCGCGAGTACGCGTCGTTCTCGGAGGAGTTGGGGCAGGCGATTCAGCGCCTGCAGGAGCTGTCGCAGCTGCTGCAGGACGTGTGCGACTGCGCGACCCACATCGCGACGGCCAAGCGATCGGTCGTGGTGTCCTGATGGCCAAGACCTTTCTCATCGTGGGTGGCGACGTCGTGACGGACAAGTCGACGGGTCGCAACCACATGATCGAGGGCGCGCAGAAGGCCCGGCAGGACTTCGGAGAGTTGCTGTCGATCGAGGTCCAGTCGAACGGGTTCGGAGGTGGCCTCGTGACGCTCGTCGGGTCCGTGCCGGACAGCCCGACCTCCATGGCGTTCCAGGTGATGCAGCGCATCACGAGCGCCGTCAACCGATGGATCGGACTCCAGCGGCTCCAGCGGGCCATCCTGTCGGACGAGGAAGTGGTGTCGCGCCTGACCTTCAACCAGGCGCGCGTGGACGATGACGACCAGACGCAGGTGGTGTTCCGCACGGCGATCCTGACGAAGGCCGGCGAAGAAATCGTCAGGGGCGGCGCGCTCTCGACGTCGACGGGAGCCTAGCGATGCCTGTTGCCAAGATCACGGCCGTAGAGTTTGAACAGCGCCTCCAGCAGGGCATCAACAACCGGGATCCTGAGATCGACGCGCTGACCGGTCCGGTCCGCGACATCGTCGTGTCGCCCGTCGCGGTCGTGCTGGAGGATCAGAACGACCGCATCCGGAACCTCAGCCTCGTGATGTCGCTGCGGAACGTCTCGGACTTCTCCGAGCAGGACCTCGACGACGTCGCGTTCAACGAGGAGGTCATCCGCCGCCCCGGCACGCGCGCCACCACGACGGTCTTCTTCCAGACGCGCGTCGCTCCGACCGTCGACATCACGATCCCGGTGAACCTGCCGGTCGCCACGCCGACGGATCCCACGCAGAACCGCAACATCATCTACAGGACGATCGAGACCAAGACGCTGCCGGCCGCGACGGCCGCGCTGTTCTTCAACGCCGGGACCGGCTTCTACGAACTCGAAGTTGCCGTCCAGGCGATCTCGGCCGGCGAGGACAGCAACGTCGCGTTCAACCGGATCAACCAGTTCCAGTCGCCCGTCGCGGGCTTCGAGTTCGTCACGAACCGCGTGGCGGCGACGGACGGCAAGGACCGGGAGGACCAGGAGGACCTGGCGACCCGCCTGCTCGTCGCGATCCCGGGGTCCGACATCTCGACGCCCTTCGGCATCATCCGGGAGGTCCTGGACAACTTTGCGGACGTCACGGACATCGAGCTGGTCTACGGACTCGACCCCCTGCTGCTGCGGGCCGACTCGGCCGCCGGGGCCGTCGACGCCTACATCATCGGGTCGGTGCCGGCGACGATCGTGGAGGCCCAGACGTTCCTGGGGGTCGGGCAGTCGATCGTGATGGACGAGCAGCCCGTGCTGTCGATCGCGTCCGTCGACGCCGGAGGGCCGGCATTCGTCCAGGGCGTCGACTACGAGTTCGTCCCGGACGAGGGCGTCAACGCCGGCAGCATCCGGGCGCAGGACGCCATCGTGTTCCTCACGGGCGGCGCCGCACCTGCGGCCGGGACGTCGCTCAACATCACGTACAACCAGAACAGCCTGCCGCAGGAGCTGCAGGACAACTTCATCACGGTCGACCGGTTCGCGCCCGGCCGCGACCTCCTCTTCAAGGAGGGCACGCAGATCGACGTGGAGATCGAGGCGGACCTGAAGGTCCTGGCGGGCACGAACGCGACCAGCATCCAGGCGCAGGTCGTCTCGACGATCGTGACGTTCATCAACTCGCTGGGCCTCGGTGACGACGCCGAGCAGAGCGACGTCAACAGCGAGGTCCGCAAGCTGCCGGGCGTCGACAACCTGGTCTTCACGGTCTTCCGGATCGTCGGGTCGGGCGCGACGACGCCGGCCGACGTGACGATCGAGCGCAACGAGTACGCTCGCATCACGAGCGCCAACGTAACGATCACGCTGGTGTAGGCGGATGGGAATCGACCTCAACTGGACCGCCACGGCCTACCCGGCGTCGCTCGACGCGACGGCCGGGTCGTTCCCGACGCTCGTCGACGGCGTCCACAACATCCTGGCGAGCCACCCGAACTCCCTCGCCTCCGCCGTCGAGGCCGTCGAGGGGAAGGTCGGCGTCGACGACAGCGCCGTCGTGACGACGTTCGACTACGTGCTGAAGAAGGGCCGCCACACGTCCAAGCAGCCGGGCCTCAGCAGCGGGTCCGTCGCGTTCGTGTTCGACACGCTCGTCGCGCACTCCGGCACCGACGACCTCTTCTCGTGGAGGAGCGCCAGCACGGAGCGGATGAAGATCGGCGGCGGCGGCGCGACCGACACGTACGTCGAATTGGGGTTCGGGTCGGCAGCACCCGTTGGCGCCGCCGGCAAGGCGAGGCTGCGCGTCAACGAGGGCACGGGACGACTGGAACTCAGCAACAACGGAGGACCGTACGTCCCGATCGCCGTCGACTCGTCCGGCGGGTTCGTCACGCTCGACGACGCGTACGATGCAGGTGGCGCCGGTCTCGGCCGAGCGATCACGGCGGACTCCGGGGCCGTCACGATCACCAACGCGGCAGTGGACGCGACCAACGCGCTGGAGATAACGCGCACGGGCGGCACGGGCGTGGCGGTCGTGATCGACGGCGGCACCGTCGGCACCACGGGCGCCGAGGTCAGGCTGCGGCACAACGATGGCGACGTCGGCGTGGCCGGCGACGTCCTGGGCAGGCTCTCCGGGTGGGGCGCGGACGATACGACGCCCGGCACGATGCGCGAGTACGGGCGCGTGAACTTCCGCATCGCGGACCCGCTGGCGGCAACGACGATCGGCGAGTTCACGATGAACCTCCGCTACGGCGGGGGCGTGCGCCACGTCCTCACGGTTCGGGCGCGCTCGACCAGCACCGATTCGGGCTGCGTGCTGGAGAACCACAAGACCGACAGCACGGATCCGAGCTGGGAGTTCACGTCGACCTCCGATATCGGCGCCACTAACCCGCTGGTGAGGATGTCGGACGCGTCCGCGACCGTCTGGCAGCTGTACGGCGGTGGGGACATCCAGCAGGACGGCGTGGTGACGGGCACGACCGGTCCGGAATATCAGCTCCGGCACAACGACGGTGAGGTCGGCGTCGCAAACGATATCATCGGTTCGCTGTCGTTCTGGGGTGCCGACGACACGACGGCCGGGACGATGCGCGAATACACCCGGACGCGCCACATCATCAAGACCGCCACGGCCGCTGCCGAGGATGGCGCGACTGACCTCTGGTTCAAGACCGGTGGGACGATCGGGCGCGCGCTGAGGATCAGCGGCCTTGGCGCCGCAGCGGAGCAGCGCGTCCAGTTCACGAACCAGGCGACGGCCGGCGCCCTCGCGTACTTCACCTTCACCTGCACGGCCGACATCGGATCGACCGGGCAGGTGGTGTTCGTCGAGGACGGCGGCGGCACGCTATTCTACATCCAGGGCGACGGTGCCGTTCGGACCAGGTGGGCCGGATCCGTCTCGTCTTCGAGCCTGGGCTACGACCTGGACCCCGACACCGGCCCCTACTGGCCGGCGTCCAACCAGTTCGGCATTGCGACGGGCGGGCGGGCAACGGCGAACT
>Ga0075433_10004241_pt1 | contig 11134 bp, 11 predicted proteins | sample RhiMethybrSRZTD2_FD_75299 | JGI IMG/M metagenome (GOLD analysis project Ga0075433, IMG submission 75299) | Populus rhizosphere microbial communities from Tennessee, USA - Rhizosphere MetaG P. TD hybrid SRZTD2 | ecosystem: Host-associated > Plants > Roots > Rhizosphere > Soil | place: USA... | reverse complement strand
AGTCGTGTTCGCCTTCGTGTCGCTCGACTCGATCCCGTTGGAACCGCATTTCCGCGCTGCCCGCCAGGCGGGCACCGTCGAGACGCGCGAGCTCGACGAGGGGATGTTCCTCCTCGGGCTGCAGGCGGCCGCGTGGCGCGTCCCGTTCCTGCCGACCCGGGCCGGTCTCGGATCGGACGTGTTCCGCCTCTATCCCGAGCTGCGCACGGTGCAGTCGCCGTACCGAAGCCCGGGCGGCGAGGGCGAGGAGTTGGTCGCCGTGCCTGCGCTCGAGCTCGACGTCGCGCTCGTCCACATGAACCGGGGCGACGCCGGTGGAAACGGCCAGTACCTCGGCGTCGACCCGTACTTCGACGACCTGTTCTGCATGGCGGCCAAGCGCCGGTTCATGTCGGTCGAGCAGGTGCTGCCGACCGAGGACCTCGCGGCCCAGGGTCCCGTGCAGACGCTCCGCATCAACCGACTCATGGTCGACGGCGTGGTCGAGGCGCCGTTCGGCGCGCACTTCACGTCATGCCTGCCCGACTACGAGCGCGACGAGACGTTCCAGCGCGAGTACGCGGCGACCGCCCGCGACGACACCGCGTGGGACGAATTCCGCGCCCGCTACCTCGACGTCGGCGGCCATGACGAGTACCGCAAGGCGGTCGGGCTGTGATTCGGCGATGACCGAGGCCACCCGCGCCGAGATCTGCGTCGTTGCGATCGCCGAGGCGTTTCGCGGCGACGGCGAGATTCTCGCCAACCCGATCGGCAACGTCCCGATGATCGGCGGACGGCTCGCCCGAGCCGCCTTCGAGCCGGATCTCGTCATGACCGACGGCGAGGCGCTGCTCGTCGGGAACACTCTCCCCGTCGGCGACGAGGGTGCGCCCAAGGTGGTCGAGTCGTGGAACCCGTACCGGGCGATGTTCGACGTCGTCTGGTCGGGGCGGCGGCACGTGATGATGGGCGCGAGCCAGATCGACGCCTACGGCAACCAGAACTTCGCTCTCATCGGTGATCCGGCCAAGCCCAAGGCACAGCTGCTCGGCCTGCGGGGGGCGCCCGGCAACACGATCAACGACACGACCAGCTATTGGATCCCGAGCCACTCGCCCAAAGTGTTCGTCGAGCAGGTCGACGTCGTGTGCGGCGTCGGCTACGACCGGGCTCGCAAGCTCGGTCCGGCCGAGCGCCGCTTCCACCACCTCGAGCACGTGATCACGAACCTCGGCGTGCTCGACTTCGAGAGCCCGGACCACCGCATGCGGCTGCGCTCACTCCATCCCGGCGTCACCGTCGACGAGGTCGTGGCCGCCACCGGCTTCGAGCTCGTGATCCCGGATGACGTGCCCGAGTCGCGGTTGCCCACCGACGAGGAGCTGCGGCTCATCCGCGACGTGATCGATCCGAACGACCTGCGAACCAAGGAAGTCGCGGCGTGACACACCCGGCCCTGCACACCGCGGCGTGTGATCTCTTCGGCGTGCAGTACCCGATCGTGCAGACGGGGATGGGATGGGTGGCCGGCGCCCGGCTCACGTCGGCCACGAGCGCGGCGGGCGGGCTCGGCATCCTCGCGTCGGCGACGATGACCTTCGAGCAGCTCACCGAGGCCGTCCACGAGGTGCGCGAGCGCACCGACCGACCGTTCGGCGTGAACCTGCGCGCCGACCAGGACGACATCAGTGAGCGCATCGAGCTGCTCATCCGTGAACGTGTGCGCGTCGCGAGCTTCGCCCAGGCGCCGGGCGAACGGCTCGTCAAGCAGCTGCGCGACGCCGGCGTCGCCACGATGCCGACCGTCGGTGCGCCCCGCCACGCCGAGAAGGTGGCGGCATGGGGCGTCGACGCGCTGATCGCCCAGGGCGCCGAAGGCGGGGGCCACACGGGCACGATCCCGACCTCGTTGCTGCTCCCCCAGGTGGTCGACTCCGTTGACGTGCCCGTCCTCGCCGCCGGCGGGTTCACCGACGGGCGCGGGTTGACGGCCGCGCTGGCGTGGGGCGCGGCGGGCGTGGCCATGGGCACGCGGTTCCTGCTCACCAAGGAGAGCACGGTGCCGAACACCGTCAAGGACGTGTACCTCGGCACCGCCGTCACCGGCACGGTCGTGACCAAGCGCATCGACGGATACCCGCAGCGCGTCATCCGCACCGACGTCGTCGACCACCTCGAGCACTCGGGGCGGATGACGTCGCTCCCCCGCGCTCTCCGGAATGCGCTCGGCTTCCGGAAGCTCACAGGGACGTCGTTGCGTGCGCTCGTGCGCGAGGGACTGGCGATGAAGCGCAAGGAGGGCCTCACGTGGTCGCAGGTGGCCATGGCCGCGAACGCGCCGATGCTCACCAAGGCCACGATGGTCGACGGGCGGCTCGAGACCGGCATCCTCCCCACCGGCCAGGGCGTGGGTGCAATCGACGAGCTGCCGACGGTCGCCGAGCTCGTCGCCCGTATCGTCGACGAGGCCGAGCAGACCCTGACCCGCCTGGAGAAGGGGACGGGGACGGGAATGGACAAGGGAGAGGCATGACGACGAAGGAGCGCGTCGCCGCGGTCGACGGCTGGTTCACGCTCGACGACACCGACCCGCGTCTGCTCGGGAACCGGTGCACGCGCTGCGGCAGCTACTTCTTCCCGAAGGCGTCGGCCTTCTGTCGCAATCCCTCCTGCGACGGCACCGAGTTCGAGGAGGTGCCACTGTCGAACCGGGGCACGGTGTGGTCGTTCACGACGAACCACTACGCGCCCCCGGCGCCGTACGTGGCGGCGGATCCCTTCGAGCCGTTCTCGGTCGCCGCCGTCCAGCTCCCCGAGGAGAAGATGGTCGTGTTGGGGCAGGTGGCCGACGGCGTCGACCCAGCGATGATGCGCGTCGGCGACGAGGTCGAGTTGGTTCTGGACACGCTGTTCGAGGACGACGACCACGAGTACGTCGTCTGGAAGTGGAAGCCGATCGAGGGAGCGCGGTCCGATGGGTGATCACGACGTCGCCGTCCTCGGGGTGGGCATGCACCCATGGGGGAAGTGGGGCCGCAACTTCGTCGAGTACGGATTGGTCGCGGCGCGCGCAGCTCTCGAGGACGCGGGGCTCGAATGGGACGACATCCAGTTCGTGTCCGGTGCCGACACCATCCGCAACGGGTATCCGGGGTTTGTCTCGGGCGCGACGTTCGCGCAGGCGCTCGGCTGGCAGGGCGCGCCCGTGGCGAGCAGCTACGCCGCGTGCGCGTCCGGCGCAACGGCGTTGAACGCGGCGCGGGCCCAGATCCTCGGCGGCCTGTGCGACGTGGCGCTCGTCGTCGGCGCCGACACGACGCCAAAGGGATTCCTCGCCCCGACCGCAGGTGAGCGCGGCGACGATCCCGACTGGCTGCGGTTCCGGCTGCTCGGCGCGACGAACCCCACGTACTTCGCGTTGTACGCCCGCCGGCGCATGGAGTTGTTCGGCGCGACGCCCGCCGACTTCGCCAAGGTGAAGGTGAAGAACGCCGCCCATGGGCTCGCGAACCCGAACGCGCGCTACCGCAAGGCCGTCACCGAGGACGAGGTGATGGCGTCGCCGGTCGTCGCCGAGCCGTTGCGCCTGCTCGACATCTGCGCGACGAGCGACGGCGCCGCCGCGGTCGTCGTCTCGAGCCTCGACTACGCCCGACACCGCGGCGGGAACGGCGCCGTGCGCGTGGCGGCGATCTCGACGGTGACGCCGTCGTATCCGAACGCGGTGATCGAGATGCCGGACTTCGCCACCGACTCCGCGGCCGCGGTGCCGGCCGGGCCCGTGACGTTCCGGGACGCGATCGCGCAGGGGGCATACGCGGAGGCAGGGCTCGGACCCGACGACCTCGACCTCGCCGAGGTGTACGACCTGTCGACCGCGCTCGAGCTCGACTGGTACGAGAACATCGGCCTGTGCGGGCCGGGCGAGGCCGAGAAGCTCGTCCACGACGGCGCGACCACCATCGGCGGTCGCATCCCGGTGAACCCGAGCGGCGGGCTGGCGTGCTTCGGCGAGGCCGTTCCCGCCCAGGCGCTGGCGCAGGTGTGCGAGGTCGCCTGGCAGCTGCGGGGCGCGGCGGGCGAGCGGCAGGTCGAAGGGGCCCGGGTCGGGCTGACCGTGAACCAGGGCCTGTTCGGCCACGGTTCGTCGGTGATCCTCGCCCGCTGAGGCGCACATGGACCTGACCTTCACCGAAGAGGAGGAGGCGTTCCGCGCCGAGGCCCGCGCCTGGCTGGAGGCGAACGTGCCCCGCCCGCCGTTGCCGTCGGGCGACACTCGTGCGGGCTTCGCTCTCCACAAAGAATGGGAGCGGGCGTTGTTCGACGCCCGCTGGGCGGTCGTCTCGTGGCCGCAGGAGTACGGCGGGCGTGACGCCAGCCTCATGGAATGGCTGATCTTCGAGGAGGAGTACTACCGCGCCGGTGGGCCACAGCGCGTCACGCAGAACGGGATCTTCCTGCTCGCGCCGACGTTGTTCGAGTTCGGTACCGAGGAGCAGCGGGACCGCATCCTGCCGAGGATGGCGTCGGCCGAGGAGACGTGGTGCCAGGGCTGGTCGGAGCCGAACGCCGGCAGCGACCTCGCCGGCATCAAGTCGCGCGCCGTGCGCGACGACGCGAATGCCGGTTGGCGGCTCTCCGGACAGAAGACGTGGACGACGAGGGGCGCGTTCTGCGACCGTCTGTTCGGCCTCTTCCGCAGCGACCCGGAGGCCGAGCGCCACCACGGGCTCACGTATTTCCTGGTCGACCTGCGCGCTGAAGGAGTCACGGTGCGCCCGGTCGAACGCCTCGACGGTGACGAGGGCTTCGCCGAGGTGTTCCTCGAGGACGTGTTCGTGCCCGACCGCGACGTGCTCGGCTCCGTCCACGAAGGCTGGCGCGTCGCGATGGCGACCACAGGCTCGGAGCGCGGGCTGACGCTGCGCAGCCCGGGCCGGTTCATGGCCGCGGCGGGACGACTCGCCGACCTGTACCGCCGTCACGCCGACGACGGAGCACTCGACGCCGACCCGACCGTGCGCGACACCGTCGTGCGCGCATGGATCGACGCCGATGCGTACCGGTGGCAGACGTTCTGGACCGTCACCCGCCTGATGGATGGCCGGCGGACGGGACCGGAGTCGAGCCTGGTGAAGATCTTCTGGTCGGAGCTCGACGTGCGGTTGCACGAGACGGCCCTGCGGCTGCTGGGCTCACGCGCCGAGCTCGTCGACGGCGACGACGGGGCGTGGATGAAGGGCTGGCAGTTCGCGCTCTCGGGCCCGATCTACGCGGGCACGAACGAGATCCAGCGCAACGTGGTTGCCGAGCGCGTGCTCGGGCTCCCCCGGCGGTGATCGCGTGAGGTTCGCCTTCTCGGACGAGCAGCTCGCGATGCGCGACGCCGTGCGTTCCTTCCTCGAGAAGGAGTGCCCACCCAAAGTCGTGCGCGATGCCTGGACGAACGACACGGGGCGGTCTGGCTTGTGGACGCGACTCGGCGAGCTGGGCGTGCTCGGCGTGCTGGCGCCCGAGGCGCACGGCGGCTTCGGCGGCGACGAGCTCGATCTCGTCCTCCTGCTCGAGGAGACAGGCCGGGCCGCGCTCCCCGAGCCCGTCGTCGAGCACGCCGCCGTGGGCGTGCCAGTGCTCGAGGACTCGCGCGCCGAGGCGGCCGCCGCCGGCGACGTCACGATCACGGTCGCGCCTCCGTCCGGGCTCGTGCCCTACGCCGACAGCTCCGATCTCGTGCTGGACGGCGATCGATTCGTCGAGCCCCGAACGCTCGAGTTGCGGCGGCACGAGTCGGTCGACGGCTCGCGACGGCTGTTCGCGGTCGCGGCTCCACACACCTCGATCAACTCGGCGAGTTTGGATCGCGCCGCGCTGGGCGTCGCCGCGCAGCTCATCGGTCTCGCCGACCACATGCTGGCGATGACGGTCGAGTACGCCAAGGAACGTCGCCAGTTCGGCGTGCCGATCGGCTCGTTCCAGGCGGTGAAGCACCATTTGGCCGACGTCGCGCTCGCGCTCGAGTTCTCGCGGCCCCTCGTGTACCGGGCCGCGTGGTCGGTCGCCCACGGCGACGACGGCCGGTCGGTGCACGTCGCCATGGCCAAGGCCCGCGCGTCCGAAGCCGCGCTCCGCGCCGGGCGGGTTGCGCTCCAGGTCCACGGGGCGATCGGTTACACCACGGAATACGACCTGCACCTCTGGATGAAACGGGCGTGGGCGCTGGCGGCGACGTGGGGCGATGCCGCGTGGCACGACGCCCGCGTGGGACGCGCGATCCTGGACACCGACCCAGCCCGTGAGGAGCAGTGATGGCCGAGGCCTACATCGTCGACGCGGTGCGGACGCCCGTGGGCAAGAAGGGCGGCGGGCTCGCGAGCGCGCACCCCGCCGACCTCGGCGCCCACGCCATCTCCGGCCTCGTCGACCGCACGGGCATCGACCCGGCTGCGGTCGAGGACGTCATCTTCGGTTGTGTCGACACGATCGGCCCCCAGGCCGGCGACATCGCCCGCACGTGCTGGCTCGCCGCCGGCCTCCCCGACGACGTGCCGGGCACGACCGTCGACCGGCAGTGCGGCTCGTCTCAACAGGCCCTGCATTTCGCCGCCCAGGCAGTGCTCAGCGGGACGAACGACGTGATCGTGACGGGTGGCGTGCAGAACATGAGCATGATCCCGATCGCGTCGGCGATGACCGTCGCCCAGCCCATGGGCTTCGACGACCCGTTCACGGGCTCGGAAGGATGGCGCGCCCGCTACGGCACGCAGGAGGTGTCGCAGTTCCGCAGCGCCGAGATGATCGCCGAGAAGTGGAGCGTCTCACGCGACGACATGGAGGCGTTCGCGCTCGAGAGTCACCGCCGCGCCGTCACCGCCATCGACGAGGGTCGCTTCGAACGGGAGATCCTCCCATACCGCGGCGTCACGACGGATGAAGGGCCGCGGCGCGACACGTCGCTCGAGCGCATGGCGTCGCTCCCGCCGCTGACCGACGGCGGGCGGGTGACCGCGGCGGCGTCGAGCCAGATCTCCGACGCCGCCGCCGCCCTGCTCGTCGTGTCGGAGCGCGGGCTGCAGGAGCACGGCTTGACGCCCCGGGCGCGCATCCACCACCTCAGCGTGCGGGGAGCCGACCCAATCTTCATGCTGACGGCGCCGATCCCGGCCACCGCCTACGCGCTCGAGCGCACCGGCATGTCCCTCGACGACATCGACCTCGTCGAGATCAACGAGGCGTTCGCGTCGGTGGTGTTGGCGTGGCAGCAGGAGACGGGCGCCGACCTCGACAAGGTGAACGTCAACGGCGGCGCCATCGCGCTCGGCCACCCGCTCGGCGCCACCGGCGCCCGGCTCATGACCACGCTGCTGCACGAGCTCGACCGCACCGGCGGGCGCTGGGGCCTCCAGACCATGTGCGAAGGCGGCGGCCAAGCCAACGTCACGATCATCGAGCGCCTGGGATAGGTCGTTACGCCGGCTCCCCGCGGATCGGGAGGTCCGCGGCGCGGTAGACGGCGTCGATGACGCGCATGTTCTGCACCGAGTCGGGCGGCGGTGTGAGGACGGGCGTGCCGTGCAACACGGCGCTCGTGAACGCCTCGAGCTGGTAGGCGTACGTGGACTTGCGCGGGAACTTCTCGCGGTGCTTCTTGCCGTCACGCAGAACCGTGAAGCGATGGAAGAACTGCGGGCCGGTCTGGTTGAAGACGCGCAGTTCGCCTCGCTCCCCCCAAGCTCGGACCGTCAGCTTCAACGGTGTGCTCGACCACATTGCGCACGTCATGCGACCGGTGTGCCCCTCCGGCCAACGAACGTCGGCCTGCATCCACCGGTCGACCTTCGGCGACCGGAGGCGAGCATGCGCGCTGATGACCTTCGGCTCGCCGCCACCCAGCAGACGCAGCTGGTGCGCGGCGTAGGAGCCGACGTCCATGGTCGCTCCCCCGCCGAGCTCGTACTGGTAGCGGATGTCCTTGAACATCGGGAGCGGAATGCACATCGTCGTCTCGACGCGCTCGAGCTTGCCGAGCTCGCCGCCGGCGACGACGTCGTGCATCCGCTGCGCCAGCGGGTGGTACCGGTAGTGGAACGCCTCCATCACCACGAGCCCGCTCCCATCGGCCGCTGCCGCGACCTGCTCGGCCTCGGCGGCGTTCGAGGTGAACGGCTTCTCGCACAGGACGTGCTTGCCGGCCGCGAGCGCCTTCAGCGTCCACTCGGCGTGCAGGCCGTTGGGCAGCGGGTTGTAGATCGCATCGACCTCGGGGTCGGCGATGACGTCCTCGTACGTGGCGTGCACCTTGGCGATCTTGTGCTTGCGGGCGAACTTCTCGGCCCGGGCAGGGTCGCGCGCGGCGACCGCGACCACCTCGGCCGCGGGCACACCCTTGGCCGGCTTGATCAACGCGCCCGGAGCGATGCGCGCCGCGCCCAGGGTGCCGATGCGCACCCGGTCGGTCGCGCTCACGCCTCGACCAGCTTGGAATAGTCGTCGAGCGCCGGAACCACGGTGTCGTGGTCGCCGGCCGGCACGCGCAGCACCACCTCGTCGATCCCGATCGACGCGTAGTAGTCGAGCTTGCCCGGGTCGGGGATCGTCCCGAAGGGGATCACGCGCACCGTCGCCGGATCGCGGCCGGCAGCTTCCATGGCGCGGTGGAGCTGCGGTAGCGCCTCGCGCACACCGGCGCCCCCGATCGGGATCCATCCGTCGGCGTACTCGGCGACGTGGGCGAACAGTTTCGGTCCCGCCGCGCCACCGATGAGGACCGGAGGCCACGGCTTCTGCGTGGGCTTGGGCCACGACCAGCTCGGGGGCAGGTGCACGTACTCGCCCTCGAAGCTGGCCTCGTCGTCGGCCCACAGCCGCTGCATGGCCAGCAGATGCTCGCGGGCGACGTCACGCCGGCGGCGCATCTCGATCCCGTGGTCCTCGATCTCGTCGGCGTTCCACCCGAAACCGACGCCGAAGACGAACCTGCCGCCGGAGAGGTGGTCGAGGCTCGCGACCGCCTTCGCGGTCACGATCGGATCGCGCTGCGCGACGAGGCAGATACCCGTTCCCACGCGGAGCCGCTCGGTCGCCGCCGCCGCCATCGCCATCGCGACGAACGGATCGAACGGCCGCTTGTAGTAGTCGGGGAGGACGGCGTCGCCGGACGGCGGCGGGGTGCGCCGGCTCACCGGGATATGGGTGTGCTCGGGGACGTACAGCGACACGAACCCCCGCTCCTCTGCCGCACGCGCGAAGTCGTCCGGACGCATCACCTGGTCCGTCGCGAACATCGTCAGGCCGAAATGCACGGCAGTACCGTAACTGACACACCATCAGGCGACGGTTGCGGAAGCCCTCGGCGCGCACACCCGCTCTAGGCGGGCATGATCGAGCCGCCGTCGACACACAGCACCTGCCCGGTCACGAGGGCGGCGTCGTCGCTCGCGAAGAACACGGCCGTGCCGGTGAGGTCCTCGGGCTCGAGCTTGCGCTTCATGGCGCTCATCGCCGGGAGCAGGTCGATGAACGCTTCGGGAACGATCTTCTTCGTCGCCTCGGTCATCGTCACTCCCGGGGCGATGCAGTTCACCGTGATGTTGTACTGCCCGAGCTGCGACGCGAGGAACTTCGTGAGCCCGACGACGCCCCATTTCGTCTGGCTGTAGGTGAACCCGGACACTTCCTGGAACTCACCCTCCGGGACGATGTTGTACAGGTACGCGGCGCCCGAGGACTGGTTGATGATGCGGCCCCAACGCTGCTCGACCATCGTCGGCGCGCACGCCCGGGCCATCAGCCACGCGCCATGGAGGTTCACGCTGAAGACCTTCTGCAGGTACGCGTAGTCGTTGCGCTCGTTGTCGATGTCGTAATAGAGCGCAGCGTTGTTGACGAGGATGTCGATGCCGCCGAACTGGTCCTTCGCCTTCGCCGCGCACGCCAGCGTCGACGACTCGTCGGAGATGTCGGTCTGGACGAACGCTACGTCGCCGAGCTTCTCGAGCTGCTCCATCGCCGAGGCGGCACGGTCCTCGTTGATCTCGGCGACGACGACCTTGGCGCCCTCGTCGAGAAATCGCTTGGCGTACGAGAGGCCGATGCCCTGACCCGCACCGGTGATGACGGCGACTCGGTCTTCGAGCCGGCCCATGTTCGATGCCCCCCCTGTACGCGTGCCTACGAGCGGTGGATGAGGTTGAAGCGCTCCGTGACCGCAGGTTCGCCGCTCTTCTCGTCACGCCACACGGTCTCGGTCACGACGAACGTCATCGTGCGGCCCTTGCTCTCCTTCTCGTACAGGTCGACGATGCGCCCCTCGCCGACCAGCACGTCACCGACCACGATCGGCCGGTGGTACGTGAACTCCTCCTCACCGTGGAGCACGAGGCCGCCCTTGGCGAACAGCTCCCCCATCACCTTGTGCATCGGGTTCTCGCCGCCGGACGGGTCCGCGGGTTGATCCTCGGCAAAGCGCCCCCAGAACTGCATCGCGAACGACCATGTCGGTGGGGCGGGGATGCCGGCGAACCCGGCGGCCCCCGCCGCGGCCGGGTCGTGGTACACGGGGTTGTCGTCCTTGAGCGCGCGGGCGAAGTTCGAGACCGGCCCGCGCTCGATGGTGACGCGGTGTGCACCGGTCGGCTTCCCGATGACGCTGCTGTCGAGGGCCATCCGTCCCTTCCAAGCTCTCTTGCGCGGTCCCCGCGCACTCTGAGCGGTCCCCCGCGCTGTTTGACGGGCGCGTGAACGACCGCGATACCGTGACGCCGACGTCAGTTTTCAACGCGGGGAGAAGGACGCGCAAATGGGGTTGCTGGACGGCAAGGTCGCGATCGTCACCGGCGCGGGCAACGGTGTCGGGAGGGGCGAGGCCATCGAGCTCGCGGACCAAGGTGCGAAGGTCGTCGTGAACGACCTCGGCGTCTCGGTGACGGGCGAGGGCGCCGACAAGCGCACCGCCGACGAGGTCGTCGACGTCATCAAGGGCCGGGGCGGCGAGGCGGTCGCGAACTACGACGACGTCGCCGACTTCAACGGCGCCAAGAGCATCATCGACACGGCCGTCGAAGCGTTCGGGAAGCTCGACGTGCTCGTGAACAACGCCGGGATCCTGCGGGACAAGATGCTGTTCACGATGGGTGAGGACGAATTCGACTCGGTC
>Ga0075433_10004239_pt1 | contig 11136 bp, 12 predicted proteins | sample RhiMethybrSRZTD2_FD_75299 | JGI IMG/M metagenome (GOLD analysis project Ga0075433, IMG submission 75299) | Populus rhizosphere microbial communities from Tennessee, USA - Rhizosphere MetaG P. TD hybrid SRZTD2 | ecosystem: Host-associated > Plants > Roots > Rhizosphere > Soil | place: USA... | reverse complement strand
CGCATCGAGGGCATCGGCTCCAACGTGCTGACCATCCACGGCGGCGCGGCCCTTCACGGCGCCGACTTCACGCTGGGGCCGGACTTCATGGAAGTGGGGAGCTTCATCGTGCTCTCCGCGGTGACCGACGGCGAGGTGCTCATCGAGGGCGTGCGCCGCGAGGACCTCCGGATGGCCCTCAACGTGTTCGGCCGGCTCGGCATCGCCACCGAGTATCGAGGCGACGATCTCTTCGTGTCGGGCGCGCGCCCGCTGTTGATACAGAGCGACCTGGGAGACGCCATCCCCAAGGTCGACGACGGACCCTGGCCCGCGTTCCCCGCCGACCTGATGAGCGTCGCCCTGGTCGCCGCCACCCAGGCGGAAGGCGCCGTCCTGTTTCACGAGAAGATGTACGAAAGCCGGCTCTTCTTCGTGGACCGGCTGATCGGCATGGGCGCGCGCATCGTGCTGTGCGACCCCCACCGCGCGCTCATCCACGGGCCGTCCCGGCTCCGGGGGGAGCCCGGTGGCATCCCGAGCCCCGACATCCGCGCGGGTATCGCGCTTCTCATCGCCGCCCTCTGCGCCGACGGCCGCACCGTCATCCGGAGCATCGAGCAGATCGACCGCGGCTACGAGGACATCGAGACCAAGCTCCAGGGCCTCGGGGCTCGCATCACCCGCCGTTGATGACAAACAGTCGAAATCGGCCGCCGCCCGGCGTCGTAGAGGGTGAGACGGGCGGCAGCCCCGCCCGCAGAAAGGAGCGACGCATGAAGTACATCCTTCTCATCCACGGCAACGAGCAGGCCCTGGCGCGGCGCGGCGAGGCGGAGATCAAGCAGGTGGTCGGCCAGCACATGAAGGTGGCACAGGATCTCCGCACGGCCGGCAAGATGGTGGCCAGCGAGCGGCTGCGCCCGCAAGCCGAGGCGACCCGGATCCGCGTGAAGGCCGGGCAGCCCCAGCTCACCGATGGCCCCTTCGCCGAGACCAAGGAAGTGATCGGCGGCTTCTACTTGATCGATTGCCCCTCCAAGGCGGAGGCGATCGAGTGGGCGTCGAAGCTCCCGATCGTGGAAGACGGCTTCATCGAGGTCCGTCCCGTCTGGGAGATGTAGCGACGGCTCTCGGCGGCGCGGGGTACCTGGTCGAGCACGTCTTCCGGGGCGAGTACGGTCGACTTGTCGCCTCGGTCGCGCGCATGCTGAGTGACCTCGATGCCGCCGAGGAAACCGTGCAGGAGGCGCTGGCGGCCGCGCTCGTGCGCTGGCCCACGGACGGCCTGCCCGACAATCCGGGCGCCTGGCTCATGACGGTGGCGCGCAACCGCGCACGGGACCACCTGCGGCGGCGCCGCCGCAACGCCCGGAAGGCCGAGGCCCTCGCGCGCGAGTCCGATCCCGCGACGGACGAGCCGGGCGAGACCGAGGCGCCTGCGGCCATCGCCGACGACCGGCTGCGCCTCATCTTCACATGCTGTCACCCCGCGCTGGCGCCGGAGAGCCAGGTTGCCCTCACCTTGCGTCTCGTCGGCGGGCTCTCGACGGGCGAGATCGCGCGCGCGTTCCTCGTGTCCGACACCACCGTTGGACAACGTATAGTCCGCGCGAAACGGCTGATCCGGACCCGGCGCCTGCCCTACGCGGTACCCGAGCCGGCCGAGCTGCCCGGGCGCCTCGCCTCGGTGCTCGCGGTGATCTACCTCGTCTTCAACGAGGGCCACACCGCCCGCGAGGGGAACCGGCTGTTGCGCGACGAGGTGTGTGATGAGGCCTTGCGCCTCGGCGCGATGCTCCTCGAGCTGATGCCGCACGATGCCGAGGTGCTCGGCCTCGCCGCCCTCATGGAGCTGACCGCGGCCCGCGCCCCCGCCCGCACGGACGCGCACGGCGACGTGGTCCTCCTCGCCGACCAGGACCGCACGCGGTGGGATGCGGCGCGCGTCGCGCGCGGGCTGGCGCTGCTCGAGCGTGCGGGCCCGCTCGACCAGGCGGGCCCATACCGCCTGCAGGCCGCCATCGCCGCCTGCCACGCGCGCGCGCCGGGCTGGACGGCCACGGACTGGCCCGCGATCGCGCGGCTGTACGCCCGGCTGGAAGGGCTCACCCCGTCGCCGGTGATTGCGCTGAACCGCGCCATCGCGGTGAGCATGGCGGAGGGACCCGCGGCCGCGCTTCCCGTGCTCGACGCCCTCGATGGCCCGGCCCTGGCGGGGTATCACCATCTTCCCGCGGCCCGCGGCGACTGCCTGCGCCGGCTCGGCCGCTGGGCCGAGGCGGCCCAAGCCTACCGACGCGCGGCGCGGCTCACGCACAACCGACGCGAGCAGGCCTTCTTCGGGGCGCGGGTCGTCGAGTGCGACGCCGCGGGCGCCCCCCGGCCCTCACGTCAGTGAGGATCGTGCAGCCAGGGCAGGTGAAAGAAGAGGGCGTAGCCGTTGATGGTGAGGGTGGTGCCGATCACCGCGAGGACGAGGCTGAAGTAGAACACCGGACGTGACTTGGAGAGGATCGACACCGAGGACATCACGATGGCGATCTGCAGGAACACCTCGGCGAGGTCGAAGTAGGGATCGCGCGTGGAGTTCTTGTCGCGCACGCCCTCCAGCTTCTTGGCGTCTTTCTCGATGTCCTTCTTCTCGGCCGCGTAGCGCTTCTCTTCCTCGTCGAACTTCTTGTCGAGGGCCTCGAGCTGCTCGCGGGCGTCCGGCCGCAACGCTCCGCCCTTCTCGGCGAGATCCGCCTCCAGCCGGAGCTTCTGGGCACGGTAGAGGTGCTCGCGCATCACCTTGGCCTGGTAGAACGCCCACTGGTCGGAGGACTTCTGCTGGGCGAGGAGCATCTCCTTGGTGGCGTTGTTGCCGCCCATCGAGGAGATGGAGAGGATGACGGCGAAGACCGCAGTCACGAGCGCGACGCGCCGGCCGAACCGGTCCTCGCCGCGCTCGTGGAGCTCCTCGGGGTTCGGGACCTCGACCTCCGCCATCCGCGGCTAGAGTCCGGGTCGCCCCTGTGAAATCTCGTCGCGCATGGCCGCGCGCCCCGCCTCGAAGGCGGAGATGAGGCGGTTCGATTGCTCCTCGAGATATTCGCGCCCCCGCTCGAACAGATCCCCGGCCCTCTCGCGTGCGTCGCCCGCGTGCGTCTTCGCGCGATTCAGGAGCTGGCCCCCCTGCTCGGCGAGCAGCTCGCGCGTCTCCGCCCCCGTCTTCGGGGCGAGGAGCAGGGCCGTCACCCCGCCCGCCACCGCGCCGAGAAAGAACCAGCCGAGGTAGCCCGCCGCATCCATCCCGCTCCGATCATCTGCCATGTTCATGACCTGACCTCCCTCCGAGCCGCGTCAGCGTTCGCGACTCTTGAGCCGTGAGACGAAAACACCCAGTCCGCGTCGCAGCCCGCCCGCGAGTCCTACGACCTGGCCCACCCGCGAGATGCCCGACACCAACGCGACAAGCCGCGCGATGCCGGTGGTGATGTCGTCGAGCCGCCGGATCACCACACCGAGGCGGTCCAGCTCCACGGTGACCTGATGGGACAGGACCCGGAACTCCTCGGTCAGCGCCCCGAGCTGGGCCGCCATGGGGCGGATCTCGCGCTCCACGAGCTGGAGCACGCCCTCGACCCGCTGCAGCACGCGGCGAAGCGACACGAGCGCCATGACCAGCGCCACCGTGACCGCCACCGCACACAGGACGAGGACGGCCACCGCCAGCGGGCCCATAGGGCGGTGAGTATGGCAAGCAGGGGTGGGGAAGTCAACCGGCTCGCCCGTGAAGGCCTCGTGTTCATTGACTTTCCCGTCGGTGCCTTTCTATACTGCAGGGGCTGCGACACGGCACATCGTCGTCTGAGTGGAGGTGCCCACGCCCTTGCCCCTCGAAGATCGTTTCGCGGAGTTGCGCCGTCGCAATGAGGCCGCCGACCTCGGCGGGGGCGCCGACCGTATCGAGCGACAGCATCGCGCCGGGAAGAAGACCGCGCGCGAACGGCTGGAGCTTCTCCTCGACAAGGGAAGCTTCGCCGAGATGGACAAGCTGGTCGTGCACCAGAGCTCCGACTTTGGGATGGACGCCCAGCGCATCCCCGGCGACGGCGTGGTGGTGGGCTCGGGACGCATGCACGGCCGGCCCGTCTTCGTGTTCGCGCAGGACTTCACCGTGTTCGGCGGCTCGCTCTCCGAGGCGTACGCGCGGAAGATCTGCAAGATCATGGATCTCGCGCTGAAGACCGGCGTGCCGATCATCGGCCTCAACGACTCCGGGGGCGCGCGCATTCAGGAAGGCGTGGTGTCGCTGGCGGGCTATGCGGACATCTTCCTCCGCAATACCCTGGCCTCCGGAGTGGTGCCGCAGATCTCGGCCATCCTGGGGCCGTGCGCAGGCGGCGCAGTGTACTCGCCCGCCATCACCGACTTCGTCTTCATGGTGAAGGAATCCTCGTACATGTTCGTGACCGGCCCCGACGTGATCAAGGCCGTCACCCACGAAGAGGTGTCCTTCGAGCAGCTCGGCGGCGCCAGCACCCACGGCGCCACGTCGGGTGTTGCCCACTTCGCCGCGGAGAGCGAGGACGAGTGCCTCGCCCTCATCCGCGAGCTGATGACGTTCCTTCCGCAGAACAACCTCGAGGATCCGCCCGTCCGCGTCACCCTCGATCCCCCCGACCGTGGGGACGAGGAGCTGCAGACGGCGGTGCCGGATCAGCCGAACAAGCCCTACGACATCAAGTCGATCATTGGCACCGTGCTCGACGATCGGTACTTCTTCGAGGTCCAGGCCGATTACGCGCCGAACCTCGTGATCGGCTTCGGGCGTCTCAACGGCCGGCCCGTGGGCATCGTGGCCAATCAGCCCGCGCATCTCGCCGGCTGCCTCGACATCAACGCGTCGCTCAAGGGCGCGCGCTTCGTCCGCTTCTGCGACTGCTTCAACATCCCCCTCATCACGTTCGAGGATGTCCCCGGCTTTTTGCCGGGCACCGCCCAGGAGTACGGCGGCATCATCAAGCACGGGGCCAAGCTCCTGTTCGCCTACTGCGAGGCGACGGTGCCCAAGCTCACCGTGATCACGCGCAAGGCGTATGGCGGGGCGTACTGTGTCATGTCGTCCAAGCACATCCGCGGCGATGCCAATTTCGCCTATCCTACCGCGGAGATCGCGGTGATGGGTCCCGACGGCGCGGTCAACATCCTCTACAAACGCGAGATGGATGCGGCGGCCGACCCCGCCGCGCTCAAGGACGAGAAGACGCGGGAGTACCGGGAGAAGTTCGCCAATCCCTTCGCGGCGGCGGAGCGCGGCTACGTGGACGAGGTGATCGAGCCGCGGGACACCCGGCGGCGCCTCATCCAGGCCCTGGAGGTGCTCCACACCAAGCGCGACAGCAATCCGCCGAAGAAGCACGGGAACATTCCCCTGTGAGCGGGCCCCTGTGACCTCCACGCCCGACGACGACGCAAGGGCCATCGACGAGGCGCGGGCCGCGTGGGAGGCGCGCCTCCTCAAGCCCGCGCTCGCCAAGGGCGAACGCAAGGGGCTCTTCGCCGCGTCCAGCGGCGCGCCCATCGCGCCGCTCTACACCCCGGCGGACGTGCGCGGCGAGGACTACCTCCGCGACCAGGGCTTCCCCGGCCAAGCGCCCTTTACCCGAGGCGTCCAGCCCACGATGTATCGCGGGCGGCTCTGGACCATGCGGCAGTATGCCGGCTTCGGCTCGGCCGCGGAGACCAATCGGCGCTACCGTTACCTTCTCGCGCAGGGCCAGACCGGCCTCAGCGTGGCCTTCGACCTTCCCACCCAGATGGGCTACGACGCCGACGACGCGATGGCGCGCAGCGAGGTGGGAAAGGTGGGTGTGGCCATCTCGGCCCTGCCCGACATGCTGGACCTCTTCGAGGGGATCCCGCTCGACCGCGTGTCCACCTCGATGACGATCAACGCAACCGCCTCCATTCTCCTCTGCCTCTACATCGCGGTGGGGGAGCGCCAGGGTATCGCGTCGGAGCGACTGTCCGGTACCGTCCAGAACGACATCTTGAAGGAGTACATCGCGCGCGGGACGTACATCTACCCGCCCGCCCCCTCCCTGCGGCTGGTCACCGACATGTTCGCGTTCTGCCGCGAGCGCGTGCCGCGCTGGAACACCATCTCGATCTCGGGTTATCACGTGCGCGAGGCGGGCTGCACCGCCGCGCAAGAGATCGCCTTCACGCTCGCCAACGGCATCGCCTACGTCAATGCGGCGGTCGAGGCGGGGCTCAAGGTCGACGAATTCGCGCCGCAGCTTTCGTTCTTCTTCAACGCCCATAACAACCTCCTCGAAGAGGTCGCCAAGTTCCGCGCGGCGCGGCGGCTGTGGGCCCGGCTCATGCGCGAGCGCTTCGGCGCCGCCGACCCCCGCTCGCTCGCTCTCCGTTTCCACGCCCAGACCGCGGGGAGCATGCTCACCGCCCAGCAGCCGCAGAACAACATCGTCCGCGTGGCCATCCAGGCCCTCGCCGCCGTGCTGGGCGGCTGTCAGTCGCTCCACACGAACTCGATGGACGAGGCGCTCTCCCTCCCCAGCGAAGAGGCGGTGCGGATCGCGCTCCGGACGCAGCAGATTCTCGCCCACGAGTCGGGCGTGGCCGACACCATCGATCCGCTCGGCGGCTCCTACGCGGTCGAGCGGCTGACCCGGCTCCTCGAGGAGGAGGCGGAGACCTACATCGCGAAGATCGACGGGCTGGGGGGCGCCGTGCATGCCATCGCCTTCATGCAGCGCGAGATCCAGGAGGCGGCGTACCGGTACCAGCAAGAGGTGGAATCGAAGGCGCGCGTGGTGGTGGGGGTGAACGAGTTCCTCATCGACGAGCCGCCGCCCGATCTCTTCCAGGTCGACCCGACGGTCGCGGCCGCCATGGGCGAGCGGCTCGCCGCCCTGCGCCGGCGCCGCGACGGCGGGAAGGCCACCGCGTCCCTGGAAGCCATCGACCGGGCCGCCCGCGGGCGCGACAACCTGGTGCCGCTCATCCTCGACGCGGTCCGCGCCGAGGTCACGCTCGGCGAGATCTGCACGACGCTGCGCGGCGTGTTCGGCGCGCATCAGCCGTCGGTGGTGTTCTAGGTGCCGGCGCATTCACCAGCGGCGGGGGCCCAGAAATGGCCCCATTTGCCATCAGCGGGGTCCTCGAAATGGCCCCCACTCTCCCCCAGGTCCCGGACTCTCGTTGGTGTGCTGCTCATCTGCCTGCTGGGTCTGGTGGGGGTGGCGGGGGAAGCGGGGCAGGCGGATCAGGTCGGCGCCACCTTCGGCTTCCTCGTGCAGGAGGTGATCAACGCCTTTCCGCCGGTGGAGGGCCTCGTGGTCAGCGTGGATGGCGACCGCGTCTATCTCGATCTCACCGCCAAGGAGGGAGTGCAGCGCGGCCAGGAGTTCACCCTGTTCCGCAAGGGGGACGAGTTCCGCCATCCCATCAGCGGCAAGGTGCTCGGCCGCTACGAAGACATCCTCGGCTATGCCCAGATCCAGAGAGTGGAGGGCCGCTTCTCCGAGGCGCTCTACATCCCGATCCCCGGCCAGCCGAAGGTCGAGGCGGAGGACGGCGCCCGCATCACGCGCGGCCGCATCCGGGTGGCGGTGGCGCCCCCGCTGGACCTCACCAAGGGCCAGAAGGATCTCCGCCGGGTGCCGTTCATGCTGGCGCTCGGCCTCGACCAGACCAAGCGCTTTCAGTCCGTCGATCCCGGCGTGGTCCAGGAGCTATTTCTGAGCCAGCGCGCCCGCGCGGAGGAGCTCCTGGTGCGACCCGAGCGCGCGGTCGCGCTGGGCAAGCCCCTCGACATCTCGGGCTGGCTCGTGCCCGTGCTGCTTGACCGCCGCGGGGTCACCTATCTGGACATCACGTGGATCTCGGCGGTGACGGGAAGCCCCCTTTTCTCCCGGCGTCAGGCCCTCACCCGCACCCAGGGGTCCGCGGAGCAACGATTTCCCTGGGAGCCGCTTCCCGAAGATTAGGGTCGATCTGCTATGATTTGCGAGTCATGCGCAGTCTGAACGTCTGTGGTCTCGTCGTGGCCCTCGCGGCGGCCGCGATTCTCACGAGCGGGTGCAACACCTTCCTCAACGTCATCGGGTACCCGAGCCCCGGCGATCCAAGCGTGGAGCTCAAGAGCGCCGAGCCCAAGTGGCTCCTCATCAAGAACCCGCGCTTCGACGACGTGCCGAGCGAGCCCGAGTACATCTGGGTGGAAGAAGACAAGATGCCGACCACGCTTAAGTCACTCGTCTTCGGCAAGTCGACGCTCCTGGCTCCTCCCGAGGTCGTGTCCAAGTACGGCCAGCCGCCGGGCGGCGGCCGGATCAGTCCCAAGCAGAAGGTGCCGTATCAAACCGCGGAGCCCGCGCCCGCGCCGGGAAGCAAGGCGTCCGGGCCCACCGCGTCCGTGCCGCCGGTCACGCGGACCGACGCCGGGCCGATCCCGGTGGCGGCGGCGCCGCCGCTCACCCGCGGCTACGTCGTGTTCGTCGACACCACGCGCATCGTCATCGATCTCACCGCGCGCGACGGCGTCAAGCCGGGCAGTGTGGTGAGCCTGCGCCGCGACAAGATTCCCATCGTGCACCCCATGACGGGGGAGCTGCTGGGCGAGCTGGACGAGGAAGTTGCGACGGGCAAGGTCACCGAGGTGCGCGACAAGTTCTCGGTGGTGGAAGTTCAGAGCGCCGCCGACGGCGCGCAGATCAAGATCCGGGACCGGGTCCTCCTCCGTTGACCCCGCCCGCGCCGCGCCCCGGCGTGAAACCGCCCACCGCCCTCGAGACGCTGCTCAAGGAGCGCGTCGCGCTGATGATCGGCGGCGAGCTTGCCGCCATCGAGGCGGAGATCGGCCGCGAGCTCCACTCCCCGGTGGACCTCATCCGCGAGATGGGGGAGTTCATCGCGGGGGCCGGCGGCAAGCGACTTCGGCCCATCCTGCTCCTCATGGCGGCGCGCCTGGCCGGGTATCAGGGCCCGCGTGCGGTGCGGCTCGGCTGCGTGGTCGAGCTGCTCCACACCGCGACGCTCATCCATGACGACGTGGTCGATCAGGCCCCGCTCCGGCGCGGGCGACCGTCCGCGAACGCGCGGTGGGGCGACGACGCCTCCGTGCTCGTCGGCGATCATCTCTACTCCAAGTCGTTCGCCATGATGGTGCGCGACGGGGATCCCGGCGTGCTGGACACCCTCGCCCGGGCGACGGTCTCCATGACGGAGGCGGAGGTGTTCCAGCTCGAGCGCAAGCGGAGCGGGACCACCACCGAGGCGGACTATCTGCGGATCATCACGCAGAAAACCGCCTCCTTCATCTCCGCGTGCTGTCGCATCGGGGGGCTCCTCGCCGCGCCCAGCCCCGAGCGCCTGGAGGCCCTGACCCGCTACGGGCTCGACATCGGGATCGCCTTCCAGATCAGCGACGACTCCCTGGATTTCGTGGCTGATGAGGCCCGGCTGGGCAAGGCCATCGGGGCCGACTTGCGCGAGGGGAAGCGGACATTGCCCCTCATCGCCACGCTCGACCGCGCCAGCGGGGGGGAGCGCGAGCGGATCCAGAGCATCCTGAAGGGGCCGCACCCCGAAAGCGCGGACATCGAGGAGATCCGGCGCCTGGTGGAGAAGCACGAGGGCGTGGAGTACGCCCTGTCCCGCGCCCACGCCTATGCGCAGACGGCCAAGGCGGACCTTGCCCCGTTCTCGGACTCCGAGGACAAGGAGACCCTGCTCCTCATCGCCGATTTCGTGGTGGACCGGGACCGCTAGCGGGCCGGATGGAAGCCCGCCGAGCCGGATCCGCCTAGGATTTGCTCTTCGGCTTGGTCTTGGAGGTCGAAGGGGAGCTGCTCTTGCCGCTGTCGGTCGATGCGCTCGCCCCCGAGCCCCCGCCATTGGACGCGCTCTTGGCGGAGTCGCTGCTCGAGCTGCCGGAAGTCGACGAGGAACTCGAATCCCCCGTGCTAGACTGGGCGCCGGTTGATGACGATGATTCGGATTTCATCGCCTTTTTCCGCGATTCCGACGGGTAGTCGGTGACGTACCAGCCGCCGCCCTTCAGGATGAACGGGGCCGCAGCGAGCAGGCGGCGCACAGATCCGCCGCACTTGTCACAGATCGTGAGCGGTGGCTCCGAGATCCGCTGCCGGACCTCGAAGACTCGTTTGCAATCACCGCATTCGTACTCGTAAGTAGGCACATTTCACAAGTACATGGTGATCGAGACCGTGTCAAGAATCGCTGCTTTGACCCTCACGGCGGCGCTCGTGGTCAGCGCCGGGCTCGCCGGAGGGTGCGCGACGGGCAAGGAAGAGCAGGTCCGCAAGATCCAGGCTCGCAACGCCTATGACCAGGCGGGATCCAATATCCGCGATGGGCGGGTATCGCTCGGGCTGGCCTCGCTGCAGCAGGCCGTGGAGCTCGATCCCGAGAACGCGGTGTACCGGAATGCGCTGGGTGTCGCCCAGCTCCAGCTGCGCCGCTGGGCGGAGGCCCAGGCTTCGTTCGAGCAGGCCATCTCCATCGAGCCTATGTACGCCGAGGCCTACCACAACCTCGGCCTCGCCTTCGCCTCGCAGAACCAGCTCGACAAGGCCATCGCCAGCTACCGCAAGGCGCTGACCTTCCCCACGTATCCCAGCCCGGAGCTGGCCTATCACAATCTCGGCGAGGCCTACCTCCGCCAGGGGAAGCTGAGGGAGGCCGAGGAGTCCCTTCGTCAGGCCATCCAGCTCGAGCCCAAGGGGCAATTTTCACATTATCTGCTTGGAGTTGTGCTGGCGGAAGCCGGCCGAAGGGACGAGGCTCGAGCGGCCTTCAAGCAGGCCCGGGACATCGACCCCGCCTCCTCCGTCGGGAAGCTGACAGTGGAAGCCCTCAAGACCCTCGGGGAGGGGGGCTAGAGGGCCCCAACCTGGGGTAGGTCGGGCATATTTCCTTGACCCTGACAGACCAATCGCGGTAAAAAGGTCGCTGTTGCAGAGGACTCCGCAGCCCCCCTGTCTGCCCAGGGGGCACCCGTCGTTGACGAGGGTGGGAGCGGCTGTTTCGGGTGGTGCAGCACCGTGGTTGCGTGTCGCCAGCATGCGAAGCACTGGGCAACGGATTCTCGGAAGCACGAGAAGCCAACCACCACTGAGGAGA
>Ga0075433_10004237_pt1 | contig 11139 bp, 6 predicted proteins | sample RhiMethybrSRZTD2_FD_75299 | JGI IMG/M metagenome (GOLD analysis project Ga0075433, IMG submission 75299) | Populus rhizosphere microbial communities from Tennessee, USA - Rhizosphere MetaG P. TD hybrid SRZTD2 | ecosystem: Host-associated > Plants > Roots > Rhizosphere > Soil | place: USA... | reverse complement strand
AACGCACGATGTCCTCCTGATGCCGCGCGATCTCCCCGCTGGCGCGAAGGCGGGGCAGGGTGCCCGCCACGTGCAGGGCCAGCACCACCCCCAGGGCCGCGACGGCACCCGCCCGCGAGCGGGAGAAGACCCACGCCCCCAGCACGCCCGCGTGCACCGCGCTCGCGGCCACCACCGGCAACAGGTAGCGTGGGCGGCGGTACACGCTGCCCGCGGCCACCGCCCAGAAAAGCGCGAGGCAGAACGTCATGAGCAGCGGCGCCAGCACCGCGGGCGAGGGGAGCGCGCGGCGCGCCCACTCCGCGAAGTCCTTCCGGCGCACGGCCACGTACGCCGCGAGCAGCAGCGGGAAGAGCCAGGCCGCCGCCGCGCGCACGCCGGGCACCTCTCCCCACGGATGGTTCGGGCTCAGGCCGGAGAGGATGGGAAACGACACGGACAGCGTCCGGCCGATCAAGTGGGGGAGCGCTTCCGCCTGCGCGCGCAGCTCCACCGGCTCCCGGCCGAGGATGTCGCGGCTGGCCCAGCCGTGCTGGACGTTCCACAACAGCACGGGCAGCGCGCCCACCAGGCCGCCGGCGGGCACCAGCAGCGTCCACGGATCGCGCCACGTCGCGGCGCGCAGCGCCAGCACCACCGCCGCGACCGCGACGTACGACAGGGCCACCGGCTGCTGCCAGAACGCCGCCCCCAGGAGGACGCCGATCGCGAGATACGTGCCGCGGGCGGCGGCCCCCCGCGCGCCGTCGTCGAGCGCCCGAGCCAGGAGCGCCAGGGCCACGCCGCCCAATGCCAGGACGTCCACGTACTGGCCGACGCAGTTGAGCGAGAACACGGTCAGGAACCGCGGGCCGAGGGCCAGGTAGAGGCCCGTGATGAGCGCGGCGGCGCGGCCGCCCACGCGCCGCGCCAGCGCCATGGCCGCGGCGGTGAAGATCAGGTACAGGACCAGGCTGGCCGCGGTCATGAGGAACGACAGGTCGCGCGCGCCGGTCAGGAGCGCGATGGCCGCCGCCAGGTGGCTCTTCAGCGTCCCCTGGTAGTTGGCCCCTTCGGTGAAAACGGGCGCGGGGCGGGCGCCCTCGAGGAGGTGCAGGGCGACGAACGCGCCGTAGGCCCCGTCCCGGTTGACCCAGCCCCACGGGTGGATGAGGGCCGGCAGGCGGTAGGCGACGGCGCTGGCCAGGCAGACGAGCGTCTCGATCCGCGGAGCACGCAGCAGCGGCCGCCGCGCCCGGCCGCCCGCCCAGGCGCGCGCGCCGATCGCCAGGACGAGGGCGGCGAGCGCGGCCGCCGGCGGGACGAGCCGAGGCGTGCGGGCGAACCAGGTGGTGACGGTGAGGACGCCCGTAGCCACGGCCGCGGCCTCGAGCGCGAGGACACGGGTGGGGAGGACGGGCCTAGCGGATCGACTTGAGCTGCTCGAGGAGGGACTCCGTCGTCGACGGCCCCTTGAGGATGGAGGCGGCCCGCGCGATCTGGCTGATGGCCTCGTCCACGGCCTCCGCGCCCGCGCCGTGCTCGATCTCGTAGCGGGCCTTCTGGTAGTGCTTGTTCACGACGCTCTCTCCCACCGCGCCCAGCAGGGAGTTCGACACGTCGCGCACGCGGTCGAGCCGGCCCAGGGCCTCGGGGCCCGGCGCCGGGGCAGAGGCGTTTGCGGGAGCACGGGCCGGAGCCGTGGTGGCGGCCGGCGGCGCCGGTCGCGCCGCCGCTTCCGGGCCCGGCTCGCGCAGGCGGATGAGGCCGGTAGCGATCAGGCCGTACAGGATCTTCGACACGTCGAAGACCGAGAGCCGGCCGGTGGCGGCGATCGTCTTGATGCTGCGGTGGCCGTCGATCTTGGACAGGATCATCCACTCGCTGGTGTTGAGGTTGATCTGCCCCTCGCGGTTCTCCTGCACCACGAACTCGGGGACCATGTCCACGGAGGGGATCTTCTTGGAGAGGACGCGCCACTCGTCCAGCCGCCGCGCGGCCTCCATGAGCAGGTTGGTGTTGCTCTTGGAGATGGTACGCAGCTCGGTGCCCGTCCCCGGCTCGAACTTGAAGTCGCCCTGGCTCCAGATGGCCAGGGTGTAGACGGCCTCCTCGCCCACCGCGTCCTCCAGCTGGGCGTGGACGATCTTGCCGTCGTGCAGGTAGATCTGGCCCTTGAGGGGGCCGTCGGTCAGGTGGAAGACCCCGGTCTTCCCGCTGACGCTGATGAGTTGGATGATGTCAGGAAGGTGAAGCTCAGTGAGCGAACCCTGAAAGGCCATGAGCCCTGGTCTTAACCCTCGTGATTGCTTCCAATTGCGGGTCGAGGCTAACAGGGGTGCCGGGGAGTGTCAAGGACGGGCCGGCTCCGGCTTGGGAACCGGGACCTCGACCTCCTTCGCCGCGCGGCGCTCACGCTCGCGCTCTCGCGGCAGCGCGATGCTGTAGCGCTTGATCATCTCGTTGAGCGTGGTCGGCTTCAGGCCCAGGAGGCGGGCCGCCTCCTTCTGGACGCCTCCCGTGGTCTCCAGCGTGGTCTCGATGAGCCGCCGCTCGAAGCTGCCCACCACGTCCTTCAGGCTGATGCCCTCCGGCGGCACCGTCATGTTGGGCATGTGGAAGCTGGGGGCCGTGCGCACGTGGTCGGGGATGAGATCGCGCCCGATGCGGGCCTCCGTCGTGAGGACCACGCCCCGCTCGATGACGTTCTCCAGCTCGCGCACGTTCCCCGGCCAGTCGTAGTCCATGAGGGCCTGCAGCGCCTCGGGCGTTACCCCCGTCACCGGCTTGTCGTTCTCGCGCGCGTACTTGGTCACGAAGTGGTTCACGAGCGCGGGCACGTCCTCCTTGCGCTGGCGCAGCGGCGGCAGTTGCACGGCGATGACGTTCAGGCGGTAGAAGAGGTCCTCGCGGAAGCGTCCCTCCTCCACCGCGCGGCGCAGGTCGATGTTGGTGGCGGCCACGATGCGCACGTCCACGCGGACGACGTCCACCCCGCCCAGGCGCATGAACTCGCGCTCCTGCATCACGCGCAGGAGCTTGGCCTGGGTCTCCAGGGGGATGTTGCCGATCTCGTCGAAGAAGAGCGTGCCCTTGTCCGCCAGCTCGAAGAGCCCCTTCTTGGCGTAGACGGCGCCGGTGAAGGCGCCTTTCACGTGGCCGAAGAGGTTGGACTCCAGCAGGTCGGGGGGCAGGCTGCCCGAGTTCACCACCACGAACGCCTTCTCGGCGCGCGGCGAGTTGGCGTGGATGGCCTTGGCCACCAGCTCCTTGCCCGTGCCGCTCTCGCCCACCACCAGGATGGTGGAGCGGCTGGGCGCCGCCTGCGCGATGAGGCCGAAGACCTGCTGCATCTTCGGGCTCTTGCCCACGATCTCGGTGAAGCGGCCCTGGTCGCGCAGCGCGGTGCGCAGCTGCCGGTTCTCGTCCTGCAGGCGGCGCTGGTTCAGCGCGTTCTTGAGGATGTGCAGGACCTCCTCGTGCTTGAAGGGCTTGGTCACGTAGTCGAAGGCGCCCTTCTTCATGGCGGTGATGGCGGTCTCCAGCGAGGCGAAGGCCGTGATCATCAGCACCACCAGCTCGGGATCGTGCTTCTTCAGCTCGTCCAGGACCTCCAGGCCGCCCAGCTCCGGCAGCATGACGTCCAGGATCACGGCGTCGAAGGACCGCTTGCGGGCCACGGCCAGCCCCTCGGCCCCGTCCTGGGCCAGGACCACGTCGTAGCCGGCCTGGGTGAGCAGGGTCTGCAGGACGTCTCGCATCACCTCCTCGTCGTCCACGACGAGGATGGTGCCGAGGCTCTCGGGCGCAGCCATCGCCTACCGCTCCGCCGCGGCCTCGGCGGGCCGCAGCGGGGGCAGCGTGACCTGGAAGGTGGTGCCCTGGCCGGGCACGCTGTCCACCACGATCGCGCCGCCGTGCTCCTGGAGGATGCCGTAGGACACCGAGAGGCCGAGACCGGTGCCGCGGCCCATCCCCTTGGTCGTGAAGAAGGGGTCGTAGATGCGCTTGATGTCCTCGCGCGTGATGCCGTGGCCGGTGTCCGCGACCTCGATGACCACCGTGTCGTCGTCGGCGCGCGTGGCCAGGGTGAGCCAGCCGCCGTGGGGCATGGCGTCCTTGGCGTTCAGGATCAGGTTGAAGAAGACCTGCTGCAGGCGGTTCTCGTTGCCGCGCACGTCGGGCAGGTTCTCGGCCAGCTCCTTGCGGACCTTGACCCGCGCCCCGTCGAGCTGATGCTCGAGCAGCGACACCACGTCGAGCACGAGCTTGTTCACGTCCAAAGGCTCCATCTCGCCGCTCCCCGAGCGCGAGAAGTTCAGCAGGTTGTTGATGATCTTGGCCGCGCGGAAGGTCTGCTTCTCGATCTTCTCCAGGAGCGGCCCGCCCGGGTCCGAGGCCCCCACCTGCTCCCGCAGCATCTGGGTGTAGGAGGAGATCCCGGTGAGCGGGGTGTTGACCTCGTGGGCGACGCCCGCCGCCAGCAGGCCGATGGACGCCATCTTCTCGGAGTGCTGGAGCTGCTCCTCGAGGCGGATGCGCGCGGTCACGTCGTCGAGGATGAGGATGGTGCCGCAGCGCTCGCCGGATCCCACCTGGAAGGGAGCCATGGACACGTTGACCATGAGGTTGCGGCCGTCGGCCGTGGGCAGGCGCAGCTTGTAGATGTGGCTGATCTCGTCTTCGCCCGGGCGGCCGAGGACCAGGCTGCCGCGCAGCGCGTCCAGGAAGGCGGCGGGGAAGACGTCGTCCAGGGCGCGGCCCAGGACGTCCTCTCGCCGCCGGCCCGTCAGCAGCTCCAGCGAGCGGTTCCAGCGCGCCACGTGGCCGTTCAGGTCGAGGACCAGGATCCCCGAGTCGATGCTCTCCAGGATGTTCACGTTGTACTCGGTGAGCTGCTGCAGCTCGTCGGCCTTCTCGCTCAGGCTGCGATACAGCCGGCCGTTCATGAAGGCGGTGGCGGCCTGGCCGGCCAGGGCCTGGAGCAGGTCCACCTCCTCGCTGTTGAGGCTGTCCAGCCCCGGCTTGCGCCCGATGCCCAGGATCGCGATCGTCTCGCCCTTCACCCGGCAGGGGAAGTAGTAGGCGAGGTCGAGCGAATTCACCTCGGGCAGGGACTCGGGATCGGTCTCCGCGTGCAGCGGCTCGCCCCCCGCCAGGCGGGCCATGAGCGCGCCGTCCGGGGGCACGCGCACGAGGTGGGCCGCGGGCGGGCAGCCGCGCGAGCGGAAGACCGCGAAGCTGCCGTCGTCCTCCGGAAGGAAGACGGCCAGGGACTCCACGCGCAGCGAGGCCCCCACACCCTCGAGCAGCCGCTCCGTCATGCGGGCCAGGTCGAGGTCGGCGTTGAGGTCCTGGGAGAGCCGCAGCACGGCCCGGCGCGACTGGTACCGCTCGCTGAAGAACAGGCGATCGATGCCCTCCTGGATCCGGCTCTTCACCGGCGAGAAGAGCAGGATCACGAGCAGGGTCGAGATCACGGCCACGATCGTCACGTGCGGCTCCTCGTCGCCGCGCACGATCACCTGGAACAGGTTCAGGGCCAGGAGGCAGATCCCCACGATGGCGGCGGTGGCCAGGGTGTAGACGAGGGTGCGCCGGAAGATGAGCTCCACGTCCATGAGCCGGTGCTTCACCACCGCGTAGGCCAGGGAGAGCGGGATGAGCGCCAGCGGGATGTACCCGGCCAGCTCCATGCCCACGCGCGGCTCGCGGCCCAGCGCGAAGGGGATCGAGTAGAAGAGGAAGAACGGCAGGACGCCCGCGCCCGTGCCCCAGACCAGCCACTTCATCTGCTTGCGCGCGGTGAGGCTGCGGGTCTTGCGGTAGGAGTCCAGCAGGATCCCGAAGGACAGCGCGAACAGCGCGGCGAAGTAGATCGGCTTCCAGCGGTCGATGGCGGACGTGATGCGCCACAGCACCTCGCTGCCCGAGGTGGTCACGAACAGGACCTGGCTGGCCACGGCCGCCCCGGCCAGGGCCAGGGCCGGCATGTAGGCGGCGGGGATGATCCACGCGCGCCGGGTGACCAGGCGCCGCTCCGGGAACGACAGGCAGAAGTGGAGGAAGACGACGGGCAGGAAGAGGATGGACAGGTTGTCCGTCCACAGCAGCGTCCAGTCCGCCAGGTTCAGCTTCCCGGTGTAGGACGTGGAGTACATCAGGAAGAACAGCAGGCAGATGGCGTAGAAGTGCAGGGCCGCGCGGTCGGGCGGCCGGCGCAGCATCACGATCGTCCCCACCACCAGGCTGAAGAAGCCGACGAGCGAGAGGTAGTAGAAGAGGCTGACGTTGCCCTGCGACAACGGCTTGACCGCCACCTGCAGCGCGCGACGCTCGTCGGCGCGCAGGAGCGAGTAGGTCACACGGGCCCCGGGCTTGCGCTGGGCCAGCCGGGCCTGGACCTCTTCGCTGCGCAGCACCTCGTCGCCGTCGATGGCCAGCAGCACGTCGCCCGGCCTCACGCCGGCCAGCGCCGCCGGCCCGCCCTGCGCCACGCGCCCCGCGGCCAGGCCTTGCGGGCCTTGCCGCCAGAAGACGCCGTCGTCCATGAGCGTCCAGGTGGCCTTGAGGAAGATGTTGTAGATCCCGAGGGTCGCCAGGAGAAGGGCAACCGAGAGGACCGTCACGTTCTTGAGCCGGGACCTCATCGGGGCAACACGGCAGCGGTGCAAACCACATGCCGTAGAGATCGTGAACACTCCGCGACGAAGTCCTTTCGGATCAACGCGTTCACCGCGTCCTTCGTGACGCCGGATTCATCCAGCCGTACCGTGGATCCATGTCGGTGGATGACGTTTTGAAACCAAAAAAAGAGCGAGGCTGACTTGCGCCTCGCTCCACCTCGCCGTATCGCCCCGGGGTCGCCGCATCAGGTCGTCCGGCCTGCGCTAGAACCGGACCGAGATTCCTCCCAGCACTCGCTTCGGCGGATTCAGGACGGCCACCTCGTCCAGCACGGCGCCGTCCGTCGTCTCGTAGAACATGTTCCGAACGGCGAGCAGGAACTCCCAGTCCGCGCGGGTCAGGTTGCCCAGGAACGGCAGCCCCTGGCGCAGCTGGACGTCGAACCGGGTGGTGGCGATGGCGTTCGCCTTCTTGCCGTCCATCTCGGGCGAGAGGGTGTTCAACCGGTAGAACGCGATGACGCGCGTGTCGGTGCTGTCGATGAACGTCTCGACGCGGGTCACCAGGTCGTGGAAGTCGGCGTCGCGGTACGCGAACATGTCGGGCAGCACGCCGGGCTCATCCACCCCGCCGGGCTCCGCGCGCCAGCTGTGCCCGTAGGTGTAGCTGAGCGAGCCGGAGAACCCGTCGCCGAAGCGCCGGGCCACCGTCAGGCCCATGCCGCGCGCCGCCACGCCGCCGCCGTTGACGATGCGCAGCGTCTGCGCCTCGCTGGGGCCGCCGAAGGCGTTGACGAGCTGGTCGTCCACGTCTTCGTAGAAGGTCCGGGCGGTGACGGTGGCCTGGCCCAGGGCCTGGTCCACCGCCAGCTCGTAGTGCGTGGCCCGCTCGGTCCGCAGCGGACCGTCGATGACCGCGAAGGCCATGGCAGGCGCGGAGCCCACGATGGACAGCGTGAGGAGGTCTCCGCCGGGGACGATCGTCCGGCTGGCCACCGTGCCCCGTACGCGCGTGTGGTCGTCGGTCTTCACCTCGAACCCCGCGAAGGGGTCCAGGTGGTTGCGATCGTCCACGAAGCCGATGTAGGAGAAGCGCGCGCCCGCCGTGTAGGCCACGTTCTCCGTGGCCTGCCAGCGGTCCTGCACGAAGATCGCGCCCACCGCGCGGTTGTCGCTGCGGCCGTCGCTGTCTCCGGGGACCAGCGGCTGGAACAGGCGCGTGCCGTAGCCGCTGCCCGCCTGGATCTCGTGCCCGGCGCCGGGCTCGAGGATGAATTCGGCCGCGGTGCGCCAGGCCGTGGTCTCGCTGTCGGCCACCAGGCCGCCCAGGCTCCAGCTCCCGCCCGTCCCCACCCGGCCCTTGAGCCGCAGGACGCTGAAGCTCTCCGCCGGCGCCTGGAAGCCGAGGGGAATGGAGCTCACGCCCACGCCTGCGGCGTTGGACATGACCTCGACGCTGCCGTCGACGCCGGTGAGCCACGAGGCCAGGTGGGCGGAAGCGGCGGCGTCCGCGGAGAGCTCGCCGTCGGTCGATGCGGTCTGCCCCTGGTCCTCGAGCACCGAGCGGCGCTTGTGGCGCAGGAGCCAGCGCAGCTCGGCCGCCGCGTCCTCGGCGGAGTCGCTCGCGGACTCGGCCGGGTCGGCGACCGTGGGATCGATCTTCAGCGGCGTGAGGCTGACGGTGAAGGTGGAGTCGCGGTCGGGGAGGACCGTCACCTGGCGCGCCGGCGCCGGCAGGTGGCCGGCCGCCAGGGCGCGCAGCGTATACGAGCCCGCGGGCAGCGAAGGCAGCGAGAAGCGGCCGCCGCTGTCGGAAAGGGTGACCAGGCCGGCGGCGTCCACGCCCTTCCCGAAGAGCGAGATCACCACTCCGGCCACGGGGGTGCCACGCGTGTCCTCCACCCAGCCCACGAGACCCCCGCCCGGCGGACGTGCGATCACGGACGGCGCGGGAAGCGCGAGCGCGAGGACGACGAGAAGGGCACCCCGGAGACGAGACACGAGGGTCCTCCGCAAGGTACCCCAAACTTACAGGCCGCACGGGGGCCTGTCAACAGCATTGGTCATCCCGGCCGCGGCCGGCGCGTGAAATTATGTTACGCTCCGAGCCCTTCCCATGTCCCGGATCATCGACGTGACGGTGCCCCTTTCAGCGGACGTGCCCACGTTTCCGGGCGACCCGCGCTTCCAGATGGAGTTCAGCCACCGGATCGCGGACGGGAAGCCCTACAACGTGGCCAAGGTCACGATGGGCGTCCATTCCGGGACGCACGTGGACGCGCCGTACCATTTCCTGGCGGAGGGCGCCACGGTGGAGGCCCTGCCCCTGGAGATCCTCATGGGGAAGGTCCTGGTGGTCCAGGTCACCGCGCGCGAGGCCATCGACGTGGCCGACGTGGAGCGGCTGGACCTGACCGACGAGATCCGGGTCCTGTTCAAGACCCGGATGTCGGGCCAGCTCCGCAGCCCGGAGTTCCAGGAGGACTTCGTCTACCTCACGCCGGGGGCGGCCGCGCTCCTCGTCCGCGCGGGCATCAAGCTGGTGGGCATCGACTACCTGTCGGTGGAGAAGTTCCAGAGCCGCGACTTCGGCGCCCACCACACGCTGCTCGAGGCCGGCGTCGTGATCGTGGAGGGCCTGGACCTCTCCGAGGCCGACCCCGGCGAGTACGACATGGCCTGCCTGCCGCTGCGGATCGTGGGCGCGGACGGGTCGCCGGCGCGCGTCGTCCTGCGGAAGCGGGCGTGAGCGCCGCCGTCCTGGCCGAGATCGAGGCGCGGCGCGCCTTCGCGGTGATCCGCACGGACACCGCGGAGCAGGCCGTGGCGGCGGGCCGGGCCTGCCTGAAGGGCGGGATCGCGCTCTTGGAGATCACCCTCACCATCCCCGGGGCGGTGGAGGCCATCCGCCGGCTCTCGCAGGAGGATGGCGCCATCGTGGGCGTGGGCTCGGTGACCGAGCCCGCCCAGGTGCGCGCGGCCGCCGCCGCGGGCGCGCGCTTCGCGGTCTCGCCCCACTTCGACGCCGACATCCTGGCCGAGACGAAGTCGCTGGGGCTCGTCTCCTCGATGGGCGGCGTCACCCCCACCGAGGCCATGACCTGCCACCGCGCGGGCGTGGACGTCATCAAGATCTTCCCCGCCTCCTCCTTCGGGGGGCCGGCCTACCTCAAGGCGCTCCGTGAGCCGCTGCCGTTCCTGCGCCTGATGCCGACGGGCGGCGTGGACGAGTCGAACCTGCGCGCCTACCTGGACGCGGGGGCGGCGGGCTTCGGCCTGGGCGGCAGCCTGGTGGACCGCAAGAGCGCCGCGGCCGGCGACTGGGCGGTCGTCGTCGATCGGGCGCGGCGGGTGACGGCCGCCGTGGCCGCCTGGAGGGCGGAGACGAAGTAACCTTCGATCATGAACGTCCTCCTCCTGCGCGACGTGGTGGCGGTCCTCCTCGCCGGCGGGGCGGGCGAGCGGCTCTACCCGCTGACCCGCGACCGCGCCAAGCCCGCGGTCTCCTTCGGCGGCCCGTACCGCATCATCGACTTCACGCTCAGCAACTGCGTGAACTCCGGGCTGCGCAAGATCTTCATCGCCACCCAGTACAAGGCCCAGAGCCTGAACCGGCACGTGCGCCTGGGCTGGAGCGTGGTGAACACGGAGCTGGGGGAGTTCGTGGAGATCCTGCCCCCGCAGAAGCGGGTGGGCGAGAACTGGTACCTGGGCACGGCCGACGCCGTCTACCAGAACCTCTACATCATCGAGCGCGAGGTCCCGCGCTGGGTGATCGTCCTCTCCGGCGACCACATCTACAAGATGGACTACGGCAAGATGCTCGACGTCCACATCGCGCGGGGGGCGTCGCTCACCGTGGGCGCCATCGAGGTGCCGGTGGCGGAGTCCCGCCGCTTCGGCGTGCTGGAGGTGGACGAGGACAGCCGGCTCACCGGCTTCCAGGAGAAGCCGGCCACGGCTGCGCCCACTCCCTGGAACCCCGAGATGTGCCTCGGCTCGATGGGCGTCTACATCTTCGATACCGCCGTGCTGGTGCGGGAGCTGGTGAAGGACGCCGAGGAAGGCACCAGCCACGACTTCGGCCGCGACATCCTCCCCAAGCTGGTGGCGGGAGGGGAGCGGGTCTACGCCTACCTGTTCTGGGACGAGAACAAGAAGGAGTCGAAGTACTGGCGCGACGTCGGGACCCTGGACGCGTACTACGAGGCCTCGATGGACCTCATCCAGGTGAACCCGGTGTTCAACCTGTACGACCCCGACTGGCCGCTGCGCACCTACCAGCCGCAGTTCCCGCCCGCCAAGTTCATATTGAACGAGGACGGCCGGCGGGGCCACGCGCTGGACTCCATCGTCTCCATGGGCTGCATCATCTCGGGCAGCGAGGTGCAGCGCTCGATCCTGGGCCCCGGCGTGCGCGTGCACTCCTACTGCCAGATCGACGACTCCATCATCATGCCCAACGCGACCATCAACCGCTACGCCAAGATCCGCAAGACGCTCATCGACCGCAACGTGGAGATCCCGCGCGGGG
>Ga0075433_10004235_pt1 | contig 11139 bp, 11 predicted proteins | sample RhiMethybrSRZTD2_FD_75299 | JGI IMG/M metagenome (GOLD analysis project Ga0075433, IMG submission 75299) | Populus rhizosphere microbial communities from Tennessee, USA - Rhizosphere MetaG P. TD hybrid SRZTD2 | ecosystem: Host-associated > Plants > Roots > Rhizosphere > Soil | place: USA... | reverse complement strand
AGCACCCGGCCCGAGGAGGGATTGGGCGCCGGATCGGCGAGGAAGCCGATGCGATCGCCGCCGCCGGGCAGCGGACGCACGGCCACTGCCTGCCGCACCTCGACGATGCCTTTCATCGATCCGGGATGGACCCCGCAGAAGAAAGGGAACGTGCCTTCGGTCGGGAACGCCTGCACGAACGACGTCGACGTCGAGGTGATGGCGTGGTTCCAGATCGCTCCCTCTTGCGGGTCGAGAGGGCCCGTGCCGCTGGTGGTCGTGTGGCTTCCTCCGACCCACTTCCACAGCACGGATTGCCCGGGCTGGACGACGGCGGTGTCGCGCCCGTCGGCCGGGTTGCCGTCGTTGTCGAAGTAGAAATTGCCGACGAAGAACGTGTCGGCCGGAACGTCCGCCGCGTCGAGCGGACCGCCGCGGGCCGGGTGCGCGGCCATCCAGTCGCGCACGGCGGCTTCCATGTCCATGGCGTGGTCGTGAGCGCTCACGTGAACGGCGAGAAGAACGGCGGCGGCGGCGGCGAGAACGATGAGGTAACGCATGATCACCAGCTCCTGCCGGCGATTCGGAGGAACCTCCGGGGCACTCATTCTATCAACAGTGCGCGTGCCTTTACACTCCGGGGCGCGGCCGCTAGCATGCGACTTCGATTGGCGTCCCGCCGGCGGTCACGCCGCCCGCGCGAACGCGAACCGCGCGGAGAGGTGGCCGAGCTGGCTGAAGGCAGCCGCCTGCTAAGCGGTTGACTGGGTAAAACCGGTCCGGAGGTTCGAATCCTCTCCTCTCCGCCAATTGCATCTCCGCCGGACCACGCCGGTTGGCACGTCGCAGCGCGCGTGCTACCTTGCCCGCGGTCGAATTCGGTGCGCCCATAGCTCAATTGGATAGAGCGTCTGACTACGGATCAGAAGGTTGGGGGTTCAAGTCCTCCTGGGCGCGCCAGCCTCGCCTGCCCGCACCATCCGCGACGCGCTGAAGCGACGAACGGCCCGCTTGCCCCCACGTGCTAAAATGGCTGGCGGACCGCTGCCCCGATGTCGGTCCTTCCAGCTCCTGCTGAAGACGGCGAGACCCCCTGCATGCCACGCACCCTTGGCGCCGGTCTACAACTGTTGCTCCTCTGCCTCCCCGCCGTCGCGCATGCCGCGCTCGATAAGGTCTCCGTGGCCCAGGGCCTCTATCAGCCGGTGTACGTGACCGCCCCGCGCGGCGACCATCGCCTGTTCATCGTCGAGCGCCGCGGCGTGGTGAAGATCGTCGAGGACGGCCAGATCCTTCCCACGCCGTTCATGGACATCGACTCCCTCGTCAAGGATCTGAGCTTTTCCCCCGAGGTCGGGTTCTGGGGCCTCACCTTCGATCCCGATTATCCCGATCTGCCCTACGTCTTCGTGACCTACGCCGACAACAGCAACAACTTCGTGCTGGCTCGATACACGGTCTCGGAGAGCGATCCCAATGTCGTCGACTACGCGTCGGCCGAGATCTTTCTCGAGCTGCCGCATCCGTTCAAGACACACTACGGCGGGCAGATCGCCTTCGGCTCCGATCAGTTTCTCTACGTCGGCATCGGCGACGGGGGCGCGGGAGGAGATCCCGGCGATCGCGCCCAGAGCGGTCTCGAGCTGCACGGCAAGATCCTGCGCGTCAACGTGCGCGAGGGCCCCCCTTACTCGATTCCCATCTCCAATCCGTTCGTGAACCATGGCGACTTCCTGCCGGAGATCTGGTCCTACGGCCTGCGCAATCCCTATCGCTTCAGCTTCGACCGGCTCACCGGCGATCTGTGGATCGGGGACGTCGGCCAGGACTACCAGGAGGAGATCGACTTCGCGCCGGTGTCGAGCCCGGGGGGAGAGAACTACGCCTGGCCCTTCATGGAGGGCACGCACTGCTTCCGGCCGCCGACCAATTGCTGGAGCCCGACGTTCACGCTGCCGGTCTGGGAATACATCCACGCCGAGGGCTGCGCCGTGCTTGGCGGGTACGTGTATCGCGGCGCCTACGTGCCCCAGCTGTACGGGAAGTACCTGTGCGCCGACTACTGCTACGGCCGCTTCTGGGAGCTCGCGCTTCCCGACTCCCTGCCCGTCGAGCACACGGCCGAGCTGTCGCCGGCACCGTTCACCGAGTGGGGACGCGTCGGCGGCTTCGGCGAGGACGGCTTCGGCGAGCTGTACTTCACCATCGTGGGCACGGGGGACGACGGCGCGGTCTACAAGATCGTCGACTCCCAGCTCACCGGCGCCCTCCCCGGCTCCGTCTCGTTCACGATGAGCGAGGTGGCGCCGAATCCTTCCTCCGGATCGGCGCGCTTCGCCGTGCGCATGAGCCGCCGCGGTTCGCTCGACCTCGCGGTCGTCGACGTCGCCGGGCGCCAGGTGGCGCGGCTGGCCTCGGGTCCGCGCGAGGCCGGCGCGTACGCCTTCGTCTGGGACGGCGCCGATCGCTCCGGGCGCCGCGCAGCGGCCGGCCTGTACTTCCTGCGGGCCGCGGTGGACGGCCGCGTCGCCACGCGGAGCCTGATCCGCCTCCCGTAGGTTATGATGCGCGCGTGATTCCACGCTCGCGCCGCCGCGCCGGACTTCTCGCTGCCTCTCTCGTCTGCCTGATCGCCGGCGCCTGCGGCGGCGGCAAGTCGACGTCTGAGTCCTCCGCGCCGGCTCTCGACACGCTGCCGCCGCCCGCGCTCACCGGCCGCGCCCAGCGCGACTCGGCGCGCGTGGCGCAGCTCCTCGTCGCCTACTACGACTTCACCGTGCGCCGCGACACGGCGGGCGTGCGCCGCCTCTTCTATCCGGAGAGCATCCTCGTCGCCACGCCCGAGGGCGGTGTGGTCGTGGAAGGGCAGGGGAGCGAGGTCCTGCGCGCCATCGCGGCCGGCCCGGGCCAGGCGAGCCGCGTGCGCCGCATCGTCCTCCTGCGCCGCGTGACCCAGGAGCTGCTCGAGCAGACGTATCGGGAGACCTGGCTCGCCCGCTTCGTTCCCGATCGCGCCGATTCGGCGATCGTCGAGAAACGCTTCCACGTCATCGAGCCGCTGGGCCGCGACACGCGCTGGCTCGGCCGGATGGAGACCCCATGAGCGAGAGGCCCCTCGATCGCGAGTCGCTCGGCCGCGAGATCGAATCGCGCCGCTCCGAGTTCGTCTCCGTGCTGCGCACGCTGGTCGAGCACCCCTCGGTGTCGATGCAGCCCGAGCACCAGGGCGATTGCCGCAAGGCCGCCGAGGCGGCGGTGTTGCTCGTCGAGGAGCGCGGCGGCACGGCACGGCTGTGCGAGACCGACGGGCTCCCAGTGGTCGTGGGCCGGATCGAGGGGCCGGAAGGCGCGCCGGTGGTCACGATCTACAACCACCTCGACGTGCAGCCGGCGGCACGCGGCGAGGATGGCTGGACGCGCGATCCCTTCGTCTTCGCCGAGCAGGACGGGCGCTTCTACGGCCGCGGCGCCACCGACGACAAGGGGCCGGCGGCCTCGGCCCTGCTCGGCGCCGCGGTGGCGCGCGAGCACGGCACTCCTGTGACCACGCAGCTCGTCTGGGAGCTCGAGGAGGAGATCGGCAGCCAGCACTTCGAGGCGTTTCTCGAGCGCGAGAAGGAGGCGCTGGCCTCGGACGTCGTGGTGATCTCGGACACGATGTGGATCGCTCCCGGCAAGCCGGCGATTCCCTACGGGCTGCGCGGCCTGGCCGCGGCGCGGCTCGTGCTCGAGACGGCGGACAAGGACGCGCACTCCGGCGTCACCGGCGGCGTGGCGCGCAATCCGCTGGCCGAGCTGTGCGAGGTGCTCGCCGGGTGCCTCGACGCCCGCACCGGCGCGGTGAAGATCGAGGGCTTCGATCGCACGTGGTCGGAGCCGGCGCGCGAGGAGGTCGACGGCTTCGTCGCCTCGGGCTTCGACGTCGAGCGCTTCCGGCGCTCGCAGGCGCTGCACACGATGCGCGCCACCGATCCGCGCGAGGTCACGAGCCGCATCTGGGGGCGGCCGACGATGGAGGTGCACGGCATCCGCGGCGGCTACCAGGGCGAGGGCGTGAAGACCATCGTGCCGCCGCGCGCCGAGGCCAAGGTGTCGTTCCGCCTGGTGCCGCCGCAGACCTCCGAGCAGATCGTCGAGCTCCTGCGCGCGCATGTCGCCAAGCTCAACCCGGACGTGCAGGTCGTGGGCGAGCACGGCATCCGGCCCTACCTGGGGCCGCGCGACGGCGCGGTCATGGAAGCGGCGGCCGACGCCTTCGCGTTCGGCTTCGGGGCGCAGCCGGCGTGGATTCGCGAGGGCGGCTCGATCGGCGCCGTGCTGCTCATGGACCAGCACCTTCGCGCACCCATCACGTTCCTGGGCTTGAGCCTGCCCGAGCACGGCTATCACGGGCCCGACGAGTACTTCGACTGGGGGCAGGCGTCGGGCGGCATCGCCGCGTTCGCGCGCTTCCTGGAGCGTGCCGCCTCGTGGAAGGCCAAGGCCGCCGCACTTTGACGCCCCGGGCGCCGGTTGTTAGCCTAGTGCTCTCGCGCCGCCGAGGAGTGCCCATGTCCCGCGCTTCCGCCGTGCTCGCCCTGGTTCTGCTCGTGGCTCTCGCCCCGAGCGCCGGCGCCGCCAAGTCGTCGCCCACCGATCGCTACGTCCACCCGCACTTCGCCGACTTCCAGGTGCGCTCGGTCGCCGTGCTGCCGGTGGCGGTGCGGCATGCCGCCGACCAGGCGTCGGAGACCATGAGCCGGCAGCTCGAGCGCGGCATCACGTCCGTCGGCTACCGCTGGATCAGCACATCGATGCTGCGCACGAGCCTCGGCACGCCCGAGCGCTCGGGGGAGATCGACCAGCTGGTCGAGAGGCTGCGCCGCACCGGGGCTCTCGACACCACCTCGGTGCGCGCCTTCGGCGCCGCGGCCCAGGTCGACGCCGTCCTGGCGACGCTCGTCACCACCTGGGAGCGCGAGACCATCGACCTCACGATGACCGGCCAGTCGATGACGCAGATCGGCCTGCAGGCGTACCTCTACTCCGCCAAGTCGGGCGAGCTCCTGTGGGCGCGCCGCTTCCTGGTGAAGGGAGAGGGGCCCTACAACAATCCCAGCGAGGGCTCGAATCTCCTCGGCGTGTCGTCGAGCGGTCTCCAGACCGCCGCCCCGCGCACCACGACGTCACTCGATCCGCCGTCTTACGAGGAGGTCGCGGCCAAGCTCGCGGGCCAGCTGCGCGACGCGCTGCCGCCGCCCCCCAAGCCCGCCGCGCCTTGATCGCTCTCACGCACGAGGACGCGATGCGCGCCGCGCTCGCCGAGGCGGCGAAGGCGCTCGACGAAGGTGAGGTCCCGATCGGCGCCGTGGTCGTCCGCGACGGTCGCATCGTGGGCCGCGGCCACAACCAGACCGAGCGCCTGCAGGACGCCACCGCGCACGCCGAGATCCTGGCCATCGGCGCGGCCTCGTCCACCGTGGGATCGTGGCGCCTCTCGGACTGCACGCTCTACGTCACGCTCGAGCCGTGCGTCATGTGCACCGGAGCGCTCGTGCTCTCGCGCCTGGGCCTCCTCGTCTACGGGGCCGTCGATCCCAAGGCCGGAGCCTGTGGCTCGCGCATCGACCTGCCGGGCGAGCCCTGGCTCAACCATCGCCTGCCGACGCAGTCGGGGGTGCTGGGCGAGGAGTGCGGCGGGCTGCTCACCGCGTTCTTCGAGATGAAGCGCGCCGCCGCGCCGGGGAAGGACTGACGATCTTGCGCTTCGAGATCCGCTAGCCGTACCTGGCGGTGCAACGGCGCCGCCGGGCCCTGGACCCCGGCGGTCAGGCGGCCCTTCCCGAATCGCGAAAATGCCCGAAATCGCATCTCTCCGCTGCGGCACAGGCCTTGCCATGAGGGATCGGCGTACGCCCGCCAGGAGCCGCACCCGAACGGGAACGCTTCTGCCGGGAGGCCGAGCCTCCCGAGCCCACAGGAGAGAACCATGAAGCGCTTCATCCTTGTCGCCGTCGCCGCGCTGACGCTGGCCGCCGGAACGGCCTCGGCCAACACCTCCACGCCGGGCGTGGATCGCCGCGAGGCCATGCAGCGCTGGCGCATCGCGCACGGCATGCATAGCGGGCAGCTGCGCCGCGGCGAGGCGCGCCGTCTGATGCGCGGCGAGCGCCGCATCCATCGCATGGAGTGGCGCGCCAAGCGCGACGGCCACGTCAGTCGCCGGGAGCGCCTGCGCATGCATCGCGCGCTCGATCGCGAGAGCGCGCGCATCTGGCGGCTCAAGCACAACGGCCGCACGCGCGTGTAGGGATTTCGCAGGACGTTCGCGTCCCGAGGGCGTCGCCGTCTCCGGGGCAGGAGCGGTGAACGTGAGGGCGCGACGAAGCCCCCGGCGGAGCGATCCGCCGGGGGCGCTTTCTTCTACGCGGAGGCCGCGCGCACCGCCTCGGCGAAGGCGTCGAGGTCGGATTCCTCGCTCCACCAGCCCGGCGAGACGCGCAGGCGGCCCGAGCGGTGGGAGACCGAGATCTTGCGCATGGCGAGCTCGGCGGCGAGGCGCGAGGCGTCGAGGCCTTCGGCGACCTCGAAGTTGAGCATGGGGCTCCGATGCTCGCCGTCCAGGCGGGGGAGGGCCGTGAGCCCGAGGCCCTGCACCTTCTCGACCAGCAGATCCTGCATCGCCCGGTGATGGCGCTCCATCGTCGCCACGCCGATCCCCAGCATGTAGTCGAGACCGCAGCGCCAGGCCCCGAGATTGAGGAACTGCGCCGTCTCGCCGGAATCGAGCCGCCGCGCGTGCATGGGAAAGCCGTGCACCTCGAGCACGCGCGTGAAGTCGCGCGCCTTCTCGGACGCGAACCAGTTGCCGTTCACGTTGCGCATCTCCTCGAGCAGCGCGCGGCGCACGCGAATGGCACCGGTGCCGTAGGGCCCGAAGAGCCACTTGTAGCCGCTCGTGAGGATGGCGTCGATGTCGAGCGCCGGCCAGTCCCAGTCCACCGAGCCCACGGCCTGCGTGGCGTCGGTGAAGAGATACGCGCCGCGGGCGTGCAGGAGGCTCGCGAACCTGCCCAGGGGATGGAGCTCGCCCGTGAGGTAGTGCACGGCGGCGATGCTGGCGGCGGCCACGCCGCCCTCGGCGATCGCCTTCTCCAGCTCCTCGACGGTGAGCGGATGGCCGTGGCGCCCGAGGATCTCCACCTTCATGCCTTCCTCGGAGAGCGCCATCCACGGATAGATGTTGCTCGGGAACTCGTCGGGGCCAAGGAGGATGCGGCCGCCCGGGCGCCAGCGGATGCTGCGCGCGAGCAACAGCGCGCCGAAGCCCGTGCTGTTCGTGACCCCGACGTCCTCGGGAGCGGCGCCGAGCACGCCCGCCACGCGCTCGCGCACGGCGTCGGGGTAGTCGAAGAAGACCTCGGCGGGCAGCCGGTAGGGCTCGGCGTTGAGCGCGTAGGCCTCGGCCACGCCGGCGCGCGCCGCACGCGGCAGCGGCGTGCAGTAGGCGCCGTTGAGATAGATCTCGCCGGGCGCGAGATCGAAGTCGTCGCGGCGGGACAAGGCTACTTCTTGATCGGCAGGATGGCCTTGTCTTCGAGCCCCAGCACCGCCATGAGATCGGATCCCGCCGGCACCACGAACTTGGTCTGCTGGGCCAGCACGTCGCGCAGGACGTCGAGCTTCTTGCTCATCTCGGCGCGCTGCTGGAAGAAGCTCTCGGCGGCGTTCGAGACCATCTCGATCGCCTTGGCCTCGGCGGTGGCGCGCGTGACCCGGGCCTGGGCGTCGCCCTCGGCGCGCAGGATCTCCGACTGCTTGAAGCCCTCGGCCTGCAGGATCTGCGACTGCTTCACGCCCTCGGCCTCGAGGATGTTGGCGCGCTTGTCGCGCTCGGCCTTCATCTGCCGCGACATGGCCTCGGTGATGTCGGCCGGCGGGTCGATCTTCTGCAGCTCGACCCGCGTCACCTTCACGCCCCACGTGTTCGTGGCCTCGTCGAGCACGGCCCGCAGGTTGGCGTTGATGGTGTCGCGGGCCACCAGGGTTTCGTCCAGCGTCTTGTCGCCGATCAGGTTGCGCAGGTTGGTCTGGGCCAGCGTGGTGGCGGCGTAGGCGAAGTTCTGCACCTCGAACGTGGACTTCACGGGGTCGACGATGCGGTAGTAGATGACGCCGTCCACGGTGACACCCACGTTGTCCTTGGTGATCACGCGCTGCGGCTCGACGTTGATCACCCGCTCGCGCATGTCGACCTTGAGCAGGGACTCGATGCCGGGCACCAGGAAGGTGAGCCCGGAGTCCACGGTCGAGCGGTACTTGCCAAGGCGGAGCACGAGCCCCTTCTCGTACTGGGAGACGATGCGGGCGGAGCGCGCCAGGGCGATCAGCGCGGTGAGGACGACGACCGCCCAGAACAGCGTGCCGATGACGGCCAGCGGATTGTCCATGCTCAAGACCTCACGCGAAGGGTGACGCCGTCCACGCTCTCGACGTGGACCACGCTGCCGGCCTCGTACGGGCCGGGCGCGTCGGGCGCGGCGACCGCGCGCCAGACCTCGTCGCGCACGCGCACCTGGCCCGCCTCGTGGCGGGCGACGCGCTGCACGACCAGGGCCTCGGCGCCGAGGATGGCATCGACGTTCGAGGGCACCGAGTGCACGCGCAGACGCGAGCGCACCCAGCGGCGGCCGAGAAGGACGTAGGCCACGGCCAGCACGCCGGCGGTGACGAGGCCGACGAGGGGATTCGACAAGAGGAGGCCGAGCGCTCCGCCGATGACGAGTGCCGAGCCGATCAGCACGAGATCGAAGCCCGCGAAACCTCCCAGCGCCACCTCGACCAGCACCAGGATGGTTCCCACGATGACGAGGAACCAGCTCCAGCCGTTGCCCATGCGCACCTCCCGTGTTTCGGCGAGACAATCTAACAGGCGCGGCAGGCGCCGCAAAGCGGGCGAGGCCTGTGCTACGCTCGAGCTGCCGCGTGAGGCATCGTGCCCACGCGTGGAGCCCCGCCGGGAGCGCATCGCCCCGGCGCGAGGAGGAAGAGTCATGCATCGGAAGTTTCGCTTCTGGAAATTCGCCGGCCCCATGCCCGAAGCCGCCTGCACGGTCGGCATCGGAACCCCCCAGGCGGTCGGCTTCGCGTTCGGAACCCAAGACAGCTTCTCGGGAGGCGAGCCCGGCGGTTTCGGCGTCCGGCGCCCGCTGCGCTTTCTCGCTCATCGGCTCGAGCTGGACGAAGGCCAGGTGGCCGAGCTGGCGGCGATCCTGAGCGAGCTCAAGACCGAGCGCGCGCAGGCCGCGGTGGAGGAGCGGCGCAGCCTCACCGCGTACGCCGACGCCATCGCCGCGGAGGCGTTCGACGAGGCCGCGGTCACCGAGGCCGGGCGCCGGCGCGAGCACAGCGCCGGCGAGGTGCAGGCGGCGGTGTCGAAAGCACTGCGCCGCATCCACGGGCTCCTGCGTCCGGAGCAGCGCTCGCGCTTCGCCTACCTGTTGCGGACGGGCGCGATCACGATCTAGCGGTCGCCGCCCGCATCCTGGGGACGGGGGCGCTCGACGCGCCCCCGTCCTGGCTTCGAGGAGTCGACATGCCGGGAGAGGGAAGGAGCACGCGGTTCCGCGCCGCGGCCGGACTGCCGTTCGACGTGCGCCGCGCGCGCCGCACGCTCGCTGCGGCCGACAGCGAGCTCGCCACGCTCATGCGCCGCGCCGGGCCGTTTCGCCTGCGCACCAACGACCTGCACAGCCCGATGTCGGCGCTCGGCGAGGCCATCATCTACCAGCAGCTCACGGGCAAGGCGGCGGCCACGATCCTCGGGCGCGTGCAGGCGCTGGCCGGACGCCGCGGCTTCCCCACGGCCGAGGACCTGCGCGCGCTTTCCCTTCCGCGCCTGCGTTCGGCCGGCCTCTCGCGCGCCAAGGCCGAAGCGCTCAAGGACCTCGCGGCCAAGACCCTCGACGGCACGGTGCCCAGGATGGCGCGCCTGCGCCGCATGGAGGACGAGGAGATCATCGAGCGGCTGACGTCCATCCGCGGCATCGGGCGCTGGACGGTGGAGATGCTGCTCATCTTCCGGCTCGGACGGCCGGACGTGCTGCCGGCGACGGACTACGGCCTGCGCAAGGGCTACGCGCGCGCCTTCGGTCTCGCCGAGCTGCCGGCGCCGCGCGCCATCGCCGAGCGCGGCGAGCGCTGGAAGCCCTTCCGCACGATGGCGAGCTGGTACCTGTGGCGCGCCGTGGAGCTGCCCGACTAGCTCGCCTTCTGCGACGGGACGAACTCGTCGAGGACCGCCTTGCGCAGGAGCGACGGCGGCAGGAGCCCCTGGGCGAGCAGGAAGTCGTTGAAGGCGCGGCGCACGAAGCGCGGCCCGAGCGTGCGCTCGGCGTCGGTGCGGATCTCCAGGAGCCGCTGGTAGCCGCAGAAGTACGACGGCGCCTGGGCCGGCGCCCAGAACGTGTAGCGCTCGACCTCCTGGAGCGCCATCGCCTCCGAAAGCCCGACGTCCTCGCGCAGCACGCGCGTCGCTTCCTCGCGCGTGATCTCGCCGGCCTGAAGTCCCGGATCGAGGAAGGCGCGCGCCGCGCGCAGGAGCCGCGCCTGGAGCGCCGCCAGCTGGCCCTCGAGCGGCTCGTACGGCTTCATCTCCGCCTCGGCGTAGAGCGCCCAGCCCTCCACGTTCGTGCTGTTCATGGCGAAGATGGCGCGCGCGATCGTCACCCCGCGCTCGACCATGGCGGCGAACTGCAGCTCGTGACCGGGGCGTCCCTCGTGCGCGGTCAGCGTCCATGACGCGGCGTCGAACGTGAAGTCGTCGAACTGGAGCGTCTGCTTGCCGGGCGCCCCGGGGATGCGCAGCGGCAGGACGAACGTGCCCTTCTCGCCGGTGTTGCCGATCATGCGCGGCATGCGCATGTTGGGGGCGGGGATGGCCGCGCTCTCGGCCTCGCTCGCGAGGCGGATCTGCATCGGGCGGTCGGGCAGCGTGACCACGTCGTGCTCGCGGATGAGCTTCTCGAGAGCCGCGATGCGCTCCTCGTAGTGCGGCAGGATCTGCTCGCCCACGATCTGCTGCTTCTTGAGCTCGCCGAGCACGGCGCGATAGTCCGTGTGCTTCCAGCCCCGCTCGCGCGCCACGAGCAGCGCCAGCGCGTTCATCTCGTTCTGGATCTC
>Ga0075433_10004234_pt1 | contig 11140 bp, 10 predicted proteins | sample RhiMethybrSRZTD2_FD_75299 | JGI IMG/M metagenome (GOLD analysis project Ga0075433, IMG submission 75299) | Populus rhizosphere microbial communities from Tennessee, USA - Rhizosphere MetaG P. TD hybrid SRZTD2 | ecosystem: Host-associated > Plants > Roots > Rhizosphere > Soil | place: USA... | reverse complement strand
CGGGCCGATTCGCGGGCGGGTGCTCGACCTGTACGCCGGCACCGGGTCGCTGGGGATCGAATGCCTCTCGCGCGGCGCGGCTGCGGCCGATTTCGTCGAGCAGAGCGCGCATGTCTGCCGCATCATCGAGGAGAACCTGACGCATACCAAGCTGCGCAGCCAAGGCCGGGTCTTCCAGATGCCGGTCGCGCGCTACTTGGCGGTGGCGCGGCCCGCAGAAAAATATGCTATAATCGTGCTGGACCCGCCCTACGCCGATCCAGCGATCGCCGATACCATCCGCGCCGTGGGTGCATCCGGCCTGCTGGCCGAGGATGGCCTGCTGGTCGTCGGGCATTCGCCGCGGGTCACACTCGCCGATACGTATGCTCCATTGTGTCGCCTCAAATTTCGCCGCCTGGGCGACTCCTGCTTCTCGATCTATGAGCCAACCGATGAATTGAAGAGTAGTGAAGAGCAAGCGGCCGCAGCGCCATAAGCTGTGGTGCGCCAACTACTTGCGATCTGTTAAAGGAGCGAGGCGTGACGATTGCCGTCTACCCCGGTAGCTTTGATCCTGTCACGAATGGTCATCTTGATATCGCGATGCGGGCCTCGCGCCTGTTTGACACCGTGATCATGGCCGTATTTGATCGACCGAATAAGAAGCTGCTTTTCGATACCGAAGAACGGGTTGCGCTGCTGCGCGAAGCGACCCGCGAGCTGCCGCATGTTAAGGTCGAGACCTTTTCGATCCTCACGGTCGATTATGTTCGCAGCGTTGGTGGCTCGGTGATCGTGCGCGGCCTACGCGCCGCCAGCGACTTCGAGAATGAGTTCCAGATGGCCCAGATCAACCAGACGTTGGCGCGCGATATCGATGTCGTGCTGTTCATGGCCGGCCATCGCTATACCTTTTTTAGCTCCAGCACCGTGCGCGAGATCGCCTCGCTCGGTGGTGATGTCTCCTGGCTGGTACCGCCGCATGTCGTCACGGCGTTGAAGCGGGTCTACAGCCAGAATAGCCAGTAGCCGCCTGCCCGCCGCGCGGTTGAACGCGGCTGCAACGGCGGGCGATGCGGCGACTGAGTTCGGTGAGGAGGTGAGCAACCATCGAGCTAGATGATTTGATCGACGAGCTGGAAGACACACTGGCCGAGGGGCGGCGCGTGCCATTCAGCGGGCGGCTGATGGTCGATGAAGAGCGCATCCTCGATATCATCGACCGGATGCGCGTGGCCGTGCCCGAGGAGATCAAGCAGGCGCGGCGCGTGGTCGGCGAGCAGGATCGTTTGCTCAGCGAGGCGCAGGCGCATGTGCAGCAGGCGCTCGAAGAGCAGGGCCTGATGGCGGCGATCACGGCCGAGCGCGAGCGCTTGCTTGCGCTGGCCGAGCAGGATGCCGCGACCGTCCGCGCCGGTGCCGACGACTACGCGCGCCAGGTGCTGGAGGAGCTTGAGCAGCGCCTGGTTCGGCTCACCGTTAGCGTCCAGAACGGCCTGAAAGAGCTGGGGTAGCCGCAATTCAGCTACTACACTCCGGCTGAAGGAATGCCGATCTTTTTCACCACCGGGTGCCCTCTGGGCGACACCGGGTGCCCTCTGGGCGTCACCGCCTTGGAGCCTTGGTGTCTTGGTGGTGAAACCCTCGTGGTATGTACGCCGAGTTGTGCTACTTGCTTTTGTGGTTTGACAGCGCGGCGTCCCTAGCCTATAATGCAGCCTCTGTGGGCGCGAAGTATCGCTCATATATGTACATACACAAACCAATGACAGATCTGAAATTCAACGTCGCGCAGTTGCTCCGCGAGGAGATCGGCGGCCGGCGGAGCTATGAATTTTCGGAAGAGTCGCTTCCTCTCGATGAGGAGACGACCCTGACTGATATCGTGGGCAGTGTCCGCTTCACCCGAACGGCCAGCGGCGTTCTGGTCGATGTGAAGACGCACGGCACTGTCGAGCTGCTGTGCATGCGCTGCCTCACCCCCACGACGATGCAGATCGAGCTGCACTCTCGTGATGAGTTTCATTCCAAGATCGAGGTCAACACCGGCGTTCCGCTGCCCAAGCCGGATGACGAAGATCCCTTCTTTATCACCGAGAACCATCTGATCGATGTTGGAGAAGTGATCCGCGAGTATGCACTGCTTGAGCTGCCAATGCGATTGCTGTGCAAGCCCGATTGCAAAGGCATCTGCCCAACCTGTGGCGCGGAACTCAACGCCGGGCCGTGCAACTGCCAGAGCGATGACAGCGACGAGCGCTTTGCCGCGCTCAGGGCGCTGCTCGATGAATAGCCTGAACTGCCGGCAATCGGCCGATTGGTGCGTTGTGGCACCGGCTGGCTGCCGGCATTGTTCGTGATAGTGCGTGTCGCTATAAGGAGTATAGAGCCGAATGGGTGCCGTACCGAAGCATAAAGTTTCGCGCCACCGCCGTGGCAACCGCCGCCAGCACCAACGCCTCGACCCGCCGACGCTCGTGCCGTGCCAGCAGTGTGGCAAGCTGATGCGCGCGCATCGTGTGTGTAAAGAGTGTGGAACCTATCGAGGACGCCAGGTGATCGAGGTTGGCAGCCGGGAGAATGAGTAAGGTGCTGTAGAGCGCCACGACCGGGGTTATTGGCAAGCCACCCTAGGCGCGCCGGTAACCCCTTCTTTATACTGGGTCATCCCAGATTCTTTATTGCTTGTCTGTCGAAGATTGAGCCCCGCAGGGCTCAATCTTCGACAGACAAAAAACGTAACGTACCATGCTGCCGGAGGCGAAAGCTGCCGTGTGTATGTTCTACGTTATTGGACTTCAACTGAAGGCAGATATGGCGAAATATGCTGCGATCATGGGCTGGGGCATGGCTGTCCCGCCGCGTGTGCTGACCAACGCCGAGTTGGAACGCATGGTAGAGACCTCGGACGAGTGGATTCGGGCGCGCACCGGCATTAGTGAGCGGCGCGTTGTTGGCCCTGGCGAGAGCACCTCGACGCTGTCGACCGAGGCTGGTCGCCGGGCGATCGCCCAGGCCGGCCTCACGCCTGATGCGATCGATCTGATCGTCCTCGCGACCTGTACGCCTGATCGCCCCTTCCCCGCGACTGCCTGCACCGTGCAGGCGAATCTTGGGATCACGCGCGCCGGAGCGTTCGACGTAGCAGCCGCATGCAGCGGGTTTGTGTATGGCCTCGGCGTCGCCAGCAGCATGATCCAGAGCGGGATGGCGCGTACGATCCTGTTCATCGCCGCCGATGTTTTCACGCACTACATCAATTGGAATGATCGAAATACCTGCGTGCTGTTCGGCGATGGCGCGGGCGCGGTCGTGTTGCAGGCCAGCGATACGCCGCTCGGTCTGCTCTCGTGCCAGCTCAAGGCCTCTGGCAAAGACGAGGATCTGATGGCGGTCGCGGCAGGTGGCACACGTCTGCCGATCACTGCCGAGCTGCTCGAACAGGGCTATCAGTATGTGACGATGCAGGGCCGCGAGATCTTCAAGCTCGCCGTACGTGGCATGGGCGACTCCTCGCTTCAGGCGATCGCCGACGCTGGGCTGACGCCGCAAGACATCGCGCTGACCGTGCCACACCAGGCGAACCTGCGAATCATCGAGGCGACTGCCAAGCGGCTCGATATGCCGATGGACCGTGTCTTCGTGAACCTTGATCGCTACGGCAATACCTCAGCTGCGACGATCCCGATCGCGCTGGTGGAAGCGGTCGAGCAAGGGCGACTCCATCCTGGCGACAACGTGCTCATCACGGCCTTTGGCGGCGGGCTGACCTGGGCGTCGGCGGTGATCCGCTGGGGCAGGCCGTGAGCGGCTGGCAAAGCGACAGGCTGACAAGCTGACAAAGCGAGCGCCGCTTGTCAGCTTATCATTTTGCCGGTTGAGGAGGTAGTATTGAGTACGGCCTTCGTTTTTCCCGGTCAGGGCTCGCAAGCCGTCGGCATGGGTCGCGATTTGTACGAGCAATCCTCGGCCGTCCGCGCGATCTTCGACTACGCCGATTCAGCGCTCGATCTGCCGCTGTCGCGCTTGTGCTTCGAGGGGCCGCGCGACCAGCTTATGGCGACCGAGAACGCGCAGCCGGCGCTGCTGGTGACCAGCTTTGCGCTGTTGACGGCGCTGGCGGAAACGAACAGCGGCCTGGTAGACGTTGTTGCGCAGCAGGCCGCCTTCGTCGCCGGGCACAGCCTGGGCGAATATTCCGCGCTGGTGGCGGCTGGCGCGCTCGATCTGCCGACGGCGCTGCGGCTGGTGCGTCGGCGCGGCGAGCTGATGGCGGCTGCGTCCGATGGGATGATGACCGCGATCATGGGGCTGGACGCTGGTACGCTCGAGCAGATCTGCCGCGAGGTCGCTCCTGACGGCGCGGTGGTGATCGCGAACTATAATTCGCCGGGCCAGCTCGTGATTAGCGGAACCCAGGCCGCTGTGGAGCAGGTCGCGCGATTGGCGAAGGAGCGCGGTGCCAAGCGGGTCCAGCCGCTGAAGGTGAGCGCAGCGTTTCACTCGCCGCTGATGCGCGAGGCGGCGGCGGGTCTCGTCTCGGCGATCATCGAGGCTGGGATCGCGGATGCCCGTATTCCGGTGGTGGGGAATGTGACTGCCGAGCCGCTTGTGCATGCCGAGGCGATCCGGCACGAATTGGCCGTTCAAGTGACCGCGCCGGTACGCTGGATTACGTCGGTGCAGTATATGCTTGCTCAAGGTGTTGACACGTTCGTCGAGATCGGCCCCGGCAGCGTGCTGACGCGCTTGATCAAGCGGATCGCGCCAGAAGCGCAGCTGATCAATGTGTGCGATGCCGAGAGTGTGCGCGCGTTCAGCGCCGGCAGGCCATATGGCCAATGCCAGGAGCGCGGCGGGAACCGGTAGGGGTCCGTAGCAGCCTCGCGTAACCCGACTCGACGCAAATATATGGATTTCAGCGGACAGGTTGCGATCGTCACCGGCGGCTCGCGCGGCATCGGGCGGGCGGTCGTGCGCATGCTGGCCGAGCGTGGGGCAGCCGTCGCCGTCGGCTACTACGAACACGCCGCTGCCGCTGCCGCGAGCGTCGCCGATTGCGCCGAATTGCCCGGATCGGCGGTCGCGCAGCAGGTCGATGTGCGGTCGCGTGCGTCGGTCGAGGCGCTGGTCGATAGCGCGCTGAGTCGCTGGGGTCAGATCGACATCCTGATCAACTGCGCCGGCAGCGCTGGCTATGCCTCAATCGCCGAGCTGACGCTCGCTCAGTGGCACGCGAACCTCTCCACGAACCTCGATGGCGTCTACCATACCTGCAAGGCTGTGCTGCGCCCGATGATGCGACGGCGCTATGGCCGGATCGTCAATGTCGCTGCGCTGCATGGTCTGGGCGGCAGCCCCGGCCAGGCCGATTACTCGGCGGCGACGGGTGGCGTGCTGGGCATCACGCGGGCGCTGGCGCGCGAGGCGGCACCCTGGAGCATCAATGTGAACGCGGTTGCGCCGGGGCTGATCGAGACTGAGATGCTGGAGGTCATTCCAGCCGAGATGCGCGCGTGGGGCGAGCGGATCATCGCGCTACGACGCGCGGGCCGGCCCGAGGAGGCGGCGGCGGCGGTGGTCTTCTTGGCCTCGCCGCTGGCGTCGTATATCACTGGGCAAACGCTGATGGTGGATGGCGGCTGGCGTATGGCGTGATGATGCCCCAAGATCCATCGCCCGAATTGCTTCACCTGTCGCCGATCTACTTCGCAGTATCCTGGGTGTCGCCCGACGATCAGCTTGTCAGCTGCGCTAGCTTTTACACTCAGGCTTCGCTCCCGCTGTGGCTACCAGTATTACAGCTTCCACAGTTTGAGCTTTGCTTTGAAGAACCTCATTTTGGTTTACACAGCATCCAGCCACTTCATCAAGGGCTTGGCGCCTGTTTGTCGGGCTTCCCTGGCAATCATTGCGGCCTTTGATGCCATTTCCCCCGACTTGCGGTCGTCCCCGGCGTTTTTACCTGGGGCACGCCGTTTACCTACTTCGAGGTCGTCATCCGGCTGTCTAGGTGCAGTGCTCAGTGCGATAGTATCCTGGGGCTTCGCGGGTATCATAGCACTGTAGGGCGGCTTGTGTCAAGGGTTTAATCGCGTGTTGACGATAAAATGTCAATATTTCCTTTATTTTTCCCCTACGCCGCCAGGCCCTGCGCTGCTCTGCCTATTCTACTGCGAATGCGCCGCCGTCGCTGGTTGGCGGCTCAGACCTCGGGAGAAGCAATGGTGTAAACGTTTTTACGACTGAGCGCCGTCTTGCCTGATTGGTATGGCATGTTTGCTATGACCATGTCCAGCTACTAGGGCCGATACTCTCTACCAGGCAGTAGGCGATCAGCAGCCTGTGTAACAAGCCCCTGCTTGCTTCACGTCGCTCTTCTCCTTGCCAGCGCGCCGGCCGCCGTCATGAGGCCAGCTGCCGTTGCCGCGAGCAGACCACGGTGTGTGTTCGCCCAGAGCTGTAGGCTCCAGCTGCGCGCGCGGTTGTCAAAGACACCATGTGCGCCATGGTCTTCAGCATCATCCACCGGTGCCCACAGATTATATGGGCAACCAGGGTCGGCTGGCTCGTTGGTTTGCTGCGCCGTATAACCATTTTTGGCCAGATAATGATCCAGCAAGCCAGGCGCGATCTTATCGCCGACGATCGCCTTGACGGTTGGCCAACCGACGTAGACCTCGCGGCGGTCGTGGTCAGCGGCGTAGACAATCGCTTGCGCAGCGACCTCGGGCTGAAAGATCGGCGGCACTGGCTGTGCCTTACGGGGCAACCTGCTCTTGACCCAGCCGAACTGCGGCGTGTTGAGTGCTGGCAGATCCACCATCTTCACACGGACCTTGCTTCTGTCGTGTAGTAGCTCGCTGCGCAGCGAGTCGGTGAAGCCCTGGATGGCATGCTTGGCGCCGCAGTAGGCCGCCTGGAGCGGGATGCCGCGGTAAGCGAGCGCTGAGCCGACCTGGACGATCACGCCGTGGTTGCGCGGCAGCATCCGCTTGAGCGCCGCCATAGTCCCGTAGACGGCACCGAGGTAGGTCACCTCGGTCACGCGCTTGAATTCTTCCGGTGCCATCTCCTTGACCGGTGAGAAGACTGACACCATCGCGTTGTTGATCCAGATGTCGATCGGACCGAACGTATCCTCGATTGCTTGTGCGGCCGCCTCGACCTGGCTGGGGTCAGCGACGTCGGCCGGCAGCGCGAGCGCGCGACCACCCGCCGCCTCCACGTCCCGGCACACGCCCGCTAACCCGGCGTGTCCGCGCGCGAGCAGGCCAATAGACGCTCCGCGCCTGGCAAATGCGATGGCCGTCGCGCGGCCGACGCCTGCTGACGCTCCCGTGATCAGGACTACTTCGGGTGGGACTGATCTCATGATACATCACTCCTCTCTGCTCGCGCCCTGTTCCACTCACCTGCCCGGCAACAGGCTCGTGAGCACATCCTTCAAACGTTCGCCGAAGCTCGCGGTTAACGACCAGGGACTTGGCTGGCGGACGACATACAGTGTGCCCTGTGTGTCAAGAATCTGGTAATCGCTCGCGCCGTTGTCTGTACGATAAAACCGGATGCTGGTTGTCGCAGTGCCGACACGAAGGTTGTGCAGCGTCAACTCCGGCAGCCAGGGCGGCAGGTGCGGGTCGAGCAACAAGAGCTTCAGCGGCGCGTAGGGGTACAGCCCCAGCAGCGCCTGTACGAGACTAAAGACCGCCGAGGACGACCACGCCTGCGGCCAGTTGGCCTGCGGATAGAGCGCCGGAAACGGGTGATCGGCGTCGCGCGGGTGCCCGCTGAACAACTCAGGCAACCGGCAGTACGGGAACAAGGCGGCGGCCTCGAACTGTGCCCGACAGATCCGTTCGGCGTAGTGATGCAAGCCGTAGCGCATGAAGCCCAACGCGAAGGTCCCCTGCTCGACCGGCCAGACCGAGCCGCGGTGGTAGCTGTAGGGGTTATAGGCCGGGTGGTTCGCTGAGAGCGTCCGCACGCCCCAACCCGAGAACAGGTCCGTGGCGAAGAGCCGGTCGGCGGTGCGCTGCGCCACGGCATCATCGACGATCGCCGTGGCGATACAATGGCCGGGGTTCGAGGTGATCGAGCGGATTGGGCGCTTCTGGGCATCCAGACCCAGCGCAAAGAAGCCAGGGTCGTCCATCCAGAACGCGTCGTTGAAGCGTTGCTTCAGCTCACGCGCCTCACGGTACAGGTGCCTGGCCCGGTCGTGATCGCCGAACCACCACAGCACCTCGGCGAGCTGGAGCTTGGCCGCGTAGACGAACCCCTGCTCTTCGCAGGTGGCGATCGGTGCCTCCACTTGCGAGCCATCTTCATACACAATCGCATCGCCCGAATCTTTCCATGCCTGGTTCTTGACACCCTGTTCAGAGCGCGTCTGGTACTCATAGAAGCCGTCGCCATCCCGGTCACCGTAACTATCCAGCCACTGCAAGGCGCGCAGGGCTGGCCCAAGCACCTCGCCGACCAGCTCCTTGTCGCCAGTCCAATGCCATAGCTCCGAGACGACCACCGAGTAGAAGGCGGAGGTCGTAATCGAGCCATAGTAGCGGCTGCGTGGGTTGAAGTTCAGCAGCTCCAGTGGCCCGGTGTGCGCCTCGTGCAGCATCCGCCCCGGCTGCTCGTCGCGCCAGTCGTTGATCGTGGTGCCCTGCCAACGGGCCAGTTCGGGGAGCGTGCCGCGCATCATGTCGGGACTGGCCAGGGCGGCCTGCCACGCGGCGGTCAACGTGTCGCGTCCGAACAACGCCGTATAGATCGGCAGTCCAGCGGCCATGGTCCAGGCGCGCTCACCCTGATCGAGGTCGTCGAGCCGCAGCACGGCCAGATCCTGCTTGGCCTGTTCGAGCGCACCGGCGACGACGGGTGCCAGGGTCTCGCTCCCCGGCGTGGTGAAGCTAGTCGCTTCGCGCAAGAAGATCGCGCGGCGCCGATCCCGCTGGTTGTGCGTGCCTGTGAATGATCGGCAGCTGTAGCTTGGCTGCATGACCACGCCATCAATGTAGGGAATAATGTTGATGCAGGCATGCCAGCTGCCAGCGGGGTCAAGCGCGACCTGGAACGCGATGCGACCGTCGTGGTACGATGGTGCTGAGGAGGCATGCTCAATGCGCAGCGTAACGGCACGATGAATTGATGCTGTTCCCTGATTCCCTTGCTGGTCGTAGCTGTGCTCGGCGCGGTAGTCGAAGGTCAGCTCCCAGGCACCTGTTCCGGCCTGGTGCCAGGACGAGGTCAGTTCGCCGTGCTGTTGCCGCTCGCCGCGCGTCTCGCTCTGATCGGCAAAGTCAGCGGCGACCTCCAGTTCGAGGCGGAAGGCTGTCGGCTGCTGGGTGAAGTTAGTGAGATCGACATCCTCGTGGACGCCGCCGCCGATGTAGCGTGACAGCCGTAGTTCGAGCGTGTGCTCGGATGCTGGTGGCACCTGGCCGCTGCCCTGGTCTTTCTGGCCGGTATTGATGCCGGGCGGCAGCATGATGGAGTAACCGAGCCAGGAATGCTGCTCCACGTTCGAGCATGCGTTGGGCTGCGGTGGCTGACCGTCGATCAGGTAGCGGTAGCGCGAGAGCAGCCGTGTCTGGTAGACAAACAGGCCGCGTTCGGCACCGTCGGTGATAAAGCCATCCGGCTCGGTCGCGAGGACGGTGCGGCCCTGACTGAGATAGCGAGTGTCGTTACGTGGATGCAGGCGAATGAGCTGGCCACGTTGTTGCCCGGTCATGGCGTCCTCTCAGGTCTATGGATCCGGTAAAAACATTCATGGACTCCGCCCGCGACGCCGATCAGGGAGGAGAAGAGTGCGGGCACCGCCCGCAGCAGGCGCAGAGTCTGCCGGGCCATCCAGGGATGGCTGGCCAGCGTAAGGACGACCTGCGTCAGCAGCCGTTCATCGCGGAGCAGCGCTCGCCGCTTCCGATCATAGGCCCACAGCCAGGTATCGCTCGGACACCTGCGCTGCGTGATGGCGTGTGCAAGCAGCTCTGCACTCAGCAGAGCTTGCGCCATGCCGCCCCCGGTGATCGGATCGAGGCAGCCGGCCGCATCCCCCAGCAGCACGGCGCCAGGGGCCACGCCCGCGCGCGCCCTGCTACTCAGCGGCGACATACCGCGCAGCGGGGTGCGACATTCGGCACCCGCCAGGCGTTTGCGCAGAACCGGCTGCTCGGTCAGCCAGCGTCGCACAGATGCCTCGGCCCCATCCACGACACGATCGTGCTCCGCCAGCCCGGCGACAAGGATCTCACCCTGCGGCAGGGGCGTGACATACAGCTCGTAGCCCTGCCCCAGAAAGATCTCGACCCAGGGTGGCTGGACCTGGCCAGGCGCGAGACGGAAGTGCGTCCGCACGCCGACGCGCCAGCGGCGCGGCGACATGCCATCGAGCGCAAGCAAGCGGCGCAGCTGCGAATGAGCGCCATCAGCGGCGACGACCAACCGAGCGCGGCGCTTCTGCCCTGCGACGACGAGGCCGGCGACCCGCCCTCGCTCCCAGAGCGGCGCTTCGACCCGCATACCCGTCTGGGCGCTCACTCCGCTGGTCGTGGCGGCAGCGGCAAACAGCACCTGGTCGAGGTGGCGGCGCCGCTGCCCCCGCCCGGTCGCCGGCACCCCCGCGACGGTGGGGACGCGCCCCTCGGCGATCAGCCCATCGGCGTAGTAGCGCACGCCATAGAAGGGCGCGCCACCCACGGCATCGGCGAGCCCCAGGCGCTCCAGCACCCCCACGCCGCCCGGCATCAGTCCCTCGCCGCAGGCTTTCTCGCGCGGGAAGTGCCCGCGCTCAAACAGCTCGACCGTCAGCCCGGCGCGCCCGAGCATGATCGCCAGTGCCGATCCGGCGATCCCGCCGCCGGCAATCAGAACATCGGTCATCGCTGCATGATCCTTGGTACAAAGCGTGGCTTCGGCCCCATTAGCGCACTCATATCCACCTCAGGAGCAACAGCTCGGCGCTGAAGCCGGGGCCGAAGCCGGCCATCAGGCCATAGGTGCCGGAGGCCGGGCAGCGTTTCGTCAGCCATTCACGCAGCACAAACAGGATCGCAGCGCTGGATAGGTTGCCATAGTCCTGAAGCACATCCCAGGAGGGTCGGATCGCATCATGACTGAGATCGAACTCCTGCTCCAGATAGGAGAGAATCTT
>Ga0075433_10004233_pt1 | contig 11141 bp, 11 predicted proteins | sample RhiMethybrSRZTD2_FD_75299 | JGI IMG/M metagenome (GOLD analysis project Ga0075433, IMG submission 75299) | Populus rhizosphere microbial communities from Tennessee, USA - Rhizosphere MetaG P. TD hybrid SRZTD2 | ecosystem: Host-associated > Plants > Roots > Rhizosphere > Soil | place: USA... | reverse complement strand
CACGTAGAACGTGCGACGGTCACGCAGCACGGGCACTGCGCGGATCAGGTTCCACGCCTGGAGCTCGCGAAGCGAGTTCGACACGTTGGAGCGCGCGATGCCGAGGGAGTCCGCAATCTCCTCCGCCGTCAACGGCCGGTCAGAGACATAGAGCAGCGCGTGGATCTGGCTGACCGAGCGGTTGACGCCCCACCGGTCGCCCAGGTTTCCCCAATGCAGGACGAACTGCTGCACCGCGGGCGAAAGCACGGGGGAACCCGTCGTTTCGCTGTCTTTAATTTCTGTCATGACAGAAATTACAGACTAAACTGGTCACGAAGTCAACAGAAATTACGGGCCTGGTTTCAGGTGGTTACGGGCGTGAGCCGGCATCAGGTGGTTGGCGTGACGGGACCATTCTTGATGACGACGGATTCGCGGGCGGCGACGCGACGCGCGGACTCCGTCGCCCCCGCGATCGAATCGAGCGCCTGCGTTGCTCCCGCGAGCAGGCGTGTACCGGCCGCGGTCAGCGCCACGCCCTGGCTGCTGCGGTGAAAGAGTGGAATGCACAGGTACGACTCGAGCCGCCGCACGTGCTGGCTCACGGCGCCCTGTGTCATCTCGAGCTCGCGCGCGGCGGCGGTCATGCTGAGCCTGCGCGCGACGGCCTCGAACACGCGCAAGCCATTGAGCGGCGGCAGCCGGCGACGCGGGCTGAGGTCACTCAATGCCGAAGCTCCATGCAACGATCATCGGCCCGAGTATAGGAGCGGCCCTCATCGGCCCGGCGCGGCAATGCCACGCTTCGGCGAATGCCTTCCCCGGCTTTGCGAATTAAAGGGGACGCGCCCTTTTAATTGCGGCGGCGGAAGAAGGGGTAGAGCGGAAGGCTGAGGCCAAGCAGCACGAGCGTCGCGCCGGACTCGGCCGGGCTCTCGATCACCGTGCTAACGATGATTCCCGTCATCACCAGCACGTAGATGACGGGCACGATCGGATACAGCGGCACTTTATAAGGCCGCGGCGAATCCGCCATGCGGCTGCGCAGCACGATGAGCGCGACCCCGGAGAGCGCCCAGAACAGCACGAAGATTAGCGTTGCTAGGTTTGTGAGCTGGTCGAACGTGCCGGACAGGGCGAAGACGATCGCGAGCGCGCCGTGCAGGATGACCGAGTTCGCCGGAACGCTGCCGCCGGTGTTGAGGTTCGCATAGGCAGTGAAGAAGAGTCCGTCCTGGGCCGCGGCATAGGGCACGCGCGCGCGCGTCAGCATCACGCCATTCAGCGCGCCGATCGCCGAGATCAGGAAGACGACGCCCGCGAGCGAGATCGCCTGCGCGCCGAGGAAGGTCTCCGCGGCGCGCTCACCGACAGCCGGCGCGTCCGGGTAGGTCGTCGAGCTCGCCGTCAGCACGGATTCGAACGGCAGCGCGACGAAGTACGCCGAGTTCACGAGCAGGTACAGCACGACGACGAGGAGCCCGCCTCCGATCACCGCGCGCGGGACGTTGCGCGACGGATCGCGCACCTCCGCGGCTGTCATCGGCAGGTATTGCCAGCCGCTGTAGGCCCACATCGCGGAGAGCATCGCGAACCCGAATCCGCTCAGTGTGAACGCCGGGATCGCAACGTCGCCGGACGGCGCGCTATCCGTCACATGCGGCGAAAACAGGTACACGCCGACGATCACGCCGATGAGCGAGAGCACCTTGAGCGAGGTGAGGAAAGTCTGCACGCGGCCGCCGAAGCCGACGCCCGCGAGGTTGACGCCGGTGAAGATGACCACGGCCGCGATGCTGAGCAGCTGCTTGAAACCGAACTGCCAGTTCATCGTCTGGCCGAACAGCTGGTAATGATGCTCGAACCACGGTCCCGGCAGCGGCACGACGCCGGCGAGGAAAATCGTGAACGCGACTGCGTATGCGGCGACGCTCGCCGCGCCGATGATGATGCTCATGCAGACGTAGACGAAGCCCGGCAGGTCGCCGAAGGCGGCGCGCACGTACTGGTACTCGCCGCCGGCGCGAGGGATGAGCGTGCCGAGCTCGGCGAAGCAGAGCGCGCCGAGCACCGCGACGAGTCCCGCGACGGCCCACGCGCCCATCACGAAGTACGGAGATCCGACCGCCTGTGCCATCGGTGCGGACTTGAGGAAGATGCCGGTGCCGATCGTGATGCCGACCACGATCGCGATGCCGTGCGTGAGCGTCAGGTCGCGTTTGAGTTCCGCCATCCGCGGAGCTTACTTGAAGGGGACAGTCCCCAAAGGGGACGGTCACTTTTAAAGGGGACGGTCACATTTAAATGTGACCGTCCCCTTTTAGCGAATTTTCAACGACTTAGCTGGAGACGGCATTGTCACCGCTGCTCGACTGACGCCGTCACCCTCGCTCCACATAATCGCGCCATGAACGCCAAAACGGTTGCGATCATTGGCGGCGGATTCTCCGGCACGGTCGCGGCGATCCGCCTGCTCGCGTCCTCCAAGGATGGCGGACCTTCCCTGCCATTCGGCAGCCGCGTCGTGCTCATTGAGCCCGGCCGCGCCGGCGAGGGCCTCGCATATCGCGCGGGTCCCGATTGCTGGCGGCTCAACGTGCCGGCGTCGCGGATGTCGGCCTTCCCTGAGTGGCCGGATGACTTCCTCGAATGGGCACGCGGGCATGACCCGCAGGTCCAGGGTGGGGATTTCCTCCCGCGCAGCTGGTATGGCAACTATCTTTCCGAGCGGCTCGAAGCCGCGCGCAAGCGCAGTCCCCGCTGGCTAAAGTTCGAGCGCATCCGCACGCGCGCGACGTCGCTCCGCGTCGAGGACGACACCGCCCGCATCGGCCTCGCCGACGGCGAGTCCATCGAGGCCGACCGTGTGCTGCTGGCGCTCGGCAACTCCCCCACGGCAGGTCCGCTGCCCAGTGTCCAGGCGACCGACGACGCCTTGAGCATGCACTGGCTCGAGGACCTGCCGTCCTATGTCCCGCGCGTGCTGTTCGTTGGCACGGGCCTCACCATGGTCGACGCCATGCTCGCGCTCCAGGAGCAGCGCCCCGATTCGCGCGCGATCGCGATCTCGCGGCACGGCCTGCTCCCGATGCCGCACGACCATGAGCACGCCAAGCGCTCGCGATTCGACGCGAAGTCGCTGGCGCGCGGACCGCTGTCGCAGCGGTTGCGCGAATTCCGCGAGCAGGTGGCCGCCTCCAGCGACGATTGGCGCAGCGTGCTGCAGCGCGTGCGCGAGGACTTTCCGGTACTGTGGCGCGCGGCGCCGCGACGCATGCGCCGGAGATTCCTGCGGCACCTGCGTGCCTGGTGGGACGTGCATCGTCACCGCTTGCCGGAAGCGACATTCCAGCACATCCACGCTCTTCGCGAGCGCAAGCGCCTCGAGATCGCCGCCGGCCGGATCCTTTCGACCAAACGCATCAAGGGCGGCACGATCGTCACATGGCGGCCACGCGGCAGCGACAATTTCCGCGAGGAGCTCGTCGACGCCGTCGTCAACGTGACGGGCCCGGACAGCAATCCGACACGCTCCGGCTGCACGCTCGTGCAGTCGCTCATGGAGCAGGGTCTTTGCCAGCCGGACGAGCTGGGGCTCGGATGGAACACGGATCTGAATGGCCGCTTGCTGGACCGCATGGGCGACGCATCCGGCGTTCTCTACTACGTTGGGCCGCTGCTGCGCGCGAAACACTGGGAAGCGACCGCGGTGCCGGACCTTCGCGTGCACGTGCAGATCACGGCACACGCTCTCGCCGCCTCGCTCGCGACGCCCGCGGGCTCGTACGTCCGCAAGCTGGCCGCGCCGCTCTTCCGCCGCGCCCGCCTCGCCTTCTAAAGGGGACGGTCACTTTTAAAGGGGACGGTCACTTTTAAAAGTGACCGTCCCCTTTTTCTGCAGCGCCGATCGCATCGAGCAGCTCGTCATTCCGGTCCTGGCTGAGCTCCCAGAACATCACGCCGCCGAGCTTCCTGCGGCGCGCGTAATCCGCTTTCTTGCGGATCGACTCCGGATCGTCGTACGTAATGAACGTCCGCGTCGCGGCGTCCCAGAGGAACGGCGCGGACGCCCGCGAATCCCAATGCCGCACGAGACCATCCCGATCCACGAGCTTCTCCGCGAGCTCCGCGTAACTCGGGTCACCCGCGTACTTCTGATACGGCCGATACAAGCCGTCGCGCGCCGGTTCGACGCCTTCGAATCGGCGCCCATAGAACGCAAGCCCGAGCACCAGCTTGCCCGACGGAATTCCGGCGGCGAGATGCTGGCGGATCGACTTGTCCGCATTGCGGTCGCGTGAAGCCGCATAACGGGAAGCGTAGAGCCCCGCGTGATGGCCCGTGGTCGGCGTCAGGCTGTTGAAGAAGTCGTAAGCCATGACATTGAACCAGTCGAGATACACGTGGAGCTTCGCCATCTCCGTGTGCTCGAAGTACTCGCGGTCGGCCGAGGCGATCGTCAGCAGGTATCGGTCATCGCCGCGGCCGTCCGCCTCGCTCGCCGCATTGAGCGCGGCCCGCAGCGCTTTCAGCAGCAGCGTGAAATTCCGCTTGTCCTCCGGCCGGAACTTGATGCCCGCGACACCCTGACCCGGGTATTCCCAGTCGATATCGATGCCGTCGATGTGGTGCTGACGGACGAACGCGACCGCGCTCTCGGCGAACACTTGGCGCGAAGCAGCGGTCAGCGCAGCATCGGAAAAGCCATCGGCCTCCCATCCGCCGACGGACACCAGCAGTTTCAGCGCCGGCTTCCGCTCCTTCAAGGCCACCAGCGACGCGAGCGCTGCATCGAATCGCGGATCCTGGAACACGACGCGCCCGTGCGCATCGATGCGCGCGAACGCGAAATTGATGTGCGTCAGCTTGTCAGCCGGAATCGTCGCCGGCATCGACCAGCCGGCGACGTACGCGACGACGCGAAACGTCTCGCTCGCAGAGGGCGACTTTTCAGGCAGCGATTGGCAGGCTGCCAGCGCCGCGAACGCGGCCACCCCGGCCCAGATTCTCCGCATTCCCCTACTCTAAGGGGAACAAAAGGGGACGGTCACATTTAAAGGGGACGGTCACATTTAAAAGTGACCGTCCCCTTTTGGATCAGCTCGGATTCGCCGGCTTGCCGCCGCTGATCATCCAGTTGGTGCCGAACTTGTCGGTCACCATCCCGAACGACTCGACCCAGAACGTCTTGTCGAGCGGCATGTTGACGCGGCCGCCCGCCGCGAGGGCCTCGAATTTCTTCCTCGCCTCGTCGATCGTCGGGTAGGCGATCGCGAGCGAGACGCCTTTCATGCCCGGGTACGGATCGGGCGACATCCAGTCAGAAGCCAGGATCCGGCTGCCCTGCACCGAAACGGCGGCATGCAGGATCCCATTGGGATTGTCCTTGTCGTGCTCTGACTTCACCGGCGCCTCGGACGCCTTCATCATCATCTCGAGCTTGCCGTCGAGCGCCTTCTCGTAGAAGCGCATCGCGTCGGCGCAGTTGCCGTCAAAGAAAAGATAGGGTTCCAGGCTCATTGCTGCTCCTTGGTGGGTTGCAACCTTAGTCGTTTGTCAGCGGTCGGAATCGACTGGCGGGACCGGCGAATTTTCAACGCAATGATTTCACGAACAGATGGCAGCTTTATGTCGGACGGCGCCGACCGCCGATGTGGTGGCTGCTAGGATGGCCGCTAACAGCCTGGGGATTGGCAACGTTGGAAACTCATCCGCCCGAAAAGAAGACCGACTGGTCCAACGTCCTCATGGTCCTCGCCATCGGCGTCCCCCTCGCCCTCGGCGCCTTCAAGCTCTACCAGAAGTTCAGCAAGGAAATGGCGCCCGGCGAGGGCGGCCTGGTGGTCAACGTCAACACGGCAACGGAAGCCGAGCTCGAGAAGATCCCGGGCGTGGGTCCGAGCCTCGCGCACGAGATCATCCGCGGCCGGCCTTACGGGAAAGTCGAGGACCTCGAGCGCGTGCGAGGCATCGGCCACTACACGCTGAACAACATGCGCCCCTACGTGAAGCTGGAAGGCGAGACCGCCAGGCGCTGAGCTATCTTCCCGACTTCTCCGACGTGAATTCCGGCTTGAGACGCGAGAGATAATCTGCGACGGCGGTGAGCTCCGTCTCCGACAACGCGCCGATGCGCTTGACGTGCGCTTCGTCCATACCGAGCCGCTGCCGGTACGCCAGGTCGATGAACTGGTGGCGCAAGTAGGGATAATTCTGCCCGGCCAGGCGCGGGATCATCGAGCGCAGGTCGCCCTCGGCAAGCCTCCCATGGCAGCGCTCGCAATCCCGGTAGTAGATCCGCCGGCCTTCCTGCAGCGTCGTGGCGTTCCCGCCGCCGGTCATGCGGTGGGGCGGCTGCTTGAGGCTTTCGGCGTAGGCCGCAACGTCGAGCAGGTCCTGTGAATCCTGGAGCTCAGGATGCCTGGCGGCTCCCTGCATGCGTGCGTCCCATCGCCGGCCATGGCGAAAGTCCACGAGCTGTTTGACGAGCACCGATACATGCTGACCCGCGATGACGGGCACCATGCCGTCCTCGCTTCCGGCTCCGTCCTTGCCGTGGCACCCGGCGCAGCTCTCGAACAGCTTGGCGCCGTGCGCGAGGTTCGGCGTGAGATCGATTGCCGCGCGGAATTCCTTGATCGCGGCCTCGGTGCGGCCCTGCGGCGACGCGGGATCGACTTCGACGGCGGCAATGCTCCGCGCGGCCGCCACCGCGATCGCGACGATCACCGCCCCCCATACCCGGCCAGTTTTCATGCGCAGAGTGTACCCCCGGCCCGGCTCACAGGAGCAGCGCCGTCGCCAATCCGAGGAAGATCAGGAAGCCCATGCTGTCCGTGATGGCCGTGAGCAGGATGCTGCTCCCCATCACCGGGTCGCGCCCCATCCGCTCGAGGATGAGCGGGCACAGCACGCCGGCGATCGCCGCGACCAGCATGTTGAGGAACATGGCGAGCGCCATGACGCCCGCGAGCGGCAGCGATCCGTAGAGCAACAGCGTCACGACGCCCATCAGGAAGCCCCACATCAACCCGTTCAGGGTGCTGATCGCGACTTCCTTGCGGAGCAGGTACAGGCGGTTGCTCTCGTTGAGCTGTGAGAGCGCAATGCCGCGGATCACGAGCGCCACGGTCTGGTTGCCGGTGTTGCCGCCGATGCTGGCGACGATCGGCATCAGCGCCGCGAGCGCCGCGAGCTTCTCGATCGAGCCTTCGAACACGCCGATCACGCGCGAAGCGACGAACGCCGTGAAGAGGTTGAGGCCGAGCCATATCCAGCGCTTGCGCCCGCTTTGCCACACGGGGCCGAAGAGATCGACGTCGTCGCCAAGGCCCACCTGGCCCAGCGATTGCTTGAAGGAATCCTCGGACAGGCGGTCGACCACCTTGTCGACCGAAAGCCAGCCGACGACCTGGCGATGGATGTTGACCACGGGCGCCGAGATCAGGTCGTAGCGCTCGAATGCCTGGGCCGCTTCGTCCGCATTGCCGTTGGTCGAGAAGTAGACGGGCTCGGCGTCCATGGCCTCCGCGACCCGGACGCCCGGCTCCCCGAACAGGAGCCTCGTCAGCGACATCACGCCCTTCAGCACGTTCTCCCGATCGACGACGAAGATGACAGAGAGCTGCTCCGGGAGCCCGCGCCGGCCGCGGAGCGTCGCCGTCGCCTGCTCGAGCGTCAGGTCGTCGCGGACCGTGACCGGATCCATTTCCATGAGGGCGCCGACGCTGTCCTCCGGAAACGCGAGCGCGCTCTGCACCTGCTGCCGCTCGCCTGCCTCGAGCCGTGCGAGCACGCGCGCGGCCCGTTCCTCCGGCAGGTTCTCGACCAGGTCCGCAAAGTCCGTGGACGGCAGCTGCTTCGCGACCGCGATCAGCTCGTCGTCCGCGAGGATTTCGATGAGCGGCGCCTGCACCGACTCGGCGAGCTCCAGCAATATCGAGCCGCGGCGCTCCTTGCGGATGAGCTGCCATGCAGCATCGCGTTGCTCGGCCGGCAAGCTCTCGAGCACGAAAGCGGCATCCGCCGGATGCAGTCGATTGAGCTTCGTCTCGAGCTCGACCGCCTGTTGGCGCGCCACGAGCGCCTGTACCAGCTCCTGCTTGCCCGTATGCTCGCGCGCGACGAGCTGGCTGACGACCTCCTGGCGCTCCATGAGCGCCTGGATCTCGCGCAGGGTCGCCTCGAGCGAGGTGTGGTGCTCGAGCGCCTGCCGCGTGACCGGAGCCGCAGGATCAACAGGCGACATCCGTCAGGCCCTGAATCCGCGGTCGCGCGCGAACACGATCGCCTGGGCCCGCGACCAAACGCCGAGCTTGTCGAAGATGTTCGATGCGTGGTTGCGGACGGTCTTCTCGCTGATGGCAAGGCGCTCCGCAATGTCCGCATTGCTGAGTCCGTCGCCCATCAGCGCCAGCACCTGCCGCTCGCGATCGGACAGCGCATCAAATAGCGGCGTGCCCGCGGCCCGTGCCGGCCGCATCCAGTCGAGCACCGCATCCTGGAACCGATGCCAAGCGGGCTCAGCCTCGAGCAGCACGTGATTCCGGGAATCGAGCTCGATGAACTCGGCACCTGGAATGGCGCTCGCCAGCAGCCGGCCTTCCGACACCGGTACGACTTCGTCGTCGCGCGCGTGCAGGACGAGCGTCGGCACGCGCAGCTGACCGAGCATCGACTCGATGTCGACGGACCCGCGCGCGGCCAGGAGCCGCGCCGCGATGTCGCCCGTCGTCGACTTCAGGCAGAGCTCGTTGAACCAATGCAGCTGTTCGTGCGTCCCGCCGGGAATGAAGCGCGACGTGAAGACCTGCCGGAACGACTCGTTATTGCTGCCCCATCCGACGCGAGTGAGCTCGACCATGGCGTGATAGGTGGCCCGATTCGCCTCCGTGCCGCGCTTGAATGCGCCGTGCGCATAGCCGCCGTACAGGATGAGCCGCCCGACGCGCTCGGGATGCCGGATCGCATACGCAATGCACGCAATCCCACCCTGTGAAATGCCGAGGAGCGTCAGCGGACCGTCGGGCTTCGCGGCGTCGATCACCGACGCGAGGTCGGAAGTCCAGGCGTCGACGTCGAGCTCGCCCGTGCGCCATTCGCTCATCCCGCAGCCGCGCTCGTCGTAGCGGATGAAACGGAAATGTGCCGAAAAGAACTGGAGCCAATGCTTCCAGATCGGGCTTTCCCACTCGTATTCGAGGTGCGTGAGCCAGTTCGCCGCCTTGACGACGGTCGCCCCTGCCCCCGACTCGGCCCAGGCGAGCCGAGCTCCGTCCGCGGTATTCACATACCGGATGTGCTGGCGGTGCTCTTTGCTCGCGCCCATTTCCCCACCGGGACATTTGTCTCAGTCGCGCGAGCGCGATCTTAGCCGAACCGGGACAAAGGACCCATGGCGCCGGAGAGACCCGACTTGCACGCTCGCGGCAACGGAGGGCACCCCCATGTTCAAGCGAATCCTGTTCTTCGGCTTCGGCCTCGCGTCCTACGCGTTCTTCTTCGCGACCTTCCTGTATTTCATCGCTTTCGTCGGCGGATTCGTCGTGCCGCACCGCCTCGACGCTCCGCTCGAAGGCTCGATCGGCGCGGCGATCGCGATCGATCTCGCGCTGGTCGTACTGTTCGGCCTCCAGCACAGCGTGATGGCGCGGCCAGCATTCAAGGAACGCTGGACGCAGGTGGTGCCCTGGGCCGTCGAGCGCTCCACTTTCGTGCTGGCCGCGAGCCTCGCGCTCGCGTTCCTGATATGGCAGTGGCGGCCGATCGGGATCGAGATCTGGTCGGTCGAGAATCCCGCCGCCCGCGCGGTGCTCTGGACGCTGTTCGCTGCCGGCTGGGGCACGGTGCTCGTCGTCACGTTCCTGATCAACCACTTCGACCTGTTTGGTCTGCGCCAGGTCTGGCTGCCGCTGATCGGTAAGCCGTACACGCCGGTCAAGTTCGTGACGCCGCTGCCCTATCGCATCATCCGCCATCCCCTGTACTTCGGCTTCCTGCTCGCGCTCTGGATGACGCCGCACATGACGCTCGCGCACCTCTGGCTCGCGATCACGATGACGGCGTACATCCTCATTGGCATCCACTTCGAAGAGCGCGACCTCGTCGCCGAGCACGGCAAGGAATATGTGGACTATCGACGCGCGGTCCCGAAGATCATTCCCGGCTTCCGGCCGCATGACGCTGGCGTAGCCGTCAAGCCTGCGCGTCCGGAAACGGCGCGCTGACTCACGTTCGGCGTGACGACGTCATGACTGGTCCCCCGAAGGACCGGCCATACCTCGTCTCGAGGATCTGACTTAGAAGCCGGCTCCGTACCGCGTGTGCGGCGTGCCCGGCTCTACCGACTTCTGAATCCCCCGCCGCTTGCGTCGCAGGGGCGACTTCGCGGCACGCCGCTCGACGGCCTGCTCGATATCGGGGTCGGGCTCGACATGCGGTCCAAAGGAGGGACCTTGCCGGGCCGACTGCAATCCTTCGCGTTCGGCATTCATGGGGAGATCCTCAACGGGGGCTCGAGAACAATCTACGACTCTTAAGTTACAAAGTCGCGAACGAAGTTCAACTTCAATATGTCGCGGTTTGCCGCCGGTTGCCTACACGGGGCGTATGATCGAGCGGTCATGTACGCGCGCCTCGCCCTTGCCGCCTGTGCGCTCGGGGCGTGGTCACTGGCCTGGGGCCAGCCCCCGGCACCGCCCGAGCGCCTCTTGCGCCTGAGTCACGTCGAAGGCGAGGTCTCGCTCAAGTCCGACGGACGCCGGACGACGGATGCCCGGCCCAACGACCTCTTGATGGCGGGCGACCGGGTGGTCACGCCGCCGGATGCGCGGGCCGAGTTGCTCCTGGACGCCTCGCCGATCCGGCTGAACCAGCGGTCGGTGCTGCGCGTCGACGCCCTCGAGGCCATGCGGGTGCAGATCGGCCTCGAGGACGGCGTGGCCAACTTCAAGATCCGGGAGCTGTACGAGGGCGATCAGTTCGAAATCGTCCTGGCGAACGTACGGATCACCCTCCGCCAGCCTGGGGAATACCGTGTGGAAGCCCGGCAATCAGACCTTTCGGTACTGACCGTCGTGGCCGGCGCCGTCGATGTGGCGACTGCCGGGGGACTCGTGCAGGTCGGAGCCGGCCAGCGCGTCTTCCTGGAAGGGCGCGAT
>Ga0075433_10004232_pt1 | contig 11141 bp, 7 predicted proteins | sample RhiMethybrSRZTD2_FD_75299 | JGI IMG/M metagenome (GOLD analysis project Ga0075433, IMG submission 75299) | Populus rhizosphere microbial communities from Tennessee, USA - Rhizosphere MetaG P. TD hybrid SRZTD2 | ecosystem: Host-associated > Plants > Roots > Rhizosphere > Soil | place: USA... | reverse complement strand
ATCCAATTTCGATTTGGACCTCACAGTAAAATATATCATGAATCTCCAGCCGAAATTATCGCATTCTGAACAATGAATCAAATAAGAGGAATCAAAGCCGTAAGCTTCACCCACTACACATTTTGACGCTAACTTAAGTTCAAAATACCATTTAAACCAAGTGAGCGAAAAAAGAAGCGGCAGCCCTTTTTCGTAAAGCCGCGAATTCCATATTGGAGATATATCAGCAAGTCTCAACTTTTTCTCGATATTGTCAATGGTTAAGACATTTCTCATATGTTTCTAGTTATACTTCATAATATTAGAAGATTACGCAGGGCTTGGATTCAATAATTTACAATATTGGTACTACAATTAGGGGGAGGCTGAATTGCCAATTCTGTTCTTCTCGTATCGAATAACACGAGATCCTCTGGTTAAGAAGGGACCTGATAAAATAAAGTATGATAATTTTGCATTTTGTCTAAAATCTTAAGATTTTAAATGAATTAAGAGGCTTTTGGTAAATGGGGTAAAGCACCCTAATTATTAAACTACTGGTAATTCTTAGTTATCAAATTTGAATATTCTAATTGCATGAAACGTCCTCATTTTACTCCAGGTTTCCGCGACTCATAAAGATAACATGACACACAGTGATTGTTTCCTATTTCTTTTAGCGACGGCTCAACTTTACAAATATCCATGGCGAACTGACATCTATTAGAGAATGGACAGCCTATTTTGAGGCCGGCAAAACTATCAGATTTGATTGGAATTGACTTCTCAGAATCTAGATTTTTAGGATCAGGTTCTGAAACTGCTTGAAGCAAGATCTGGGTGTATGGATGAAGAGGTTTTGACAAGACATCCCTTACGGTACCTGTTTCTACTATTTTGCCAGCATACATCACAGCTATATCATCTCCTATATACCGCGATGTAGCCAAATCATGAGTTATGTAAAGATAACTTATGCGTCGTTTGATACTTAGTTTCCTCATGAGCTGCAATATTTCGGCTCTTATTGATACGTCTAGCATAGATACTGCCTCATCCGCAATTATCAATTCAGGCATTAAGACCAATGCTCTAGCAAGTGCAACTCTCTGTCGCTGTCCTCCTGATAGCATGTTTGGGCGTTTCATAGAAGTTTCGACGACAGGATCCAAAAAGACATCTTCCATAGTTTTCAGTGCGATTTCATTTCGTTCCTTTTTGGGATAGTATTTACAAAAAATGTCTAATGGTTCTTTTACAATCTCCAAAATAGACATCCTAGGGTTGAGTGAAGTATACGGATCTTGATGTATCATCTGTACTTTTTTTCTAAAATTTTTGAGATCTTTTCCAGTTTTACGAGTGATGTCTATGCCACCGTATTTAATTGAGCCTGAATCTGCATCTAATGCTCTGAGCATTAATCGTGCTAACGTAGTTTTTCCCGAACCTGACTCGCCTACTAGCACAAGAGTCCTGCCCGGTAACAATGAAAGTGTTACATCATCTACTGCCTTGCGATATCCTATCTTTCTTAATTTTAAAAAAGTCAAAATTCCTCCGCCTAAGGGAAAGTACTTTCTTAAACGACAAATCTCCATAATAGCGCTCAAGTAATACTCTATTAAGGCACGCCAAGTTGAATATAAATAATTTCTAAACTGCAACCAGTCTTATCTTCAATTTTTTTGTCCTTGAGTGTTCCATAATATTTAATTCGATAACCCAAATTCAGGCCCTTGTGTGGTAACGAATCGTCCATGCCCAATTGAGTGAGGATCAACCCATCCGTTTTCCATTACAACTCTACCTCTAACTAAAGTCATAGTTGGCCAACCTCGTAACTTCCAACCTTCATAAATAGTGTAATCCGAATAGCCCTGCAGAATTTCTGGAGTAACTTCTCGCTCCTCCTCCAAATCTATAATAGTTAGATCTGCATCGGCGCCGCATTGAATTGTACCCTTTTTTGGATACAGCCCGAATATTCTGGCGGGATTATAACAACAAATTTCAGACAATTTTTCCAGAGACAGCCTACTCTTGTTCACTCCTTCGCTTAACATGACTGGTAGCATTGTTGCGAGGCCTGGAAACCCAGAAAGTGACTTCCATAAATTACCTTCCACAACCTTCATTCTTAGGTTACTTGCAACGTGATCTGTACCTAGAGTATCAATGACCCCATTTTGTATTGCATTCCACATTACAGTAACATCAGTCTTAGATCTAATTGGCGGTACAACTTTGCCTCTTAAATTATTATAGTCGATGGAATGCGTTAAATAATGCGGACAAGTTTCCACCCAAATATCAATATTTTTAAAGCGACGTCTGCTTCGCATGATCTCTCTCAAGGCGTCTGAAGATCCTATATGAGCGAAATATAAATTGGCCCCAAAGGTAGCAGCCATCTTTGTTATTTTGGATATTGAAGACACTTCGGAGGATGTTGGTCTGGCCTTTGACCATATTTCCAATAGATTATGGTTTTCATCGTTCGATACCACACTCAAATTGTTCATCATTCTAGAGCACACTTTGTGGTCTTCAGCATGCACTATTAGCAACGAATTCAGAGCTGCAGAATTCTTTGCAATCTTAACTAAGAGATCATCTGTCATATTAACCTCCATTTCATCTATTTCGGATCTTGGCGGTTCCAGGTCGGCAAGTATTCGATTGACAGAAGACCCTAAATTCATATAGATTTTAAATGAATTAAATCCTAAATTTGATAGAAAGTTCATTTCTTCCAACTGTAAGTTATCTAGGATAGAAACATGTATACGGTAGTCTACTATGTGGGCGCTCTGGCTCACCAAAAGATGTTTCATAATATTTTTACAAGAACCATGTATTCTGAGCATACGAATAATAGTAGTTACTCCTCCAACGGCGGCCGAGCGCGATTCTGACATGGCAGAATCTGCAAGGTTATTAAATACACCGTAGTGTACATGCGGGTCAATTATACCGGGTAAAACGTACCTGTGAGAAGCATTTATTACTCTTGAAGACTGGACGTTTTCTGCAGATTTCTTTATCGCTTTAATCTTTCCATCCTCTATAAGTATATTGGTATCGACTATTCCATAAAACGGAATTACAGCTAATGCGTTGGTAATTAAGATATCACAAGAATTTTTCAGAATTTCTCCTCCCTATTTTTTCTCTTTACTATTCTTGATTAAATGTGTAACAAATTTCAATATGTAATACCTATAAGGGCCAAATTCAAATCTTGTCCACCACATCCCAACCAGTAAAATGCTTTCGGATAGGATCAATTATTTTATCAAGATAGCGACAGGTCGCAGTTTTTAAATCTATAGGATGTATTTTTTCTTTCTCATAGTCTAGCTGTAATTCAAAATAATCAGTGTAAGATATATCACCACCATATTTGCTATTTCGTTCAATTTGGAATTCTGCAGCATCACGGAATACTATGTAACGTATTATTTCTAATACAGGATTATTCAGTGAAACTCCAACCGGACAGTACGCTTTGTTTATTTTATCTTTAATTGTTGGCTCATCATCATGAATTAATATACCCGCGGATGGGTTGCTTTTACTCATTTTACTTGAAATACGAGACTCGTTACTGTAAGGTTCACTTTCGCCTAAGGTAAGTGGTTTTGCAAGACCTGGCAATAAGTGATGATGGACAGATACCGGCACCTTCCACCCCAATTTAGGAAATATCTCTCTAACGAGCATGTGAATTTTTCTCTGGTCCGTGCCTGCATGAACAATATCTAAATCCAAGGCCTTGATATCTGCTGATTGCATAGAAGGATAGAGCAACTGAGAAAAATCAAGGTTATCTTTTTCTGACCTTCCCATGATCGTTAGTGCACGTAAGGTTCTTGGCAATGTCATGAGTTTAGAAAATTCTATGAAATTTTTCCAATAATCTTTTGTTGAATCGTAAAGTGTCGATCCTGACACAACATTAGCACCGGGACAGAAGAATCTGAACGCCTCAGAATAGTAATTTGAAACTTGTTTGATCATTTCCCAATTACTATTTAGCTTATTGTTAATGTAAGTATGCCAGTCTGCCAAAAATATATTGCATTCAACATTAGCCTCTAGGAAATCGTTAATTTTATAACCTGTAAGGATGAGGCTTCCAAGGTGCAATTTTCCCGACAATTCTAGCCCTATATAGTGCCGAGGCCTATTCACGGTTTCAAATAATTTTTTCAGCTCCTGCTCAAGCACGACTTCTTCTGTGGGTGGTTTTTTAATCAGATCTACACGTTTTTCAATGTCCATGTATCAGCTAAAAGAATTAATTTGGCAACTATAATCTTTACCTCTAGACTATCTACTTACTAATCTCTAATGAACCCGAAAAATCTCTCTGAATTCCAATTTTGCTGAAAAAGATCGTTACTGTCCTTGCTAATCGCCTTACATTAGGTTTCAGTTAACAGCAAGAATTTAAGACTCAAAATATTACATATCCCCGTGGGAGGGCTTCGGAACATTATAGACGGAAAGGTAGTGGGGACTGGGTCAGATTTTGTTGTTATTTTGAAGGGCAAAAAGAGGATTTTGATCCAGTTCGAGTCTTTCAGAATGATTGAACTTAAAAGTGCCGCTACTCCATATGGCTCGGATTGCTAGAAACGCCAACATGACATAACGAGATTATTCATAGTAAAAAGTTAAATTTAGATGCAAAATAATCTTGAATGTTTGAAAAATAAAGCAACCGTAGAAGTTGTAAATGATTCTAACCAGGTCGGGTCTAGTTCACAAATTAGATCGACTCATGGAAACAAGGTTCGTTATCACCGGAAAGCTGAATCTGAATTTTTTGTCGATAATTCTGCACTTGCCGGCTTTACAGGAGAGCGAATCCTGTACATGGCGGTTAGAGAGCTCTTGGAAAATGCACTTGACTCGTGTGAAATTAGCCATATCCTTCCTGTTATAAATTTACAACTTAGGATCCTTGATCCTGATAACGATTTGTGGCTTATTGCATGCAAAGATAATGGGGTTGGGATTCCAGCTGATAAAGTACCTGTAGCTGTATGTTCATTCTTGACTTCTGGTAAATACGTGGAAAAACAACAACGGGGATTATTTGGGGTGGGTCTCAAAATGATTGCTGCATTTTCTACAAAAGACACGGACCATCCTCTTAGGGTATGGTCTAAATCTCAAGATGAACCAGAATGGTATTTTGATCTCAGAACTGATATCGGAACCAATAAACCTATAGTGCTCTCAAGGAGGATCATAAGTCAGTCTGAACGAGAAATAGACGGAGAATTTGGATTCAAAGTAGAGGCTGTTTTGCGAGCCAGATTGTCCCCCGTTACTAGAAATAAGATTTATGATTATATAAGTCACACGAGCGTGGTGAATCCTTATGCCATTCTCACATTTGAATCTGATGAAGGGGTTGTTACATTCGAGAGAAGGACAACTGCTATGCCTAATCCGGCGAAAGAAGTCCTTCCCCATCCTGCAGATATGGATCTCAAGACTTTGAGGAAAGCTATACTTAATCACGAACACCAAAAAACAACTCTACATGGGGTTCTATGTAGTTCGTTTCAAAAAATGTCAGCTGAGAAAGCTAGGGAAATCATTGTTAGGGCAGGCCTGGAGCTAAAGTCAGCGGATAAGTATAATGAACACGAACTAATTCACGTAGTTAACATATGCAAACACACTAAATTTCAATCACCAAATACTGAGCACTTGAGTCCGATAGGTGAAAAAATCCTAACTGCGGGTATGAGCTCCGAATACGCTGTTTTAGTCAGAAAGGATCCAAATGACTCCTCTGCTCCTCAAACCCAGCTCTCCGCGAGAGTGTATAAACCCTCACTAACAGCATATTCATCGAGGGCCTGTGTTATCAACAATCGCCCCACGATAGTTGAATGTGGTATTACGTATGGAGGAGATATAGCATCATTCAAACTGTATAGATTTGCTAACAAAATTCCCTTACTATATGATGAAGGGTCCGACGTAGCAAGAGAAGTGATTTCTGAAGTTGAAATAAATAAAATGGGCATTTCCAAAAAGGAGGTAAAAGAACAATTTCGAAATTCGGAAACTCGGTCTGAAAGAGCAATTGAATATTTACCCATTCATATTTTTTTTCACATTTGTTCTACAAAAATCCCTTACAAAACAGCAGGAAAAGAGAGCATTGCCGCGGAAGGCGATCTTAAGCGTTACATGAAGGCGTGTCTATCAGATCTCTATAGGAAAGTAAGTGCCCAAATTAGGAGAGAAATGAAGATTAAAGAAAATGAAAATAAGCTTAGGCTCTACAAGCACTATATTCCATTTATTGTAAATGCCATAGCAGAATCAATTAAAATAGATGAAAAGAAATTGACATCCGCCTTCCATTTGTTGGCTCAAAAATATGTAGGAAATGAATTGTTGATCATGGCAGAGTCAGAATCAAATACAGCGGCTGAACCATCCAATCAAAATCTTACAGAAATTACTACATATGAGAAGAGTTTACCAGATCTTGCAAAATTTAAGAATAAAAGCAAGTTCGAAATGAGTAGAAAGAAGACTGTATCTCAAGTACATCGGCAAAAACAAGATCCTGTGCAAGTGACTTTAGACCGGTACAAGAAATCTATTCCCAAGTCGAAAAGGTTGTGAAAAAATGCCAGCTAAAGATAAAAAGCATCGGGAAGTAATTAGCAAAATCAAGGTGATAATGAAAAGAGTATCAGATGATGTAATTTTAAATCAGGCCATGCCCTCTCTTGAACTTCCTAAAATTGGGTATGATAATACTATTTGGTCAGAAGAAAAGAGGATGCTTGCTATTGGTAACAAAACCATAATGGTAGGTCCTCACAATGCTAAAAAAATCCCAACTTTTTCACAATATTTGGTAATGGCTAACGCCATCAGAAGGTTACTTGATGAGGAGATGGAAAGCACTATAAGAGGAATGTATTATGCAACACTAAGTACTGTAGGCGATGAGAAGAACAAACAAAAGTTCTGGAATGGCCAAGAAGATTCTGATGATGCAATAAAAGCAATTGAACTAATGACCAATGTTCCGCGCGAAGAATTTTCGGTAACTTCCAAGCCAAAAGGAATGATTTCCGGGCCGATTTCACTCTTAGTTGGTGGAGATTTGATTGACTGCAATTTAGGTAGTAGAGCAACTTCGCAGTTAATACCTACCAATATACGTGATTTAGAAATTGTAGACGTTAAAGCTGATTTTGTCATGGTAGTAGAAAAGGATACGGTGCTAAACAATATCAGAAAATCTGGATTTATCCAGAAATATAATGCGATATTACTGACTGGTTCTGGTGAACCCGACAGAGCTACGAGGATGATGGTCAAGACATTGAACGAGCGATGGAAGAAACCTGTGGTCATTTTTGCCGACGCTGACCCATGGGGATTAGGAATAGCGCTTCGCTACAAAATAGGTAGCGAATCGCTTAGTTATGATAGTGATAGACTGGTTACTCCAGATGCGAAGGTTCTTGGAATGATGTTCTCCGACATTTATGATTATAACATACCAGAAGTGGCGAGGTTAGCGGTAACAGATGAAGATCTGAATAGGGCCAACGACATGAAAAAGAAGCCGTGGCTCCAGGATCGAAAGTGGAAGAAAGAATTAAATTTATTCTTGGAACGAAAAGAGAAGTGCGAATTAGACGCTTTTTTTAAACATGGTTTCAAGTTTCTCGCTGACACCTACCTTCCCAATAAATTGCGTGAAGCCGGAGTGATATAGAAGACAGGTCGAAATGCTCAAATTAATTGCCAAATTGACTTAGGTAAAGATTAAAAATGATTTTTCATGATTATCCCTCAAATGTTTTCTCATTATTGGTGTTCGTAATCTTTTATATTTTCCTTTTTTCTAGTAACGACTTTGAAAATGATCGCTATTACAAAAATCCAAACACAAACAAGTATAATATTAGTCAAACTAGCAAAAAGAAATGGCGTAGCCTCTGTTAGATTTGTTGAAATCTTCTGAACTGAATTGTGCATGTCAATTAAAGCAGTATTATAAGAATCACTATTTGGTTCTAGGTAAGACACGAGCCTTCCTCTTAATGCTAGGGCGTCTAATTCATTCTGGATCGAGTTAAAGTCTGTCCTCGCCGTGGCGAACGGCCATACAGGATTTCCTTCTGTCGGCAAATTTTGTTTAGCAAGATTCACGTAGTCCACTAGGACTTCAGGTGTTTGAGCGGTCTCTGCTCTTTCAAGATAGGCTACGGCTTTGTCCAAGGGATATACAGTCGCCTGGTACCCCAGAAAAACGAATATCCCAGTAACAAAAACAAATACTAAAAGCCCAATCCCTAGCATCTTAGATTGTCTTCGGTAGATTTTTACCTCATCCTTCCGTGTTACATACGTAGTAATTAATGATCTCAGATAGCTTCTCGTATTTATAATCTCCTTTTTCTTTGAATAAACATCATCAACCTTGTTCATTGACTTGGGGGGATGAAACGGCTTCGATTGGGACATTGTTTTGAGTGATCTCTTGGTATCGTTTCTGGTAAGTGACTGAGTGATACTGAGGTATGCTACATATGCGAATCCTAAAGTTTGCAAGGCGATCACCGGGATGAAAAGAGGATTCCAAGACATCAATGAAATTATTATAGCAATACACCCGTACAGTGCGAAAAAAATTTCAAGTGCTGTCGTCTTAGTAAAGGGAAGTACATAGGACTTATTTTTCCACTGTTGCTTATTTTGTACAACCCCAAATTTTGGTGTCCTCAAAAATTCGTTTTTCTTGCCAACCACACCGTCGATTACCGCAATTGAATTGTTGATAGATATTCCAGAGGCAAAAAAGATCAAATATAGGTATTGTAGAGCTTTACTTTTCCAATTTTTCCCCCAAATCTTTCTTATCATAAATATATAGCTAGCCGGGCCCATAATTACGTAAATAGCGATTCCTACTACCGCAGACCAAGCTGTCGTCTGGATCTTAATATTTAGAGCTAAGAGTATTGGGAATATCAAGAATTGAATCAAAAACAGAGGATTGATAACGTGTTTGGTTAATTGAATGAATGCCTGAACTTTGGTGTCCATAGAAATTCCTCCATGAACAAGAATACCAATCAATAACTTGGAGGCAACCTGCATTGAGCCTTTTGCCCATCTGAATTGTTGCCTTTTTGCAGCATTCATTTGAACTGGAAGTTCAGCATCTACAATCATGTCCTCTACAAAGATGCATTTCCACCCTCTTAGTTGAGCTCTGTAACTCAGATCAAGATCTTCTACTAACGTACGTGTATGCCATCCACCAGAATCTACTATACATGTTAACCTCCAGATTCCTGCAGTACCATTAAAATTCATAAAGAGATGAGAAATACTTTTTGCCTTCTGCTCAACCAAAAAATGAAGGTCCAATGATACAGCTTGAGCACCCGTGAGAACAGAAAAACCCTCATTAACGTGGCCCCAACGGCACTGAACTAATCCTATTTTTGGATTACTAAAATATGGAATCAGTCTTACCAAGAAATTAACAGGTGGAATGAAATCTGCGTCAAAAATCGCGATAAACTCTCCTTTCGCAAACTTGAGTCCGTTTTGTAAAGCACCGGCCTTAAATCCTATCCTTGAATTTCGTCGTATTATTTTTATGTCATACCCCTCCTTGATGTAAGAATCCACCAGCGAATCTATAACGTTTGAAGTTTCATCATCGGAATCATCTAGTACTTGGATTTCCATGTTCTCTTTGGGATAATCTATCTTGCAGACAGCGTCTATTAATCTTCGTGCGACATATTTCTCGTTGTAAATAGGAAGTTGTACTGTCACGCAGGGGAAATGTGATCCATTTTTAACTTCTTGATTCTTAATTCGTATACTCTCATGACGGCTGTTTCTCCTCGATCTAAAACTAAGGTAGTGAAAGTTCAAAGTATAAGCAGTCATAATCCACGCGATAATTATGAAAATGATAAAAAGAAGCTCCCCCGTACCTGACATAGTCTAATATCCTCTCAATTAGAGGCAGGGTAACTATTTATAGTCACCGTAAAACTTTAGGTAGTTATCCCTTTTGGAAAATTTTTACGCACTGAGGAGGACAAACATTCTCACACGCCATGCAAAAGATACAATCCTTCTCTCTGGCCATAAATGGTTTCTTTTCAGATGCTGGATGTCCTGGAGTATCTAGCCATTCGAAAACATTGACTGGACAAGCTTCAACGCATGCACCGTCGGCCACACAAATATCAAAATCGACTGTCACCTCTGTTCCCCAAATTCCAAGCTGCCCCGGGGCATCTATAGGTCCCCATACCTTAATTCCCTGGAAAGTTCCACCGACCTGACGTTTCGATTTAAAATCCGGATCTATCGGTCCTTCTGCGGCTGAATAGGATGTTCCTGTGCCGGTTAGAGATATCGTAGTAGGACCACCTCCGGACGAAGATGTTACAGTGCTAGGTGATGCCGGCTGCTTTGCCGCATTAGTATCGCCGGAAGTCTGGAGCTGAGGTGTGGCTGCAATTTGCGGGGCTTTCTTTGAAACACTTACAGCAACAGTCGGGACTGTCTTTTGTCTTTTCACTGGACACAATTGATTGTGAACGTCCTTCATACTCTCAAGAGTAACTGGATTACTGTGTGATAATAAAGTCCCGCAATCTTCACATATATACTCGATAATTGTGGACATACAAAGTACTTACTCAGTCGATCTTTATCAAGGTTGTGACGTCAAATACATATGCATCAACAGCCATTTTGAAGATCACTTAGGCGAGAATTTTTCCAATCACGTGAAGCTGAAATTGTTCCGCATTTGCAAGAAGGGAAATTGATAGTACTTATTACCACGTCGCCATCCCCTTATCAAGGAGCTGACTGTTGGCAGGGCTAGGCCAGGATTATTGGAAGGAAGTTATAACGATTTTGCGAAGTATTATACCTATTTATGACAAAGTAAATAGAGCTATTTCGCTAGGCCAGGATATTAAATATAGGGAAATAGGGATCAATGGCAGAGTCTACGAAGATGACATGGTCTTAGACGCAGGGTCTGGTTTTGGAAATATGACCCTGGTACTTTCCAAAGTACTGAGCAAAGTCACGATAGTAATGTACGATCCTATTTTTGA
>Ga0075433_10004220_pt1 | contig 11158 bp, 4 predicted proteins | sample RhiMethybrSRZTD2_FD_75299 | JGI IMG/M metagenome (GOLD analysis project Ga0075433, IMG submission 75299) | Populus rhizosphere microbial communities from Tennessee, USA - Rhizosphere MetaG P. TD hybrid SRZTD2 | ecosystem: Host-associated > Plants > Roots > Rhizosphere > Soil | place: USA... | reverse complement strand
ACCGCTGCGCCCCAATCAACCGGGTGTCGAGATCAAGGACGAGGTTCAGCCCCTGGCCGGTGAGCCGGTGGTCCAGAAGTCCGTCAACAGCGCCTTCATCGGCACGACGCTCGAGGAGGATCTTCGTACGCGCGGCCTCAACACGCTCGTCGTAACCGGCATGCAGACGAACTACTGCGTGTCGACGACGGCGCGCATGGCGGGGAACCTCGGGTTCGATACCTACGTCGTCTCCGACGCCACCGCGACGTTCGACAACACCGGCCCCGACGGCCGTCTCTGGGCCGGCCAGCTGTTACACGACGTCGCCCTGGCCGATCTCCACGGGGAGTTCGCGACCGTGGTGGATACCGATGCCGTACTGGGCCTCCTGGGGCGCCCGTGATCGCGCGCGTGTGGCACGGCGCGGTGCGGGCAGGGCGCGGCGACGCCTATGCGGCGTATCTCGATGCCACGGGCGTTCGGGAAATCCGGGCCACTCCGGGCAACCTGGGCGTGCTGGTGCTGCGCCGGGATGAGCCGACGCAGACCGACTTCACCTTTATTTCGTTATGGGATTCGATGGACGCCATCCGCCGCTTTTCGGGGGACGACGTCGAGCGGGCGCACTACTACCCGGAAGATCGTGATTTTCTGCTGCACCTCGAACCGACGGTTACCCACCATGCGGTGACGGCGGCGTTCCCCGTGAGGGACGGCCAGGCCCAACCATTGCAATCGTAGTCGGCGATCGGCTGATCTCACTCAACGCGAACGGGAATACGTGATATCGATCACGTCGCCCGAATGGCGCCTTTAGAGGACACGACTCCGGGAGTGTTGCGGACAAGCTACGATTTGGCGTAACCGTGCGTCTCCGGGCATATTAAGGGTTCTTCGGTTCAACGATCGACCGTGTCATCGAGTTCGGCTCCCTCCTGCAGCCGTTGCGGCGCAGCGATTCCGGCAGGGGCGCGTTTCTGCGCCGGCTGCGGGATGGACGTCTCCGCCCCACAGGCGGCCATCGCGACCGTCCACCTGAACGCTCCCCCGCCGTCCTCCGGCACGTCGCAACGCGCCGATCCGGTGCTCACCGCGCTGCGCGAAGCGACGCTCGGCCACTACGAGGTTCTCACCGAGCTGGGGCGAGGCGGCATGGCGACCGTCTACCTGGCCCACGACATCGCGCTCGGCCGCAAGGTCGCGATCAAGGTGATGTCGCCCTCACTGTTTTCCGGCGAGGGGATGGCGGAGCGGTTCAAGCGGGAAGCCCGCACCGCCGCGCAGCTCAGCCACCCGCACATCATCCCCATCTATTCCGTTCAGGAAAGCGGGGAGCTGCAGTACTTCGTGATGAAGTTCATCGAGGGCCGCCCGCTCGATTCCATCATCAAGGAAGTGGGCCCGCTGCCGATCCCCATGGTGCGGACCATTCTCATGCAGGTGGAGTCGGCCCTCGGGTACGCGCACCGCCGCAAGGTCATTCACCGGGATATCAAACCGCCCAACATCATGCTGGATGCCGACGGTTGGGCGATCGTCACCGACTTCGGCATCGCGAAAGTGTCGGAGACCCAGGGGCTCACCGTGACGGGCGCGACCATCGGAACACCGTCCTACATGAGCCCGGAGCAGTGCGCGGCCCAGGAGCTGACCGGAGCGACCGATCAATACTCCCTCGGCGTCGTCGCCTACGAGATGCTGACGGGGAAACTGCCCTTCATCGCCGATTCGGTGATGGCGGTGATGTACGCGCATTTCAACGAGCCGCCCCCCCCGGTGCAGGAGGTGCGGCACGACTGCCCGCCCGAGCTGGCGGCAACCGTCATGCGCATGCTCGAGAAGACCCCCGCCAACCGCTTCCCCAACATGGAAGCGGCCTCCGCGGCCATGGGATCGGTGTCGCTCGCGCCCGATGATCCGATCCGCACCCAGATGATGACGCTGGCCGCCGCCGGCGACAATCTCAAACTGCTGGAGCGGTTCAGTACGCCAGTCAGCCCGGCCCCGATGAGTTACTCGTCGGCGACGAGCGCGCGGCGGTCCTCGCTTGCGGTGCTGACGATTACGCCGGGGCGCGTCACCGTCGCCGCGGGCGACGCGGTCCAGCTGCGCGCGGTGCCCAAGAAACGCGACGGGCAGACACTCCCCGGCCATGCCGCGAGCTGGGCGTCCACCAACACCGACGTCGCCGTCGTATCGCCCACGGGACTCGTCACGGCGCTCGCCGAGGGCACGGTGACGATCACCGCTTCGAGCGCGGATACGAGTGCCACTGCGACCATTACGGTGGTAGCTCCGGCCCGGAGCGGGCGGGGACGCATCATCGGCCTCGTCGCCGGCGGCGTCATCGCTGTGTTGGTCGCGGTCGGGCTCTACCTCTTCCAACCGTGGCGCACCGCCGAGCAGCCCTCCGGCGGCGCGGGTGGAGACACGGTCGCAGCCGCACCGGCAGTGGGAACCACCGACACGACGACTCGGGCAGCGCCACCGGAACCGACTCCAGCGGCAGTCGAAACAACGGCCGCTCCGGGAGCTGCTCCCCCGCCTGGTCGGGATCGGACCCGTCCTCCGCGGGACTCTTCTGACGCGTCCGTCGCGTTGGCCCTCGCCGACGCACTGGCCGCGCGCAACCGGGCCGTGAGCGCAGGCGCGCAACCGTCCGACCTGGCCGCGGGAGATGCGGAGCTGCAGCAGGCCAGGAGCTTCCGCCAGCCCGGCCACCGTACCGACGCGTTCGCGTTGCTGCGAGCCGCGGCCCAATCGTTCGCCAGTGCCGAGACGGCGGCGATCCGACTCGCGGCGCAACACCGGCCGGCGCCGGTCGACACGACCCCGAAGGTCCAGCCGCCGCCGTCGCCCCCGCCGGCGCAGCCGGCCGACCCGGCTCCGCTGATCCGCGAAGCGATCGCGGCTTACGGACGGGCACTCGAGAACCGGGACGTGAGCGCCCTGCGACGCGTCTACCCACAAATAACCGCGACCCAGGCTCAGGCCTGGCAGGATCTCTTCGATAACGCGCGCAACATTCAGGCCGACCTGCGAGCAAGCCAGATCGACGTGAACGGCGATCAGGCGGAAGTCGCGGTCAGCGGCACGCTGACATACCAGAACACCAATACGCGTCGACAGGAACGAAACCCCACGACCTTCCGCGCACGCCTGTCGCGCTCGGGTGGAGCGTGGGTGATCACAGCCATCCAATAGCTGAGGGAGTCCACGGATGACGTCGAGACGGCTATGCATCGTGGTCGCCACCGCGATCATCCTCGCCTGCACTACGGATACGACCGTGGGGCCGGAGCAGGTCGTCTCGCTGGCGGTGTCTCCCGAATCGACCACCATCGCCGTCGGTCAGCTGGTGCGGTTGCAATCGGTGGCCACCGACGCCAACGGCATCCAATACATCGGTATCCCCACCGACTGGACGGCCGCCAATACCGCCATCGCCACCGTGTCGTCTTCGGGAGAGGTGACGGGGGTGGCGCCCGGCACGACGGCGATTACCGCGACGGCCGGTGGAAAAACGGCAACGGCGCAGGTGACCGTGACGCCACCGCCCCTCATCGTGACCAGCGCCGACACCGTTTCGTTCTCCGCCATCGCGAACGGTCCAACGCCGTCCCCGCAAACGGTGGTCGTCACGAACGGCTCGAGTGGGGTGCTCGACAACATCAGCGACACGATCTCCTACGATCCCGGTGCCACGGGCTGGCTCACGGTAGCGCACCGCTCGCCGTCCGCTCCCGATACGATCGACCTCGCCGACGTGAGCACGGCATTCACCCCGGGCACCTACATCGCCCGGGTGTTGCTGCGCGCCCCACAGGCCAGTAACAGTCCGCGCACCGTCGTCGCCCGGCTCGTGTTGGGCGTCGGCGCGCCGACACAAGTCGCCGCGGACTCCGGGCTGGGACAGTCGGCCACGGTGAACACCGCCGTCGCTGTGGCGCCCGCGGTGATCGTGCGCGACCAGTACGGCAATCCGGCGCCTGGCGTCCCCGTCACGTTCGCCGTTGTCTCCGCCAAGGGAAGCGTCACCGGAGCCGTCGACACGACGGATTCAAACGGGCGCGCGCGGGTCGGCTCGTGGCGTCTGGGAACCGCGACCGGTGTGGACTCCCTCACCGCGACCGCGTCCCCGCTCCCGGGATCACCCGTGACGTTCACCGCCACGGCGATCGCGGGGGCCCCGAGCCAGCTCGTGAAGACGGGCGGTGACGGTCAGGCCGCCACCGTCAACACCAGCGTGGCGACGGCGCCCGCCGTGCGGGTCGAGGATCAGTTCGGCAACCCGGTGTCGGGCGCCAGCGTGAGCTTCGTGCCCACGGCGGGGAGCGGCAGCGTCACGGGCGGTGTCGTCGCCGCCGACGCGAACGGCGACGCCGTGGTGGGCAGCTGGACGCTCGGGACGGCCGCCCGGACCGACACTCTCGTCGCCACGGCCGGCGCGGTGAACGTCCGATTCACGGCGACGGCGACGGCCGACGCCGCGTCACAGATCCAATCGAACGCCGGGAACGGGCAATCGGCGACGGTCAACACCGCGGTCGCGACGGCCCCTCGGGTCAAGGTGAGCGATCAGTTCGGCAACGCGGTGCCGGGCGTCGCCGTGACGTTCACCGTCGTTACGGGCGGCGGCAGCATCAGCGGTCCGGTCGCGACGTCCGACGCGGCCGGTCTCGCAGCTGTGGGGAGCTGGACGCTCGGCACGAGCGCCGGAAGCAATTCCCTCAGCGCCAGCGCCGGCAGTCTGTCCGGCAGCCCCGTGACGTTCACCGCGACGGGCACCGCGGGTCCCGCCACCTCGCTCGCCAAGAGCGCCGGCGACGGCCAATCGGCCGCGGTCGGAACCAGCGTCGCGACGCCGCCTACGGTGCTGGTGACCGACGCCTTTTCCAATCCAGTGTCCGGCGTCCAGGTGACGTTCAGTGTGAGCGTCGGGAACGGTTCGCTCACGGGGCCGGTGAGTTCGACGGGCGCGGCCGGGACCGCCGCGGTGGGAAGCTGGACGCTCGGCGCGGCCGCCAAGGTCGATACGCTGACCGCGAGCGTCACCGGACTGCCCTCGGTCCTGTTCACGGCGAGCGCCACGGCGGGGAGCGCCACGACGCTCACGCGCATCAGCGCGGCGGCGCGCAGCGATTCGATCGATGGATCCTTCACCGACACGGTCAAGGCCACGGACGGCTCAGGGAATGCAGTAGCGGGCGTCACGGTCACCTGGGCGATCGGAGGCTCCGGAACCCTGACACCGGGGTCCCCGACGACCGACGCCAACGGCATCGCGACGGCAACCCGGACGCTCGGCACCGCGGCGGGCGCCGCGACCGACACGGCCAAGGCGACCGGACTCACGGGATCACCGGTGCTGTTCACTGTGACGACGACGAGCGGGAACGCCACGACGCTCGCTCTCTCGGCCGGCAACAGCCAGAGCGACACCGTCGGCCACACCCTCGCCGTCGCCTACGCCGTGCTGGCTACCGACCGCGCGGCGAACCCGGTGCAGAACGTATCGGTCGCCTGGGCGGCGAGCGGCGGCGGCTCGGTGAGCGCCCCCTCCACGACGACCGGTGCCAACGGGATCACGAGCGTCACCCGCACGCTCGGCCCCACGGCAGGCTCGCAGGGCGCCACCGCCACAGCGGCCGGCCTCACCGGGTCTCCCGTGACGTTTGCGGCCACGGCGACGAACGACAAACCGACCTCGGTCGCGGTGAGCGCCGGCAACAACCAGTCTGCCACCGTGGGCACGGCCGTGCCGACCCCGCCCCGTGTCGTCGTCACCGACCAGTTCACCAACCCGGTCGCCGGCGTGATCGTGACGTTCGCCACGAGCGCCCGCAGTGGCACCATCACGAAGCCGGTAGACACCACTGACGCGTCGGGTTTCGCCGCGGTGGGCAGCTGGACGCTGGGATCGACGGCTGGACCGGATACCCTGACGGCCACCACGTCGCCGGCCCTCACGGGAAGCCCGGTGCAGTTCCTGGCTACCGGCATTTCAGGCACGGCGACGACGATGGCGCTGTCGGCAGGCAATAACCAGACCGACACCGTTCGGGCGACGCTCGCAACGCAGTACGCGGTGCTCGTCACGGACGGCAGCAGCAACCCGGTACAGGGTGTCACGGTCTCCTGGGCCGTGACGAAGGGCGGCGGGTCGATCACGGCGACGTCGCAGACTGACGCCAGCGGCATCGCCCGCGCCACGCGCGTCCTCGGGGACACGGCGGGCACGCAGACCGCTACGGGCTCAGTGGGCGGACTCATCGGATCGCCGGTCACCTTCAATGCGACTGCCAATCCCGGGCAGCCTGCCCAGCTGGCGAAGCTCTCGGGCGACGGCCAGAGCGCCACCGTCAACACGACGGTCGCGGTGGCGCCGTCGGTGAGCGTGAAAGACGCCTACGGCAACGCTCTGAGCGGCGTCAACGTGACGTTCACGATCACGGCGGGCGGAGGCGCGATCAATGGTGGTGCCGTTCCGGTCATTGTCGCCACGAACGGAAGCGGGATCGCCGCGCTCGCCAGCTGGCGGCTGGGCACCGCCGCGGGATCCAACTCGCTGAGCGTGTCATCGGGCACCCTCACGCCCGTGGCCTTCGCCGCCACAGGAACCGCCGACGCCCCGGCGGCGATCGCAAAGAGCGCCGGCGACGCCCAATCGGCGACGGTCGGAACCGCGGTTTCCACCAATCCGCAGGTGCTGGTCAGCGATCAGTTCGGCAACCCGGTCGCGTCGGCGACCGTGACGTTCGCCGTGACGTCGGGCGGCGGTCAGGTCAACGGCGGGACGTCCGCACCAGTCGGGACCGATGCGGTGGGTCACGCATCCGTGACCTGGACGCTCGGCACCACCGCCGGATCCAATGGAATCAGTGCCACGGTGGGGGCGGTGTCGCCCGTGTCGTTCAGTGCGACGGGCACGGCCGCCGCGGCGCAAACGATCGCCGCGGCCGGCGGTGGCGGTCAGACCGATACGATCGGGGCGACGCTGGCGACGCCGTACACAGTCCTGGTGACGGATCAGTTCGCGAACGCGGTCAGCGGCGTCAACGTGACGTTCACGATTACGGCGGGCGGCGGCGCAATCGACGGAGGCGCCGGCCCGGTGATCAAGGCCACCGACGGCGCCGGCCACGCCAGCGTCTCGCGCACGCTGGGCACCATCGCGGGCACCCAGACCGTGCAAGCGAGCGCCAGTGTCCCGTCGGGATCGCCCGTGACGTTCAGTGCTACGGCCAATCCGGGCAACGCGACTACGATCGCCGCCAACAGCTCGACGCTGCTCAGCGGGACCGTCAATACGGCTGTCGCCCCCGCTCCATCGGTCAAGGTCACCGACCGTGGCGGCAACGCCGTGTCGGGTGTTTCCGTCAGCTTCGCGCCGACGTCGGGAACGAGCGGCAGTGTGACGGGAGGGTCGCAGTCGACGGGCGGCACGGGGGTCGCCACGGTGACATCCTGGACGCTCGACCAAACCGTCGGCAACGACACCGTGCTCGCCACATCGAGCGGGTTGACGGGCAGTCCGGTGCGATTCGTCGCCACCTCGTCACCGGGGGCGGTGAGCCTGTCGGTGTCGACGCTCTCGGCGAGCGCCAACCCGATCATTGCGTGCAGCACCTCCTGCACCACGGGCGGCGGCACGGCGTCAACCATCACCGCCACGATCAAGGATCAGTTCGGCAACGTGATCAGCGGTAAGACGGTCACGCTGTCCTCGACCGGGACGTTCAATACATTCGCGCCGTCGCCGTCCGGCACGACCAACGCAGGCGGCGTGTTCTCCGCGACGTTCTCGTCCACCACGGCACAAGGGAAGACGATCAGCGCGGCAGTGACCGGGTCGGGGACGCTGACTCCGACGGCGTCCGTGACGGTGAACCCGGGCAGCGTGAGCCTCAGCGTGTCGACGTTCACGGCCAGCAACAACTCGATCACCGCGTGCAGCGCTTCGTGCACCACCGGCGGCAACACGGCGTCGCTGTTGACGGCGACCGTGACGGATCAATTCGGAAACGTCATCAGCGGCGCGACGGTTACGCCGTCCTGCTCGGTCGGCACGAGCTGCACCTTCAGTCCCACGAGCGGGACGACCAACGTGAGCGGCGTCTTCACGTCGACATTCAATTCGACCCTGGCGCAAGCCAAGACCATTCAGGCGGCGGTGACCGGCGCCGGAACAATCACGCAGACAGCGGCGGTCACCGTGAACGCCGCGGGCGCGGCGTCGATCGTGGTGAATGCCGGCAACAACCAGAGCGCCCGCGCCGGCACGGCGGTCCTGACCGATCCGTCGGTGCTCGTGCGGGATGCGTTCCTCAACCCGGTGCCCAGCGTGACGGTGACGTTCAGCGTGTCGGCGGGCGGGGGCAGTCTCACCACCCCTACAACCCCGGCGACCAACGCCAGCGGAATTGCGACGGTGGGTGGTTGGACGCTGGGGAGCACCAGCGCGGACGCCGCGAACGGCACGATGGCGAATACGCTCGGCGCCTCCGCCACGGGCGCGGGCTCGACGTCCTTCTCGGCGACGTCGTTCTTCATACTGTCGGGAGATGTACAGCCGATTCTCACCAGCAGCTGCGCCCTTGCCGGCTGCCACGTCTCCGGAGGCACGGCGCCCAATCTCAGCACCGGCTTCACGTTCGGGTCGACAGTCAACGTCACGGCGTCCTGCAACGGCGGCTTCTTACGGGTCGCTCCGTCCAACGCGACCAACAGTGTCGTCTACCGGCGGATCTTCGACGGCGGGATCTGCGGCTTCATGCCACCCGCGAGCAGCGGACTCCCGGCGGCACAGCAGAAAATCATTCGGGCGTGGATCAATAACGGCGCACTGAACAACTAGGACGGTAGGGGACGGTAAGAGACGGTAGGAGAGGTGGGGCGGGCTTAACCCCTACCGTCCCCTACCGTCTTTTACCGTCTCCTACCGTTTAGAAGTTGTACTCCAACCCCCCGGTCCAGGCCACACTCGGCTGCAACCCGGAGTCGCGCAGCGGAAACAGCGCATTGGTGACGAGCTGAATGCCGCGTCGCGTGCGGAATTTGAACCCGAGGTTGAGACTCATCAGGTTGTCGGGCTGGCCCGGAATGTTGGTGACGTCGAGGGTGCGATGGGCCGGAGCCAGGTATTGCACGGGCGGGGGCACGCGCAGCCGGGAAGTGCCGATCTCCCAGGAGCCGAGCAGGTCGACAGCCATCGTGGCCCAGGGGGAGAGCAACGCGTCATACCCCAAAGCGCCGTCCACCGAATTGTTTTGATCGGCCGCGTCCCGCACCGTGTAACCCAGATTGATGTGCGGGCTGAAGGTCCCGAGCCGGGCGGAGAAGACGCCGAGCGCCCGTCCGGAGAACGCGCCCGAGCCGAGCAGGTTGTTTTCGTCGCCGGTGGGAAACCGCGCCGAGACGAACAGCGCGGCACCGGTCTTGTCTCCCTGGGCCACGTTGATCTTCAGGTGGCCCTCCACGTCGCCGATGCCGGTGGCCGCCCCGTCCGCCGACGACACCGCCGTGAGAACGGGATCCTGCGCCGAACCGCTGAAGTAGTGCAGGATCGCCCCGCCGGCCGGCACGACCTGCGCCACACTGTTGCCATGGATGGAGGTTCTGACGAACGGCACGGTCACGCCGACGTCGATGCCGTCGACCAGGCCGTACGTCATTGAGAGCGAGGCGACGAGCAGGTTTACGTCGAGCGCCATCTTGACGTTGATGAAGTCGTTCTCGAAGGCGGGGCTGCCCAGCGTATCGATTCCGGCCCCCGTCGCCGAGTCACCGACGTCCTGATGCGTGTAGTTGAACGTAATCCCGTTCAAGGGGACGCCCCGCAACCGCTCGAAGTTCATCTGTGTCAGACCGAGGCCCACGAACCACCGGCCGCGGCCCAGCGTCTGCGCGCGCTCGCCGAAGATCGGGCCGGCGGACGTCGACGTCTTGACCGGAACCCCACCCACGAGCTTGAACGTCGTGCCGCTCGACGACGAGCTGATCGGCGTGTTGGACACGCTCAATCCGATGGAGCTGCCCAGGAAGCCGATCAACGCCGTCCCGTCACTGTCCGCGGACAGCTTGAAGTGCTCGCCGTGAATGCCGGTCAGGTTGGAGAGACACACGAGCTCGCCGCAGGTCCCGAAGGTGAACAGCTGCCGGAGTTCGTCGCGCAGGTTCTGCGCCGCAGCCGGGCCAGGAGACGCAACGGTGAACGCGGAAACGCACAGAGCCACGTGGACGACGCGACGCAGCATGCAGGGCTCCTCGAGAGTGAATGGGCGCCAATCATATGACCGGCCGTGCGCCCTCGTCAATGTGCGCCGTCAACCACCACTCGGTAACGGCGTCGTTCCCCCTGCCCCCCCACCTCCCCCTCCCCGGACCGGACGCTTGGGCGCTACCACCTGACGGGTGGTCGGGTAGGCGAAGTCGATGTCCGGCTCTGCCGCGAACGCCTCCAACACATCCTGCCAGATCGCGTTCTCCGAGCCGCGGCGAAACCGCGATCGGATCAGATAGCGACTCGTGAGACAGATCCCGGAGTCACGCACCCGCACATAGACGATGGGAGTCAGCTTGGTGTAGGCGATCAGATACTGCCTCGAGGCTTCCAGCAGCTTCTGTTCGACCTGCTCCGTGAGCTGCTCGGCATGGCGGGCGGCGATGCCTTCCAGCAGCTCCTTCGCCCGTTGCCAGTTGCTCTCGAACGTGATGGTGACGGGCACTTCGTTCCAAATGTAGGGAAATCCCCGGTCGTAATTGGCGATCGGCTCGGACAAGACCTTGCCGTTGGGCACGTGAACGATGCGGCCGGTGCTCTGGTCCGCGTCCACCCAGTTGCCGATCTCGTTCAGCGTGAACTGAAACAGTTGGATATCGATCACGTCGCCCGCATGCGAGCCGACTTGCACCCGGTCGCCCACGTCGAACGGACGGGTCCATACGATGAAGGCCCAGCCGGCCAGGTTCTGGACCGTGTCCTTGAGCGCGATCGCGAGACCGGCCGACAAGAGGCCGAGGAAAGTGGCGAGCGCGCTGACGCGCCCGATCCAGATGTGCCACAGCAGCACGATCCCGACGAGCAGCGCCAGGTAGCCGATCGTCTTGCGCCACCGGTAGCGCGCCCGCGGATCGCGCTTGCCGCGATAGACCAGCGCGAGAATCAGGTACTGCA
>Ga0075433_10004215_pt1 | contig 11160 bp, 8 predicted proteins | sample RhiMethybrSRZTD2_FD_75299 | JGI IMG/M metagenome (GOLD analysis project Ga0075433, IMG submission 75299) | Populus rhizosphere microbial communities from Tennessee, USA - Rhizosphere MetaG P. TD hybrid SRZTD2 | ecosystem: Host-associated > Plants > Roots > Rhizosphere > Soil | place: USA... | reverse complement strand
GGCGGCAGCGCGGCGGCCTCGCGCATCGTGGCCTCGGCCTTGCGCATCTGGCCCTTGTGTTGGTAGGCGGTGGCCAGCAGGTCGAGGTTGTGGACGTGGTGCCAGTCGAGCGCGGGATCGATGCCTTCGGCGGCGTAGTACGCCTTCTCGAGGTCGTCCGTCCGCCGGAAGGCGGCGATGGCGTCGTCGATGCGGCCCACGCGGCGCAGGTCGTGGCCCCACATGTGGTGCGAATGCGGGATCGACGGCGCCAGGCGCGCGTAGGCCTCGCCGTGCTCGAGGGCCAGCGGGATCTGGCCGATGGTCTCGTAGGAGTGGGTCAGGTAGTGGTGCGCGGCCGCATTGTCCGGAGAGAGCCGCAGCGCCTCCAGGTAGAAGGCGGTGGACGCGGCCCCGCCGCGCTGGCCGCGGCCCGCGGCCGAGGCCTCCTCGGCGTTGCCGCGGATGAGCCACAGGGCCGGGTCGCCGATGTCGGCGGCCAGCGCGTCGTCGATGGCCTTCTTGTAGGCGGCGTGCTTCACGGCGTCGGTGATGTCGGCCATGGCCTCGAGCTGCCTGGCCCGCAGCGCGATGCGGCGCTGTTCGCGCGGGCTGGTGCGGGCGGCGAGCGTCTCGGCCTTCGCCGCCGCGTCGCGCGCCGCCTGGGGATCGTCGAGGCCGGAGTACACGCGCGAGAGGCCGACCCAGGCCAGGGCCAGGTCCGGGTCGAGGCGCAGGGCCTGCCGGAACGAGCGCGCGGCCTCGATCCAGACGTACCCGTGCAGGTAGTTGACGCCCTGGTCGTAGAAGGCCTGGGCCTCCGCCGACGCGGTGGTCACGGGCTCGTGGACGTTGCCGGTGCCGGACCGGAGCGGCACCGGGCGTTCCAGGATCGCCCGCGGCACCCAGCCCATGGCGGCACACTGGGCGTGGGGATCGTCCTGCGCGGCGGCGGAGACCGCGGCTGCGCAGAGCAGGGCGGCCGCGAGGCGGGCGTGCGGGAGCGTCATGCGCGGGACGCTACACCTCGGCCCTCGCTCCGGCAAGCGCCGGGCGCGCGATGCGGCCGGCGCATCAGCGCTCGTAATCCGCGGGCAGGAGGGGCTCGTCGAGGCGGCGGCCGAAGAGCGCCATGGCGGCGGGGACCGTCGTCACCGCGCCCACCGCGAGCAGGGCGGTGCCGATCGAGCGCCGCTGGCTGCGGCTCAGCCGGTCGGAGACGAGCAGGGCCACGCCGGCGGCCAGGGCCGCGCGCGTGCCGACGATGAACAGCACCTCGGGGAAGCTCAACTCCGGGTCGCGCATGCGTCCTCCCAGGGTCGCTCACGCCGGCGCCGAGGTCCGGCGGGCTCCCGTCCCAGAATACGCCGGAACCGCCGTTGTTCAGAACTCTCGAACGGCAACAGTTGGCGCCCGCCGGCCCCATCTGTTTCATTTTCGGCGGCGTTCTTGACGTCGGCGGCAGCGGCAACCACGATCGAATCAGGGGCACCACCCGGAGATCCCCGGCCTTCGGAGGAGGGGATGCTATGAAAAGGCTGCTCGGAGCGGCGCTGGCCGTCGGCGCCCTGCTGGCCGCATGCCGGCACCTGAAGCCGGAAGAGTCGGCGCCGCGCAATCCCGCCGTCAAGAAGATCCCGGGCCGGCCCGACATCGAGGCCAACGCCGACCGGATGATCGACGAAGGCCGGAAGACCTTCCGGCACGACACGTTCGGCAGCGAGGACTTCTGGGGCGGGAAGCTGCGCCTGCACGAGGCCATCTCCGGAGCCGAGCGCCACGGCGTAGGGCCGGGGCTGACGCCACATCAGGCCCTCGCCCTGGGCCTGAAGGTGGATTTCGACGCCGTCCCCGACGTGCTGGGGAAGGTCCTGGGCCACGGCTCCGTCAGCCTGGACAAGGAGAAGACGACCCTCGAGCTGCTGAAGGCCGACGCCGTCGTCGGCGTGAAGGGCTTCTTCGACGATCCCCAGGACGGCCTGCACCTGACGTCCATCGGGATCACGTGCGCGATCTGCCATTCCACCGTGGACGACTCGTTCATGAAGGGGATCGGCCAGAGGCTCGACGGCTGGCCGAACCGGGACCTGGACGTGGGATCGATCGTCGCCCTGGCGCCGAACCTCCAGCCGATGGCCGAGCCGCTGGGCATCGACGTGGAGACGCTCACGAAGGTCCTGAAGTCCTGGGGGCCGGGCAAGTACGACGCGGAGGTGAACCAGGACGGCAAGGCCTTCCGTCCCGACGGCAAGTCGGCGGCCACGCTCCTGCCGGCGGCCTTCGGCCTGGCGGGCGTGAACCTGCACACCTACAACGGCTGGGGATCCGTGACGCACTGGAACGCGTACGTGGCCAACACGCAGATGCACGGCAAGGGGACGTTCTTCGATCCCCGCCTGAACGACCCGCAACAGTTCCCGGCCGCGGTGCGGCAGAAGCACTACGACATGCGGAGCAACCCGGACCTCGTCACGGCCAAGCTGGCCGCGCTGCACTTCTATCAGCTGGCCATCCCCGCGCCGCGCCCCAAGGCGGGGACCTACGACCCGCAGGCCGCGACACGGGGCGCCGCGATCTTCAGCGGCAAGGCCGGCTGCGCGCGCTGCCACGTGCCGCCGCTCTTCACCGAGCCGGGCTGGCCGATGCACACGGCCGAGGAGATGGGGATCGACGACTTCCAGGCCAGCCGGTCCCCGGACAAGAGGTTCTACCGCACGACCCCGCTGCGCGGGCTGTTCGTGCGGGAGAAGGGCGGCTTCTACCACGACGGCCGGTTCGCCACCTACGCCGACGTCATCGCCCATTACGAGAAGCTCCTGCGCTTCGAGCTGACCACGCAGGAGAGGCTGGACCTCGTGCAGTACCTGAAATCACTCTAGCTATCGACAAGGAGCGCTTTCATGAGCCGACGACACGCCGTTCACGTCATTGCCCTCGTCACCTTCGCCCTGCTCGTCCCCGCGGGGGCGGTCCCGTCCATGACCATGAGCGCGGCGGACAAGCTGCACTCGGACATGCGGAAGCTCTGGGAGGACCACATCACCTGGACGCGGCTCTACATCGTGAGCGTGGCCGCGGGCCTGCCCGACAAGGACGCGACCGCGCAGCGGCTGATCCAGAACCAGGTGGACATCGGCAACGCCATCAAGCCGTACTACGGTGACGCCGCCGGGACCAAGCTCACAGAGCTGCTGAAGGAGCACATCCTGGGCGCGGCCGACCTGCTGGCCGCGGCCAAGGCCGGGAACCAGGCGGAGGTCGCGAAGCAGAAGGCCCGCTGGTCGAAGAACGCCGACGACATCGCGGTCTTCCTCTCCGGGGCCAACCCGAAGAACTGGCCCGAGGCCACCATGAAGGCCGAGATGAAGATGCACCTGGACCTGACCCTGAAGGAGGCGCTGGACCGGTTCGGCGGGAAGTACGCGGACGACATCAAGGACTACGACGATGTCCACGCGCACATCCTGAAGCTGGCGGACACGCTGACGAACGGGATCACGGCCCAGTTCCCGGACAAGTTCAAGTCGTAGGCCGCGGCGGGCCCCGGCGGCGCGGGAAATGGCCCCGCCGGGGACGATGAGGTAGCCGTACCGGCCGATAATCGCGGTAGGGGGCTGCGCCCGCGTGGGTGGCCGCCCCCGCCGCGATGGGCAAGAGCCGCGCCGCGATCACGGAGGACCTCCGCCAGCGCATCGTCACCGGCGTGCACCTGGGCACCCTCCGGCCCGGTGAGCGGCTGCCCAGCCTCCGCGACCTCGGCGCGGAGCTGAACGTCGATCCCCGCACGATCATGGGCGCGTACCGGCAGCTCGCCGCGGAGGGGCTGGTGCGCCTGCTCCCACGCTCCGGCGTCTTCGTGGCGCCGTCAACGCCCACGGGCGACGAGCTCCTGCCGGAGGTCGCGGCGTGGGTGGTGGACTTCCTCCTGCGCGGCCTGTCCCGCGACGTACCGCCCACCGAGCTGCGCCGCCAGGCCCGGGCCTGCCTCGACACCGTGCGCGTCCGGGCCGCCTGCCTGGAGTGCAACGAGGATCAGATCTATTCCCTCTCTCAACAGGTCAGGGCGGACTACGGCTTCGAGGCTGTGGCCGTGGACACCGCCGACCTGGCCGGGCGGCGGCCGCTGCCGCCGGGAGCGGCCGACGCCGATCTGGTCCTCACCACCCGGTTCCACACCGCCGAGGCGGAGCGGCTGGGCCGGCGGTTGCGGCGGCCGGTGATCGTGGCCACCCTCGACCCGGTCTTCGTCAACGAGGTGACGCGGATGATGGCGGCCGGCCGTGTCTGGTGGATCTGCACCGACCCGCGGTTCGCGGCCAAGGTGCCCACCATGTTCGGCGCGCCGGTCCTGCCCGTCGTGCTCGGGCGGGTGCCGCCAGAGGACATACCGCCCGGGGACATGGTCTACGCGACACGGCGCGCCGCCGACCGGCTCCCGGCCGGCTGGCGCGGTGGCCGCGTGGTCACCGTACCGCGCGTCTTCTCCGCCGAGACGGCGCGGGCCCTGCTCGTGTTCCTGGTGAAGCGGAACCTGGCCGAGGCGCGGGCTTCGGTGAAGTCCCGGGTCAGCGCCGGTCCACGTGCAGCCCGCCGGTGGTCGTCCCGACCCTGAGCCTACGCCCGTCCCCTCCGGCCCACCATGTCCGCCGCCACGGCGGCCACCAGGATGGAGCCCTTGATGACGGGCTGCCAGAACGACTCGGTATTCATGAGGCTCATGCCGTTGTCGAGCGAGGCCATGACCAGCGCGCCCAGCAGCGCGCCCCAGACCGTCCCCTGGCCGCCGAGCAGCGAGGTCCCGCCGATGACCGCGGCGGCGATGGCGTCCAGCTCCATCATCCGGCCCGCATCGGAGGTGGCCGATCCCACCCGCGCGGTGAGGACGATGCCCGCGGCCCCGCACATCAGGCCCATGAGCGTGAAGACGCCGACGATGTGCCGCTCGATGTCGATGCCGGAGTAGAAGGCCGCCTCGCGGTTGCCGCCGATGGCGTAGAGGTGGCGGCCGAAGCGGGTGTGGTGGGACACGCCGGCGAAGAAGGCGGCCAGCAGCACCACGAGCAGGACCGGCACCGGGATGCCCTCGTAGGCGTTCATCACCGCGGTGAAGGCCACGGCCAGGCCGGCGAAGCCGATCCACTTCCAGGGCGCGGCGCCGCGGGAGCGGACCGCCTTGAAGAGGAAGGCGGCGGCCAACAGGCCCGCGCCCACCCAGCCGATCATCGTGGGGACGTACGCCTGTCCCACGTAGAGATACGAACGCGGCGGCGAGGTCGAGACGCCGCCCGTCACGCCGAGCAGCGCGCCCTGGAAGATCAGCATGCCGCCCAGCGTCACGATGAAGGGCGGGATGCGCAGCCAGGCCACCAGCGATCCCTGGAGGCAGCCGAGGATCGCGCCCACGACCAGCACCAACGCGAACGATGCCGACAGCGGCCAGCCGCGGTTGGTGAAGGCCATGGCCGAGATCGCGCCCAGCAGGCCGGCGAGCGCGCCGACCGAGAGGTCGATCTGCCCGGCCACGATCACCAGCACCATGCCGATGGCCAGGATCGAGGTCACGGCCATCTGGCGCACCAGCAGCGAGAGGTTGCGCGGCTTCAGGAACGTGCCCTCGGTCGTGAGCGAGAACACGATCCAGATCACGAGCAGCGCGCCCACCATGGTCAGGGCCCGCCACGGGATGCGGAAGCGGGGCGCCGCGGCGGGGACGGCCGCGGCGGCGGCCTGTTCCGGCAGCGGCGGCGCGCTGGGCTCGCTGGGCAGCGGCTGGTCCATGTCGGCCTATCCCTTCATGGTGGCGGCGGCCATCACGCTCTCCGGCGTGGCCGCGGCCTCGTCGAGCTGCGCGGTCGGGCGCCCCAGGCTCAGGACCAGCACGCGGTGGCTCATCCCGAGCAGCTCGGGCAGGTCGGAAGAGACGAGCACCACGCCCAGCCCGCGCGACGACAGCTCCGCGATGACCTGGTAGATCTCGGCCTTGGCCCCCACGTCGATCCCGCGGGTCGGCTCGTCGAGGAAGAGAACGCGCGGGTGGGCCATGAGCCACTTGGCCAGCACCACCTTCTGCTGGTTGCCGCCGGAGAGCTGGTTGGCCAGCGCGTGCAGGCCGGGGGCCTTGATGCGCAGGGCCGCGAACTGCGCCCGCGCCTCCTCCTCGCGCGAGCGGTGGTCCAAGAGGCCGCGGTGGGTGAAGCGGCGCAGGGTGGCCAGCGTGATGTTCTCGGCGATCGACGCCTCCAGGACCAGCCCATAGCGCTTGCGGTCTTCGCTGACCAGGGCCAGGCCGGCGGCGATGGCGTCGGCGGGCGAGCGAAAGGGCGGGCGCGCCGGTTCCCCGCCCACCGCGACGCTGCCGGTCACCCGGCTGCGCGACGCTCCGAAGAGCGAGCTGACGAGCGCGGTGCGCCCGGCGCCCATGAGGCCGGCGATGCCGAGGACCTCGCCCTGGCGCACCTCGAAGGAGACGTCGCGCAGCACCAGCCGGCCCGGGTTGAGCGGGTCCTCCACCGACCAGCGCTCCACCTTGAGCAGCGGCGCGCCCTCGCGGCGCGGGGGCCGCGGGTACAGGTTCTTGACCTCCCGGCCCACCATGAGCGCGATGACACGGTCGGTGGTGAGCTGCGCGGTCGGCGCCGTGGCCACCGAGCGCCCGTCGCGCAGGACCGTGATGCGGTCGGCGATCTGGAACACCTCTTCGAGGCGGTGGCTGATGTAGATCGAGGAGACGCCCTTGGCCCGCAGCCCGGAGAGGAAGCGCAACAGCCGTTGGGCGTCGGCCTCGGTGAGGGCCGCGGTAGGCTCGTCGAGGACGAGGATCTCGGCGTTCTTGGCCAGGGCCTTGGCGATCTCCACCATCTGCTGCTGGCCGATGCCCAGCTCCTTGACCTTGCGGTCCGGGTCCACGTCCAGGCCCACCAGCGCCAGCGCGCGCCTGGCCTCGGCCCGCACGCGGTCCCACTGGATGAGGCCGGCGCGCACGGGCTCGCGCCCCAGCACCAGGTTCTCCGCGATGGACAGCTCGGGCACCAGCGCCAGCTCCTGGGCGATGAGCGCGATGCCGTGCTCCTCGGCCGCGCGCAGGTTCTTGAAGTGGACGGGCTGGCCGTTCAGGAGGATCTCGCCCTGGTAGGTCCCGGTGGGGTAGTACCCGCACAGGATCTTGATGAGCGTGCTCTTGCCGGCGCCGTTCTCGCCGCAGAGCGCGTGCACCTCGCCCTTCTGCAGGTCGAAGGAGACGCCGTCGAGCGCCCGGACCCCGGGGAACTCCTTGACGATCGACTTGAGCTCGAGCAGGGCCATGGGGTCTACGGCTTCGGCCACTGCTCCTTGGGCACGTCCTTGTAGACGTCCTCCAGCTTCTGGTACCCGTCGGCGATGACGGTGGACACCATGTTGTCCTTGTCGACCTGGATGGGCTCGAGCAGGATGCTGGGGACGTCCTTCTTGCCGTTGTTCACGGGCTTCGTGGGGTCGGTCACCGGCTGCTTCTTCGCCATCATCACCGCCACCTCGGCCGCCTTGGTGGCCAGGAGCTTGATGGGCTTGTAGACGGTCATGCTCTGCGTGCCGTGCACGATGCGCTGGCAGGCGGCCAGCTCGGCGTCCTGCCCGGAGACCGGGACCTTGCCCGCCAGCTTCTGCTCCTCGAGGGCCTGGATGGCGCCCCCGGCCACGCCGTCGTTGCTGGCCACCACCGCGTCCACCTTGTTGCCCGTGCGGGTGAGCGCGTTCTCCATGATCTTCAGGGCCTCCACCGCCTGCCAGTCCTTGGCCCACTGGTCGGAGACGATCTTGATGTCTCCCTTGTCCGCCAGCGGCTGGACGATGTTCATCTGGCCCTTGCGGAAGAGCACCGCGTTGTAGTCCGTGGGGGCGCCGCCGATGAGCACGTAGGCGCCCTTGGGCGCGCGCTTCACGATGTAGTCGGCCTGCAGCTCGCCGACGCGCACGTTGTCGAACGAGATGTAGAGGTCCAGGTCGGAGTCGTTGATGATCCGGTCGTACGCGATGACGGGCACGCCCGACTTGTGGGCCGACTCCACGATGATGGCCGCGGTCTTCCCGTTGTGCGGCGCCACCAGCAGGACGTCGACGCCCTGGGTCAGGAGGTTCTCGGCCTGGGAGTTCTGCAGCGCGTCGTTGCCGTTGGCGGCCTGGACCAGGACCTCGGCCCCCAGCTCCTTGCCCCGCGCCACCACCAGGTCGCGGTCGCGCTGCCAGCGCTCCTCCTTGAGCGTGTCCATGGAGAAGCCGATGCGGATCTTCTTGCCGCCGCCGGCTGCGCCCCCGCCGGCCTGTCCGCCCCCTTCCGTGCCGCCGCCCTTGCCGCCGCAAGCGCCGAGGAGGGAGACGGAGACGAGAACCGCGGCAGCCGAATCGAAGCGCATCGCGCGAGCCTCCTGCTGGGCCATGGTCGTTCGACGATCTCGATTATGGAACGCGGCGGATCGAAGTCGGAGACTACGCCCGTAGGCGCGAGGCGTCAACACATCCACGGCTCGGGTCGAGCCGCGCCGGTCACTCCACGTGGAAGTGCATCAGCTCGACGGGAACGATCTGGCCGAAGCGCTGCCCGAATACGCCGTAGGCCGGGCCGTCCTGCCCCAGGCTCTGCCAGACGACGACGAAGTTGCCGGCGGTGTCGGCCGCGACGGACGAGACGTATTGGTTGTTCGTCGTCGTGGTGTTGACGCGGAACTCGGGGCCGAAGGGGGCGCCGGATCCGAGGTAGCGCTGGCCGAGGATGCCCGCGCCGGAGCCGTCCTGCTGGTAGCCGCCCCAGGTCACCACGAAGTTCCCGGAGGCATCCGCGGCAACGCGGGCACTGCCCTGGGTATCCGTCGTGAAGGTGTTGACCCGGAACTCGGAGCCGGCGGGAGCGCCGGAGGCCGCGTAACGCTGGCCGAAGACTCCCCAGATGGATCCGTCCTGCGTGTAGCTCTGCCAGACGACGACGAAGTCGCCCGCGGAGCCGGCGGCGACGGACGGCCGGGTCTGATTTTCGTTGGTGAAAGTGTTGGCGCGGAACTCCGGCCCGAGCGGCGCGCCACTGCCGGCGAAGCGCTGGCCGAAGATGCCGCCGTACAGGCCGTCCTCGAAATCGCTCCTCCAGACGACGACGAAGTTCCCGGTAGAGTCGGCGGTCACGGCTTGCTCGACCTGGGGGAACGTGGTGTAGGTGTTGACGCGGAACTGTGGGCCGAGGGGAGCGCCGGAGCCGGCGAAGCGCTGGCCGAAGAGATTGACGTCCCCCGGCGCGCCGTCGTCGGCGATCCAGACGGCGAGGAAGTTGCCGGAGGCGTCCGCGGCCACGACCGGCAACTGCGGACCGTTCGACGTCGTGGTGTTGACGCGGAACTCCGGGCCGAGGGGGGAGCCGGAGCTGGCGTAGCGCTGGCCGAAGATGCTGCCGTAGGCGCCCAGCTGGCCGACGCTCTTCCAGACGACGACGAAGTTGCCGGAGGAGTCGGCCGCGACGGACGGGTGGTACTGGCTGTTCGTCGTGTAGCTGTTCACCCGGAACTCCGGCCCGAGCGGGGCGCCGGAGCTGGCGTAGCGCTGGCCGAAGACGCCGAAGAGCGAGCCGTCCTGCCCTTCGCTCCGCCAGACGACGACGAAGTTGCCGGAGGCGTCGCTGGTGACGGAATGCTCGCGCTGGTTGCCCGTCGTGTAGGTGTTGGCCCGGAACTCGGGGCCCAGCGGAGCTCCCTGCGGCCAGGCGGCGGGCGGGATGCACACCATGGCAACGAAGATCATGAGGATGCGGCGCATCGACACCTTTCGTATGGAGGGAGAAGAGGCTGGGTAACCGGTCGGGAGACTACGCCCGGCCAGCGGGGGCCGTCAACCCAGAAGTCACATCGTGAGCAGGCGGCGCGCCATCCCGAACAGGAACCCGCGCTGCGGATCGGGCACGAGGCCGCCCATCAACCAGAGCCAGACGAAGAAGCCGTAGAAAACGGCCATCGCGACCAGCATGGCCTGGCGCGCGCGCGAGGGCCGCAGCTCCGGCGGCAGCAGGGTGGTGTTGACGCGCAGGATGTGGAGCGCGCCCAGGACCATCACGAGGCCGGCCACGTTCGCGGCCACCTGCAGCAGCACGATCGGCTGGCTGAGGCCGATCGCCATCACGCCCCACGCCACCACGACGGTCAGCACGCCGAAGTACACGACGCGCACGTCGCCTCCGCGGAAGCCGCGCAGCGCCGGGCTCGCGCTCCACAGCATGTCGGTCAGTGAGCGGACCGTGGCCTCCAGGATGTCGAGCTGCGTCTTGAACAGGATCCACACGCTGACCAGGGCGAGCAGCACCGCCATGGCCGGGCCGCCGCGGGCGGCGAGGGCGCGGGCCAGCTCCGACGCGATGGCCGGCCCGCGCAGCTCGGTGCCGCGCGGGATGACCGCCGTGTAGAGGATGGCCGGCAGCGCCATGCCCAGCAGCGCGCCCGGGAAGAAGATGCCCCACTGGTCCGCGCGCACGATGCGCCACCAGCCGCGCCAGCGCGCGAGCGCTCCCGCGTCGGGCGCGAACACGCTGCCCGTATGGGCCAGCTTCACGCGCTGCGCGCCGACCAGCGCGGGGATGTAGCCCACCACCTGGCCCATCCCGTAGCCCTTGTCCCGGGCCCAGTTCGAGAGCGTGATGTTGGTGACGCCGCCGCAGCCCGAGTAGGCCGCGAACGCGCCGATCAGGAACCAGTCGGCGCCGGGGGGAACCAGCCGGAACGATCGCGTGCCGGTGTCGAACCCCGCGAAGCCCGCCGCGGCCGCCGCGAAGCGCGACGGCTCCGCGAAGGCGACGCACAGCGCGGCCAGGATGCCCAGGATGCCGAGCACGAGCGTCCAGTTCAGGATCTCCATCGTGCGCTCGATCCGCCGTCCGCCCAGCAGCAGGATCAGCACGCACAGCAGGTACGCGCCCACGCCGATGAGGTACACCGCGCGGGCGTCCGCGGCGGTGGCCGCGCGGCCCGCTCCCAGGAAGAAGACCGCGCCCGCGGTGGCGCCCGCCCAGCCCGGCCACCCGTTCTGGAGGAAGTACAGGACCGCGTAGGTCCAGGCCCAGAAGCGGGAACCCGGCCGCGTGCGCATGAAGCCGGTGAACGCGGGCTCGCCGGTGTACAGCGTGTAGCGCACCAGCTCGGTGTTGAAGATCGTCTGGAAGACGACGGCCAGCGC